>SWCB01009318.1_pt1 | contig 30840 bp, 34 predicted proteins | sample 4692901 | NCBI WGS metagenome assembly SWCB01 (sample SAMN10267276, study PRJNA491770) | bioreactor metagenome | isolation source: DHS bioreactor inoculated with subseafloor sediment | place: Japan: off Shimokita Peninsula | collected 2006-08 | reverse complement strand
TTTTTATAGCCCTATTTTGTGTTCGCCACATTATTTTTTAAAGGGCCGTTTTATCTTGGTAAGATTTCTGTACCTTTATGATGAACAATCGCATCATATGCTTCATCAAGTGATGCAATGATGGCTTTATGACCGCTTTTTTTAACAAAACTGATACAAGCTTCAACTTTCGGTAACATAGAACCTTTTTTAAAGTGATTATCTTTAATCAGTGTTTCTAGTTCATCTACATGAATTTTCTCTAATTTGATTTGATTAGGTTCATTAAAATTTAAATAGACATGATCAACTGCAGTAAGAATAATCAGTGCATCAGCTTCGATAATTTCAGCGATTTTTGCACTAGCAAAATCTTTATCAATAACTGCATCAATCCCATGATATCCCTCATCATTTTTAATAACAGGTATACCACCACCGCCACCACTGATAACGATGTGGTGTTTTTCAAGTAATGCCAGTAAGCTTTCTTTTTCAATGACATCTATAGGATGTGGACTTGGTACGACTCTTCGATAACCTCTGCCTGCATCTTCAACCATATCATAACCTAAAGACTTCGTTAATTCTTCAGCTTCTTCTTTACTATAAAAACTTCCTATTGGTTTAGAAGGGTTTTTAAATCTAGGATCATTTTGATCCACTAGCACTTGTGTAACTAAAGTCGTTACTTTTCTATTTAAATTCTCTTTTTCAATTAAATTGATTAAAGCATTTTGAATATGAAAACCAATATACCCTTGACTCATCGCACCACATTCAGCAAAAGGCATCAAAGGTGTTGAATTTGATTCATTAAAAGCTAAATTAATCATACCAACTTGTGGTCCATTACCATGAACTAAAACGATATCATGACCTTCTTTGATCAGTGGTAATATTGCAAGACTCACATGTTTTAGCAAATCTTTTTGGCTTTGTGGATCTTTGCCTAAAGCATTTCCTCCAAGCGATATGACATACTTACTCATAGTCATCACTAAGTGTAGCTAGCATCACTGCTTTAATCGTGTGCATTCTATTTTCAGCTTCTTCAAAAACAACACTTTGTTTAGATTCAATCACTTCATCAGTCACTTCTAGCTCTCCGTGTTTAACAGTCGGATATTGTTCACCAAATTCCATAGCAATTTGTTGACCAACTTCTGTATCTAATCCATGGAATGCTGGTAAGCAATGCATGAAAATAGCATTTTTGTTTGCAGCTTTCATAATATCTTTGGAAACTTGATATGGATAGAGTTCTTTAATACGTTTTAACCAAACATCTTTTGCTTCACCCATAGATACCCAGACATCTGTATAGATGATATCACTATCTTTAGCACCTTTTAATGGATCAGTTTCAAATGATAATGTCGCACCTGTTTCTTTAGCGATGTTTTCGCAAACTTCAATCAATTCTTTTCTTGGCCATAATGCTTTTGGTGCAACTGCTTTAAAATGCATCCCCATTTTTGCACAACCAATCATCAGTGAATTACCCATATTGTTTCTAGCATCACCAAAATATGTAAAATTTAATCCTTTTAAAGTTCCAAAAGTCTCTTGAATTGTCAAGAAATCAGCAAGAATTTGCGTTGGATGATATAAATCAGTTAATCCATTATATACAGGAACCCCTGAAAATTCACTTAATGCCATCACATCTGTTTGTAAATATCCTCTAAATTCAATCGCATCATACATATGACCTAAAACTCTTGCAGTGTCTTTAACACTTTCCTTTTTACCCATTTGTGATCCTGTTGGTCCTAAATAAGTCGTTTGCATGCCTAAATCATATGCACCAACTTCAAATGCACATCTAGTTCTTGTTGAGTCTTTTTGGAAAAGTAAAACAATGTTTTTTCCTTCTAAATAACGATGAGGAATACTTTGTCTTTTTTCCTCTTTGAGTCTTTTTGCAAGATTAATTAAGTACTGGATTTCATCAGTTTTGTAATCAAGCAGTGTTAATAAACTTCTTCCTTTTAAATTCATGTTATGTTCTCCCTATATATTTTCTTGGTACCCTATATGATATATTGGTACACACTTCATAAACGATTGTTTTTTGTTTTTCAGCGACTTCATCAGTTGAAATCAAACCACCAAATAAGATGACTTCATCTCCCACTTTTATGGTTTCATCTACTCTAACAAACATCGCATCCATACAGATAATACCTACAATAGGATATCTCTTATGATTAATTTCAACATCATTTTTCTTATTATTTCTTATCCATCCATCAGCGTATCCTATCGGTATCACTGCGATATATTCATCCTTTTTAGCCTCATAAGACGCTCCATAACCAACCTTATCATGCGCTTTTATATGTTTGATTTCAGCAACTTGACTATAAAGTGACATCACTGGTTTTAGTGGTGGTTTTGGTACATCAAGTGACAACCCATATAATGAAATACCTAATCTAATATGTGTTGTAAAATCATAATTTTTTTCATACTTGATACCAGATGAGGAATTCGAAATATGAACCATATGCGGTTTTACTTTGATATCATCATAAATATCTTTAAAACGCTCTAATTGCATATGATAATAAGCTTCATTTTCATTTGCTGTAGCAAAATGTGTATATATACCTTCAAGATGCATGGTTTCATGTTTTTGAATAGCTTCAATAGCATTTAACACCTCTGATTTATCTTCTAAACCATATCGATGCATGCCAGTATCAATTTTTAAATGAACATTTAGAATACATTTTGATGCTAAAACTGCTTTTAAAATATGCTCATCATATATAGTAATATCTACATGATATTTTTCAGCAATTTTTAATTGATCTTTAAGAATTGGACCCATCATGATGAGTTTTACTCTTTGGTTTATATGTCTAAGTTCAATTGCTTCTTCTAATAATGAAACAGAAAACACATGAACACCTTTTTTAATTAAGTGTTCCATGATTTTTATAGCTCCATGACCATATGCATTCGCTTTAATCACTGGAATAATGGTCTTATTTGGATTTAATTGATTCACATATGCTAAGTTATGATCAAGTGCATCAAGATTGATACTTGCATATGTTTGACGATAGATTTCAGACATATATTTTCTCCACATAAGGTGATGTCATTAAACTCAAAATGCCACCGTATTTTAACTTAAATGAAATAATATCACCAATTTTGTATTGGCCTTCTTTGATATGCACGATTAAATGATCACTACTACTACCAATGATATCGACACCTTTTGGTGGAATCAAATCATCATGTTTAACATCTTGTCTACCAATTGATAAGATAGCTCTTTTAATCATACCAATATCTTTGTATGTTTGAACTTGACCAAATGCATCAAATCCAAGTTCTCCTTCTGGATATGAAGGTTTATCTTTGATTTCTAAAATTTCAGTTTCTAAAGTAATTACATCTTCATATAGATGGTCTATTCGGTTTTGATAAGCTGTTTCTCTACCTACAATCATCGCTTCACCAATGCGTAAATTATTAATGAAACTTGGCATGTTTTTTTCAAGTACCATAGGTATCGATGACGAGTTACCACCCGATATCATATGTAGCTTGATCTTAAAGTGAGATTCTATTTCATCTTTAATATGTTTTAATTTTTGATATGTTTCTAGTGATGGGATAACACTGCCATAACAAGTTAGATTCGTGCCTATACCATAAAGTTCAATATGATCTAAAGCTAAAATTTCTTTGATGACATCTAAACTAAAATCTTTATAGTAAATACCTTCTCTTAAGTCACCTAAATCATACATTAAAACGATTTTATGTCTTTTCTTCATTTTTTCTGAAACTTCATTAATCTTTTGAATAACCTCAAGTTCAGAATTTAAAGACATATCAGTAAACTTGGCAACTAATGATGCTTCTGATAAAGCAGGAATTCTTAAATAAACTTTTGGTTTTGTCGTTTTCATATGCATGAGATTTTCTAATCTTGAATCCGCAATAAAATCCACTTGTGACTGATCCAAAACTGAGACTAATTTTTGATCTGCGCAATATACTTTAGATACACCCATCACTGAAATACCCTGTTTATGGCATAAATCAGTAATATAAGATACATTAAAAGCATATTTTTTTGAGTCAATCATTACTCGAGGATACATATGATCCCTCCTTAAGATTAAACATCTTTTTTAACAGTTGTTTAACTTCATCTTTATAGGTTAATGAGAGTACACCAAGCGATGAAAATAAGTACTGCTCATCTTTATATATCTTGACTTGATGATGTGGTACAAGTTTTGTTACTGCTTGTTCTAAATAGTTTCTAATAAAAGATTCAATATGTTCATGATATAAACACGCACCACCGGTTAAAAACATTGCTTGGACCTGTGAGGTATCCTTACCATCTGGAATGACTTTCATACCGTTGGTTGTAAAGACACGCTTTAAATCGCCAACATGGCGGTCTAAAGCTTTTTCAACACACGTTTCGGTAAGTAGATCGATAAGTTTTTTACCATCCTTGCTTGTTGGAATATAAGGTTCATTTTGAATGAGTTTTCTGATGTAATCATCATCTTCATTAAAGGCTTGTTTTACTTTATTGATTTTAGTTTGTTCATAAACCAATTGCCGGTTGATATAAACACCTAAATCACCTTCAACCGTTCGTTTAAATAACGGTTCACCATCGTGATATTTTTGATAGATTTGATTGGGTTCACATACTGAATGCACATCTGTAGTCGCTCCACCAACATCAATGGTCATGACTCCTTTAATTAGATCGTTTAAAATTAAGGTTGTTTCCATCACTGAACCAGGTGTTGGAATGATATGTCCTTTAATCATCTCATTGATTTTATGCATACCTTTTGCATGAACAATGTTTTCTTCAAATGTTTCATAAATCGCTTTTCTTAAAGGCAAAATATTAAAGTCATCGACTCTTGGATATACATTTTCGACAATTCTTAAATGCTTGATGTTTAATGCTTTGATTCGGTCATGATTTTGAATATTACCACTATAAATCATAGGGATATTTAAATCCTTTAATTTTAATACATTTTGATATGCGACTTCTTTTTCACCATAATCAGTACCACCAGCAACAACAATTATATTTGGTTTAATCGTTTTAATCTTATCGATATCACTATCTTCTATTAAATTTGCTGTGACTAAATGAATGTTTGCACCTGCATTAAGTGCTGCTTGCTTAGCAGCTTTTGCAGTCATCTCATAAACAAGACCGTGAACAGTCATTTTTAGACCGCCAGCAGCTGATGATGTCGCAAACATTTCGTTGTATGTGAGTTCATCTATGTTAAGATTTGTTTTTAAATGTTCTATTGCTTTTTTTAATCCAATGGTAACATCGGTTTCAACAGTTGTTCTTGAAAAGCCCTTGCCTAAAAATCCAAAAGGTTTTTGGAATAAATTAAACGCATTGACAATGGTTGTTGTTGATCCGATTTCGGCAACTAAAACATCAACTTTCATAGATCTTTTTGTGTTGTTTCACAATAAATGAAGCAACATCAATTCCTTTCGTTCCTCTTCCAAACCCTTGATCCATGCCATAAGATTTTGCAAGTTCTGGAGTCACTTGTGTACCACCAGCGATTAAGATCAGTTTATCTCTAACGCCTTTTTCAATGGCATAATCATTAAGTTTTTGCATATTTTTATAATGAATATCATCATGAGAAATAATAAGTGAAATCATGACACAGGCTGCATCAATTTCAATGGCTGCATCAATAAATTTCTCAATAGGTACACTGGTTCCTAAATAAGTATAATTGATACCGTATTTTTCAATACCACCGTGTTTAATATCTAGAATTTCTCTCATACCAACACTATGTTCATCATTTCCACCTGTACCAGCAACAATCTTTAAGTTATGTTTTTTAACATAAGCCATGATTTCTTCCTCTGGTAGGTTTTCTTCTTTTTTAACAATTTTTAATTGAGTTACATCAATATCCATATCAAAAACACCCTTAAACTGGATACGTGTTCCTTCACTTGGATGTAGGACTTCAACATGAATGACTTCGACATTTGATAAGTTCATTTTTTTACCAACTTCTAATGCTGCAGCTTCTGCAGTATCTTTATCTGTTGGGAAAAATAAATCAACCGTAACAACACCATCACCTAACCACTGAACTTCTGGTTTGATAAGGTTTGTGTTTCTATAAGCCTTAGTTTGTTCCATGCGATTATTTACATTATCTTCTTCATCAAGTTCATCAATAAACTGAATTTTATCTGGTTTTTCAAAAGTAGATCCATCAATCAATGATTCCGGATGATCGTTTAATCCATATTGTTCAATATTATTAAATCCATAATGTGCAGATACTGGTGCCATATAATCTTTAGCACGTTTATATGTAGTATCACTACCGATACCACCATCTATCGCGCGTTTAATGCCATCACCCATACGTTCTGGATATAATCCACTATCAACGAACATACCAGCTTCTACCGCTTTAAAATAACCACCCATTTCAATGATTTCTTCCATCATTAAAATAGCTCTTTCTTCTAACTCACGCTTTGTTTTAAAAAGATCTCCATCTGTTTTAAACGTTAACATGCTCATTAAATCATCCATACCAATCATGGCTTGTTTAGCTGTATCTAATGCTTCAATGTTAAACATATGCCATGGGACATTACGACCTTCATCAGGTGTGATGGTAGATTGAATGTCTGCAGAAGTTAATTTTGAGATCAGTAAGTTTAAAACATGCGTTACTGTAGCTTCTCTTGTTGAAGAATCCATATATTTTGTATTCATTTGTGCACGCATTTTGTAATTGCTAAAAAACTCACGAAGTGCAAGTGCGTAAGGTAGATTTAATTTAATATCTGGACTTGGTGGAGCAGCAGGCGGAACTGTTGATAAACAAATTAGATCTGGCTTGATACCGACACGTTCACTAAATCTTGAATTAATACCGTGTTGAACAAGAAGTTCAGGCATCACTTTCCAAGCATCTCTTGCTGTGGCATTTGCATTATGTGCACCATCGATTTGTGCTAGTTCACCAAATGCCATAATTTTCTTTGATTCAGCAGCATCAACAAAACTTCTAACCATATTGATATTTCTGTATAAAACATTATATTGAGGGTCTTGATGTGCACCGTTAACACCTTCTTCAGTAAACATTACTGCGATTTCAGGACCAGCAACACCAGAAACATAAGAGTGGTAATTAATTGGTCTACCCACCTCTTCTTCAATGATATCAAGTGCTTTTCTTTGAGCTCTCACTTGTTTTCTTGTTATTGGTACACCACCAACGCCTTGAGGTGTTCCTTCAAGTAGGCCATCCATATGTGATTGACCAGCAGTTCTAATAACCATCATATGATCTGCACCATGATATGCAGCCATACGCATACGTCTAATATCATCTTCAAATCTTCCAGAAGCTATTTCTGTTGTAATTGTAGATGCTGGTTGTGGATCAATATGATTTAAATGTCTAGCACTTGGAAGTGCTACATAATTTTTTAAAGAATCACTTACATCTTGATAATGAAAAGGTCCAATGTTTTGAGGGTTAGGTGTTCTCCATACCCAACCTTTTCTTTTTGGTCTATAGTTTTCTAAATCATTTAAAAGATTTTTAATATCAAGTTTTTCATTTGGTTTTATCATGTTTGAATACCCCCTTGATACTATCTAAATTGTGTGTTTCTAATAGTTTAAGTCCAGCTTCTCTAATATTTAATTGATGTTTTTGAGCATATTTATAAATCACATGACCTGCGCCATGTTCAATTAAATTGTTTTCTAAAACCAAATCAACAAGTGCTTTTGATTCTAAAGAAGAAAATCCTATACGCAATAACACACTTCTTTCAATTGAAGGTGACGTATGTGTATATGCTAAATCCAAGATTGGATCGATCATATCATCTAGTAACTTATAAAAATATGTTTTTAGTTCTTGATCTGACATGTCTTTTAAATGAGAACGTCTTTGTTCGAAATCATCTTTTCTAGCTTTCATTGATTTTTCCCACCATTTCTATGATTGTTTTTTGATCGAGTCTAAGCTCATCAGATAAGTATTTATATTCAACATCTGTAAACTGATGTTCTTTATATCTTTTTAAGTACGACATCTTAAGTTGATTCATATCTAAAGACTTATGTTTAACCATACTTCCAGATTTTGGAAATATAAGGTTTTTTCCAGGCATCTCATCTAATGGATTTCCAAATAATAGTTTGATACCTTGTGATTTCGCAAATGCGATTTGGCTATTAAAATGTTTACCTGCACCTGTATATTCACTTTCTTGGACCACAATGATATGATCTTCTGGAAGTTCTTGTGCCTTTGAAAATGCAGCAGCTAAGCTCGTATTTCCTGCAGGACCTCTTTCCATACCTTCTAAAAGCGATAATGCTTCAGTAATAAAGAAAACTGCGCCTTGATTGACTAAAACATATTCGTCCATATATCTAAGTGGTCTTGCTGCACTTCTAGGGACATCAGAACGATCAGGGAATGTCGCAAACGGTATACCAAAACCTGTATGGCCTGTTGTAAAAGATTTTAAGTTAAAATCATGATCACTTGCCATATGTAACCCTGTTAAATCAACACTTGCGCCTATCACTTTAGTTGATGTTGCTCCATGATACTTAAGTCCTCTTGCAGTTCCTGTAAGGTTTCCACCACCAGCATTGGTTGCAATCACTACTTCTGGATACTTTCCTTCTTTTTTAAGCATTTCTTCTGCAATTTCATACCCTAGTGTTTCAATACCTTTTACACCATAAGGTGAATAGAGTGAAGCATTAAAATAACCTGTTTCTTCTAAAATATGTAAAAACTCATAAAAAAGTTCAGGACCGACAGATAATTGAATGATTTCTGCGCCATAGGCTTCACATGCTCTTGCTTTTTCAATGATCTCAGGTTGATTTTTTTCATTTGAATCAAAAACTTCTTGAACAATAATGCATTTGAGTTTAAATCTTGCTGCCATTGCCGCAACTGCAGCACCATAATTTCCACTGGTTGCTGCAACCACGCCTTTATATCCTAGCTTTTTCGCATGATAAACACTGATTGCTGCACGTCTTGCTTTAAAAGAACCACATAAATTAAGTGCTTCATCTTTTAAAAATATACGAGCACCAAATCCTGGTTTTGCAAATTTTCTCGCATATTCAGTTATGTTTTTGAGTTCGACAAGCGGTGTTTGTCCAACGTGATTTTCAATTTGAATTTTTTGAACTTCTTCAAATGTATAGCCAGCTTCATCCATCATTTTTTCATAATCGAATGCGATACCTTCAAGTTCAAATTTCTCATAATCAAGATGCAAAGATGATTTCATCAATGCTTGTCTTTTGGACATCATTTTTTCATAATCTGTCATCTTGTTTCCTCCAGTATCACTTTTTTCATCACATCAATCTCATCGACGTGATCCCCAAAAGAATGTGTATATGAAGGATTAATTTCTATTAAAATACCTTTAACGATGCGTTTTGTTTCAGTCTCAATTGTGACCTCATCATGTAAATTAGCATCAATTAATAAGTATCCCTTAACTTTCATCATAAAATCTTTAGTTTTTGTATCATTAGGAAGATTGATCGAACGCTCTTCTTTTTTTAACACAATCTTTTTTATCATGACATATGTTCCTTTTTTAATCATGATATATCCCTCCTTTATGATAAATCTTCTTCAATCATATCGCGCATATCACCTAAAATAGCTCTTGGAATAGGTAAATCTATCATTGTTTTTAACCCAGGTCTTGCATTAATTACATGTGGAATCATGTTCACACAAATTGCAATAGTCCCAAGTCCACCATCTATCTCAGGAGTGATTGCCATATGAATTTCTGGTGATCCATAAATATCAATATAATCACCCGTATTTACTCCTTCTAAATCAGGTTCAATTTGTTGAGGATGATCCATTTTCAAAAATTGATCGTCACCAATATATCCTTGTGCAGTCATATTGATACCTGCTAGTGTGCCTTTTTTTGCAAATCCATATTTTGATTGACGATCAACTGATGTAATAATTGGCTTCATTTGTTGTTCAAAACGAGTTGGATGAATACCAAGACCTTTAAAAATCATATGAACACTTTGATTGAACCCTACATGTCCAGCTAAATCGTTATTTTCAATACGCTCATGATACTTTTCAAGTGTATCTCCTACACCTTGCTCATCCATAACTGCAGGACCAAACGGGCTCAAACTATTAATACGTTTAACATCGATATGTTTCACATCTTTCATCGTTCCAGTTAAAGCAAGTACTAAAAGGTCCATAACAAACCCTGGATTGATACCTGTCCCTAAAATGGTAACGCCATGTTTTTTTGCAAGTTCATCCATTTCTTCAGATAATGCTTGATGTGATTGATATGGATATGCCATTTCTTCTGCTGTTGTGATACAGTTCACACCTTTTTCAACAACTTTTTTGATTTTATGATATGCACCTTTAACAAAACTATCAGTACATAACATAACGATATCTGGTTTTTCTTGATCAAGTAGTTGATCAATATCGTTAGAGATTACAGCATCGCATGAAGTCTTACTTTCTAACAACTCATTGACTTTTTTTCCTATGATTTTTGGATTGATATCACATACGCCAACGATGTCTACACCTTTTTTTGTAAGTAACATGTCTGCCATACCTTGTCCCATGGCTCCAAATCCCCAAATAACTACTTTAATTGTTCTCATGTTTTTACCGCCTTTCATCAAGACTATGATAACACGAAACCGCTTACATTGTAAATTAAAAAATAAGATAAGTTAACTTATCTTATCTTATTTAGTGAGTTCTTCCTAAAGTAAAGAAGAAATCTGAAAGTCTATTGACATATTTTAATGTATATGGGTTTATCTTTTTATGACTATCTAGCTCTACAAGTACACGTTCTAATGCTCTAGATTTTACTCTACACATATTGAGCCAAGCTTGAGCTGGATTTTCATCTAGTTGTATAAATTTAGTCAATTTTTCTAGTTTTTCATCCATTGAATCGATTTCGTTTTCAAGAAAATCAACATCTTTTTCAAACACTTTACTTTGATTGATATCATCAAGTGCAATTTCATAAGCCATTTGATAAAAAGTGTAATGAATTTGATCTAATATTTCTAAAGTCTTTTGGTCATTGATGTGTTGTTTTGCTACCAAAATGGTTGCCATCACTTCATCGATTTGTCCGTTAACTTCAATATGTAAATCATTTTTCTTAACTCTTCTTACAAGCAGATCTGTTTCACCAGAATCTCCTTTTTTTGTATAGATTTTCATGAAACCTCCTATAACTCAGTTGATATAATAACTGGAATTGTAATTGGACTTCTTCTAATTTCTTGATAGATATAACGATTGATATCATTTCTTACATCACGTTTAAACTCATTCCAATTGATATATTTACCATTTAAATGTTTTTCACTTGTTTTATAGAATAATTCTTTGACTTTTGCTAAAATTTCTTCTGATTCTTGTACATAAACAAAACCTTTAGTTACAATCTCAACTTCACCAAGAATCTTCTTTTGTTTTGGAGATACATGGGCAACAATTAATAATGCACCATCTTCTGCTAAAAGTTCACGATCTTTCATGACATAATCGTTAACATCACCAACAGCTGTTCCATCAATTAATATATCACCAACTGTGATTTCGTTCTTAGATACAAAAGCATCTTTATCTTTAATGTTTAAAACATCACCATTATCTAAAATAAAGACTTCTTCAGGATCATAACCGATTTCAACTGCCAACCTCTTTAAGCCATATTGATGACGATATTCACCAATGGTTGGAACCACATATTTTGGTTTTAGTAAGTTCATCATCATCTTTAATTCTTCACCTGTAGCATGTGCTGCAGTTAATAATCTTTTATCTATATTTTCGACTTTCGCATCACTACGATATAAGACATCTAGTGTTCTAGCAGCCATCTTTTCAGTACCTGGTACTGGAGGTGTCATTAAAATCACTGTATCTCTATCTGAAATATGAATGAGTCGATCTATTTTTTTACACATTCTTTGTAACATAAAGAATGGCTCATGACGATTACCAGTTACTAAAGCAACGATATCTTTATCATCATTTTTATTTTTATCATCGATAAATTTTAAATTAATCAAACTTGATTTTGGAATATCTAAATATCCATCACCAATCGCGATATCTACAATTCTTTGTGCTCTTCTACCAATAATTGCAATCTTTTTGTGGTGAGAAAGACACATATCAACGACTCTTTGAATTTTCTTTAAATCTGAAGAGAATAATGAGACGATGATTCTACCATCAGCATTCGCAAACACACTATTTAATTTGTGATCTAAGTTTTGATTAACGCCACCATTTAAAATTAAAGTAGAACCCAATGATTCCATCAATAAAGCTAATACGTTCTTTTCAGCCAACTCATTGATTTTTTTGAAATCTGTATGATATTGAATATGTCCACTTTGATCAAAAGTAAAATCAGAAGTATAAACAATCACACCATCAAGTGTGTGAATTGCAATTCCTACAGATTCTGGTATTGAGTGCGTTGTATTAAAAAAACTAACTCTAACGCCACCAAATTTAATAATACTGTTTTGAGATATGGTATTTAAAGTATAATCTTCTAAATTAAAATCTTCTTCTTTAAGTAAATCTTTAACAATTTGCATTGTAAAATTAGTTGCATAAACTGGAACATTTAAATCTCTTAAAATATGAGGAAGTGCACTGATATGATCTTCATGAGCATGCGACAAAAAAATGCCTTTAATACGGTCTTTAGCACGTATTAAGACTCTGTAATCTGGTATGATTTCATCCACCCCATATAACTCTGCACTTGGATATTTAATCCCTGTGTCTAATATAAATAAATCTTTGTCAACATCGACGACATACATGTTTTTCCCATTCTCGCCGAGTCCACCTAAAGCAAAAAACCTAATTTGACTCAAAATAACACATCCTTCATATAAAAACTAAGCAACGCTTTTTTACTATATTTATTATACCATTTTTTTCTAATATAACAATGATTTTGTTTCGGTAATATGATATGATGAATATAGGTGAAACATATATGATTAATTATCCAATTAAAAGAAAAAAACAAGAAAAAACAAATAATCGTGCAAATTTAGGAATGACTTTAGAAGGCGATATTGAGGCTACAAATCAATATTACTTAAATGCAAATATTGCCGTCATTCATAAAAAACCAACTCCAATTCAAGTGGTTAACGTGAGTTATCCAGCACGTAATAAAGCAAAAATCGTTGAAGCTTATTATAAAACACCTTCAACAACTGATTTTAATGGACTTTATAAAGGTAGATACATCGATTTTGATGCGAAAGAAACAAACTCAAAAACATCTATGCCTTTAAAAAACATTCATTCACATCAAATCGAACATTTAAGACATGTTGATAAACATGGTGGGATTGCTTTTTTAATCGTTCATTTTAAACAATTTGATGAATACTTCATCTTACCATCCCATGTTTTATTTAAATATTGGGATTTACAATATGACGAAAAAAAGGGACGGAAATCCATCCCTTATAGTGCTTTTAAAAACGAAGCATATCCAATTCAATTTAGCTATTCACCTAGATTAGATTATCTAAAGGTGATTGATACTTACTATTTTGCTAAAAAGTAATCTCTATTGAGTATTTGTAATCGTTTATGAATAAGTAAGCCAATAACTAGTGTTGTTGCTAAAGTAGTTGCAATATAAATGAAATTATATCCTAAACTATAAAGCCATAATCGATTACCAACAAAAGCAAATAATCTAGTAGCTATATTAGGAGAATCTGCACCTTGTTCTACTTGACTAGACGCATATTCAATACTACTACTCCATAAAATAACACCACTGATTGTTGATGATGCAAGACGAATTAAACTTACGAAGACAAATGCATAAATAAACTGTGCTTTTTGATTAAGTCCATCTTTGAAAAGTCCTGATAAACCAAAAGCCATAAATGGTATGATATAATCAAATAGAATGAGTAAGAATATTCTAAATGCACCCCATGATTCTCCAGTCCATCCTTCAAGTGTTATTCTTAGGGTTTCTAAATATACAATATAGTCAACACCAAAGTTGTATAAGGCATAAATAAAACCAGAAATAAGCCCATATTTTAATCCAAACATCAATCCGATGAGGACAATGGGTAACATTGATAAGCCAAAGAACTTACCTCCAAACGGCATACTTAAGTTTAAACCTGGTATGCTACTTAAAACAACATCCAAGACGATTGCAATTGCTAGTAGATTAATCGTAGCAATCATCTTTTTCGTTTCAATACTTTGATTCATTTCTTTTCCTCCTTAGAAAAATAAAAAAATTTCTATGGATTACCAAAGAAATTGATAGGTCGAAAGATTCTTTATTTATCGACTATCCCTCCGCTGGTATGATCCAGATCAGGTAATTCGGGTCGACTATTATTAGTCCTCTCAGCAAAGAGCTCCCCGTAGTGATCACTTAAATCATACCATATTCAATAACCAAGTTCAACAAATAAGATAAGGAAGTGTCACAAATGCCAAATGAAATTACAACTGCAATACTCGTTATGTTTGCACTACTACTCATCATCATGATACCAAGTTTTAAAATCGTAAGAAAAAATGAAGTTATGTTCATCGAAAGATTCGGAAAATTACATCGTATATTGGATCAGCCTGGTATTTATTTTATTATGCCACTGATAGATAGAAACATAGAGACTGTGTCTTTAGATGATATGCATATCCATAAAAAAGTAAAATATAAAGAAAACGATCTGATAAAAACGGTTGAGATTGATTACGATATGCAAGTCTTTGATCCAAAAACTTTTGTTTATGGTTCACTTGATGCTAAGGAAACAATCCATCAATATATCATTGATTCTATGATTTCAGAAATAGAAATGGATGAACTGATTGAAGAAACCATCGACTATGCAGAAAGCTATGGTTTTCATATAAGGAATCTTAATATAAAATAATTTTTTGTAATTTTATTGTATTTTATGTAATTTGGGTGTATAATATGATTATCAAAGGAGTGATAACATATGGAAATTACATGGTTTAACGAAAAACCAAAAGATTGCATTGTAACCTTAGCTAAGGGAAATCTGACATTAAATAAGCCAGCTACTACATTCTTTGAAACAGCTTATAGTGTCATGCTAGGTTACAATAAAGAGGATTTAAAAATATTTATAAAGCCTTTGGATAAGGAACATGCACTAAGACATGATATTCCAGATAATAATAAATATCGTATTACTGTAAAATCATCATATAGTCGTGTAACAAACAAAGCCTTTATGGATGAGGTCTCAGAAATGGCAAACATTGATCTATCTGAGGATGTCAAAAAATATAAAGCAACATGGCACGAGAAACAACAGATATTGATCGTGGATTTGAAGGAGGAAGCTTAATATATGGAATGGTTAATTTGGGTTTGGTTAGGTATTTTTGTATTTGCCTTAGCTTTTGAGTTTGCGACTGCAGATATGGTAAGCATTTGGTTTTCATTAGGTGCGATTCCAAGTTTTATATTTGCATTAATTGGTCTGCCAGAATGGCTACAAATTGTATCTTTTGTTGTTGTCACTGCGGTACTATTCTTATTCACTAGACCTGTTGTAATGAAATACTTTAAAGTCAACGAGATTAAAACAAACGTTGATTCCGTTATTGGACAAGAAGGTTTTGTAACCTTTGATATTACTCCTTCTACTGTTGGAACTGTTAAACTAAGATCCCAAGAATGGTCAGCGATTTCTGATGAAACCATTATTGCTGGTGAAAAAGTTAGAGTTTTAGATGTTGAAGGCGTTAAGCTTATTGTTAAAAAAATATAATATATAGATAAGAAAGAGGAAAACATATGAAATTATTAGATTTATTCATTTCACCTGTAATGTTAAGTCCTATCGGATTAACTTTACTTATCGTTGGCGGTATCTTATTATTAATTATCGCAGCTAGTTTTAGATTAGTTACACAAACTAAGAAATATGTTGTTGAACGTCTAGGGGGATATTATACAACTTGGGGCGTAGGTATTCACTTCTTAGTTCCAATTATTGACCGTGTAGTTAGTGTTGTTTCATTAAAAGAACAAGTCAAAGACTTTGATCCACAACCTGTGATTACAAAAGATAATGTAACGATGCAAATTGATACAGTCGTATTCTTCTCAATCACAGATCCAAAAGCATATACATATGGAACTGAAAACCCAATGTTAGCGATTGAAAAGATTTCCGCAACTACTTTACGTAATATCATTGGTGATCTTGATTTAGACCAAACATTGACATCAAGAGATTTAATTAACACTCAAATGAGACGTATCTTAGATGAAGCAACTGACCCATGGGGTATTAAAGTAAACCGTGTTGAAGTTAAGAATATTCTTCCACCAAAAGACATTCGTGATTCAATGGAAAAACAAATGCGTGCTGAACGTGAAAGACGTCAAACCATTTTGATTGCTGAAGGTCAAAAACGTGCAGAAATTCTTAAAGCTGAAGGTGAAGCTGAAGCTGTAATCTTAAGAGCAAACGCTGTTAAAGAACAAAAGATTAGAGAAGCTGAAGGTGAAGCTGAAGCGATTTATAAATTAAAAGAAGCTGAAGCATTAGGTATTAAGTTAATTAAAGATTCTAAACCTGATGAAGCTGTCTTAAAGATTAAAGGTTATGAAGCATTAGCTAAAGTTGCTGATGGACAATCAACTAAGATTGTTGTTCCAACAAATATTACTGATTTAGCATCATCAATTATGATGGCTGCTGAAATTGCTAAAGGTGACAAACCTAAAAAAGAAGTTAAATAAAACAAAAAGAGAAACTCTAAATTAGAGTTTCTCATTTTTTTTATGATATATGATGAGTGGTACTTCCATCTCACCAGAAAGCAATCCAGCATGATGTGCTTTAAATAACTTGCCTTCTTTAAATTTGAAATACTTATTGGAAATAGCTATACCCATAAAATCACCTAGAAATGAATCAACTAAAGGATGCTGATCACCTTGACCTAATAATCCACTATAAAGCACTTCATTTTTTGATAGTAACTTATACTCTTTACCATACTTTTGATTAAACATCTTTTTAAATTTATGTTTCTTAAATGGTTTTACAAAAAAATTAGTTGCTCTAGGTTCAATCGATGGCATTCTAAGTAATAATTTAAGTAATGCTTCATCTTTATATAAATCAATAGGTTCAACATCCACTAATCCATGATCTGCAATAACAATAATTACAGTATCATCGTTCATAGTTTGACTGAACATTTCTAGTTCCTGATTAAGTTTTTCAAGTTCAACTTTAATACGATCGTTATAAATCCCTACTTCATGTTCTAAAAGATCTGGATTTGCCCAATAGAGATAAGAGAAACTCTTATCTTTTTTAGAAGTAATCTCCTTAAGCTTTTTTAACTCGAAATGAAAAGATTTATATCCGTTTGGTCTAAAATCTGGGAATAACTCATATGTTTTAACATCCGGGTTACTTTCTTTGATGTAATCATAGATAAGTTTATGTTTGAGATACATCTCTCTTAAACTATTATGAAATGTTCTTTTCGAATCATAAAAATCTTCATCAAGAAAAACAACATGATTTGTGTTTTCTTTCTTAAAATACTGTACCCAACCTAAATATCCACTTTCAATAGGTGGTTTGGCTGTTAAAACAGCATTGGTAGCTGCTACAGTTGTAGGTGGAAACACAGATGTGATTTTTTTTGCCATGTATTTTCTTAAAAAAGTTTGTTCATCTAAGTGTTTTTCTAATATGTTTGTCCCCATGCCATCAAGCAAAATTAACGCAACATGCTTAAATCCTAAATCAAGAATCTTTTTTAGTTCAGGAATCGTTGGGTATTTTGGATGTGCTTGATAATAATCTAATATGGTATGACTTACATTTAAAATTGAATTTTGATAATCAGGATATTTAACATCCATATTAGGATATCTTCTTCTTAATTAATTTGATTTCAGTTTTTTGATCACCGATTGTAATTGCATTAAGCAATAACGATTTCGCCTCATCAATGCCTTTATTTCTAACATAAAGTGTAGCTAAAATGTCACCTTTATGTACTTGATCTCCAATCTTTTTATGTAAATCAATACCCACATCTAATAATATTTGATCTTCTTTAGTTTCTCTACCAGCACCTAATCTCATCGCTGCTTTACCGATATCAAGAGCATTCATTTCTGTAATGAACCCATCTTTAGGAACTAAAACTTCAACTTTTTCTTTTGATATTAAATCTTCTGGATGTTTGAGTTTATCAACATCACCACCTTGAGCTTTGACAAGTTCAAGGAATTTTTGATAAGCTCTACCATCATTTAATGACGCTTCAAGCATGGATCTTGCTTCTTTTTGATTTGCTGCAAGATTTGCATCTAATAAGAGTTGTTCACCAATAGTTAAGGTCACTTCTACTAAGTCTTTAGGTCCTTTACCATGTAATGTTTCAATAGCTTCATAAACTTCTAATCCATTACCAATTTTGTGTCCTAATGGTTCATCCATACCTGTCAAGATTGCAGTTACTTTTTTACCTGCTAACTTACCGATTTCCACCATAAGTTTTGCAAGTTTTTCTGCTTCCTCTTCAGTTTTCATAAATGCACCATGTCCAACTTTGACATCAAGACAAATCGCGTCAGCTCCACTTGCTAATTTTTTAGACATAATACTTGAAGCAATAAGTGGTATACAATCAACGGTTGCTGTCACATCTCTTAAAGCATATAATTTTTTATCTGCAGGTGCAACATCACCACTTTGTCCAACAACAGCAATTCCAATATCTTGAACTTGCTTGATAAAGTCTTCAACTTTAATTTCAACTTTGTATCCAGGTATACTTTCTAATTTGTCAATCGTACCACCTGTATGTCCTAATCCACGACCACTCATTTTTGCAAACTTAGCACCTAAAGATGCTAATAGTGGTCCTAAAATTAGTGTAACCTTATCACCAACACCACCTGTTGAGTGTTTGTCTACTTTAATGCCTTTAATGTCGCTTAGATCAATTGAATCTCCAGAATCTCTCATTGCTAATGCTAAATATGTAGCTTCTTCATCATTCATTTGATTAAAATATGTAGCCATTAAAAAAGCACTGATTTGATAATCAGGGATTTCTCCTTTTGTGTATGCATCAATCACATACTCAATTTCTTGTTTTGTTAATGCATGGCCATCTCTTTTTTTAGTTATAATATCTACGATATGCATATTTATCACGTCTCCTTATTATTATTTTATCATAAAACATATGTTTTATGTTATAATAGCAACGGTAGAAAAGGGGTATTTTATGATACTTGCAATGGTCCGTCATGGACAAACACATTATAATCAAAAAGGGATTATTCAAGGACGTATCGATAACCCTTTAAACGAAAACGGTAAACAACAAGCAAAAGTATTAGGATCTTATTTAAAAACTCTTGATACTACTTTTGATGCATTATGCTCATCACCATTATCAAGAGCTTTAGAAACAGCTTTTATTATCAAAAATGAGTTATCCATGCATCACTCAATACATGTTATACAAACGTTTGTAGAAAGAGATTTTCATTTGCTAGACGGTAAACCAGTTGAAATAGGCATGCCATTGGTAAGGCAAAAAGGATATTCTCATCCTGGTTATGAAGATGATGAAAAACTAATAAAAAGAATTGTTAATACAGCTTTAAAATTAGAAAATAGATATAAAGAACAAAAAGTCTTATGTGTTGCACATTCTCATGTGATAAAAGCACTGATGACATATGCAGATCCAAATCAATATCAAATCTCAAATTACATGCTTGATAATGGAGATATGATTTATTTTGAAATCAAAAATCAGAATGTAAAAGTTCTTAAACATGAAAAAATGACTAGATAACCTCTAGTCATTTTTTTCTAAACTACTATTAATGATATGGAATACTTTATCTGCTAATACTGCGGTTTTCAAGTCTTTTACATCATCATATTTAATGACTTCATGTATGGTGACTTTAATTTTAGTTCTTTTAAAAGGTAAGTTATGTTTTATCTGTGTTGATCCATCAATAGATATAGGTAATAAATCAGCTTCAGCTTTCATTCCAACTCGATAGGCACCAGCTCTCATCGCGACCATTTTAATGTCATTACGATCCTTGATACCGCCTTCTGGAAAGATAACCATTGCGACACCTTGCTTAACTACTTTGATTGCATCTACCATTGCTCTAGCTGTATTTCTATCACTTGATCGATCAATTGGAAATGCTCCAACAGATTTTAGTAACATATGCATAATTGGAATTTTATATACACTCATTTTTGGTGTATAACTTGTAGGTCTATCAATAACTTCCATGAGAACCACTGGATCAGCATATGATTTATGATTTGCATAAATCGTTAATTTTCCATCTTTTGGAACATTTTCTAAGCCTTCTACTTCAATCTTAAGTCTTAAAACAAAACGATTTAAAAAATAAGCAATACTTCTATAGACATAACTTTTATAGCGATTTGTATAACTTAGTTTATAAAGTAAAGGTAACTGCATAATGATTAATATTATTGTTATAATAAAGGAAACCAATAAGCTTAATATAAACCATAAAGGTAATATATAATATGATGATTCTACTAAGACATGCATCATTGCTGTAAATAGAACTGCTATGATTAAAAACAATGTTGTTATCATATTTTTTTCCTTTCGTAGGTCGCAAAAATCAAACCATCTTCCATCTTTTTGTCAATAAGATTAAATGCACTTAAATCAAAACTTGGGAAATACACATTTCCTTGATGACGTCTTAAAACATAAGTAATATAAAGACGATCTGCATGAGGCAATAATAATTTATAAATCGTCTTTCCACCGATAACAAAAATATCTTCATTCGTTTCTTTAATGAAACTAAAAATGTCTTTTACATGAATCGCATCTGGATATGTAGCTTCCATGATGTTTGCAACATAAACCTTTTTAAATGGTAAAGGTTTTGTTTTATAATAGCCTTTTAATGACTGATAAGTCATATCACCCATTAAAACAGACTCATTTTTTGTTTTATTTTTAAAATACGCTAAATCTTTTGGATAGTGCCAAGGTAGTACATTATCTTTTCCAATCAACCAATTCTCATCCATTGCCCATATCATCGAAATCATACGGCTACTTTTCCTTTAATACCAGGATGAGGATGATAATCTTTTAACTCAAAATCTTCGAATTTGAAATCAAATAGTGATTTAACATTAGGATTGATCACCATTTTTGGTGGTTGTTTTGGTTGTCTTGATAATTGTAAGTTGATTTGGTCAAAGTGATTTTGATAGATATGTGCATCTCCTAAAGTATGTACAAATTCACCTAGTTCATATCCAGTCACTTGAGCGACCATCATCAGTAATAAAGCATAAGATGCAATATTAAATGGAACACCTAAAAAGATATCAGCACTTCTTTGGTAAAGTTGTAGTGACAATTTATTCTCAGCTACATAAAATTGAATCAGTGTATGACAAGGTGGTAAAGCCATCGAGTGGATTTCACTTGGATTCCATGCGCTTAAAATCATACGTCTAGAGTTTGGATTATTTTTAAGTTCATCTAAAATATATTTGATTTGGTCCACACCATTAAAGTTACGCCATTGTGCACCGTAAACAGGACCTAAATCACCATATTTAGAAGCAAACTCAGCATCGTTTTTAATTTTTTCTACATACTCATCCATGTTTTCGCCCTGATAATCTTTACTCTTCTTATAGATTTCATAAGGCCAATCATTCCAGATTCTAACACCATTTTCTACTAAATATTTTATATTGGTATCACCTGAAATAAACCATAATAGTTCATGGATAATGGACTTTAAATGGACTTTTTTTGTCGTTAACAATGGGAAACCCTCATTTAAATCAATTCGCATCTGATAACCAAAAACACTTTTGGTCCCAGTTTTTGTACGATCCATTTTAAATGTCCCATGTTCCATGACATGTTTACATAAATCAAGATAAGCTTTCATGGTAAAGCCCCCTTTATTTTGCTAATTCGTATAATGCTTCTGTATAAATGATGATTGCTTTGAAAAAATCATCCAAATCGATAAATTCATTTTTTTGATGAATATATGTTGGTTTATCTAAAAAGTGTGGTCCAAAAGCAACACTGTTTGGAAGTGCTCTTGCAAATGTACCTCCACCAATGGTAATAGGTTCTGTCATATCACCTGTGTGTTTACGATACACTTTAAGTAGATTTTGAACTAATTCAGATTTTGGATCTACATAAAGAAGTTCTTGATGATTATCAACGATTGCTTTTGCATCAAAGACTGATACATTTTCATTGATGGTTTGAACAACTTGATCAAAATCAACACCATTTGGATATCTTAAATTCAAGTTAAAACGATATTTGCCATCTTCAGTTGACATAGCACCAAGGTTAATGGTTAAGTCACCCATTTCCTCATCACGATAATTAACACCTAATTTTTTACCGTGAACATCTCCGATGAGTCTTTCTTGTGCAAGTTTTACAATCTCATCATTTAATCCTGCAAAAATGAAGAATTGGAATAAACGATCAATGGCATTTTCTCCAAATTGTGGTGTTGAACCATGAGCACTTTTACCAACAACTTTCACATAGAAATGATCCTCATGTTTATTAACTGTACCTTGATAGTTATTTTCTTTTAAGAATGTTTGGAACAATTTATCAAAATCTTTTGTAGGATTTAAATATGCCTCAGCATAATCAGGAACCATATTGTCTCTAAAACCACCTTTTACACTGATGATATCATCACTGACTAATGGACCTTCTACAAATATTCTTGAAATTCCTTTTTCAGCATAAATGAGCGGGAAATCTGCATCAGGAATAAAACCTGAAACTGGAATTTCTGGATAAACACTAAAATAATGACGAACCCCGCGCCATGCAGTTTCTTCATCAGTACCTAAAATTAGTTTAATTCTTTTTGAAAGTGGTACATTTAACTCTTTTAAGATTTTAAGTGCGTAATAAATAGCAATTGTAGGTCCTTTGTCATCTTCAGTACCACGACCATACATTTTGTTATCATGAATTTCTGCACCATAAGGTGGATAAGTCCAATCGTTACCAGCAGGTACAACATCTAAGTGTCCAATAGTTCCAACATAAGCTTTTTGATTTCCATATGAGATATGTCCAGCATATCCATCAAGATTTACTGTTTCAAATCCATCTTTTTCGCCTAAACTTAGCATATAATCTAAAGCTTCTTTGATGCCTTCACCAAATGGTGCACCTTTTCTGTTTGGATCGTATGTTGTTAATTCTGAATTAATTTTTATAAGACCTTTTAAGTCTCTTATAATGTCATCTTTTCTATTGATAACTTCTTGTTTAAAATCGATTTTCATCATCATCATCTCCTTAACTTATTGTAGCACATAATCACATATTATTTAAGTGATTTCAAAAAAAATGGATGCAATTAAGCATCCACTTCAATCGTGATATCTCCTGTATTTGTACTTGCAATAAAATCAATAGTACCTGTAAAGCTTTGATACTCATCACCTTGGCTTTGACCATCGATTTTTATTTTTCCTAAATCTGTTTCTAAATCAAATCTTAAATCATCTAAACTAGAAACAGTAACTGAAATATCTCCAGTTGATGATTCTAATAAATAACTATTCGAAATAACGTTGTTCAAATTTATCTTCCCAGTTGAAACATCAACAGTAAGTTGATCAAATGTACTACTAGAAATGTTAATATCTCCAGTAGAAACATTTACATCACCATCATTTGCAGTTATTGAACTTAACACTATATCTCCAGTTGATGATTGTATATTAAATGTATCTGTGTCAATACGACTTAATGTCATATCTCCTGTAGATACTTCAACAATAAATGATTCACTTACTTGGATATCACTCATATTGATATCTCCAGTTGATGTGTGTGCATTTAATCTTAATACATTTATGTTTTCAATATGAATATCACCTGTATGATTGAATAGTTTAACTTCATCATATGTTTTCGTGTTATCAAAAGTCATATCAATATCACCAGTCATTGTTTTTAGATCTAAAGTATCTAATATCCATGACTCTGGAATATTCACATGAACAGTAATTACTGTTCTAGATGCTATATTAAATGAAAAGATATTAAGCCAGAACGAATCAAAATCATGTGTCATCGTTAACATGCCATCTACAATATTAAACTCAAATGTATCATTTTCATGTTTATAATACTCGATTGTAAGTACTTCTTCATCAACATAATTAATCTCGATATGTCTATTTTCTAATTCTAATTTTAAATCAGTAACCACTTCATCTTCTGTATATGTGATTAAATCACCATAATCGTTATCATTTCCAAATGTGTTGGCAAATATATCCCAATCCGGTGAGAATATCACTGCTATCATTACAAATATAATGCCTACACCCAATAAAACAAATAAAATTTTCATTACTGCTCTCATTTTACACCTCTATATTTTTTTACTAAATTGACAAAAACCTTAAATAGATTTTTAGCAATCCATTGACTAACTCTATAAAATCCTAGGCTTACTAAACTTAATATCGACATAACAATAAGTCCTACGCCTAAATATCCCGATACCTCTAAGAAACTTGTTACATCCGTAAATGCTATCGCTATATAATAAATAATAGCCGCAAGCCCACTGACAAATATCGAAACTGATACGACAAAGAATACGAATACGATCACAAAACTAACAAAATACAATACTGCAATAGGAATCCATAATGGTGTTGCTATCAAAATTAAGAAAAACTGTATAACAACTTTAGTTAAATCTTGAATAGAGTTAACATCTTTTTTCGATAACTCACTGACCATCATATCTCTTTCGATGGTTGTCATATTGTAGCTTTTAATAATCTCATCAATAGATTCTCCATGTTCTAAACGATCGCTAATGATTTCTTCATAATAAGAAATGACTTCGTCTACTTCTTCTTTATTAAATTTTTTACTAAGTCTCTGTTCTAGAGTTTTTAACCATTTATCCATATTTGCCTCACTTTGTTAATAAATCATAAATTTTCTTGATATCTTTCCATTCATCTAAAAAATTGTCGATAGATTGATATCCTGCTTTTGTGATTTGATAATATTTTCTGTTTCTACCTTGATATAGCTCATTATATGTTTTAAGCTGCCCTGCTTTTTCAAGCCTGCGCAAAATTGGATATAAAGTAGATTCACTGATATCTACATAGTCTGCTAGATCTTGGATTAACTTATAACCGTAAGAGTCACCTTTGCTTAAAACTGCTAAAACAAAGATTTCCAATACACCTTTTTTTAATTGTTGTTTCATATCGCACCTCATACTGTCTTACGTGTTATATTATACAATGCATAGTATAGTTTGTCAACATAAAAAAAACACTTAATGAAATAAGTGTCATTTTTGTTGTAAATCTTTTATATCTGGATCGTTTTTTTGACCTGATGATAAAAATGTTATTCTTTCTGCGATGACTTCTAACATATTGAGCCTTTTTTCAGGTTCGATTTCATATTTATAAGTTTGTAATCTAGCCTTAACTGCAACCATAGTTCCTTTTACACAATACGATTCAATTGCTGTAGCTAATCCCTCCCATACAGATACTTTAATGAAATCTGTATCATAATTACCTTCCATGTTCTTGAATCCTCTTTGAACCGCTAAAACGATATCACTGACTTTTCTACCATCTTCTAATATTTTTGTTTCTGGATCTTTCGTTAATCTTCCGACTAGTATTAATTGATTTAACATATAAACTCCTTTTTTATGTTTATTATAAAGAAGTTTTTCTGTTTTAAAAAACTACCAAATTGAAAGTTACCTTTCATATTCTTACTATTTTTCATAAAATAACAACATCATAAGCTAATACATTATTTTTAAGTATGAAGTTATAAAAAAAAGGCTATGATTTAGCCTTTTTATACATTAGTACACTCATTTTACGTTTTTGAATACGTTTGAGTGCTGATAACATTTCATCATAAGTGACACTATTCATCATGTCTATCACATCAAATAAAGATGATTTTAAATGTATGTATTTACCATAGAGATAAGTTTTTGTCTCTAAATGATTAAGCGCAAAGATAAATTGTCCAAGATAAACTTTTTTATATCTAAGGAAATCTTCTTCATTCAAATCTTCATAAGCATCTTTAGTCAAATAGTTGATTAATAAGTTTTTTAGCTTTTGAATTTTCTTACTTTCAGCGAAAATAACAATATTCTCTGCTTTTCTTTCAAAGGTTGTATTTACATAAAAGCTTTGATTAATCAATTTTTGATTTAACAACTGTTCATACATTTTTGATGATGATCCTAATAACATGTTTAAACACATCGTCATGACCATTTCTCTTTTAACAAGTTCTTTACCAAATCTTCCGATTGGATCAAGCTTAATGCCGATCATTAATTTTTCGACTTGAATGTCATCATAAACGGTTTCACTTTTTTTGACAAGTGTCTTAGATTCTTTTGGTAAAATGATTTTTGGTTGATGTTTGAGCTTGCGTTTTGTATCATACGCTTTAAAAAATGATTTTAAAGCTTTTAAATCAATATGCCCTGATATGATTAGCAAACGCTCATTTGGATCATAAAAATGACGATAAACATCCATGAGCATCTCTGGACTAATTTCTTGAATAGACTCTACTGTACCACCTATATCATGTTTTAATGTATGACTGTGATACATATTTTCCATCAGTTTATTTTGCATTTTAGAATGTGGATCATCTAAATACATCTTAAGTTCTTCTTCAATAATCAGTTTTTCCTGCTCAACATTTTCATGTGTGAAATGTGGTGTATCTAACATATCAAGTAAATGTGTTAATGCTGGTAGAACATTGTCTGTTGCACTAAACACATACGATGTTTGATGATATGATGTCATCGCATTGGCATCAACACCAAGATTTGAAAATTTTAAAAATGCATCTCCATCAGGCATCGCAAAGATTTTGTGTTCCATAAAGTGTGCTGTTCCTGGAGGAGTTTGATATAATTTCCCATCATAAACATAATCCAATGATAAAGCACCGTATGGTAAAGATAACTCAACATAAGTCGTATAATATGGGTCATCTTTCGGTAATAAATGCACTTCCATACCGTTATTTAACCTCATGATGTACACATGTTCATTAAAGCGTTGGTGATATTTTTTTATCATGATTCGCCTCCATAAAGCACATAAGTCGTATCTAAGACCATCATGGATGATACCTTTTGGATATCCTCTAGTGTTACATTCATGATATTTTTTAGTCTTTGTTCTGTTGTTGTGGCATCATCAAAAATAGATCTAAAAAATGATCGTTTTGTCATATAGGATTGATGATCCAAACTACTTTTGATTTGATGAGACAAATAAGCTTTTGCATGATCAAGCTCTTCTTTAGTTACTGGTTGATCTAAAAAACTTTGATTCACTTTAATGATTTCTTCTAGTGCATAGTCCTTTTGATGTTTGGCTACACCGCTACTTACAATAATTGTTCCTTTGTAATAATCATAGTTAGAAGATATATCATAACATAAGCCTTGATTTTCTCTAATTTCAGTGAAAAGTCTACTTTCAGGATAACCACCTATGATCGTATCAAGACATAAAACTGCTTCATATAATGGGTCAAACCGATAAACTGGGATGATGTATCCAAGTTTTAAAATAGCTTGATTCATATGTGTTTTTTCTTGTTTTTTAATTAATGGATGTGGTTTTCTAAAATTAAACTCAGGTGTTAATTTTAAATCATTGGATTTGATAAGTAGTTGGTCTGATATGTCATTTTTTATGTCTTCGATATTTCCATTCACAACTATTTTTATGTCTTGATTGAAAAATGATGTCTGATAATATGCAATCATATCATCTAAAGTTACTTTTTTAATATCTTCAAGTGTCCCAGAAAGTGGATATGCAGCTAAGTCCTTATCATAAAATGATTTTGCAAATTCAATATTTGCATAAGCCCTTTTATGATCTTTTAAAGCTTCCCACTGTTCAATGAGTAATCGTTTTTCTTCTTCAAATATTTGTTCATTAAACGTTGTTCGATCTAAGAATATATCATTTAATAATTGCACAGCTTTTTTAGCGAGTTCTTGATCTAAAACGATTTTAGGATCGACAATGGTCAACATAAAAGACATGACATTTAAGTTGGCATGTTTTTCTGTTTTTGTATAAAGTTGAGCACCATAAAGGTCTTCTAAATGGCGATACATCTGTGCTTTTGTTGATAAGGATTTTGTGCTTGAAATGAGTAGTTTAGGTAATAAAAAACGATACACACGTTCGTCTTTTTTGTCTAAATTCGTAAAAAATAACGCGAATTGTATCGTTTTAAACTCGTTTTTTATCTCGATCATTAGATGCTATTTAATGCAACTTCCATCATTTTAGTAAATGCTTCTTGTCGCTCTTGAGCAGTTGTTGCTTCATGTGTCACTAAAGAGTCAGATACGGTTAATAAACAAGCAGCTTTTTTCTTTAATGCTTTCGCATTAGCAAATAAAGCAAATGATTCCATTTCAACAGCTTCAGCACCATGATCTTTGTAAATATCCTTATACTCATCTGGATTTAAACGATAAAATACATCAGATGAATGAATCGTTGTTAAATGTACAGGTATATTTAGTTTTTCTGCAGCTTTTAAAATTCTATTATTTAGAGGTTTAGAAGCCGGTAAAGTCTTACGACTTGATACACCCATCGTTTTTGCATATGATGACTCTGAGTATGCTTTTTCTGCGAGTAAGACATCATATAATTTTAAGTCTGGACTATAAGCACCAGCTGATCCGATACGAATAATCTTTTCTACGTCATAAAATTTAAATAATTCATAACTATAAATACCTATGCTTGGCATACCCATACCTGAACCCATGACAGTCACTTTCTTTTTGCCATAATAACCTGTATATCCAAACATATTTCTAACTGTATTAATTTGTACAACTTTTGTTAAGAATGTATCTGCGATAAACTTAGCTCTGAGTGGATCACCAGGCATTAAAACTGTTTTCGCAATTAACTCTTTATTTTCTAACTCAATATGAGGTGTTGGCATCTTTATCTTCACTCCTTTGATTTACTATATTTATACCATTTGATGTACCGATTCTAGTTGCTCCTGCTTCAATCATTTTCATTGCATCTTCATAAGTTCTAACGCCACCGCTAGCCTTAACAAACGCTTTTTCTCCTACAGTTTTTTTCATTAGCTCGACATGATGAACGGTTGCGCCACCTGTTCCAAATCCTGTAGATGTTTTTACAAATGTAGCTTCTGCTTCAACAGCTAATTCACATGCTTTAACAACTTCTTCATCTGTTAAATAGCATGTTTCTATAATCACTTTTACACATCTACCATCAGCGTTTTCAACAACACCTTTGATTTCTTGTAGTACAGTATGATAATCTTTTTGCTTTAATGCAGCGACATTAATCACCATATCGATTTCATCTGCACCATCGTTGATAGCTTCTAAAGTTTCATATGCTTTTACTAGATGATGGTGAGTACCATGAGGAAAACCAATGACAGTACAGACTAATACATCTGTCTTTTTTAAGTGATGTTTTGCATATTTAACCCATATTGGATTTACACATACACTTTTAAAATCATATGTTTTCGCTTCATCAATCAGTTGATCGATTTGATCTTTTGAAATGTTTGCACCTAATTTTGTGTGGTCAATCATTTTATTAAGCTTCATAAATAATCTCTCCTTTTTTATTTTTCTTATTATATATATTGCTGAATATACCAACCAGTATACCCATCATAAATGTCATAATAACGGTAAATACATGCACCTGCTCAAATAATTTTTGGGTTATCAAACCTAAAATGACTGCTAATATAAAGAATGATCCTTCAACAATAATTTTTGAATATGACAAATTTTTTACTTTATTGTTAATGACTAACATAAGTCTTTCATATGGTGATGCTGGTAAACCAGTCGATAGCGTAATGGTTACACCTAGCGCACACATGACTAATCCAAATGTAGCAAATAGGATTTGATAAACTAATATCTCCGTTACAGCTTCTGGTATAAGACCAAATAATAATCCCCATCCATCTACAAAAGCACTAACGACAAACAAAAAGATTGCACTATAGAGCATATCGCGTTGTTTATTCAGTAGATAAGTAATGATTGTCACAGTTATGCCTGTAATAAATATAACGGTACCAAAAGTAATCCATGGAATATGTTTAGAAATAATCAGATGTAAAAAAACATTAAATGCATCAACTGGAGATGCTCCTAAATGTGCATTTACAATACTTGTAATCCCTAATGCAATGATGATAAATCCGATGGTATGTAATAACTTCTTGTTGTTCATTTAATTCTTCTTTCTTCTTTATACATCCAATAGATACTTCAAATCTACCTTTTCAAATGTATGTGATATTTTTTCAAAATCATGTTTCTTTAAAGCTTTATGTGCTTTTTTCATGAATTTTTTTGGAAGCACTTTAGTACCCTTAATAAAACCAGGTACATCTTGAATCATTTTATCTAAGACTTCTAAGACTTCTAAAGCATTTAATACTTTAATTTCATTATGAACGCGATAAAAAACATAATCAAGATATGGTGGGAAAACGG
>SWCB01003780.1_pt1 | contig 30848 bp, 32 predicted proteins | sample 4692901 | NCBI WGS metagenome assembly SWCB01 (sample SAMN10267276, study PRJNA491770) | bioreactor metagenome | isolation source: DHS bioreactor inoculated with subseafloor sediment | place: Japan: off Shimokita Peninsula | collected 2006-08 | reverse complement strand
CCAGCGATCTGCTCGGAGTAGAAGGGCTCCCCATGAACCGACTCGTTCAGGAACAGCTGTGCCTCGACGAGGGGGAGGAGGTTTCCTAATGCGAGTCCCAAACTGTTCCCGCCACCCTCAGACAGCGTCTCGCCGCGAAGGTCCCCGTTGGACGCACTGAGGCCCTCGATGATCCGGTTGGCCACGTCGTTCTGCTCGCTCCATGTTGATGGGCTGTAGTCGGCGCTCGCAATTCCGCCCCTGGCGTGCATCGACCCTTCCCACAGGGAGCCGAATCCATCCCAGCCGTCTGCCTCCCAGTCCCGGGAAGACCAATACGCGACCTTGTCCTCTGGAGACGCGGGGGAGCCAGTCGCAAGTGTGCCGCCGTCGGCCGAGAGCCAGTCCCATGCGGCATCGGGATACGTGCCAAGCGTGTCAAGAACCCTTCCCATGGGATCGACAACCGAAAGCCATCCGTGGTTTTCGGAGTTCTCCACTCCCGCAGCTGTTGCGCGCGCATCGTGGTCGGCGCTTGCAATCCTGGAGATCGAGTTTCCTTCGGGATCAACGGAGTAGAGGTCATCTGCACTTGGTGCGGCTGGTCCGCCAGGTGTTCGCTCGGAGGCATCAATAAGGTCTGCCATTGCAACGGTGAAGTTCTGGCTCATGGGACTGTGCTCAGCATCATCAAACAGGAAACCCACGGCTTGCCGATGGATGCCCTGAGAGTCGGCGTTTCCAGGCCAGTCGGCACCTGACCACAATTGGGAAGCGAAGTCTTTGGCCGTGGTCTCGTCCCACGCTGATGATCCTGCAGATAGCGAGTCCCGGATAGCGCGTGCAAAGTCCACACCAGTCGCGACGGAATCAAAACCTTCTTCCGACCCGTCGTCATATCCAGCCATGCCCTCAATGGCGTCCAAACCGTTGAGGAGGAGCCTGGCGGTGCCGTCGCCTCCTACCGCAAGCCAGAACTGGCTCGAAAGCGCGGGGTCGTTCGCGGCCGCAGCGAGGAAGGCAGTGAGATCTTCGACGGATTGAAGGTCGCCGATCCCGTGAACAAGGTCCAGGTTGTCAGCGATCAGCTTTTTGCGCGCTTCGATAATGTCATCGGCGGTTGTCGCCCCCGTGTACAGGCTAGCCAACCCGCTCCAGTTGCTGACCTCTCCGACAGCGCGCTGTCTGCGCAAAACCGACGCGAAGGCGGCGTCGACATAGGAGCGCTCGATCGCGATGGTGCCAAGACGGTTGTAAGCGTATGATCGCTCGTCTTCGTATTCCTGAATCTTCGCTTGCAACGCGGGAGTGACAAGGTCCGGAGGCACATGCGCCAGGCCATTGAGAACTTGGTTGGCATTAAAAATGGTGTGGTTTGCCGCCTGCGCGCGGGACTGGAGCCCCTCTAAGGAAGCCTTATACGAGTCTGCCGCCGCAGCCCATTCGAGCGGCAACGACGTCCCCGCGTCGAATTGGGGGTACGTATTGCGGACTCGTTGCACCCACGAGTCGGCGGCACTGCTCACCCAACCGCGTGATCCAACCGAGTTTGCAAGGGTCATCAACTCGTTCTTGAGGGTCCCCAGCGATTCATTGCGGGTCCGCTGAAGGTCGGCGAAGGTGGCAATAGCGTTGAGGTCGCCCTGCCCGGGGTCGTTGTTGTAGTGGCTCACCAGCCACCACCTCCCCCGCCGCCGCCAGAGTTCTGCTGAGCCATAGCGGCCTCTTGCGCGTCATACTCTGTGATGGCTGCTTCGATCGTTGTCACGCACATTCTTAAGTCGGCCTCGAGCACAATTGCCCTGAGGGCGTAGTGCGCGTCACTGTCGTTGGCGCCTTCGTAGACGGCGTTTGATCCGCAGTTGCCCAAAGAAACGGACTGATGGTAGGGATTGCCTGCCAAGGAATCGGCAAGAGTTCTGACCGCGGATGATAATTCCGCGAGTTCGTCTGTGTCGACTTGCAACTTGACGTTCAAGGATGCCCCCAGTGTGCGTGTGCCGTGCGTCGCTTGACCACACAGTAGCGACAACGACGGTATATAGGCATGGAATCCCGCCATGATGGGGAAAACTCCCCACCCATAGGCCGGCAGTGAGTGGCTCTAGGACAGCGACATGAACATCTTCTCAAGGCGCGCGCGGGCCTCGGTCTCGTCCTCATCTGAACGGATGCATTGCTGCAGACCTGCGGCAATCATCGTGAAACCTGCTCGGTCGATCGCCTTGGACACGGCGGCAAGTTGGGTGACCACGTCGCCGCATTCCCTGCCCTCGGCAATCATGTTAAGAACGCCACCAAGTTGGCCCTGTGCGCGCCGCAAGCGCTTGATCACGGGCTCGAGGTCCTCTGGCTCCAAGTGAACGCCGGACATGGGCACTCCTTCTTTGGGCGGTGCACGACGCGCCGCTGCTACGGTCAGGATACCCCTACCCGTACCCGCACCGCACGGCCAATCGTCCCGGCGCTCGATGCTCACTCACAGCGTTGCGCCACAATGGAGGGATGATGCCCGAAGACCTCCCCCAAGACCGCCCACTCGACCGCGAGTGGCTCGCGCGCCACGTCGAGATGTTTCTTGATGAGGACCTGGGCGGGAGCCCTGGCCGAGATGTCACCACGCAAGCGACGATCTCTCGAGACACAGTGGTGAATGGCGACGTGGTGGTGCGCGAGGACGGAGTCATCGCCGGCCTAGACGTGCTCGATGAGGTGCTGGCACAAGTGGCCGCAAGGCTAGGTCTTGACGCGCCGATGGTCACGATGCTGGCCTCCGATGGTGACCGCGTCACGGCGGGGACGACCGTTGCCAGGGTCAATGGACTCGGCCACGTGGTGCTCATCGCGGAACGCACCATTCTCAATCTCATGTCGAGGGCTTCCGGGGTCGCCACTCACACGCGCCGCTGGGCCGACGCTCTCGAGGGCACACCCTCTCGCGTGCTCGACACCAGGAAAACCACGCCGGGCTTGCGTGAACTCGACAAGTACGCGGTCAGATGTGGGGGCGGCATCAACAAGCGCTTCGGCCTGTATGACTGCGCCATGGTCAAGGACAACCACATCGTCGCGGCGGGCTCCGTCGCGGGCGCTGTCGATGCGATTCGCAAAGCGTTTCCAGACGTGCCGATTCAGGTCGAGGTCGAGGGGCGCGAGCAAGCCATCGAGGCACTCAATGCTGGCGTGCGGTTCCTCATGCTCGACAACATGTCGCCGGCGGAGATGGCGCGTCTAATCGCCGAGCTGCGTGGGCGCGACCTGGATGACGGCCCCGTCCGGTTCGAGGCCACGGGAGGGCTCACCGTTGAGACAGCGGCCGCCGTCGCGGCATCGGGAGTCGATTTCATGTCTGTGGGAGGGCTGACCCACAGCTCTCCCATACTCGACATCGCGCTCGACTTGCACTGATCTGGCAGACGCCCGCGGAGCGGCACCACACGCGGGTACCCTTGAGCACGTGACCGACGAACTCCTCGCCCCTATCCCCGACGAATTGCCCGAGCAAATGCGCGTGCGCCGCGACAAGCGCGACCGCATCGTGGCTGCCGGGGGCGAGGCCTACCCCGTAAGCGTCCCGGTGACCCACACGATTACCGACGTGGGCTCGGCCTACGCGGGCCTCGACGACGGTGTGGAGACAGACGACGTCGTCGCAGTAGCCGGCCGGGTCGTGTTTGTCCGCAACACGGGCAAGCTGTGCTTCGCTGCGGTTCAAGACGGCGAGGGAAATCGGCTCCAAGTCATGCTGAGCCTCGCTGTGGTGGGGGAGGAAGCGCTCGCCGCTTTCAAGGCCGATGTCGACCTTGGGGACCACCTTTTTGCCAAGGGCCGTGCGGGTAAATCCCGCAGGGGTGAGGTGAGCATTTTTGTCACCGAATGGTCCCTTGCCGCAAAGGCGTTGCGCCCACTGCCCGTATTGCATAAGGACTTGGCCGAAGACACACGCGTCCGCCAGCGTTATGTCGATCTCATTGTGCGCCCAGCGGCTCGGGAGACCGCCCGGAATCGTTCGCACCTGATGCGCTCGTTGCGGGATTCGCTCCATTCGCGCGGCTTCATTGAGATTGAGACGCCGATGCTCCAAGCGCAACATGGTGGCGCAAGCGCTCGTCCGTTTGTCACGCATATGAACGCGTTCGACATGGACCTCTATTTGCGTATTGCGCCAGAGCTATTCCTCAAGAGAGCCGTGGTGGGTGGAATCGAGAAGGTCTTCGAGATCAATCGGAACTTTCGCAATGAGGGATCCGACTCGTCACACTCTCCCGAGTTCTCCATGCTCGAGGCGTATGAGGCGTACGGCGATTACATGACGATGGCGACGCTGACGCGTGAGATTGTGCAAGGCGCCGCGATGGACCTCTTTGGCTCGACAGAAGTCACTCACGCAGATGGGACGAAATACGAGCTGGGTGGGGAGTGGACCTCGCTCACGCTGTACGGGTCCCTGTCCGAGGCAATCGGCAGAGAGATCACGCCCCAGACACCAGTCGAGGAGCTCACGCGCATGTGCGACGATGCCGACGTCTCGGTTGATCCCAAGCGAGTGAATCATGGCAAGTTGGTCGAGGAATTGTGGGAGCACCACGTGGGCGACCATTTGACGGCGCCCACGTTCGTGAAGGACTTTCCAGTAGAGACCAGCCCCTTGACGCGTGACCACCGAACGCAAGCTGGCATCGTCGAGAAGTGGGATCTCTATGTGAAGGGTTTCGAACTTGGCACCGCCTATTCGGAACTTGTCGATCCCGTGATTCAACGCGAGCGCTTCGAACAACAAGCGCGTATGGCCGCTCAAGGCGACGATGAGTCGATGCCTCTCGATGAGGACTTCTTGATTGCGATGGAGCACGGGATGCCACCAGCAGGAGGCATGGGAATGGGGATCGACAGGCTCCTCATGGCCCTTACTGGGCTTGGAATCAGGGAGACCATCCTCTTCCCACTGGTCAAGCCCGAGGAGAACCGATGAAGATTACAACGATCCTGATGGGTGTGCTCCCGTCTGTGGGCGTGCTCGCCGTCTTTGTGTATGCCATGCGGGGAATCACCCGCGCGGATCGCCACGAACGCGAGGCCATGGCCGAGTTCGACAGGGAACAAGCGGCCGCCGCGAAGGCCCTCACCGAGGCGCATAGCGCGGACGATTCGCAGGGAACAGCTTCATAGGGAGTATTTCACTCAGGTGAACGGTCCCAAGATTCTCATGCACTCGCTATTGAGGAATGTCACAAAGAGCTTGGCGATATCCACAGCCCATTGTTCTTTTTAATGGTCGCGTGCGATAATTGTGCCTACTCCATGAAAGGAATATGGCATGGCACAAAGAGTCCAGGTAGTTCTTCTTGATGATCTCGACGGTGGACCGGCGCACGAGACCTTGAAGTTTTCTTTCGAAGGTGTCTCCTACGAGATTGACCTGTCGAATGTGCACGCGAGCGAGTTCCGTGCGGCAGTGGAGCCGTGGGTGAAGGCCGCACGTAAGGTGTCTGGGCGCTCCACCGGTCGCGTTGTCGCAAACTCCGACACGAGCAAGATCAGGGCGTGGGCCAAGTCAAGTGGCCTCGGCGTTTCCGAGCGCGGCCGCATCTCGGCCGAGATTCGCGCGGCTTACGTCGCCGCTCACTAGGCCTCGTGAGGTAGGCGCCTCTTAGGGCGCTCCAAACCAATAACTGTGGCGCCCCTACGGCGCGGGCCCCGACGCGAGAGCGGACGGGGCCCTTTCTCGTGAAGGATTCATCGTGACAATGATGTGGGCAGGCACCTACCCGGCGGAGGGCCTCGGCGCTCCTGTAGGACAAGGCGAGGGTGTGTGGCGGCTATCTCTTGCGTCAGGCGACGTGGGAAGCGCACACCAGTCGACCACGCAGGCTGCTCCCTCGTTTCTCGTCTCCCATCCGACCTTGCCGCTCCTCTACGCCGTCGAAGAGGCGGATCCGACAGTGGTGAGCGTGCTCTCCGTGACGGACGAGCCCACCGAGGTTGCCCGAGTCAACGTGGGCGGCGCGTACGGTTGCCACCTGCTCATGGCCCCCGACGCATCGGCCATATACGTGTGCAACTACGGCACGGGCGATCTTGCCGTCGTGACGCTTTCTGTGGACGGTTTGCCGCGTTCTGACAAGGCCGACCAGACGTTGAGTCACGCAGGCTCGGGACCGCGAGTGGATCGCCAAGAGTCTTCGCACGCCCACTCATCGTGCCTGAGTCCTGGCGGTACTCACGTCCTTGTGGCGGATCTAGGCACCGACGAGATCCGCCGTTATCGTGTGGGTGAGAACGCACTGCTGACGGACGAGGGCATAGCGGCAGCACTTCCGCCTGCAGCGGGCCCCCGCCATATGGTCGTGAGGGGCGAGTTGGTGTACGTCGTGTGTGAACTCGACCACCGGCTACGCACGCTGCGCTGGGATAGGCCCTCCGCTAGCGCGGATGTGATCGCCGAACTCCCGTTGACGCTCTCCCCGCAACGCACGGGCGACACCACCTATGGCGCCCATGTGGCGCTCGTGCCAAGCTCCAATGGGGACGTGCTGCTCGTGTCCATCAGGGGCGTCGATGTCATTTCGCTGTTCGACGTTGCTCCCGAGGGCGAACTCACGTATCGATGCGCGTTTGACGTCGGGTACTGGCCGCGACACTTCGCCATCGTCGACGATTCGCTCGTGGTAGCCGTCGAGAAAGGGCACGAGGTGCGCGCGTACCCCCTCGCAAGCGTGCTGGCGCTGGCCCCCGAGTCGGAATGCGGCGCGGTGGCACTCCTTGAGTACTCCGTGACGCCCGTGCCAAGCCCGGCATGCATCGTCGCTAGGTGATTCCTCGGCGGTCGCGACAGTAAGAGTTCTGCCTGAAAACTTGGTTCGCTGGGACGTTCGCCGCGCGTGCGGCCGGGTGAGATGCGCCAAGATGGGGTCATGACGTACACACTTATCCTGCTCCGCCACGGCGAGAGTGAATGGAACGCAAAGAACCTTTTCACCGGTTGGGTCGATGTCCCCCTGAATGAGAAGGGTTGGGACGAGGCCAAGCGCGGCGGCGAATTGCTGAAGGCGGAGGGCGTTCTGCCCGACGTGGTTCACACGTCGCTGTTGCGCCGCGCAATCATGACCGCGAACCTCGCGCTGGACTCCGCCGACCGCCACTGGATCCCCGTGAAGCGCGACTGGCGCCTCAACGAGCGCCACTACGGCGACCTCCAGGGCAAGAACAAGGCCGAGACGCTCGAGCAGTTTGGCGAAGAGAAGTTCATGATCTGGCGCCGCTCTTACGACGTACCGCCGCCGGCCATCTCAGCCGACAACCAGTACACGCAAGTGGGAGACGCTCGCTATGACGGCGAGCCCATCCCCGCGACCGAATGCCTCAAGGACGTCCTCGAGCGCGCGCTTCCTTACTGGGAGTCCGCGATCGTCCCCGACCTCAAGGCTGGGAAGACGGTCCTCGTGACGGCGCATGGCAACTCCTTGCGCGCGATCATCAAATACCTCGATGGAATTGCTGACGAGGACATCGTGGGCGTGAACGTCCCCACGGGCATCCCGTTGGTCTACCACCTCGACGAAAACCTCAAGCCCACCAACCCCGGTGGCACGTACCTCGACGCCGAAGCTGCCGCCGCCGCAATTCAGGCAGTAGCCAATCAGGGCAAGAAGTAGTACAAAGGAAGTACAGAAGACGGACGGTCAGCCTCTCATAGCCTGGCCGACGCGAACGGGCCCCGACCTTAAGGTCGGGGCCCGTTCTCCGTCTTCACATGGGACGGCGCGCGGCGCGTTGGGACTCGGATGACCTAAATCGAGGAGTGCTTGCCCGTGTGGTCGCCCGTGACCAAGTACACGATGCGGCGCGAGACGCCTACCGCGTGGTCGCCAAAGCGCTCGAAGTAGCGAGAAACGAGTGTGATGTTCAGAATCTCCTGCGGGGTAGCCGTGTAGCCATCGGCAAGCAGGAGGCGGTACGAGGCCGCGTGAAGATCGTCCAAGGTATCGTCGTCGCTGACAATTCCAGCTGCGACGTTGAGGTCGCGCCTCTCCATGAGTTCGACAACCTCGAGTGCCACCTTGTTGGCGGCCCCCGCCATCGCGGCCATCGTCTCGATGTGAGAATCAGGGATCGCACTGTCCGGGTAGGCCCTGCGGGCGAACTCCGCGATGTGTTGTGCGAGGTCTCCCATGCGTTCCAAGGCGGCGGAGATGCGCAGCGCCGCGATGATGGTGCGCAGGTCGAGTCCCACGGGCTGCTGCTGTGCAATCAGGAGCACGCAACGCTCGTCTACAGTCTCTTCGATCTCGTCGAGCTGGATATCCTCGGCGATGACTTGCTGAGCAAGTTCGACATTTTGGGTCAGCAGTGCCTCGCCTGCGCGATCGATCGCTACGGCGACGTGACGGGCCATCGCGGCCAGGTCATCGGCCAACTCCGACATCTCGGCGGTAAAAAGCGTGCGCATGTTACTCCCTTGGTATTGCGAGTCCCTCCTAGTGTGGCACCGACGGCGCTCGACAGCCTTCAAGAGCGCTCCCCGGCGAGTGAACAATCGGTAACCCCAGTGAACATTCGGTAAAGGTGCAACAACGTGGTTACTGTGGCGCCATGACTACTCTGGCGTGGCTCGTCACGGTTCTCGCCTTTTGCGCGGGCGCAGGAGTGGGTGCGCTCACGCTCCGCCGCCGTGTGAAGAAGGAAGCGGTGGCCCGCACGCTCGTGCCTCACCGGACCAGGCAAGTTGTCTCCGCGCTCCAATCTGGGGCGATCGTTGTGCGTCGTGACAGGCGAGCCGCGTATTTGAATCACGCCGCCTCAGCGCTAGGCCTAGCCCGGCCGGACGGAGCCTTGCACGCGTCGGTGGCCGACCTCGCGGAGAAGGCGTGGGCCACTGGCGGTGTGGTGGAGGAGGAGGTTGAGGTCAACCGTGGCGTATTGGGAACCGCGGCGATCGTCCACGTGCGGGTCACGCCGATCGACGACCAACTCGCGCTCGCCGTGGCGAACGACAACACTGAACAGCGAGCTGCAGAGGCCACCAGGCGCGAGTTTGCGGTCAACGTCTCGCACGAGCTCAAGACGCCCGTCGGCGCGCTGTCCCTCTTGGCCGAGACGATCGAGTCCTCCGCGGATGACCCGGTCTTGGTGCGCGAATTTGCTGTGAAGATGCGCAGGGAAGCCCGACGCCTGACCAAGCTGATCCAGGAGATCATTCAGGTTTCGCGCATTCAGGGCGGCGAGTCGGTGCTTGACCACGACATTGTCGATGCTGCGAGCGTGGTCCACGAGGCGTTCGAAGGGGCGGCACTTGCCGCGGAGGCGCGTGCAATCTCGCTCGTGTCCGAACTGAGGGAGAGACCCTCAGTACTCGGAGACAGGGACCTCTTGGTCATGGCGGTACGCAACCTCGTCGACAATGCCGTCATGTATTCGGACGCTGGTTCCCGAGTGACCACATCCGTCACGTGCAGGGACGACGTTGTGTCCATCGCCGTCCTTGACCAAGGAATCGGCATCGACGCGAAGGAGCAAGAGCGCATCTTTGAGCGTTTCTACCGGTCCGATCCCGCCCGAGCGCGCGACACGGGGGGCACGGGGCTGGGCCTGAGTATCGTGAAACACGTCGCGCTCCAGCACGGCGGTGCGGTGACCGTGTGGTCGCAACCCAACGTCGGGTCCACCTTCACCTTGTCGTTGCCACGCTTCGAGGAGTCAGTATGAGCGAGCACGTTCTCATTGTCGAAGACGAGGAAAGCTACCGCGATTCACTTCGCGTGATTTTCGAGCGGGAGGGCTTTCGCGTCTCACTCGCGGCCACTGGGAGGCAAGGGATCGAGGCCTTCGATCGAGACGGCGCCGACGTCATCCTGCTCGATCTGATGCTCCCCGAGGTGTCGGGTACCGATGTCTTTCGCGCCATCCGCGCGCATTCGTTGGTGCCGATCATCATGGTCACGGCACGCGACGACCAGATAGACAAGATCATCGGGCTGGAAATGGGCGCCGATGATTACGTCACCAAGCCGTTCAGCGGCAGGGAACTTGTGGCGCGTGTGCGCAGTGTCTTGCGTAGAGCATCGGCCGTCATGACCGATGTTCCCGATGAGCCGACGCGGATCAGCGCCTCGGGCTTCACCCTTGACCCCGAACGCCTCACGGTCACGTGGGGCGTTGGGACGCATTCGTTCCCCCCCAAGGAGTTTGCGCTGTTCTACTTGCTCGCATCCAACGCGGGTCGCGTGCTGACACGGCAAGTCATCATCGACAGGGTGTGGGGGGCGGACTACTACGGGGACACGAAGACTCTCGACGTGCACATCAAGCGATTGCGGGACAGGATTGAGGAGGCGCCCGGAAGTCCGAGGTACGTGCAAACCGTGCGCGGAGTGGGCTACACGTTCGAGCCGTGAAGCCCGCTGTTGCGCAACCGTGATGTGCGTTCACCGAACGTTCACCGGTCGTTCACGACAATCGCTCAACCTCGTTACCTTGCGTACCTAGCGTGGTACTCGACCGGCGACCGCCGGGAAGTGTCAACCTGTGAGGAAAAACCTGTGAACATTGCACTTCGCTCGGGCGTAGTCGCTTCTGCGGCGGCGTTAACGCTCCTTCTTTCGGCCTGCACGCCCTCGAACGAGGACACCGAGACCTCGTCCTCCGCCGCTCCCGCCATGTCGTCCGAAGCGACCTCGCTGTCAGGAACGCTTTCTGGCGCAGGTGCCTCTTCCCAGGAGTCAGCGATGGAGGCTTGGCGCGCAGGCTTTCAGGCCGCCAACCCCGATGTGACCGTCAACTATGACCCGGTGGGTTCAGGTGGTGGCCGCACGCAGTTCCTCGATGGTGCCGTCTCCTTCGCAGGCTCCGACTCGCTGATGGCTGAAGACGAGTATGCGCTGGCCGTCGAGCGCTGCGGCGCGGAGGGTGCAATCCACCTTCCGACCTACATCTCACCCATCGCCGTGATCTTCAACCTTGAGGGTTTCGAGAGCATCAACATGGATGCCGACACGATCGCAAGCATCTTCGACGGCAAGATCACGTCATGGAACGACCCCGCCATCGCGGCCCTCAACGAGGGTGTTGAGCTCCCCGAGCTCGCGATCACGATGGTTCACCGTGCGGACGAGTCAGGCACGACGTCGAACTTCACTGACTACCTGGCCAAGGCGTCCACCATGTGGCCCTACGAGAAGTCGGGCGAATGGCCCAACGCGCTCGGTGAGTCCGGCCCCGGCACCTCAGCCGTTGTCCAGATCGTGCAGGACACGAACGGTTCCATTGGATATGCCGACGCCTCGCGCGCTGGGACCCTTGGCACCGTGGCGCTCAAGGTTGGCGAGGCGTTCGTGCCGTTCTCGGCCGAAGCAGCGGCCGCGGTTGTTGACGCCTCGCCTCTCGCAGAGGGCGCAAATGGCGCGAACGACCTCGCGTTCAAGCTCGACCGTACCACGACAGCCTCGGGCGCTTACCCGCTCGTGTTGGTGTCGTACCACATCGTGTGCCAGGCGTACGAGGACGAAGCCGAGCGCGCGCTCGTGACCGAATTCCTCTCGTATGTGGCCTCGCCCGAGGGCCAGGCATCCGCCGCGTCATCGGCCGGTTCCTCTCCAATCTCGGCCGAGCTCTCTGACCGCATCCTCGCGATCCTCGACGGAATCGCAGCGGCGTAGCATTTCGGAATGGACGGGTGGTGGGTTCGTCGGCAACGATAGGCTCACCACCCGTCCTCACGCCTTGGATCAGGAGATCGTGTGACAAGCACAAGAGACGCGCCGACGAGGCTTTCGGATGCCGGGGGCGCGCAGTTCGTACAGCGCTCCAACTTTGCCAATGCAGCATTCGAGAAACTCTCCGGGGCTGCGGCAAGTCTCATCCTGGTGACGCTCGCAGCGGTCGCGGCCTTTCTCCTCATGGAGGCCTGGCCGGCCATCATGGACACGTCCGGCACGCTCGCCGGCAAGGTCGACTGGATCCGGCCCGAGTCGGGCGAGAGCCTCATCCAGATCATCGGCTACTTGGTGTTTGGCACCTTGTTGATTGCCTCGGGCGCCTTGCTGATTGCTACGCCACTCTCCGTGGGCATCGCTCTCTTCATTTCACATTTCGCTCCGCGCAAACTTGCAGCGGGCCTCGGCTATCTCATCGACCTACTCGCCGCGATACCTTCAGTGGTCTACGGCCTCTGGGGAGCGATCGTCCTCATTCCGGTGCTCCAGCCGTTCTATGTCTGGCTGAGCGATGTCTTCGGATGGATACCCCTTTTTAGTCCCGATCCCGCGACGGGTGAGGTATCGGGCACCGGGCGCGTCGCGCTCTCGGCCTCGATCGTGCTCGCCATCATGGTCATCCCCATCATCACGGCGGTCTCACGCGAGGTTTTCTTGCAGACGCCAAAGCTCCATGAAGAGGCCGCACTTGCCATGGGCGCCACTCGGTGGGAGATGATTCGCATGGCAGTGCTACCGTTCGGACGCTCCGGAGTCATCGGCGCCACGATGCTGGGCCTTGGCAGGGCGCTCGGCGAAACAATGGCTGTGTACATGATCCTGTCGCCGGGGCTCTCGTACTCCTTCGGTGTGTTGCAGTCGGGCTTCCACAACACGATCGCCGCCAACATCGCCCTCAAGTTTCCCGAAGCGAACGCGCAAGGCGTGAGCGCGCTGATCGCGATGGGCCTTGCGCTGTTTGTGATCACCCTGTTGGTCAATATGCTCGCCCGGTGGGTAGTCTCCCGGCGCGCCGAGTTTTCGGGAGCGAACTAATGGCCATGCTGCGCGAACCGTCGCCGCTCGGGGAGCTTTCCGTTCGCCGTCGCCTCACCAACAATGTTATGTCCGGACTCGTTTTCCTCGCGTTCGTTGTGGCACTGATTCCTCTCGTGTGGCTATCGGCCACGGTCGTCACCCGCGGCATGGACCGATTTATGGTCGACGCAAACGGCGACTCCAACTTCAACCTTGACTTCCTCAACCAGACGATGCGCGGCATCTTTGGCGGGATGCCTGAGGGCGGCATCATGCACGCCGTCTGGGGCACCGTGCTCATTACGCTTGCCGCAACGGCCATCTCGGTCCCCATCGGCCTCCTGACGGCCATCTACTTGGTTGAATACGGGCGCGGACGGCTTAAGAGCGCGGTTATGCTGTTCGTCGACGTGATGACGGGGATTCCCTCGATCGTGGCGGGCCTCTTCGCGTACGCTGTGTTCGCGCTCCTCGTGGGTCCGGGAACCAAGACGGGAATGGTGGGCGCCGTCGCCCTATCCGTCCTCATGATTCCCGTCGTCGTGAGGACCACGGAGGAGATGCTTAAACTCGTCCCGAACGAGTTGCGAGAAGCGTCCTACGCGCTAGGCGTGCCCAAGCATCTGACCATTCTCAAAGTCGTCGTGCGGTCGGCAATTGCGGGTATCACGACGGGCGTGACCCTAGCGATCGCGCGCGTGATCGGCGAGACCGCGCCGCTCCTGATCGCGGTGGGCGTGGCCGACTCGTTGAACTACAACCTGTTTGATGGCCGCATGATGACACTCCCCGTGTACATCGTCTCCGAATGGCGCAAGGGTGACCAACCCTGCAACAACCCCGACATTGCTTGTGTCCCCGAGATCACCGAGTACAGGGCCTGGGCAGCGGCGCTTGTTCTTATCCTCATCGTCATGGCGCTCAACCTGATTGCTCGCCTCATTTCCAAGTACTTCTCGCCCAAGACCGGTCGGTAAAGGAAACCCACGTGGCTAAGCGCATCGACGTCAACAACCTCAACGTGTTCTACGGCAGTTTCATGGCCGTCGAAGACGTTTCGCTCGCGATCGAACCCAACTCGGTGACGGCCTTCATCGGCCCTTCCGGTTGTGGTAAGTCGACCTTCTTGCGCACGCTTAACCGCATGCACGAGGTCATCCCTGGCGCGCGCGTCGAGGGGGAGGTGCTCATGGATGGCACCAACCTCTACGCACCCAACATCGACCCGGTGGCCGTGCGCCGTCACGTGGGTATGGTCTTCCAGCGTCCTAATCCGTTCCCGACGATGTCGATCGCCGAGAACGTGGTGGCGGGCGTCAAGCTTAATTCGAAGCGCATGTCGAAGGCCGACGCCGATGATCTTGTCGAATCCTCTCTCAGGGGAGCGAATCTGTGGGACGAGGTCAAGGACCGGCTGGGAAAGCCGGGATCCTCGCTCTCAGGAGGTCAGCAGCAGCGCTTGTGTATTGCGCGTGCAATCGCTATCAAGCCCGATGTGCTCCTCATGGATGAGCCATGTTCCGCGCTGGACCCCATCTCGACGCTCGCGATCGAGGACCTTATCCAGGAGCTCAAGGCCAACTACACGATTGTGATCGTCACTCACAACATGCAGCAGGCAGCGCGCGTGTCGGAGAAGACCGCGTTCTTTAACATCGCCGGCACGGGCAAGCCGGGCAAGCTCATCGAGATGAACGACACCACGACGATCTTCTCTGTGCCATCAGAGAAGGCCACAGAGGACTACATCTCGGGCCGCTTCGGGTAGGCCGGCGTCTGTTTGACCGCCGGCCGCCGCCGAATCGTTGGCTGGGAGCGCGGCGCTCCCTAGGAGCTCTTCGCCTCGAGCGCTTCGAGGGTTGCCCTGTATTCGGGCAGCGTGCCGTCAAGAACGGGAAGCGGCTTGGTGCGTGACGCGCTCTTGTCGATGACGATCGTCACTTGCGACGTGAGCCCTGGGGCGATGGTCGACGTGGTGATGAGTTCTTCATCCCCGTCGGCTAGGCCAAGTGTGACGGTGGACATCGCGGGAATCGTGAAGGAAACCGTTCCGTCCTCGACGCTCATTTCGACCGTGACAGGGGCATCGGTGTCATTGTAGACAGAGCCGATCAGCGCGGCATCTTCGCCGGCCGCAGATGTGATGAGCAGTAGGTTCTGGACCACGACTCCGTCGATGATGCCACCAACGCCATCCGACGGGGCATAGGCGTCGTTAGTGGTGATGGGCGCTGCGAAGGAACAACCTGAAAGAGACAGTGCCGCCACGACGCTTAGCGCAGCGATGGCGAAGAATGGACGACCAGTCACGACAGTTCCTTTCCCGGGAGGGGACTTCAGTCCTAGAGTACCGGCTGGTAGTCGAGGGTATCCACCGCGTGTCGCTCCCGAGCGAGAGAATGGGTACCTGTATAGGCCCAACGTCTCGGTGGTAGACTGGGCGACCGGAGCTAAGGGGAAACAACACTTATGAACTTCGTCGTCGGCGAGACGGTCGTGTACCCGCACCATGGTGCGGCCCTGATCGAGGACATCAAGAAGCGCACCATTAGGGGCGAGGAGAAGGTTTACCTCAAGCTCAGGGTGGCGCAGGGCGACCTCACCATTGAGGTGCCTGAAGAGAACGTGGACTTGGTTGGCGTGCGGGATGTCGTCGATCAGGAGGGCCTCCAGAAGGTCTTTGCTGTATTGCGCGAGCCCTACATTGAAGAGCCCACCAACTGGTCCAGGCGGTACAAGGCCAATGTCGAGAAGCTCGCTTCTGGTGACGTGATTCGCGTATCTGAGGTTGTACGCGACCTCAGCCGTCGCGACACCGACAAGGGACTGAGCGCCGGTGAGAAGCGCATGCTGTCAAAGGCGCGCCAGATCCTTGTGAGCGAGCTCGCTCTCGCAGAAAAGTGCGAAGAGAGTGTCGCCGAGTCCCGACTCGACGTGGTTCTCGCCTCGTGACTCTCGCGGCCGTCCTCACGGCCGCAGGAAGCGGCGCCCGGCTGGGTCGCGACCTTCCTAAGGCGCTAGTGCCCATCGGCGGGGTGTCCCTCGTGCGGTGGGCAGCGTCGTCTCTTGCGTCGGTGACCGGGCGGATCATTGTGACCGCGCCAGCCGACGCCGTGGACGATTTTGTCGCGGCGCTCGACGGGGTCGCGGCGCGCGTGAGCGTGGTTCCCGGCGGCGCTAGTCGACAAGAATCAGTGGCAGCGGGACTCGCAGAGCTCGCCGACTTGCGCGATGACGATGCGGTCCTTATCCACGATGCCGCGCGGCCATTCATGCCGGTAGCGGTTTTTGGTCGTCTCATCGAGGCGATCGAGCACCACGATGCCGCGATTCCTGTCCTACCCGTGGTTGACACCATCGTGAGCGGCGTTGGTGCAGACGTGACCTACCTCGACCGAGGACTGCTGGGCGCTGTACAAACGCCCCAGGCTTTCCGCGTCGGCGCATTACGCGACGCGCACAGGCGGGCCGCAGCCGACGGCATCGTCGCCACCGACGACGCGTCGCTTGTGCTCCACTACGGCTACACGCTGGCAACGGTCGAAGGGGACTCGCTGGGGCGAAAGATTACGTACGCCGAAGACCTCGAGGCGTGGGAGCGAAGGGTGAGCTCGCGATGATGAGAACCGGCATCGGCACGGATACGCATGCGTACGGGGACGGCGTGGGGCTTTCCCTCGCGGGCCTCCAATGGCCACAGGAACGGGCGTTGACGGGACACTCGGATGGGGACGTGGCTGCACACGCGCTGTGCGACGCACTGTTCTCGGCGGCAGGACTCGGAGACCTCGGCTCGAATTTTGGAATCGACCGCCCCGAGTGGGCGGGGGCATCGGGGGCCGCGTTGTTGGCGGAGACTGCTGCGCGCGTGCGTGCCGCTGGTTTTGTGATCGGGAACGCCGCCGTGCAGATCATTGGCAATGCGCCCAAGGTGGGGACGCGTCGCGCCGAAGCGGAAGCTGCTCTATCCGCCGCGATGGGGGCCCCAGTGAGCGTTTCGGCGACCACGACAGATGGCCTGGGACTCACGGGTCGTGGTGAAGGAATCGCAGCCATCGCGACGGCCCTCGTCAATTCGCCCGACGCCAATTGGTTCTTTGGCGCGATGGCCTGACGGGTGGGGGCGCCTGCAGGGTGAGGTCGACGCCGTACGACCGGCATCGCATCGCTGCCCTGGCCAGGTCGCGGACCCGTACGAGCCCTCAATAGACCTGCGCAGGCCACCCCAGCGACCGACCGGTAGCCTTATCCCCGTGACCCTCCACCTTTTCGATACCGCCACCAGGCAAGAGCGCGCCTTCGCGCCGCTCGTTCCCGGCAAGGTAGGCATCTATCTGTGTGGTCCCACGGTCCAGAGTTCACCCCACGTGGGGCACTTGCGCAGCGCCGTCGCTTTTGATGTGCTGCAACGCTGGCTCGAGCGCTCGGGTCACGCCGTCACGCTGGTGCGCAACGTCACCGATATCAACGACAAGACGCTCGAGAAGGCCGCCGAGGCTGGAGTCGAGTGGTGGGCGTGGGCCATGACGTACGAGCGCGAGTTCCAGGCCGCGTACACCGCGGTGGGCGTGCTCCCGCCAGCAGCGGAGCCGCGCGTCACGGGGCACCTGCCAGAAATTGTCGCGCTTATTGAGCTACTGGTCGAGCGCGGGCACGCCTACGAGGTCGACGGGTCCGTGTACTTCGACGTGCGTTCGTTCCCCGAGTACGGATCGCTCACCAAACAGACTCTCGAGGACCTGAGCCCCGCGACAGACGCGCCTTCCGAGGTCAAGCGTGATCCGCGCGACTTCGCACTGTGGAAGGCTCGCAAGGACGGCGAGCCGGAGACCGCTTCGTGGCAATCGCCGTGGGGAGCGGGCCGGCCGGGCTGGCACATCGAGTGCTCTGCCATGGCGAGGCGCTACCTTGGCGATGCCTTCGACATTCATGGCGGCGGACTCGACCTGCGCTTTCCTCATCACGAGAACGAGCAGGCTCAGTCGCGCGCGGCGGGCTACGAGTTCGCGCAGCTGTGGATGCACTCGGCATGGGTGACGCAATCGGGAGCCAAGATGTCTAAGTCGCTCGGCAACGGGCTCCTGGTGAGCGAAGTGCTCGCGCGCTACGCGGCGCCTGTGCTGCGGCTCGCGCTCGCGCAGGTGCACTACCGGTCGATGCTCGAGTACTCCGACGGCACGATGGACGACGCGGAGGCCACATGGGCACGGTTGGCTGGCTTTGTTGCTCGCGCCACCGAGCGTGTGGGCGCGCCGACGCTCGACGACGTCGCCCACGCGACGCTACCTCAGGCGTTTGCCGAGGCAATGGACGATGACCTTGCGGTGCCAAGGGCCATGGCTGTTGTCCACGACGCGGTCCGTGTGGGACACGCGGCGCTCACGGCGGGAGAGACAGCGGCACTTGCAGCGTCTCTGCTCGAGGTGCGCGCGATGCTGAGCGTGTTGGGCCTGGACCCTGCCTCACCCGAGTGGACGGCCAACGATTCTTCTGCATCGGGCGCTATGGAAGCCCTTGGTGTTCTTGTGCAGGCGGACATTGAGGCGCGCGCTCACGCCCGCGTCTCCAAGGATTGGGCGGCGGCTGACGCGATTCGCGACCGGCTGACTGCTGCGGGCATCGTGCTCGAAGACTCGAGTGAAGGCGCGCGCTGGTCGCTCGCAGGAGAGGCATAAATGGCAGGCAATCAGCAGCGTCCTGGCGCCACGCGTCGTATCAAGAAGGGCCCCTCGATCGGCACAGGGGGCAAGGGTCGCAGGGCCCTCGAGGGCAAGGGCCCAACACCCAAGGCCTCCGACAGGACTTATCACAAGGCGTACAAGCCCAAGCCGACCGAGGCGGAGTTGGCCAAGAAGGTCGCCAACCGGACCACGGGCCCCAAGGACGTCACGTCCAAGGCGCAGGACCTCGTTATCGGCCGCAATAGCGTGCTCGAGGCGCTGCGGTCGGGCATGTCTGCCAACCTGCTCATCGTGTTCCAGCGGGTCGACGCCGACGAGCGCATCACTGAGATCGTGTCGCTTGCCGTTGAGCAAGAGATCGAGGTGCGTGAGGTCCCCAAGAACGTCCTCGATCGCCTCGCCGACGGCAGTCCCCACCAGGGCGTTGCGCTCGAGATCGCGCCCTACCAGTACCTCGAGCCAGTCGAACTGCTTGAGGCCGCGAGCCCCATTCGTATCATCGCGCTCGACGGTATTCAGGATCCCCGCAACCTGGGCGCGATCTTGCGTTCGGCCGCGGCGTTCGGCGCTTCAGGCGCGGTCATTCCCGAGCGTCGTGCGGCCGGCGTGACGGTTGCCGCTTGGAAGGTCTCAGCGGGAGCTGCTGCACGCATCCCCGTGGCGCGCGCGACCAACCTCGTGAGGGCGCTGCAGGACTACAAGAAGGCAGGCCTCTTTGTGCTTGGCCTCGATGGCGACGCAGACGTGGTGCTCGCGGAATCCAACCTGCTTGATGGCCCGCTCGTGATCGTGGTGGGCGCGGAAGGTGCGGGCCTGTCCCGGCTTGTGCGCGAGACGTGCGACCAGATTGCTTCCATCCCCATCTCAGGCGCTACCGAAAGCCTCAACGCGTCAGTGGCCGCATCGATCGCACTCTACGAGGCAAGCAAGGCGCTCAAGCGCTAACTAGGCGCCGACGAGACCAAGTTCCGCGAACGCGAGGGCGATGCCGTTCTCGTCGGGGCCGGGCGCCACCATGTCAGCGGCCGCTATGACCTCGGCACGCCCATTGGACATCGCGACCCCTATCCCTGCGAACTCGATCATCTCCAGGTCATTGAGGTTGTCCCCAAAGGCGATGGTGTCCTCGCGGGCAATTCCCAAACGCGAGATGACGGACTGGATCCCCGTTGCCTTATTTACGTGGGACAGGTAGAGCTCGCCGGCCCCCACCCCGAGGTCGGCGATCGACGATCCGAACATCGCCACCTCGTCGCCAAGCTGTGCCGCGATCGTGCCCATGGAGACGGGCCCATCGAATGCCGTGATCTTGCCGATGCGAATGTCACCCAAGTCCTCAAGCGCAGTGAGTGCTGCAACGATGTCCACCAATCCTGCCAAGTGAGGGAACCTGGGGTCTGCGGACTGCGCGGCGCGTGCGGCGAGAACATCGATAGCGCTCTGGTGGGCGAAGGTTCCCTCCGGCGTCTCGAGAAGATAGTGGGTCCCTGCTGCGTCGAGGAGTTCCAGCGCACGGGAGGCGAGGGGCGCAGGAAAGCGGATATCGAGTATCACGTCAGTGCCAACCGTCACGTGGGATCCAGCGCCAGCGACGACGCCGTCGAATCCAGCAGCCAACATCGGGGGCGACAGAAGGGAGACCGGTCGCCCTGTACACAAGAAGACCACATGGCCGGCTGCCCGTGCGGCCTTCACCGCGGACTCGTGGGCAGGCGGCACCGCACCGTGGTTTGCATACGTGCCGTCGACGTCAAGAAAAATGGCGCGGCGAGCCAAGGAACCTCCGGCTGCGGGCATCGGCTACTCGTCCTCTTCAGAGGGTGAGGCGGTATCGGAGTCCTCGCCGCCGTCGGTGTCCTGTACCGGCGATGTGCCCGGATCGTTTTCTGTAGCTAGCCGTGCACGCGGCTTAGACGCCACCTCTTTGCGAGTGGTCTCTCGACGTACCACGGGGGGTTCGGCGTCTTCGGGTTCGGGGACCGTTCCCCAACCGTGGGTGTTGTCGTTTTCGTAGGCGTCGCGGATTTCGTAAACCGAGCCAATCTCGGCGGTGAGGGCGGGGAGCTCTGCTGTCATTTCGGCGAGCGAGCGTCCCAAGACGGCTTGCTCGTCGTCCTTCCCTGGCAGTACATGCTTGACGTACGAGGCCGTCGCGACGGGCATCGGCACGTCATGCCCCGCCGATTGGGCAAGGTACCAGCGGTGATCGAGGACCTCGTGAAACACCTGCGCTGGCTCGAGTTTGCCGCGCAGATTCCTAGGGACGGCGCGCACGGTCGGCTCAAAGATATGGGTGAGCCACTGATGTGCCGCGTAGTTCTCATCGTCGCCCGATTCCGGATGCATCGATCGGTACTCGTCGACGTCGTTCAGAAGTCGACGCGCTTGGTTCTCCTGGACGTCTAGGCCGGTGAGGCGCATGAGCCTGCGCGAGTGGTGGCCCGCATCCACCACCTTGGGCTTGATCGTCAGCGCGGTGCCGTCACCAATCTGCTGCATGTCGATCTCGCCCACGTCAAAGCCCATCTCGTTGAGCTCCCTGACTCGATCGGCCACGTGCATTGGGATGTTGGACGTCAGGGTCTCCGTGTCCGTGAGCGCGTGCCACAACTGTTCGTAACGCGCAGAGAGACGCTCGGCGATCTCGATGGGGTCTACAGAATCGTCGAGGTCCTCGCTCGATTGGAGGTCGAACAACTCCCCGACGATGTTCGTTACGGCGATCTCGATGTCATAGTTGCGCTGCCCGTCGGTCAGCGTGCGGTGGAGGTCGCCTGTCTCAGCGTCGACCAAGTACGCGGAGAATTCGGAGGCGTCGCGCCTGAACAATGCGTTGGAAAGCGATACGTCTCCCCAATAGAAGCCCGTCAGGTGGAGTCGCACCAAGAGGACCGCGAGGGCATCGATGAGGCGCTTAAGGGTGCCCTTGCGCAGGTCTTGGCTGAAGAGAGCGCGATAGGGGAGGGAGAAGGCCAGGTGCTCGGTGACCAACGCGGCCGCGAGTTCTTCGCCTGCGGCATCAACGCGACCGGTGACCACAGCAACGGGGTGAACGCACGGTGCCCCCATGCGTTCGAGCTCGCGGAGCATGGTGAACTCCTTGTGCGCGATCTGCGGGTTCGTTTCCTTGACGGCCAATACTGACTCACCGTGCCGCACAAACCGCACCACGTGTCGCGAGAGCCCGCGCGGCAAGGCGGCGATGCGTTCCTCGGGCCAGGCGCCCAAAGGGATGGACCATGGCAAGTCGATGAGCGCGGCATCTGCGGCTCCGGTGATGTGCAGGGGCATGTGCCAAGCCTACGGTGCCCGCCGACGACGAAGGGCGGCCCGGTGAACCGGACCGCCCTTCGAGGCGTGACAAGGTGCTGACTTACTTGGGGATGACCTTCGAGACGACGGGTGCCGACGAGAGGCGCAGACCCGAGGTCGCCGAGAAGACGTGCTGCTCGCCGGTGCGGATCGTGACCCAGATGGTCTCGCCCTTCTTGGGCACGTCGCGGGGGTCGAGCCTCACGACAACCTGAGAGTCGCCTGCCGAGAACTTGATGTCCTGGGCGCCGGCGAAATCGGTGGGAACCGTGCCGTAGACGAAGGCGTCTGAGCCGAGCTCTTCCACCACGTCAACTTCAACCGGGATCGCACCATCGGCGTTGGGGGCTGCACGGTCGAGAGCCTCGGGACGGAACCCGAGCACAACCTTGCCGTTGTCTTCGGACTTGAGAGCTGCAGCCGTTTCGCGAGACAGTGCCACCTTGCCGTGGCCCACCATGGCGAAGCCGTCGAACACGTCGTACGTGCCAATGTTCATGGCTGGGGAGCCAATGAAGCCGGCAACGAACACGTTCGCGGGAGCGTCGTACATGTCGCGCGGGGTGCCAACCTGCTGGAGCACACCATCCTTCATGACGGCGATGCGGTCACCCATGGTGAGTGCCTCAACCTGGTCGTGCGTGACGTAGACGGTCGTGACGCCGAGTCGACGCTGGAGGGCGGCGATCTGCGTACGCGTCTGGACACGGAGCTTGGCGTCAAGGTTTGACAGCGGCTCGTCCATGAGGAACACCTGGGGCTGACGCACGATCGCGCGGCCCATGGCGACGCGCTGACGCTGACCACCTGAGAGGGCCTTCGGCTTGCGGTCAAGGTACTCGGTGAGGTCCAGGATCTTCGCAGCTGCCTCGACACGCTGACGGATCTCCGCCTTCGGGTTCTTGGCGATCTTGAGCGCGAAGCCCATGTTCTCGGCCACCGTCATGTGCGGGTACAGCGCGTAGGACTGGAACACCATGGCGATGTCGCGGTCCTTGGGCTGCACGTTGGTCACATCACGGTCGCCCACCCAAATGGCGCCTTCGTCGATGTCCTCGAGGCCTGCGAGCATGCGCAGCGAGGTCGACTTTCCGCAACCAGAGGGGCCGACGAGAACGAGAAATTCTCCATCGGCGATGTCGATGTCAAGCTGGTCGACCGCGGGGCGATCGGTGCCTGGGTAAATCCTGGTGGCCTTGTCATAGGTCACGGTTGCCATAACTGGTCCCTTCACCGGCAGGTACGTGCCGGACGATCCGAGTGAAGAGCGCCTGTGTGGTGTCCACACTGACACTTGCCCGCCGCGAAGTCGCGACAAGCAACCCCCATCTTGCCATACGACGGGCGGGACGTCAGGCCCTCGGCTCAAACGTTCACGCGTGGGGACGGTACGGTGACTCCATGGCAGGACGAGCGCTTCGCCGGGGCGATGAGGTGGGTGGCTACGTTGTCGAGCGCCCGCTCGGGGTCGGGGGGTCGGGTCAGGTGTACCTCGTGCGCGACGCGAACGGCGGGTACGCGGCCCTCAAGCGTGTTGAAGCCCACAACGATGAGGTCGCCGCCGAGCGACTTCGCCGCGAGGTAAGGGCCCTCATGGCAGTCCGCCATCCGGCCGTCCCGCGCGTGCTCGACGCCGAGCTCGACGATGAGGACACGTTCGTCGTCTTCGAGTACATCGAAGGAGAGTGCCTCGCCGACGAGGTCGCCGCGCGTGGTCCGCTCGAGGGGGAAGATCTCGCGCATTGCGCCGAGCGGATCGCTGGCGCGCTCGAGGCTTCCCATGCCGCGGGCCTTGTCCACCGAGACGTCACACCCTCCAACATCATGATGTCTCCCGCGGGGGCAGTGCTGATCGACTTTGGGCTATCGCATCGTGCCGACGACTCGCGGCTCACCAGGGAGGGTCTCGTGAGCGGTACTGCGGGCTATGTCGCGCCCGAAGTGATCGACGGAGCCGAGCCTGGCGCCGATGCCGATAAGTGGGCTTGGGCGGCCACCATGGCATTTGCCATGACGGGGAAGGCTCCCTATGGCACCGGGAACGCTGCTATTCGCAAGACGCTTCAAGGAAAGTGGTCGGTTCCAGCGCTTCCGGGTGCCGAGGTTCTTGCCGCGGCGCTCGACCGCAAGGCTGAGGAACGACCTGGCATGCGCGACGTCGTCGCCGCGATGAGGGGCGCCACCACGATTCTGCCCATCCAGCCTCTTGCGGCGACTGCCGTCATGGAGACGTCGACCAATGCCACCGACATGTTTGACATTGACCACGGCGATGTGGGCAACGCCGAGTGGCCTGAGGGCCACGAGGCGTACGGCGAGGGTTTCGAGGGCGCGGAGCAAGACGTTGAGTGGGACGCAGAGTCCTTTGACGGACGGGTCTCGAACGACATGGTGTTGCCTGGACGCGAGACGCTCGAGGGGGAACCCGAGCTTTCAATGAGGCGACCGGTCCTTGTAGCGGCCTGGTCCATCGCCGTGGCGGCGAGCGCCGCAGTGGCTCCTGTCGTTTCCACAGCAGTGGTGATCATCGCGGCGCTCACCGCACGCACTGTGTTTCGCCGCGGAGAGGCGCTCCGGATAGCGCGCGCCCGTCGCGGCGAGCGGAGGCGTGACGCCGTACTCCACACCCTCGGAATGCCGTGGCACGTGGTCAGGGCGGCGGTGGACATGTTGCCTTCGTTGCTCGCAGCCACCGTGATCGGAGTGGGAATCGGCGTGCTCGGTTGGTATCTCGTTTCGACAGGTGCAGTGGCCACGCGCACCCCCGACGGCCAGGCGTGGGGCCACGCGATCGCCATCGTGGTGGGGACGCTTGCCTTTCAGTCAGCGCTGTGGTGGGGGTTGTGGTCGTGGACAACGAGGGAGGGCGCGTACCGAGTGACCGAGTCACTCGCCCCCACCAATGGGGTGAGTGGTGCCTGGATCGTGGTCGCCATCATCGTGATGGGTAGCGCGTCGCTCGCCGTCTATGTGGGAGCCGACCCATGGTGGTGGCCGTTGCCGCCGATGCCTTACACCGAGGGCTAGCGGGGGCAAGGGTCCCGACCCGTGGGAACTCCGCCCGCCTACAATGCGTTGAGCCCACGAGCGAGGGAGACAGCGATGTCGATGACAGATGCCACGGACGGCGTAACGGCTTCACCGAGTGTGACCACAAAGTGGCAGATCGCTCAGCCATGGCTGAGCCTGGTGGTTCGTGTGGCGATGGGCGTCATCATGATTGCCGCGGCAGTTCCCAAGATCATCTCCGTCGATGAGTCTGTCCGCGCTGTGCGCGCGTATCGCCTGCTACCCGAGGTCTTCGTGCCCTTCGTGGGTACTGCCCTTCCGTACTTCGAACTGGTGTTTGGCCTCGTCCTCATTGCCGGGGTGTTCGTGCGGTGGTCCGCCATTTTGTGGCTCGCTCTCATGGCGGTCTTTGTGTTCGGAGTGGCATGGGCTTGGGCCAAGGGCTACAGCATCGATTGTGGCTGTTTTGGTGGCGGTGGCGACATCGCGGAGGGCACCACCAACTACCCGGGACATATGCTCGAGCGCGCAGGATTTGTAGCCTTGGGTGTATTCCTGCTTGTCTTTCCCCGTACCCACGCGTCGGTTGACGGGTGGATGAAGGGTGAACCACTGTTTTCCCGTCCCTGACAGTCCCTGATAGATCATGCCAAGGAGTCACCACATGGATCGCATCGTTTCACCCGCCGACAAGGTCGCCGACGCCAAGAAGAAGGCGCAGGCCCAGGTGAACGCTCAACAGCGTCGTGCTCTCATCGTGTGGATCGTCATTGGCGTGGCCGTGGTCGCACTGTTCGCCGTGCTGATCACGTACATCGTGCGCCAAGGGGATGTGGACAAGGTGAGCGGCGAAGGCCAGCTGGTTCCCGCCGTCGCCACCGAGAACGGCGGCCTCGGTATCGGTGCTTCGGGAGTTGTGGGAGAGGACCTCGACTCCTCTCGCGTGCGACTCGACATCTACTTTGACTTCATGTGTCCCATCTGCGGTCAGTTCGAGCAGTTCAGGGGCCCGGAAGTTGATGCTTTGCGCGAAGCGGGAACCGCTGATGTCTATTACCACCCGATCTCGATCCTCGACCGTTATTCACAGGGCACTAGCTACTCGACACGTGCTGCGTCGGCCGGCGTACTGGTAGCTCAGGAGGCGCCTGACACGTTCCTGGCCTTTACTAAGGCCATGTTCATCAACGCGCCCGAAGAGAACTCAAGGGGCCTGACCAATGCCGAAATCCAAGACATCGCAACAGCCGCAGGCGTTCCTGCAGACGTCGTAGCAAAAATCCCCGACATGGCCTATACCTCATGGGTGCGGAACGCGACTGAAATCTCGAGCGTCGACGGTGTCCAGGGAACTCCGACGGTGGCGCTCAACGGTGTCATCCAAGACCCGAACACCAACCCAGAGCACCTCAATTGGGGCGCCGAAGGTGGAATTACTGCCGCCGTCAACAAGGCAGCTGGTAAGTAGGGGCGCAGCGTTTGACGCCCAAAGGGCCACCCGGGATACAGGCCGTGACAAGCGACGGTGGAATCGGCGTAGGTAGCAGCGGGGTCGCGGGCTGCGACCTCGACCCTGCGCACGTGAGGTTCGATGTGTACTTCGATTTCATCTGACGATGGTGGGCCCACTTCGAATTGTCTCAAGCTGAAACTCTCGATGATCTTCGCTCGCAAGGCCTTGTCGAGGTCTCCTACCATCCGCTCTCGTATCTAGACGATTCATCGTGAGGTACCCAGTACTCCACGCGCGCTGCGTCGGCATCGGCATCGGCACTCGTTGCTCAAGAGGCACACGAGTCGTTCGTAGAGTTTGTGCAGCAGCTCATGGCGAATCAGCCCGCCGAGGGAACCCAGGGGCTCACCGACGCGCAGATCCAGACGCTTGCCGTGGCAGCAGGAGTGCCCGAGGCGGCGAGCAAGGACGGGGTGATGTACACGCCAACAATCGGATTCAACGGCGAGATCGAGGATCCCACCAACCCCGCAAGCGTGCAGTGGACGCAAGAGGGGGCGTTGCGTCAGGCGATCACCGAGAGGTTCGACGACTAGGAGCGGGCGCAGGGACGCTGCTCGTTGTTGAGGTTCGCGGACAGAAGGAACACGCGACATCCAGCTCTTGGGTATCCTTGTGCGGGCCCTCTGGGCTTTGCTGGCATGGCGCAATTGGTAGCGCACCCGACTTGTAATCGGGCGGTTGCGGGTTCAAGTCCCGCTGCCAGCTCTCAACACTCCAACCTGTGTCATGTCACAGGGGCAGTCAGGGACTTCTGAGGCATGCGCGGGCGTCATGGGGAGTGCCGTGAGTCACAATCGCCTGTGACATCCCAGACACAAGCAACTTTGCTGGTTCTGAGAAACCGGCATTTCCGGGGCCGGAGGGCCGGTGATAAGTTGAATAAGGGGGAATCCTTGCGCTCGAGTTCTCCCGACACAAGTCGACATGCCGGTGTGAGTTATGTCACACTCCAAGGCGGCGGCGTCATTTTTGGAGTATTTGTCACTCTCAAGTCCCGGAACACGCCTGACGATCAATGCGCTAGGACGGACCATTACCCAGTTTGGGCACCACCCGGAAGGGGGACGGTGCCGGAACGCTCTACGAAAAGGAAGAACAACTCATGGCCATCAAGAAGAAGAACAACTCCCGCAAGGCACTCGCCGTCGCACTGGGCATCCTGGGCGTCGCCGGTCTGAGCCTCGCCTCGGCCTCGCAGCTCACGGTCAACGTGAATGACGACAACATCGCAGTCGGCGAGGGAACCTTCCTGGCCGCGTGTGATGACGCAGTCGACGTGGACTACACGTTCAATGTCGCCGCAGGCACGTACGACGAACTCACGATCTCGGGCATTGACGCTGCCTGCGCAAGCAAGTCCCTTGAGTACACGCTGACCACGAGCGGCGCCGACCCCGCGGCCACAGTGACAGTGGGTGCCGGAGGCGCTGACGTCGTCGTGGACATCTCCAGCATCTTGCTGACGGCAGACCTCACCACCATCGACATCGCGATCTACTAGATCGCACACCGACAAGCAACCTACTGAGCGAACCGAGTGAATCTTCGGCGCTTCATAGATACCGGCGAGTGGACTACTCGCCGGTATCTTGCGTTGCTTGGTTCAGTCCTGATTTGGGGCATCGTCGCAATTGATGCATGGTACTTGTGGCCGGCGTCGCTTGGCGGCTCCACCTCAATGGTCATCGTTTCGGGTAACTCGATGGAACCCAACTACTTCACCGGCGACCTCGTGATTGCCCGCAAGGCCGATCCGTCTGTGGGAGACGTCATCGTCTATGCCCCTGAAGGACTTGGGGGCTCGCAAATCGTTCACCGCATTATCGGCGGCGATGCCACCGAAGGCTGGCAGTTGCAGGGCGACAACAACGATTTTGTAGACCCGTTCACTCCTAAGGGAGATGAGGTCAAGGGTGTAGTGATGGTGCACTACGCCAACTTTGGGCGGGTTACTGTTCTGCTGCTTAACCCCGTCGTGTGGGGGTTTCTGCTCCTCATCGCCGTCGTGTTGTTGGTCTGGTGGAGCGGAGACACTTGTGAAGACGACGAGGTTGACGATGACGACGACGATCACCAAGACGTTGATTCTGGCGACAACGAGGTCGCACCAGCTCATTCAGTGAGGACACCCGCCCTGATCTCGGCGGGAGACACTCTGCGCGCCGCTGAAAGCGCGCCGAGAAAGGTCTCGCGGGCAATCGCCGCAAGCGCGGTTTGCCTGCTTGCATTTGGAATTTCGGCGAGCCCTGCATCGGCCTCTCAACTGACGGTCAATACAGCAGGTAGCGCCGCCACCATGTCCTACTCACATTGTGCGGCCCAGACTCTTACAGCCACCATGAGTGGTGCGGCGTCGGGTGGAACCTATTCATCCGTAGCACTTGCAGGGATCGCAGCGCCGTGTCAGAACGTGCCGACTTCGGTCACGCTGTTCTCGGCTTCGGGGGCACAACTCGCGACGGGAGCGTTCACGCCCACGGCGGCGAGCGCCACAGTGGCTACCGGAAGCTTCGCGGCAGCGAATGTGAGCACTGTCGTTGTGACCGTTAACGGCTGGCACTTTCTCGCCACGTGGAGCGGACCCGTTGCTACTTCAGGGATCTCGTGCCTGCCTGTCAACGGCGGTGGCAAGGTCATGACTAGCCCCGGGCAGTCCTGCACGGTGAACGTGACAAGCAAATCATCATGGATCTCGTACCCAGGAGCGTGGGGCGTGGGTGCCCCCTACTACCACTACAGCTTTGGCTTCAATGTGACGTCATCGCAGAACCAGTGGGAGATCACCATTGATTTCTCGAACCCCAACGACTTCCCGCTGTACAACTCAGTGCCTGTGTACGTTGGCAGTGGCTACAACGTGGTGAGAGCGCCTGGATACGCATGCAGTTCGCTCCCGATCTTCAAGGGCCGCAAGCAGGCGGGTAACGTGTCGGGGCAAAACAACGCTGTCATGTACTTCACAAGCGCACCAGGCAATACCAATGGCACGACGGCACTGTGCCCGCTGCCCTAGCCTCCCCAACTGATCGGCGAGCATCCCTGATCGCGAAGAAGCGTGTTAGCACGTGAGAAGGGCCGGGATCCGAAGAATCCCCTCGACGCACTGAGAGGGCTCGGGTGAGGCGACTTGATGCGGGGAACGTCGCCGAGCATCGGCGCCAATCCCTGGGCGTCCTTGCCCCACAGGATGGCCACGAGTGGTCCGCCCCTGGCGACTAACACCTCGATCGCGTGGGCTGTGAACTCCTCCCACCCCTTACCGCGATGCGAACCAGGTGCGCCAGGTGCCACCGTGAGACACCTGTTGAGAAGCATGACGCCCTGATCCGCCCACGCTGAGAGATCGCCCGTCAGAAGCCTCTCGCCGGTATCGGACTCGAGCTCACGAGCGATGTTGGCAAGCGAGCGCGGCATCGGCACCCCTCGGGGCACCGAAAACGACAATCCCATCGCGTGACCGGGCGTGGGGTAGGGGTCCTGGCCGATGATCAACACCCGTACGTCTGCAAGCGGGCGGGTGAACGCGTTGAGAACTGCGTGCGAGTCAGGAAGGTATGGGCGACCCTGGGCGACCTCCGTCCTCAGGAAGGCCCCGAGGGAAGAGAGGGTGGGGGCCATCGCCTCAAGTGCGACTGCCCAGTCGGGTGATACTTGTGACTTCCACGCATCGGACACGCCCCCAGAGTAGCCGCCGGCCCAGCGAAGCTTTTTGGGTGCTTAACGCCAAATGACAACAGTGTCATTCGCGGGTATTGTGGAACCATGTCCGCAGTCACCGCACACCTCGACTCGTCTGAGGTGTCGCCGCTCACCGAGCGCGATGCGAAGATCCTCGATTTCGAGCGGCAGTGGTGGAAGTTCGCTGGCGCCAAAGAAGACAGCGTGCGTGACCTCTTCCAGATGTCCGCAACGGAGTATTACCAAGTGTTGAACGCCTTGATCGATTCGCATTCAGCCCTGGCGCACGACCCTATGTTGGTCAAGCGCCTGCGCAGAATGCGGACGTCGCGTCAACGCGGTCGGGCGAGCCGTTCGCTTCAGTCCTCTCTTCAGGGGTAGCGTTTCCTCGTGCCGTCATATCCTGTCGACGAGTTCGACAACGCCGCGTCCGAACGCGGGCCCGTAGGCGTGCACCGAAAGCGCAAGAGCATCGTGATGGCGATCGTCGCTCCCATCCTCGTGTTTATTGGGGCAGGAGCCCTCGCTTACGGAGTCGTCGTGTACATGTGGGCGGCCGACGGCGGCACCGGCTTGCCTCCTCTCGGGGATATTGCGGCGCCGACGATTACCCAAACGGCGGGGACGGGGTTCACGGACGACCCGTCCACGATGACGCCCTCGCCCTCGCCCACTGCTTCACCCTCCCCAACGCCTACGGCGACTGCCGAGCCTGTTCGCTTTGAGGCCGCCGTCGTGGTGCTCAATGGCGCCAAGATCAGCGGTCTCGCAGGGAAAAACGCTGACCTCCTCAGCGCTGGCGGGTTCACAAGCGTCACTGCGGGAAACACCTCCTCCAACCTGCCTGCAGCGAATACGGTGAGGTATTCGGATGCGGTTTACGAAACGACGGCCCAACAAGTCGCTGCCTTGCTAGGCATCGCTACCGTCGAATTGGGACCGGTC
>SWCB01004410.1_pt1 | contig 31033 bp, 22 predicted proteins | sample 4692901 | NCBI WGS metagenome assembly SWCB01 (sample SAMN10267276, study PRJNA491770) | bioreactor metagenome | isolation source: DHS bioreactor inoculated with subseafloor sediment | place: Japan: off Shimokita Peninsula | collected 2006-08 | reverse complement strand
GGGGGGGCAGTTATCGTCGCTGAGGCAAAGGCGGAGACTGCGGCAGATCTAGCAGTACTCGCGGCAGCTCGCGTTGATCGAGACAAGCGTGCCCAGGGAATGTCACCCGCGTCTGCGCTGCGGGCAGGCTGCGAGGCAGCGCGGGACGTGGCGTCACAAAACGGGGCGTCATCGATCGCCTGTGTGAGGGGCCCGCTGCTGTCGGTGAGTGTCACAGTGGACGTCAGACTCCGGGCATGGCCCGTACCTCTACAAGCCTCCGCAAGGGCGGGGCAGACAGCACGTGAGCGAACGCGGACATGAGAAAGCCCTGCGACGACTCAGGCTGAGGGATCTGAGCCGCCGCAGGGCGGTTTCCAGGATACGCGTTCCGGCGAGTTTAGCGAAGGTTGATTTCGCTCTCGGGGGGCTGCGCTCCAGTGGTCGGAGGTCTTGTATGCGTGACTTGAGACAAATCTCTCATGACAACGCCGTCTCCACCCAGGCGCTACCGTTCCACGTCCAACCCGCGGGAGGGTTCGCGGGGTCTGCCCAGATGCTCAGCGTTGAGTGCCAACGCAGGCTCTGATTCTCGAGGACCCACACCAAGCCGCCCGTCACCTTGTACGTTTTCCCGGTGGCCGAGACCTTCCACTCTGGCAGGCAACTGGCTCGCCAACTCGTGCCGGCCATGACATCCGACTTGCCAGTGCAGGTCGAGCCAGACCAGGTCGCATTGCTGCCCATGTAGACGTATTCGCTGTACCACTTTGCGCCGGAATCGACCAAGATGGCCTTCTTCTCCCAGCCGCCAGGGGGGTTCGAGCCGCTCCAGTTTCCGGTTGAGGAAACTCCCGATGCGGCGTCTAGCCAAGTGATTGTCGGGTAGAAGCCTCCATTGCCGAAACCGAAGTATCCGTCCTTGGCAACGAACTTGCCCAAGGAACAGTCGTAGGTGTAACCCACGTACGCGGGTTGCGCGGAGCACTGGTAGTACTCCCAGTTTCCGGGGTCTTGGTACCAGCCCGCCTTGGTGATCCACTTTCCCGTGGCGCAGTCGTAGTACTTGTAAGCCCTTTCAGGGTGGTCGGCCTTACATTGTGCGTACGGGTCGGTGGGAGGCTTTGTCTCACCCACTGGATTGGCAGGCTTGATGACCACGGGAGGGGGAGGGGTCTGCTGGGCAGGGGTGTCCTTGGGGGGAGCGCCGCCACCTGCGGCGGAAGCCTTCAACTTGGCGATGATCGACGATAGGTCGACGGCCGAGTCATACGAACGCGTCGGATTGTCATTGCCAAACTTGGCGCGGTACAACTCGATGGGCGTCAGACCGTTCTTGTTATTGATGACGTTGCGGTCCCTGAATGCAGGGTCATCCTTGGCCGCGCTGTAGGCCTGAACGGCAGCGATACCAATGGCCATGGCGCCCACGGTGCCGATGAGGGTAGTGGTGCCTTGCCGCACTGCACGCACACGCCTGGTCTTGGAGAGCAAGGAAGAAATGACGTCGTCGCTCGGCGCGTAAGCCAAGCCGCCCGCGTCTGCGAGCTCGTGCAACTGCTCGTTGATGTTCATGAGCGGTCTCCCTTGCGGTCAGCGGTCTCCCGCACGGTGGCGTATGACACGCCTTCCGAGGCGTTGTAGTGGATGGTTCCGAGCGCACCACGTAGCTTGACGGCGGCATCGGACAGATAGCGGCGCACGGCGCCTTCAGTGATCCCGAGTTCTCGACCGATGGCCTCTGCGGTGAGGTCGTCGTAGAAGCGAAGCACAGTGCACGCCCGCTCACGGGGCGTGAGGTGACGAAGTGCCTCTTGCAGGTCCGTTCTGAACTCGACGGTGGAGGAACCCGACGAGTGAGTGTCAGCGGAGCCAAGGAGGTGGAAGACGCGCTGCCATGCCGAGTTCTTGCGCCCCGCGTCCACGTGTGCCGAGAACATGGCACGCCTCACGTATGCCTCGGCTTCGCCCAGCGACACGGACCCTCTGCCGCGAGAGAACGTCTTGACCACTGCATCGTGGAAAAGGTCCTCGGCATCGCGTGAATTACCAGTGAGGAGGTAACCGTAGGCAACGAGAGCACGCCCGCGCTCGCGGACCAGCCTCTCGAGTGTGTCTGCCCATGTGGTCACGCCGCGATCCTCCTTGGTCTGCCGTACACATATTCATACGGACAAGACAGGAAAACCATTGGGATTGGGGGTCCCGATGTGATCTATTTCACAGCGAGGTGGTCACGCGCCTGTGGGTGTCGCTCCATTGCAGTGAAGATGGGGTGCTGACCTAGGTGATGGTCACCTGACCGAGGGACGTCCAGACCTGCAACGACAACCAGTCGTAGTTCTCGTCGACAGGGGCGGGTGCGATGAGCATGGAGGTATCGCCAGCATCGACGACGCCCTCGGGACTGCTCTGAATCGCAGGCTTGTCGAGCGGGTTCCCACCCCCAGCATCGCCCTCGGAACGCATGACGTCGGAGTACATGATGGGGCCGCCGTAGCCTGACGTGCCGTTGTCAAGGTAGATCTCTTGAAGCGTGAGCACCGTGTAGGTGCCCGCCGCCACCGAGCCTTGGGCATCCCCTAACCAGCAGGCACTCACGTCACGCCACAAGTACGTCCCGCTCAGCACAGCCGCGGGGGAAAGGAGGCCATCGCTCGATGGCGAGACGGCGGTGCCGTACTGGTTGACGGGCGAGAGGTACGACGTCGCGACGACTTGACCATCTTTCACAAGATACAACGATCCACTTGGCTCTCCCCAAAACCCAGGGAGCGTGTGGCCCGACGTGTTCGTGAGGGACACTGTGACTTCAGGGTTGCCGTCTACCACCCAGCCGTAGCTGACTCCCACCGAGCTGGGAAGCGGGGCTTCGACATTCAGGAGCGACCAGTCGGCCGACGTCGCAGGGAAGCCCTGTGTAGACGTGCCATCGGCCGAGCAGCCGTAGTAATTGTTGAGCCAAGCGTCTTCGTCGTAGCCCGCGGCCGAGTCGCCCGACTTGACCACGCGTTGAGTCCCGGCTTCCATGGTCCAGACGCTTGCCGTGGATCGCGCATCGAATTCCTCCCTCGCCGCGGAGGGGGTCAGGTAATCGTCGGGGTAGACAATCGCGGGCGCTGCGGGGGTGAGGTAGGCCCCGAAGGGGTCTTCAGGCACTTCACCAGCCACGGTGAATGGCACCGTGTTCGACACTGCCCGCTCGACAGCAGCCTCGAAGGGGACGACGTCGGTTGCAATGCCCTCAGGATCGAGGGGCATGAGCGTGGGTTCCACCACGGGTTCCACCACAGGTAGCGCGGGCGCAGATGGGTAGAAGTCCAGGTAAGCAACCAATTCGTAGGAGCCGGCTGGCAACGCGGTTCCATCCCAGCAGTTCACGAGGTCAATCTGTGAGTCGAGTATCGCCTCGTCGTCGCTGAGGTCTTGGGGGCTTGAATCGATCACAGGGTTCACGGCGGTACCGACCACGACGCCGTTCCACAGCACCATGAAGGTGGGCCCTGTGGTGGTGTAAGCGTCAACGGTGGGATCGCCGGACCGCGTCGCAGTGAGCGGCGCTGTCACGGTGCTGCCTAGGTCGACATCGGTGCCGATCTCTCCCAACTTGAGTGACCACGCATCGGTCACGGCGGGAACCTCAGCATCGAACAGTTGCGTTCCGCACTGCCCCCATGCGAGCTCGCTTGCGCCTGACATATCAAAGGCGGGTCCCGCGAGCTTGTCGCTCTCGGGAGCGCCAGCCGCGGCGACATTCGAATCGGCCGAGGTGGTTGCCGGGTTGATCGCGGCGAGCGCGATCACAGCGGCCACACCAACGCCCGCTGTGGCATTGGCGGCAGCGCGCAATCGCCTACCCCGGTAGATGCGCCGCGTCGCCGCAGAGGTAGAGATGCCCACGGCGTCAACGGGCGCCCTATCGGCAAGCCCGCGGAGTGAGTCTGAAAGTCGGGTCATGATTGGGTCCTTTCCTGAACGGTCACGGCTACGTCGTCCTCGAGCCCAAAGCCCGCGTCGTCGAGAGTGCCGAGCCGGAGTTCGAGCGCGCGTAAACCATCCGAGAGGTAGCGCTTGACGGATCCTGGGGCGAGTCCAAGTTGGGCCGCGATATCGGGAACCGTCAGATCGTCAAAGAACCGCAAGACGATGCAGGCCCGCACCCTGGGGGCAAGGTCTGCGAGGGCCATGGCAACGTCGGCACTGAGGTCAGAGAAGGGCGTGGTCGACTCGGCGACGACGGCTGGCCGGAACAGATGTTGGACCCGCGACCACCGCTGTTGGCGGCGGTATTGGTCCACATAGATGGTGGTGATGGCCCGGCGCACGTAGGCCTCGACCTTGACTTGAGGGAGGCCCTCCCTGGGCCTAGAGAATGTCTTGACGAGAGCATCTTGGACGAGGTCTTGGGCGAGGTAAGGGTCGCCGCACACCACGTAGGCGTAGCCCAGCAGGGCTCTCTCGCGTTCGCGAACGAGCTGCTCCATCCCCTCGAGCTTGGCCGCCATGAGTCCTCCTGATTCGATGTTCACCTTTACGACGCCCAACTGACCCAAAACGTTGGGGGTACTAAGTCCTCTACGTCCCCTAGACTCGCGGGGTATTGCATCAGCGCGCAATGGGGCGCGCTCATCGTCAAGGAGGACGAATGCGTCAAGCCGCGGGCTCTGGCATCGAACTGGGACAGTCGAGCATTGTCATCGTTGTAGTCATTGGAGTGGTCGCAGCCGCCGCTTTGTTGCTTTCCTGGACGCTACGCCAACAAGTGTTGCGCGCGCCGGACGGCACGACCAAGATGCGTGAGATTGCTCTCGCGGTCCAAGAGGGCGCGGCCGCGTACTTGAACCGGCAATTCCGCACCCTGATCGTTTTTGCCGCCGTGGTCTTTGCGCTCCTCTTTTTGCTCCCAGGTGACACCGGAGTGCGCATCGGCCGCTCAGTGTTCTTCTTAGTCGGAGCGTTCTGCTCCGCGTCCATCGGATACATGGGCATGTGGCTCGCTGTGCGTGCCAACGTGCGCGTCGCGTCGGCGTCTACCAAGGCGAACGGCAGGGTCAAGGGCGCGAGCATCGCGTTCCGAACAGGCGGCGCCGTGGGAATGGGTGTTGTGGGTCAGGGGCTCGCGGGCGCAGCCGCCGTCGTGTTCATCTATCGCGAGAACGCGCCCGCCGTGCTCGAGGGCTTTGGCTTTGGCGCGGCGCTACTCGCGATGTTCATGCGGGTGGGCGGCGGTATTTTCACAAAGGCGGCCGATGTTGGGGCCGACTTGGTAGGTAAGGTCGAGCAGCACATTCCCGAGGATGACCCGCGCAACCCCGCGACGATCGCTGACAACGTGGGCGATAACGTGGGTGACTGTGCGGGCATGGCTGCCGACCTTTTTGAGTCCTACGCCGTCACGCTTGTGGCCGCACTCATCTTGGGCAAGGTGGCGTTCGGTGAAGAGGGCCTCATCTTCCCGCTCATCATCACGTCCGTAGGCGCGCTGACGGCGGCGCTCGGTGTGTTCATCACCAAAATCCGTGACAATGAGTCGGGCCTTAAGGCGATCAACCGGGGCTTCTATACGTCGGCTGCGGCGGGGGCAGTACTCTCCGCCGTCGCGTCGTTCGTGTACTTGCCGGGCACCTTTGCCGAATTCCACGGCTCCAAGTTGGCCGACCTCGATGGCGACCCACGCATCGTCGCCACCATCGCTGTGACGGTGGGAATCACGCTCGCGGGGCTCATCTTGTGGCTCACGGGGTACTTCACTGACACGGCAGGCAAGCCCACCCAGCGCGTCGCCCGGACCTCTCTTACTGGCGCTGCCACCGTGGTGCTTTCCGGCATCGGCCTCGGTCTTCAATCGGCCGTCTACACGGCGGGCGTGATCGCTGGTGCGATCGTCGTGTTGTTCTGGCTCGCGGGAGGCTCGATCTCTCTTGCCCTCTTCCTCGTGGCGCTCGCAGGGTGCGGGCTGCTCACCACGGTGGGCGTCATCGTCGCCATGGACACGTTTGGTCCCGTCAGTGACAACGCCCAGGGAATCGCCGAGATGTCAGGCGAAGTCGACGAGGAAGCGTCGCAGATCCTCACCGACCTCGACGCAGTGGGCAACACCACCAAGGCGATCACCAAGGGCATTGCAATCGCTACGGCGGTGCTCGCTGCAACCGCCCTCTATGGCTCGTACTCCGATGCTGTCAACGTGGCGATCGTGAAGGCAGGCGCCTCGGTGTCGGACTTCAGCTATGAGGTCATCAACCCGCTCACGTTGGTGGGAATCATCCTGGGAGGCGCCACCGTGTTCCTCTTCTCGGGCCTCGCGATCGATGCTGTCACCCGAGCGGCCGGCGCGATTGTCTTCGAGGTGCGCCGCCAATTCCGTGAGATGCCAGGCATCATGACGCGTGAGCAGCGGCCCGACTACGGGCGCGTAGTGGACATCTGCACGCGTGACTCGCTGCGCGAACTGGTGACGCCAGGGCTGCTTGCCGCGATGGCACCGGTATTCGTAGGCTTCGGCCTCGGCGTGGGCGCCCTCGCAGGCTTCCTCGCTGGTGCGATCGGAACCGGCGTGCTCATGGCAGTGTTCCTGGCCAACTCGGGCGGCTCGTGGGACAACGCCAAGAAGATCATCGAGGACGGCCACTATGGCGGCAAGTACTCGCCCGCCCACGAAGCGGTGGTGATTGGTGACACGATCGGCGACCCGTTCAAGGACACAGCTGGCCCCGCCATCAACCCGCTTCTTAAGGTGATGAATCTCGTGGCGTTGCTCATCGCACCTGCCGTGGTTGCGCTGAGTTACGGAACCGAGGCCAACCCTGTGCTGCGGTGGGCGATTGCGCTCGCTGCCTTTGCCATCGCCGCCTTTGCCGTGATCAGGGCCACGCACCGCTCGCACGCGGGCGGCATCGAGTTCGCCGCAGACGAGGCCGCTATTGCCGAGGGCCACGCGACTCTGGAGACACCAATCGGCTAGCGGTTCTCCCTTTCTGAGTGAGCCTGCCCGGGGTAAAGTTCCCGGGCAGGCCAACGAAGGAGAACCCGTGCATCCCTACTCCCCACCGGTCACACTCGAGGCCGGCGACGCGGCGTCGCTACGTGCGGATCTCGCGCAGTGGACGGTCGATGCCGTGCATGACCTGGTGGGAGATCGCGCGGTGAGCGCGTTGGGTCGCGAGCATGTGGTGCCGGCCCGAGTCGCCGCGCGCGCGGCGGGCAGCGATCAAGTCGCGCTGCTCACGCGCTTGCTCATGCTCGGGGATGAGTTGACGCGGGCAGATGTGGAGCGCGCGCTACCGCGACTCGGGGCCGACGGCGCCGCCAGGTGCGGCATCGTCGCGGTGAGCGGTGCTGGGCGTGACGATGCGGCGCGGGCCAAGGTCGACGTGCGCCCCTATGCGGCCGCCGATGGTGATGCGGAGGTCACCTGGTGGGTCGCGTCAGACACGGGCGAGGCGGTCACGAGCAAGCAACTCGAGGGCGATCACGTGCTCGGGATCGGCGGGGCAACCACTACCTTGGCGTCGGTGACGATGCGCACTCCCGTGGGCAGAGTGCTCGACCTCGGCACTGGGTGTGGGATCCAGGCTCTGCACGCTTCGCTTCACGCACGTGAGGTGGTAGCGACCGATGTGTCTCGACGCGCGCTTGGCTTTGCGGAATTCAACCGCCGACTCAACACGCCCCCAGCCCCATGGGACGTGCGGCTCGGGTCGATGCTCGAGCCCATCGAGGGTGAGTTGTTTGACCTCGTGGTGTCGAACCCGCCCTTTGTTATCACCCCGCCTGGCACCCCGAGTTTTGAATACCGCGATGGCGGGTTGGACGGTGACGGAATTGTGAGGCGGCTTGTCACGGAGGTGGGATCCGTCCTGGCTCCTGGCGGTGTCGCGCAGTTGCTTGGCAACTGGGAGATTCGCGCGGGCCAGTCGTGGACGCAGCGGCTTGAGGAATGGCTCGACGATGCCGCGCACGCGGGGTGGCCGCTCGATGCGTGGATCATCCAAAGGGATGTGCTCGATGCGGCCGAGTACGCCGAGACGTGGCTTCGTGACGCGGGAGTGACCCCCGAGCGAGGCCGCGAGACGTTCGAGCCCTCGTATGAGGCCTACCTGGGGGACTTTGACCGCCGTGGCGTCGAGGGCATCGGCTTTGGCATCGTGACCCTGCGCCTCGCGACGGGCGCACCCACCGTGCGCAGGTTAGAGGAACACGAAGGTGAGCTCGCATCGCCGCTTGGCCCGCACGTCGCGGCAATGCTCGCAGCCCATGACTGGTTGGCGTCCCGCACCGACGCGCAGCTTCTCGAGGAACGCTATGTGGTTGCGGGTGACGTGACGCGGGAGACCTACGGGCGGCCGACGCTTCACGACCCGGAGCACATTCTGCTACGGCAGGGAGGCGCCTTTGGGCGCGCGATTAAGGCGGACACTGCGCTTGCTGGCTTTGTGGGAACGTGCGATGGCGAGTTGACGGCCGGGCAGATCGCGCATGCGCTCGCCGCGCTGCTCGACGTGCCTGCGGACCGCATGGTCCAGGGCTTGGCCCCCGCGATCAGGGAACTCGTGCGCGATGGGCTGCTGCTGCACGAGGCAAACTAGGCCACACGACGACGGCCTTCGCAAGGATACTTGGTACCATTTTGGATTCCAGGCTCACACGTATGCTGTTGTGCAGTTCCCGCAAGCAAGAGGACGCCGATGATGCCGTTTCCCAGGGCTATTGCCCGAACCCTCACCACCATGGTGATGGCGACTCTTGTGTTGTCAATGGGGATAGTCTCAACGTTCTCACCCCCTGCACGCGCCGCAGACGAAACGGCTATTGCGTCGACCGTGGGCAAGGATTTCTGGATTTCGTTTGAGAAGCCCCACAGTGCCGCAGCAGCACTTTCACTGTCGATCACGGGCGCAACCGACACGTCAGGGACCATCTCTTGGCCGGGTGGCGCGTCCCAGGGTTTCTCTGTGACAGCGAACGCCATCACGACCGTCAACGTGCCAGTGGCCGTGGTGACAGCACTCATGGCGCTCCCACTTGACGGCACGTCGACGGGTCTCGGTATTCACCTTACGGCCGTGGACGATGTCACCGTCTACGGCCTGAACTATGCCGGCTCCACGTCCGACGCGTTTGTTGCACTTCCCACCGACGCGTTAGGTCTGCGGTATCGCGCGCTGTCGTACCGCACCACGATCGCCTCCCTCCCTGCGCGGTTGATGGTACTCGCCTCCCAGGACGCGACCACCGTGACCATCACTCCGCAAAGGACGCTGGGGACGCGCACAGCTGGGGTGGCGTTCGACGTTGCGTTGGATGCGGGCGAGGTGTATGTGCTTGCCGAGGGAACAGTTGGCTCGGACATCTCGGGGACGCTTGTGACGTCTGATCGTCCGGTTGCGGTGTATGGCACCGTCGATTGTGGAAACATCGGCGGCGGGGCTTGTGACACCATGATCGAGCAGATGTTCCCCACCGATTCGTGGGGTGTCAGTTTCATCGCACCGCGGTTCCCCGCCGCCACTGCGGCCACCCCGGTGAGGGTGTTGGCGGACCTGGACGGCACGGAAGTGAGCTTGGACGGCGCTGTCGTTGCGACGCTTGATGCCGGTGAGTTCTGGGAAGGGGTGATTGCTAGGTCGGGTGACGGCAACAATGCCGCACTGATCGAGGCAAGCAAACCCGTCGCGGTGGGGACCTTCATGGTGGGCTCTGGCTCGTATGGCACCACCGGAGAGACCGGCGATCCGGCATTTCTGTTGTTGAGTCCGTATGAGCAGTTCTTAGCCTCCTACACGGTGGGGACCCCCGGAACGGGGTTCACGTTCAACGGCATCACCGTCGTCATCCCCACATCGGCCACGAGCAGTTTCTTAATCAATGGCGCGGCACCCGCGAGTTCCGTATGGGCTTCCGTCGCAGGCACCAACTTCTCGACGGCCCAGCTCGAAATTGCTCCGGGTACCTACAACATCACGGCGGATGCGCCGGTCGGCGTGTTTATCTACGGTGCCAACTCGGCAAATTCCTATGCTTATGCTGGCGGCACCGCGCTATCCCGGGTGGCGAATGTGGCCTCGATGTCTCTTCGTACGGATGCGGCGCTGACTGCGCCCGTGACGACTCAGGTGTGTATTGCTGTGTCTGTGGTGGATGACGAGGGTGATCCGGTTGCGGGTGTGCGCGTCAATGGTGTGACGTCTGGTGTGAATGCTGGTGTCACGATGACCGCTGCGACGATCGCGACTGGTTCCGCGTTGCTGTGTTACGTGGGCACCAACGAAGGTGAGGACACGGTGACGGTGACGGCGGGCGTGGCCAGTTCGACGACGACGGTGACGTGGACTGCGTACGCGGATGCTGCGCCATTGGTCGTGTTGGATCCGGAAGACGCGACGATTAACCAGGGTGGCACCGCGTATTTCGAGACGGTGGCCAGTGGCGCCCCGACCCCCACACTGCAGTGGGAGATTTCGACTGATGGTGGTGGCACGTGGTCCGCCATGGTGGGGGAGACGGGCCAAACCCTCGCTGTGGTGGGAGCGCTGTCTGACGATGGCAACCAGTACCGGGTGATTGCTACCAACACGGAGGACGCTGCGACCTCTGGGCCGGCGACGCTGACAGTGTTGCCCACACCGGTGGCGCCGACGGTGACCGACCCTGCTGATGCGACGGTGGGTGATGGTGAAACCGCGACGTTCACTGTCACCACGACGGGCACACCGACGGCGACGGTGGCATGGCAGATCTCGACCAACGGTGGTGGCACGTGGACCACTATCGCCGGAGCCACTGGTGCGTCATACACGACTCCAGCGACCGTGACCGGCGATGACGGTAACCAGTATCGGGCGGTCGCGTCGAACTCCGCTGGAGGCGCCTTCAGTAACCCGGCCACGTTGACCGTCGTGGAGTTGCCGACGGTGACGAACCCTGCCGACGCGGCTGTTGCGGTGGGTGACACGGCGACGTTCACGGCGTCCGCATCCGGCACGCCCACCCCCACAGTCCAATGGCAAGTGTCGACCGACGGCGGCGGCACGTGGGCGAATGTGGGAGGAGCAACCGACCCGAGTTACACGACGGGCGCTGTAGTTCTTGATGATGACGGTTCGCAGTATCGGCTTGCCGCAACGAACGCTCAGGGCACGCGTTACTCCGCTGCGGCGACGTTGACGATTCTGCTTCCCCCGACAGTGACGGACCCTGTCGATGCGGCAGCGGCCGAAGGTGGCACCGCAACGTTCACTGTGTCCACGACAGGAACACCGACCCCGACCGTGCAGTGGCAGAGGTCGGTCGATGGTGGTATTACCTGGGCCGACCTACCTGGTGCGACGGATCCGAGTTTCGCCGTGGGGCCTGTCGCGTCCAGTGACGACGGCGCCCAGTACCGCGCGATGGTCACAAACACTGAGGGCGTGGTCTATTCCGCCGTCGCGACCCTGCGAGTCTCCTCTGCAGGGGCCGGCGGGCTCGCTAGCACCGGTGTGCAGCCCGAGTTTCTCATCGCCCTCACAGGCACGCTATTGCTCGCTGGCGTTGGATTCTTGCTGGGTCTGCGCAAACGGCGTGAGGATAGCCACTAACCTTCCCGCACAACCTCCGCGACGCGCTCCCACACGGTGGGATGCGCCGTCAGAATCCCCGTCCGCCCGTCGCCTGGCAGGTATTCGCTCCCGTCAAAGCGGGCCGCGCGCAACCCTGCCTCCTGAGCGATCAAGGCGCCTGGGGCGTGGTCCCATGGCAGCGTGCGTGTAAAAGACGTGTAGTCGGTGAGGCCTGTGATGATGTCGAGGTAATCCCAACCCGCACAGAATCTGATGGGCATGGCGGGTCCCAGTCTTCCCGCACGCGCTAGCAGGTCGTCATCGGCGCCAGTGCCGGTGTAGATCGCCGAGAGCGCTCCGCGCAATTGCTCTGGCTGCGGGGGAGCGGGGGTCAGGTGCCTCGTGCCGTTCAGGAATGTACCAGCACCGCGACTGGCGTGGATCTGTCCACCATTGGTGGGATACGTGATCCACGCGGCTTGCGTGCGACCGCCATCGACCAGCGCCACCATGCAGGCAAAGGTCTCTTTGCCATCCACAAAGTTTCGGGTGCCATCCACGGGGTCAACCACCCAACACGGCGCACCGCTTCCCACAGCTTCCACCAATGACGGGTTTGCTGCGGTGGCCTCTTCGCCCACCACTGTGATGTCGAGTAGATCGCGCAAAGCCGCAGTGAGCATCCGCTCCGCCTCGACGTCAGCATCGGTGACGAGGTCCCATTCGTGGGCCTTGGTACGGATCTCATCCGCGGCTAAGGACCGCCAGCGGGGAAGGATTTCAGCGTCTGCTGCGTGGGCCATGGCGGCGAGTACGGCCTTGGAAAGATCTTCTGTCATCGCGTTTTCGGGGAGAGTCACTACCCCATGGTGCCAGGTCGTGGCGGGCGCCGATACGACTGTCGCTACAGTCGGTGGGGACCGAGGTACGTCGAGCGCACCTCGGACCGTATGTATTCTGTGACGGTCTCGACCTTGAGACACACCTCTTATAGAAGTCAGGTTTTCATGGCTCGCAAGCTCGTCATCGTGGAGTCCCCTACTAAGTCGCGCACCATCGGCGGCTATTTGGGCGACGACTACGACGTCGTTTCCAGCGTGGGCCATATCCGTGACCTCCCACAGCCGAGTGAGCTCCCCGCGGACAAGCGCGAGGGTGGCATCGGCAAGTTTGCCGTCGATGTCGACAACGGCTTTGCTCCTTACTATGTGGTGAGTCCGGAGAAGAAGAAGGTTGTCGCCGAGATCAAGGCGAAGCTCAAGAATGCGTCCGAGGTCTACCTCGCAACCGATGAGGACCGTGAAGGGGAGGCCATAGCGTGGCACCTTCTCGAGGTGCTGAACCCCAAGGTTCCCGTCAAGCGTTTGGCCTTCCACGAGATCACCAAAGAGGGCATCATGCGCGCCATGGAGCACCCTCGCGAGGTGGACATGGAGCTGGTTCAGGCGCAAGAGGCGCGCCGGGTCCTTGACCGCCTCTACGGCTACGAAGTCTCGCCGGTGTTGTGGCGCAAGGTCGCCTCGGGCTTGTCCGCTGGCCGCGTGCAGTCGATCGCTTTGCGCCTTGTCGTTGACCGCGAGCGCGAGCGTATGGCCTTCCAGGCCGCCGAGTACTGGGACCTCACCGCTACCTTTGCCGCCACGTCGGGCGCCGACGCGGGACGCAAGTTCTTGGCCCGCCTCGCCTCGGTAGACGGCAAGCGTGTCGCAACAGGCAAGGATTTTGACGACCGTGGAGTACTGACGACAGACGCTGCCAAGGTCACACATCTCACCGCTGGGGCCGCAGCGGCACTGGCTGCGGGTCTCGCCGACTCCGCGTTCGCCGTGTCCGGCGTCGACTCCAAGCCGTACAAGCGTCGTCCGGCTGCGCCCTTCATTACCTCCACGCTGATCCAGGAGGCGAGCCGCAAGCTGCGCCTCGGAGCCCGTGAGTCGATGCGCGTTGCCCAGGGCCTCTACGAGCGCGGTTACATCACGTATATGAGGACAGACTCGCCCACACTGTCGGGCGAGGCGGTGCGCGCAGCACGCAAGCAGGCCATCGAACTGTATGGATCTGACTCCGTGCCCGCATCGGCCCGTGTCTACTCATCCAAGGACGACAGCGCTCAAGAGGCGCACGAGGCCATCCGCCCGTCGGGAGACACGTTCCGCACTCCCGAGTCCGTCCGCGCAGAACTGCGCGGCGACGAGTTCCGCATGTACGAGCTCATCTGGAAGCGCACCGTTGCCTCGCAAATGGCCGATGCCACTGGCACCACCTCGACGGTGCGTATCGGCGCGAAGAGCGCGAACGGCCACGCGGTTGAGTTCTCCGCGTCGGGCACCATCATCACCTTCCAGGGCTTTCTCGCCGCCTATGAAGAGACGCGCGAAAAGGACCGGTACGAAGACGATGCTGTCAACGTCGCCGACGAGAAGGAAGCGCGGCTCCCTCAGCTTGGCGAGGGACAAGCAGTGGACGCCGACGGGCTCGTACCTGTCACCCACGCGACGACGCCGCCACCTCGCTTCACTCAGGGTTCGATGATCAAGGAGCTCGAGGACCGCAAGTTTGGGCGGCCATCGACGTACGCATCGACAGTTGACCTGATCGTTGCCCGCGATTACGTGCGCGTGGCCAACCAGACGCTCATCCCCACGTGGATCGCGTTCTCGATCGTTGGCCTCATGGAACAGCACTTTGGCTGGCTCATCGACTACGCCTTCACGGCGGACATGGAAGAGGGGCTCGACCTCATCGCGACCGGCAAGGCCGACCGCACCCAGTGGCTGAGCACGTTCTACTTTGGCAAGGACGGCGCGACCGAGGGCCGCGATGAGGGGCTCAAGAAGCTCGTCGAAAATCTGGGTGACATTGATGCCCGCGCCATCAACACGTTCCCCGTCGGCGAGGGAATCTCGCTGCGCGTCGGACGTTATGGCCCCTACGTCGAGCGCGAGGTTGACGGCGAGATGCAGCGCGCATCGGTGCCGGAGGACATGGCGCCCGATGAACTGACGGTCCCCAAGTCGGAGGAACTGTTCGCGTCTCAGGGTGGTGACGAGCGCGAGCTCGGCGTTCACCCAGATTCCAAGCTGCCCGTGATCGCCAAGGCCGGTCGCTTCGGCCCGTACGTCACTGAGGTTCTCCCCGAGGGCTCGAAGGACAAGCCGCGCACGGCGTCTCTCTTCGCGTCGATGCAGCTTGAGACCGTGACCCTTGCCGATGCAATCGTACTCATGTCACTCCCGCGCGTGGTGGGCGTTGATCCCGAGTCGGGCGCCGAGATCACGGCTCAGAACGGCCGCTATGGGCCGTACCTCAAGAAGGGCACTGACTCGCGCACGCTCGATAGCGAGGATCTGCTGCTCGACATCACGCTCGAGCAGGCGCTCGTCATCTACTCGGAGCCCAAGCGCGGCCGCGGCCGTCCCGCGGCGCCCCCGCTTGCCGAGTACGGCATCGACCCTGTTTCGGAGAAGCCGATTGTGGCCAAGTCTGGCCGCTTTGGTGACTACATCACGGATGGCACCACCAACGTGACGATCCCGCGCGGTGAGACGGTGGAGACTCTGACGGCCGAGCGTGCCGTCGAGTTGATGGCCGACAAGCGTGCCAAGGGGCCTGCTAAGAAGCCGGCCCGTCGCGCGGCAGCCAAGAAGCCCGCTGCCAAGAAGCCTGCTGCTAAGAAGGCGCCTGCGAAGAAGGCGGCGCCCGAGACGAAGTAGGAGCGTTTCGCTGCCTGTGGGTCGATCGGGGCCAGGTGCAGAGTGTGGCTCCGCACACGCCGTGCGAGCACGTCTCGCGCGCTGCTGCTTGTCGTGTGAGCACGGCCAAGTGACAGCTCAGTCGCTTTTGCCCCACGGGCTGGGTGGCGACCGTCTGCTGGCCGTGCTCACGCGACCCGGCTTGTCCACAGATTGGCGTCGCGGGCACCGGTGCCCGGTGGCGGACGGGCACGGTGGGTCCATGGATATCTTGAGGGCGCTCGATGAGTTAGGGGGAGCGGCCCGCCGCACCGAACTGCTTCGGGCAGGCGTCCCTGAGCGATCGCTTCGCCGAGCCGTGAGGCAGGAACGGGTCACGCTCGTGGGCCACGGGACGTACGCGCTCCCGTGGGCGCCACCCGAGGTTGGTCTGGCAGCCCTGTTTCGCGCGAGGCTGGGTTGCGTGACGGCGTGTGGCCACTGGGGACTTCCTGTCTGGGAGAACCACGACGTGCCTCATCTCGTCGTGTCGCGCCACCAGTCCTTCGCACGGAGAGACCGCCGTGAGTACGCCCAGGTAAAGGTGCACTACACGTCGGCACCGCTGCCCCTGGGCTTCTGGGTGCCGGTCGCGCAGGCCATCGACCAAGCGGGTTGGTGTACTTCTCCCGTGGGTCAACTGGTGATTGTCGATGCAGCACTGCATGCGGGCGCGTTGTTGCCGGGGGATCTCGCCCACTTTGAACAGCGCGATGTTCGCCGTCGCGCATGGCTCAGGCGCATGGCCTCTGGGGCCGCCGAGTCGCCGTTTGAAACGGTGGCGCGTGTTGCGCTGGTGACAGGGGGGCTGGCAGTGAAGGAGCAAGTGATTGTGTCTGGTGTGGGCCGAGTGGACTTCGTAGTCGAGGACACCGTGGTGGTCGAGGTCGATGGATGGGAGTTTCACCGCGACCGCGACGCGTTTGAACGGGACCGTGCGCGCGACCGGCTCTTGCTCGCACGCGGAATGCCGGTGATGAGGTTCACCGCCCGTGACCTGCGCGCGGATCCAAGTGCCGTCGTGAGACAGGTCGCCGGTGTGTGTGGTGGCACCGTGAGGCGTGATTTCGAACGGAGGCTCGAGTGGGCGTTCGGAATGCACCCGCGGACCGCCACGGTGGGCCTTGTGCCCCCAAGCGTCGCGTGAGCACGGCGGATCGACAGCTAGGCTGGTTCTCCCGCATAAGCTGGGACACGGATGTCGACCGGCCGTGCCCACGCGACGCGCCCCTGGGATCTGTTCGATAAGCGCGCTCAGGCCCGGAGGAGACGGCGTGGCTATGCTGGGTGCATGAACGCACCCGATCCCATGTCCGCACCCGCCATCCGCTGGGGAATCCTCGGCGCGGGTGGCATCGCCGCCAAGTTTGCAGAGGCGGTGAAGGATTTCACGGCATCTTCGGTGGTGGCAGTGGCCTCCGCGTCTTCCCTCGAGAAGGCGCAGGACTTCGCCAAGGCTCACGACGCCGGCGATGCGTACCAGTCTTATGCGGAGTTGGTGGCGCGCGATGACATCGACGCGATCTATGTCGCCACGACGCACAACAACCACCACGAGCCCGCCATCTTGGCGATCGAGGCCGGCAAGCATGTTCTGGTGGAGAAGCCTTTCGCACAGAACTCCGCGCAAGTCGCGCTGATCCTCGCGGCCGCAGAGAAGGCCGGCGTCTTCGCGATGGAGGCCATGTGGACGAGGCACTTGCCGCACGTCTACAAGTTGCGCGAGGCTGTTGAGGCTGGCGAGATTGGTGACGTGACGGCGGTCATCGCCGACCATGGCCAGAAACTCACCCACGTGCCGCGTATGTACAGGGCCGACCTCGCGGGAGGCGCTCTTCTCGACTTGGGTATCTACCCCATCGCATTCGCGCACGACTTTCTGGGGTTCCCCACGGACACGACCTCTGTGGGGCAACTCACCGATGAGGGCGTCGACAACCAAGTGGCCACGATTTTCGATTACCCCACGGCGCAAGCTTCGCTGCACACCTCGATGGTGGGCAAGTCGGCCAACACCGCGCAGATCATCGGCACCACCGGGCGGTTCGAGGTGGACAGCTGGTTCTACGTCCCCACGAAGATCCGCTTGGTCCGTGACGATGTCACGCAGTGGGAATTTGACGGGACCGTAGAGAACGGCTTCCAGTTCCAGGCCGCCGAGGTCGCGCGTCAGATCACGGCTGGCCAGACTGAGAGCCCCGTGATGTCGTGGGATGACACTCGTGAGATCGCGGCGCTCTTGGACGATGCACGTGCGCAAGTAGGCGTGATCTTCCCCAACGAACGGTAGTCATCGCGGCGGGGGCACGCGCCTGGATGACGTCGCTTGGTGTTTTGGGGCAGAGTTTGCCTGCGGTGTCGCGTGTGGTGTCGTCGCGTGACGGTACCGTAGGCGCATGGCTAGCCGCGGATTCTGGATCGTGTTCGAAGGCGGCGACGGCGTGGGCAAATCCACGCAGGTTGATGCACTTATCGAATGGCTGAGCGGCGGTGACGTGCAGCGCGAGTTGGTGTCCACTCGGGAGCCGGGAGGTACACCGCTCGGTGTCGAATTGCGCCAAGCCGTGATGCATGGCGACCATGTGGCGCCGCGTGCCGAGGCGTTGCTCTACGCAGCAGATCGTGCCCACCACATCGCCACGATCGTGCGTCCCGCAATCGATCGCGGGGCCTTCGTGGTGCAGGATCGGTATCTTGATTCGTCGATTGTCTATCAAGGCGGCGCGCGGGGGCTGGGCGACATGGTGGAAAAGATCTCGATGTGGGCCACGGAAGACGCGGTTCCCGACCTCACCGTGGTGCTCGACATGGAGCCCAGGGCAGACAGGCTGGAGCGCGAGCTTGACCGCGTCGAGCAAGAGACGGCCGAGCACGCCACGCGCATGCGCCAGGGCTTCCTCGCGCTCGCGGCACGGGCGCCTGAGCGCTATGCCGTCGTCGACGCCTCGCGCCCCATCGCCGATGTCGCCGCAGACGTCAGGACCGCCGTGGCCGCGGCTATGACCAAGGCGGGTCTGGCATGGGGGTAGGCGCCATGACTCGCGTGGACGTGCCGTGACATTACCCGGCGTGTGGGCCGATGTCGTCGGCCAGGACGCGCAGATCGAGGGCCTACGTGCGGCGGTGTCTGATCCCGTCGCCATGACCCACGCGTGGCTCATTACCGGCCCGCCCGGATCGGGACGCTCCCATGCCGCGAGGGCGTTCGCGGCGGCGTTGCAATGTGACAAGGGCGGTTGCGGTGAATGTCACGCATGCATGACGGCTCTCAGCGGCGCCCACGCTGACGTCACGCGCATCGCGACCGAGAAGGTCACCATCTCGATCGACGAGGTGCGCGACTTGGTGGGGCTCGCGCAGCGCGCTCCCAGCGGCGGCCGCTGGCGGGTCATCATCATCGAGGATGCGGACAGGATGACGGAGCGCACGTCGAATGTGCTTCTCAAGGCCATCGAGGAGCCGCCGCCGCGCACAGTGTGGCTCTTGTGCGCTCCCCACGCCCACGACGTCGGCGTGACGATTCGGTCGCGCTGCAGGACGGTGTCGCTGCGCACCCCTGACCCTGAGGTGGTTGCGGCCCTCCTCATCGAGAAGGACGGGATTGCGCCCGGCCTCGCGATGGAGGTTGCGCTCGCTGCCCAAAGCCACATCGGGATCGCAAGGCGCCTCGCGAAGGACAAGTACGCGCGGGCGAGGAGGGACCAAGTCCTTGCTCTCGCGACCGAGGTGCGCGGCGTGGGCGATGCAGTGCTGGCGGCCGCGGATTTGGTGGCGGTCGCGGACGAGGACGCTGCCGCAGCGACTGAAGAACGCAATGCCTCCGAGAAGGCGGAACTGCTCATGATGCTTGGAGCCGCATCGGGAACTCTTCCCCCTGCGCTCCGGTCGCAAGTGCGGGATCTCGAAGACGATCAAAAGCGAAGGGCCACCCGCCACAAACGGGACGTGCTCGACCGCGCGGTCACCGACCTCATGTCGCTCTATCGAGACGTCGCCGCAGTGCAAGTCGGAGCCAACGTCACTCCTCTCAATACGGCGCACGACGGCAAGGCGCGGGAACTTGCGGGTAGGACGAGCCTGGTGGACACCATCCGCTGCCTCGATGCGCTTGCCCTCGCCCGCACGAGGCTCGCGGCCAACGTGCACCCGCTACTCGCTATTGAGGCGATGATCCTGGCGCTACGCCCCCGGGTGTAGAAAGGCCCCAGGTACCACACCCAGAAGCCAAACTCACGGGGCTGGGGCCTTAGGCTCATCCCATGAAGCGCATCGCACTCGTGGCCGCCTCGTCAATGCTCCTCGTGGGCTGCTCACTGTTGCCGTGGGAAGAAGGGACGTCGCCCTCGCAGTCACCGAGCATCACCGTGGATGACGGGCCGATTGTCACCGGGCCTCCCTTGGACCCCTTCGCTTCGCCCGTCTACACCCAAACGGTGAAGTGGAGCGATTGCGGAGAACTCGAGTGCGCGACGATCGAGGTTCCGCTCGATTGGTCGACACCAGATGGCGCCACCATCGGGATTGCAGTTAATCGTCGCCTTGCCAACGATCAGGGGAATCGCGTGGGATCGCTGTTGATCAACCCTGGTGGGCCTGGCGGCTCCGGTAAGGAACTGCTCGAGTACTTTGAGCCGACGGCCGGGGCAAAGCTGCTGGATCACTACGACGTCATCGGCTTCGATCCGCGCGGTATTGGCGAATCTGCGCCCATCAATTGCGGTGATGGAAATGCCCTCGATGAGTACTACGTGGAGGACTTTGTCATCCTTGAGCAAAAGGACCTCGACCGAGCCCTGGAGCGCAACGATGCGTTTGCCAAGGGGTGCCGCGCCAACTCGGGCAGCATCATCCAGAACGTCGACACTGTATCCGTGGCGCGCGACATGGACGTCATACGGGCTGTTCTTGGTGACGATCACCTCAACTTCCTTGGCTACTCGTATGGAACCCAGCTTGGTGCCACCTACGCGGAGATCTACCCCGACAAGGTGGGGCGACTTGTCCTTGATGGAGCGGTGGACATCTCGTTGTCTTCCGAAGACCAGTCGATCACGCAAGCCGCAGGCTTTGAGAACGCTCTGAAAAACTTCATCGTGTGGTGTCACCAGAAGGACACGTGCCCGCTCACCGGTAGCGTCGAGCAGTCCCGTCAGCAGATTGCCAACATCGCCATTGAGGCGAGGGATGAGACATACCCTGCTGATGGTGACACCCCCGTGAGCGGCAACCTCATGGTGTACGGGATGGTGGTGACGCTCTATGACGAGGCATCATGGGATTACCTTGAGATTGCCCTCAAGGAGGTCATTGACAGGGGCACGGCCAGAACGTTCTTCGAACTCGGAAACTTTTACCTGGACCGCAACGGCAAGACCGGCGAGTACTTAGGCAATTCCACCGCTGCCTTTACCGCCGTCTCTTGCCTTGACACACCCGAACAAGACTGGGCCATCGCTGACCAGCGTGAGTTTGCCCGTAAGGTTCAGGCCGTGGCGCCCACGTTCGGTTGGTGGTTCTCTGGCTCGGCCGGTTGCGAAGGCTGGCCCTATCGCGCAGACCAGATTGTGAAGTCGGTGGACAACGCGAGGTCTGCAGCGCCGATGCTCGTGGTGGGGACGACCAACGACCCGGCGACTCCCTACGCGTGGTCGGAGTCGCTCGCCGAGCAATTGGGCGCAACCCTTCTCACATTCGACGGCGAGGGCCACACCGCCTATGGCCGCTCCAACCAGTGCATCACGGATGCAGTGGATGGGTTCCTTGTTGATGGTGTGATGCCGCCCGCAGGGGTGACGTGCTGAGGGCGATCCCACAGGGTGCCCATGGGGCCAAGCGCGATGGCGGTGGGGTAGTGATTTGGCTACGGCGCTCCACCCGTTAAGATAGTGAGCCGCACCTTGGTTGGTGCTGGCCGCCTTAGCTCAGTTGGTAGAGCGATTCACTCGTAATGAATAGGTCAAGAGTTCGATTCTCTTAGGCGGCTCCACCAGGCCCCGTCCGCAAGGACGGGGCCTTTGCCGTTCCTCGTGCCCCTGACACGACACGTGTTGTTGCCGCTGTTTGAACGGCTGTGGCGCGCGGGGGTATCCTGTGCCGATGTGGGACCTAGGGCCTGGGTGGTTGGTTTTGCGCTCCCCGCGTGCGATATCGCGACATATCCACCGATGGACATCTGATTGCGGTGTATGACCTCCGTCAGGACCACCCTGATTGAGATCTCAAATGACGTACCCGGATGGGTCCGTCCTATGTTCAGAATTGGAGCTGTGATGACCAACGTAAAGTCCCGCGCTGCGCTCGCCGCATTCGCCATGATCGCCGCCGGATTGCTCTCAGCATGTGGTGGCAACCCGATCAAGAATGCCGTGGATAACGCGGTCGGAAATGCGGTCGAGGGTGGCGTTGAGAACGCCATTGAGAACGCCGCTGGCGACGACGTCGATATCAACATCAACGTCGACGGCAGTGAGGTGGACCTCCCGTCCACCTTCCCCTCAGGGATCCCGTTGCCCGACGGCGCCAAGCTGGTCAGCACTTTTGGTACTCCGGAGGGTTGGAACCTGGCGTACGTGGTCACCGACACTGGACCCGCTAACGGGCTTGTCGAAAAGTACAAGTCTGACTCATCGTGGACGCTGGGTCAGGAGAGCGTATCTGAAGGCTTCGGCATGTGGACGTTTACGGGGACGTCGTACGGCGTCGTGATCCTCGCGAGTGGCGATGGCACCGCAGACGCAGGTATCACGATCTCGGTGGTCCCCAACAAGGAATAGCGCGCGGGTGAGGGCCCTCAATCTACAGAGCGTCCTCACTGGTCGATCCAGGGGCCCTGGGTGGGCGGTCTTCTCGGGCGGTCACGGCCTGAGCTCGTGCCCTGATACGCGAAGTGAGTAAGAACTACTCATTCCCGCAGCGGTCATGGCGTTGCCATACTTTTCTCACCGTAGGCCGAACGAGCCTGAGGTTTCTGGAGGATCGGTGAACGTAAAGCTTGTGGGTCCGTCATTGATGCGGACCATGGCATACGCAGTGGTCGCACTTGGCGGAGTTGCGTTGATGACGGCGTGTGGTGCGCAAGGAGACGACGAGGCAACAGCTACGTCGGCACCGCCCGCCGAAACAAGTGTGGGCGTGGACGAATCGGTGGCAGCCGATGACTCGACTGGAGAAGACGCTGGGACAGACGAAGAGATGTCCGAGGGTTCGTCTGACGTTGAGATCTTCGCCTATGCGTATGCGTCGGGCAAGGACCCGGAGCCAACGTGGGAACTCAAGGACCAGGTTGTCGAGTTCACGTTCCCTTCGGGTTCGCTTGATGACAACTCGAGCTATGACTGCCTCATTGCAGTGACAGTCTTCGCGCAGGACCACCCCGATTGGGACCTCAAAATGACGTACCCCGATGGGTCCGTCCTATGTTCGGAAATGGAGTAGTCATGACTCACCTCAAGTCCCGCGCGGCGCTCGCCGCACTTGCAATGATTGCCGCTGGATTGCTGTCCGCGTGTGGTGGCAACCCCATCAAGAACGCCGTAGATGATGCGGTGGGAAACGCCGTAGAAAACGGTGTTGAAAACGCAATTGAGAATGCTGCAGGTGAAGGCGTCGACATCAATGTCAACCCCGATGGCGGCTCGGTGAATCTCCCAGATGACTTCCCATCAGGTATTCCTTTGCCTGAGGGCGCCATCCTGAACGGTACGTATTCGGATCCTGGATCAGGGTGGAACCTCACCTATTCGATGACCAGTTCGGGACCGGCAGACGATCTGGTGGCCAAGTACAAGGCGGACTCGTCGTGGACAAATACCTACGAGTCGGTGAGCGCGGAGATGAGTTCATGGCTTTTCGACAACGGCACGCACCAGGTGGTGTTTCTCTCCATCGGTGATGCCGACGAGTACGTCATGAGCCTGACGGTGACTGTGCTCTCTGAGTAGTACACAGTGAGGGCCCCTCGCGTGGCGAGGGGCCCTCACTGTAGCCTCGACCCAACTCGCACTCTCCTAGCATGAGAGGTACTCACACCATGGCCTTGATAGGTCGCTCGGACGTGATCGAAGAGTGTGTGGGAGACCTATCTGACGGCCGATCTGTACTGATCATCGGGGCGCGCGGTCTGGGCAAAACCGCGCTCCTCGACGCTGTGGCTCAATACCTTGGGGACGGGTCGGCGCCGGTGGTGCGGATCTCAGGTGCGGACGGAGCCTCCGATGTTTCTCTTGTTCCCTTCGCGGGGCTCCTCTCACGGCTATCGCTAGCAGGTATGCCTACACTCGAGGTGTACGCACGAGTCCCCCTTGAGCTGATCGCTACCCAATCGAGACTCGTTGTCGATGATGCGGACCTCCTCGATGCGTCGTCTCTTGTCCTGGTCGAGCACATGGCACGCGCGGGAGTCCCAGTCCTCGCCGCCGTCTCACAACGAGAGGCAGTGCCCCGCTCGATTGCTTCCGACGCTGAGCGCGGGATGTGGGTGCTGCGCAATCTCGAGCCGCTCGACATCGATTCACTCGTATCTCTCGCTGCGGAGGCGTTAGGCGGAGAACCCTCGGCGGAATCGGCATCGGCGCTTGTGGTGCGCGCCAACGGTTCGCCCAAAGTCCTGCTGGAACTTGCCGCCGTGGCAGCGGTCGGTGCTCGTGCAACTCCCGCGGGAATCACACTTGGACCGCACCTTGCTACCAGGGAGTCTGCGCAACGATGGGCCGAGACGCGTGCTGGGCTGGACTCTGCGGCTGTCGTGGCCATCGAGCGCATCGCCATCGCGGGCTCCTTGCCGCTCGAGGCCATCGACGACCTTGTGTTGACTGCGCTCAGGCAAGCAGGCCTCGTGGCGGTGGGTGATCGTGTTGAACTCTCCAGCAGGGTCTTCCACGACGCGGTACTCGACTCGATGAGCGAGGCCCTGGCTAGGCGGCGCTGCGCTGACGTTGCCGACCTTCTCAATAGCGTCGACGGTGCGGCTCATCATGTCGCCGTCGCGGCGCTCTCAGCGCGTGCTGGTAGGACCCTCGACCTTGCGGCTGCCACCCTCGCGGCCGATCACGCGCTACGTGACGGAAGGCCGGACTGCGCCCTTGAGATCGCGGATGCCGTTGAGGGATCGGTGAGTGCGGACCCCCACCTCGCGCTCATTCGCGGCGCGTCGCTATCCGCGCTCGAGAGGCTCGACGAGGCAGAAGATGCGCTCGCTGACGCAGTTGGCGACACAGACGAGTGGGCTTTCCGTTTGTGTCAGGAACTCGGGCTGCTCTACGCGGTGAGAAGGGGCCAGCCGGGAGTCGCCGTTGAACGCGTCCAAGAGGCGCTTGCTGGCGTGCGCGATGCAGAACTGAGGGCCGTGATCGAGGGCGAGCTCGTCAAGTGGCGTCTCATGGCGGGAACTCCGGGGACCGCCCCAGAACACCTCACGCCGTCCGCCTCAGCCGATCTCACTGTGGGTATGGCGCTCATCCAGGCGATGGTTGCCTCGCTCGACGGGCCGCCTGCCGTCGCATTCGAGATTGTCGAACGTGGCAAGCAAGCGCTCGCCGCGGCGGCGCGCCCCACCCGACATGCGCGCGAATTGCTGGCGTTATCGGAGTTTCTGGCCCGTTGCTTCGACGGTCAACTTGGGGCCGCGGAGGAGGCGGCGACCCATAGCCGCCGTGCAGCACTATTGGATGCCGATTCAGCACTTGGGTTGTGGGAGTACGCGTCAGGCGAACTTGCAATCCACACGGGACGGTTTGCCGCTGCCGAGGCTTTTGCCAGGCGCGCCGTGATCCATCTGACGTGGCGCGATTTCACCGGCCTCAGGGCGCCCGCTATGGCACTCCATGCGGCGGCTGCGGCGAGGCTTGGCCACTCTCATGCGGCCACCAAGGCCATAGCCGCGCTTCCCGAGGGTGCAGAGGCCGATGTCAAGGTGGCGTTGCACCTTGCGCGTGTTGAATCCGAGCGTCGGCTTCGCGCACGCGATCTTTCGGAGGCTGCGCGGCTCCTGAGCCACGCGGGAGCTCGCGCGGTTAACGAGTCACACAGGCACCTTGGAGTGCTAGTGCTGGACGAGGCGTGGATCGTGACGCCAACCCAGAGCCTGGCGGCCCAGTTATCCGAACACGCGGAGTCGGGCGCGCTCGCGGCGATGCTCGTGCGCCGCACCCAGGCATATCACTCGCGGGATATTGATGCCCTTCTTTCGGTAGCGGGTGAGTTCGCGATCGCGGGGGTCGCCGGCAGGGCGATGCATACTGAGGAACTCGCTGCGACCCTGCTCGACATGGAGGGCCGTGTACACGATGCGCGGCGCATCAGGGCCAAGCACAGGGCCACCCGCTCGTACGGCCAGGTCGCGGCCTGGCCCGAGGGGAGGGCCGACGTTTCCCTCACTGCCCGCGAACGTGAGATCGCTGTGCTCGCCGCGGCCCGCGTGCGCAGCAAAGAGGTGGCAACTCGGCTCGGCCTCTCCGTCCGCACTGTCGACAACCACCTGGGCAATGTGTTCCGCAAGTTGGGGATCCAGGGCAGGGACGAACTCGCCGACGCGCTCGCGGCGGCCGATGTCTAGCGCTGCGTCGGATCTCAGTCAGGTCTATGCTGGAGGCATCTTTTCTATAGGTCGCAAGCAATTCTGATAAACGGAAAGGCAAGCGCATGCCTCTGCGTAGCAATGATTGGTACGAGGGCGATACCCGCAATGCGTATATTCACCGCGGGTGGATGCGGCGAGGCGCCCCTGACAGCGCCTTTGCGGGCCGCCCGCAGATTGCGATTGCCAACACAGCATCGGACTTGACGCCTTGCAACGTCCACCTCCATGAAGTGGCCAAGGCCGTGCGCGACGGCGTATTCGAGGCGGGAGGCATCCCCTTGGAGCTCCCCGTCGTGTCCTTGGGCGAGACCCAAGTGCGACCCACCGCGATGCTGTGGCGCAACATGGCCGCGATGGCGACCGAGGAGATGCTGAGGGCCAACCCGATCGACGGCGTGGTGCTCCTTGGCGGTTGCGACAAGACCATTCCCGCTCTTCTCATGGCGGCTTGCTCGGTCGACCTTCCCGCCGTCGTGATCCCAGGGGGGCCGATGCTGACGGGAACCTTCCGCGGCCGTCCGATGGGCTGTGGTACCGAGGTGTGGCGTTTGTCAGAAGAGGTCCGCGCCGGAACCATCTCTCAGCAAGACTTCACGGATAGCGAGAAGTCGACAGTCCGTTCCAAGGGCCACTGCAACACGATGGGCACGGCCTCGACGATGGGCCTGCTCGCAGAGGCGCTCGGTATGGTACTTCCAGGGACGGCCGGCATTCCGGCTCCCGATTCTCGCTTGCTTGAACAGTCTCACGCAACCGGCCGCTTGGCCGTGGAGATGGTCCAGGCTGACCGTAAGCCCAGTCAGATCCTCACGTACGGGGCCTTCCATAACGCGATCGTTGCGCTCGCGGCCATCGGCGGTTCGACCAACGCTGTGGTCCACCTCTTGGCCATTGCTGGGCGGCTTGGCGTGCCGCTGACTCTCGAGGATTTTGACCGGATTGGTTCGCACGTGCCTCTCTTGGTTGACCTGCAGCCAGCAGGGAGATTCTTGATGGATGACCTCTTCCGCGCCGGCGGGCTCGCCGCGGTGCTCAACGAGGTCAAGGACTTGCTCGACCCTGCGGCGTTGACGGTCTCTGGCCGCCCACTGGTCGAGCACCTTGAGGGAGCCGAGATCTGGGACCGCGAGGTCATTCGCTCGCGCGAGGCTCCGCTCATTGCCGAGGCAGGGGTGGCCGTGTTGAAGGGCAACCTTGCGCCCTTGGGAGCCGTCATTAAGCCAGCCGCGGCGTCGCCTCACCTACTCCAGCACCGTGGCCGCGCCATCGTGTTCGACAGCATCGAAGACTTCCATGCGCGCGTCGATGATCCCGATCTGGACGTCGATGCTGACTCGGTGATGGTGTTGCGTGGCTGCGGGCCCAAGGGGTACCCGGGCATGCCCGAGGTCTCCAACATGCCCATCCCTGCCAAGTTGCTCGCCCAAGGTGTGCGCGACGTCGTGCGGGTGTGTGATGGCCGCATGAGCGGCACTGCCTATGGCACTGTCGTGCTCCACGTGGCCCCCGAGTCTGCCGCGGGCGGCCCTCTGTCATTGGTACAAAGCGGGGACTGGATAGAACTGGATGTCGCGGGCCGCCGCCTGACGCTCGACGTCCCAGACGAAGAGCTCGCGGCTCGCACCGCCAATGCCGCGACAGTAGATGCCTATGCCGCGCCCACGCGCGGGTGGGAACGGCTGTACATCGACCATGTCATGCAGGCGGACACCGGCGCCGATCTCGACTTCTTAATCGGCTCTAGCGGATCCCGAGTGACCAGAGAGTCGCACTAGGCCATGACCCATCAAGCAAGCGCTGCGCCGGGAGGCGCCCGGACGACAGGGATGGGGCTATGGCCTGCATCCGACGTCGCTTGCGCCCTGGGCGAGGGACCGACGTGGGACGCCGACGCTGGGGTGGTGCGGTGGGTCGACATCGAGGCCGGCACGTGGTTCGAAGCCCCGGTCACTGACGGCCATGTGGGCGCCACACGGGTGGTCCTCTCGGTCGAGGGCACTCTCAGCGCCGCCGTGCACGCCGAGGGCGGCGGGTGCCTTCTCGCAAGAACCAAGCACCTCGAACATCGGGATGCCGCGGGCCACACGGTCTCTACTTGGGAGCTTATTGCGCCCGACGCACAGCGTCGGCTCAACGATGGAGCATGCGACCCTGCGGGTCGGTTCGTGGTCGGCAGCATGCTGGCCAATACCTCATCGGGGGACGAACAGCTGTGGCGGCTGGAGCACGATGGCACGGTGACGGTGCTTGACGAGGGACTCGGGTTGTCCAATGGCATTGCATGGAGCCCCGATGGCTCCGTGATGTACAACGTCGACACAAGGCGCCACGCGGTGACGGCGAGGGACTATGACGCGGCCTCCGGGCGCGTCGGCGCGGCATCGGTACTGATCGACATGGACGGCGGACTGCCAGACGGCCTAGCCGTCGATCGCGACGGAGACCTGTGGATCGCCATGTGGGGCGAGGGAGAGATTCGCCGTTTCGGCCCCGGCGGCGCCTTGCGCGGCCCGTTGCGCACTGGGGTCGTGCACACGTCAAACTGCGCCTTTGTCGGGCCAGACCTCGACGTGCTGGTGGTGACGAGCGCGGGGTCCGGCGCCGCCGCTGGCGCGGTCGATGGCAGGCTCCTCGCTCGTCGTGGGCCCTGGACAGGACTTCCCACTCGACCCTGGCGCCCGTGCGCCAATCACTTGCCGCAATGATGCCCCGCCCACCCGCATCGGGCACACTCAAAGGAGAAACGATGGACAACGGCTACGGGCACGGAACGACGGCTCTCGCAGCCGCCCGGTTTCGCTCGGCGATGACTAGCGGCGGCGCCTGCGGAATCTGGACCTCGATTCCAGACCTATCGGTGGCAGAGCTCGTGGGAGGTCTTCCGTACGACTACATCGTGGTCGACCTCCAGCACGGAGTGACGACCTTCAGCGAATTGCCTGCGGTTGCGCAAGCGATGCGCGCGGCCGCGACTGCGCCGCTCGTTCGTGTGCCGTGGAAGGATGCCGCCCAGATCATGCGGGCGCTTGATTCGGGAGCCTCCGGTGTGGTGGTGCCGATGATTTCGTCGGCGGAAGAGGCGAGGGACGCTGTCAGTGCGTGCAGGTTCCCTCCGACCGGGGTGCGAAGTTGGGGCCCGATGTGGGGCTACGTGCGCTCCGACGGCGCGCTCCCACCTGCGGAGCAAGATGCGGGAGTGCTCTGCATTGTCATGATCGAGACCGCCGAGGCCATCGAGCAACTCGATGCGATCCTGGCGACCGAGGGCCTCGATGGCATCTACATCGGACCAAACGACCTTGCGCTCGCGTGTGGTTTTGGCCGCGGCACCTACAGGGACAACCCCGACATTGCTGCACTCATTCAGAACATCGTCGACGCATGCAAGGCTGCTGGCGTGCCCGCTGGTCTGCACTGCTCCGATCCGGAGATGGGGCGCGATTGGTTAGCGCGCGGTGCGGCGATGGTGACGATCGCGCAAGACACCGGTCTTCTTGCCGATGGCGCGCTCGAGGCGTTGCGCGCGGCACGTGATGGGCAGGCGCACGGCGGCGCAGGGCGGGCCACCCCAGGGTCAGCCCGGCCCTACTGAACCGTTCGAGGGCCCCGAATCTAGCGTCGGGGGTCGATGTGGAACTTGGGCCCTGGGCCCGCGTTCGCTGGACGTTCGCCCGCCAGAATCGCTGCCGTTTCAGCGAGGCCGACGGTAGCGGCCACAAGAGGTCGCGGGTCCACGGCACCTGTCGCATACAAGTCGACGGTCTCTTCGAGGCCGCCCGATGCGGACAAGACTCCCACGACCGTGACGTCAGTGATTGCGAGGTTTCTGGTGTCGATGAGGCTGGGCTCGCCGGCGATCCCCACGAGCACCACGCGGCCACCAGGCTCCACGATGTCCACGGCCAGTGCTGGGGAGTCCTTGCTGTTGGACGCGTCGACCACTGCATGGAACGCGTGCTCACGGTCAAGTTGGTCCAGAGTGGTGGTGCGCGTGAAGCCAAGGCTGCGAGCGAACTCGAGGGAGCGCTCGGAGCGCCCAACGATGTGCACCTCGGCGCCGCGCACGCGGGCGATCTGAGCGACGAGCAGCCCGATGGTTCCTGCCCCGATGACGAGTAGCGATTCGCCGGCGCTGAGGTTGGCTCCGCGCACCGATCGCAAAGCATTGCCGCCTGGTTCGACGAGCGCTCCGAGCACTGGATCGAAGTCCTCAGGTAGCGGGACAAGCGAGGTGGTGGGCACCATGAGGCGCTCGGCGAGCGCTCCGGGCCAACCGTGGCGAATGCCGATCTCGTACCGTTCCGCGCACAAGTGCTGGCGCCCGTTGAGGCAACGTGAGCACGCGCGGCAACCGAGCATCGTGTCGCCGGTGACGCGTCGGCCTATCCAACCGGCGTCGCCGTCGTCACCCACGTCGAGGACGCGCCCGCACCATTCGTGGCCGATGCGCATCGGGAACTCGGCGTCGCCTGAATCGAGGTACGCCATGTCGCCGCGATAGAACTCCATGTCCGTGCCGCACACGCCAACGCGGTCTACCTCGACGATGACCTGACCGGGCTTCGCGACCGGTTCAGGGACGTCTGTCACGGCGCCCGACCCTGCCGCAGTGATGACAAACGCGCGCATGGAGATCCTCCAAATCGAACGGGAATGCGATCGCTCAAGTGTAGCCAGTTTCTGATAAGAAGAAGATCATTCCGATAGACGGAACTACCTGATAGAGTCCGAGGCATGGTGAAAGGTGAAGGGAGAGCCGATGTGACCGGTGCAAGCGACGTGGCAGGTGATGCGGACGACGCGCGCTTGGTGGGCTCTGACCGGGTTCTGGCGCTCCTCATCGAGTTGGCACGGCGCCCGGACGGCGCGAGCCTCGATGACCTCGCCGTCGCCGTTGACAGTGCCAAGTCGACCGTTCACCGTGCGCTCGGAGCGCTCACCAGGTCAGGTCTTGCCACGAGGGAATCGCTGGGGCGGTACGCGGTCGGAGACGAGTTTCTGAGGCTCGCCTTCGCGTATCAGGAGTCGCGGCCGGAGGCTGCGCGCGTCATGCCGGCCTTGCGGCACCTCGCGGAGCGCTTTGGGGAGATTGCTCACTACGCGGTGCTCGAAGGGGGGCACGTCGTGTATCGCGCCAAGGTGGATCCTGCGGCCGGATCCGTGCGGCTCACGTCCTACATCGGCGGACGCAATCCCGCTCGGTCGAC
>SWCB01001595.1_pt1 | contig 31110 bp, 27 predicted proteins | sample 4692901 | NCBI WGS metagenome assembly SWCB01 (sample SAMN10267276, study PRJNA491770) | bioreactor metagenome | isolation source: DHS bioreactor inoculated with subseafloor sediment | place: Japan: off Shimokita Peninsula | collected 2006-08 | reverse complement strand
GTTGCGGCCAGGGCTCAATTCCCAGAGCGATAGACTACTGCCAATCTCAACGGACGTGACGACCTGGTTGCGGCCAGGGCTCAATTCCCAGAGCGATAGACTCCATCAGGGGTCGGCATCATCCAACGCTCGGTTGCGGCCAGGGCTCAATTCCCAGAGCGATAGACTGCAGTCGGCTGTCGCCTCCTCGGCGGCGGTAGTTGCGGCCAGGGCTCAATTCCCAGAGCGATAGACTTCGTCGAAGGTGTTGGCCGCGGCGACGTACGTTGCGGCCAGGGCTCAATTCCCAGAGCGATAGACTTCTTGATGGCAATGACGCGACCATCAGTGTGTTGCGGCCAGGGCTCAATTCCCAGAGCGATAGACTGAGCGTACGGTTGCCAGTGGAGAGCTTGTCGTTGCGGCCAGGGCTCAATTCCCAGAGCGATAGACTGCATCATCTGAACCAGCGACACGTTCGTTCGTTGCGGCCAGGGCTCAATTCCCAGAGCGATAGACTACCGTCACCGTTCCGCAGTGTGGATCTCATGTTGCGGCCAGGGCTCAATTCCCAGAGCGATAGACTTGACCAGATCGTTCTGTGGATGGGCCAGCAGTTGCGGCCAGGGCTCAATTCCCAGAGCGATAGACTAACACCCACCCCGCGTCCTGCATGCCCAGCGTTGCGGCCAGGGCTCAATTCCCAGAGCGATAGACTCGAAGGCCGCCACTGCATCGCCATCGAGCTGTTGCGGCCAGGGCTCAATTCCCAGAGCGATAGACTGGATCGGGGCGAATCTAAGCGTCTACCAGGCGCTTCGCCCCGATCGACGTCTTCAAATCCGTGCCTCCGCACCTAGAACAGGGACAACTGGGACGGGTTTTCTCGTCGTACCCTCTTGCTGTCGCGAATGGTGACTATCCCAGAATACTGCCGATCGGTGATCGCGAGCACGTCGACACGGCCGCCCTCGGGTACCCGCTTAGCGAGCTCCGTGGTCACCACGTCCGCCTGTTCCTTGTCGTAGCAGAACTTGAAGTACACAGACAGTTGCGCCATCTGAAAGCCTTTGGTGAGTAGCAGCTTGCGGTAGTCGGCCGCGTCCTTGCGCTGTGCCTTGGTCAGCACAGGGAGGTCAAAGAGCGCCACTAGCCACATGAGTCGATATCCCGAGAGTTCACTCACACGTACGCCTCGGACAGCGCCGCGATTGTCTGGCGGTACTCAACTGATGGCAGTTCGACTGTCTTGCGTTCTCCCAAAAAGTACTCCGCCAACGTGCGTGCGCTGCGGTGCATGGCGATTGATACGGGCGTGGTGCCTGCGGGGGAGGGTGCATCGGTCGAAAGGACAGACACCAGCATCTTCTTGGTGCGCGGCACCACGTCGAGATCCTCGTCCGACTCGGCGATGGCACGCACCCTGGCGTCGATGAGGGGACGGTACGGCTCCATGAGGTCGTCTGCGAGTCGCATCGTGTCGACCGCGCTTTTGTGGTGCACGCCGATGCTGGGGTGCAGGCCCGCTGCGGTGATGGCGCGTGCAGTCGCGGCCCGGATGACCGCGTAACCGTAGTTGAGCAGCGCATTGAGCCCCGGCTCATCAGGATCTCGCCTGAATCCGGTGCCTAACAGGCGTACCCAATAGAGGCGTGCCGCCTGGGCCTCGAGGTTCTCTGGATCCCCGGACCTGACTCGGGACTCGATGTCCCAAAGTTGCGTCGCGTCACTTCCCCATTGCTCCAGGACCATCGCCTGCATGGCGATCTTGGACCGGACAATCTGCTTCCACGCCTGTTTGCGGGCCGGTTGGCTTGCACCCACCTGCGCCTCGATGCGCTTGGAAATCGCGTGGTGCCCCATGATGGGCACAACCGCAGCAACGGGGCGAAAGTTGGGCCCTGAGATAATGACCGGAGTGCCTCGCTCGGCAAGTGCAGCCATGATCCCCGCCGACAGTGTGGCGCCATGGGGGTTCACAATGAGCGCCTGGATGTCATCCAGCGCCACCCGTCCCACCACAAGCGCGCCTGATTTCACGACCATGTTGCCGAATTCCAGGGAGAGGTGTCTGTCCGTCTCCACTACCTCGACAACCTGGCCAATCATGGCCTACCCCGCGAACCCTGGGTCAAACACGCGGCCGATGGGATCCACGAAGACTCTTCTCGCGCAGAGCTCGCGAAGCGGGTTTGGATTCTTCTTGAGCATTTTGAAAGTAAGGTCCTTATTGCGGTCTCTCGCGTCGACGTTGCCTTCACGCACATGCGCGAAGTACATCGATCCGACGCTTTCCATCTTTAGCAATCGTAAGATTTTGCGTGCTCCATCGGTTCCTTCGACAGCAATGCAGTCCCCAGCGATGAGACGCATCACGAGCGGCCGTGCCGAGAAGCTCTGGGCTCGATACGTACCCGTTTCCGTCATGAAGGCCTGGTAGTCCCGCTGGTTCGCCTGGAATGTAGAGATGACCTCACCCTCCCAACGACCCTTGGCGTTGCGCACAATCTCAATGCAGTAGTTCGACCCGCCGATGTAGGCCTTGTAGGGCAGCGCCGAGTCAGGCCCCTCACCGCGCCGGAAGATGGGCACCACGGGACGCCACTTGGGCTCCTCGCCGCCCTTGGCCACCAGGTAGCGACCCTCCTTGTCGGGGCCTTCGTGGACCCCGTACGCGGTCTCTTCATGCAGTTGCCCACGCTCGTTGTGGTCAGGCTTATGAGACACGACGATACGGTCCACGGCGGCCTGGGCATCGTCGGCAAAACTCGGCCAGGGAAGGGGTAGATCGTCGAGCAACTTCTTGACACCCGCATCGTTCGCCAAGCGGTACTTGTCCTCTGCCTTTTTGTTAGCGTCGGTGATGGCCTTGAGGGTGCGACGCTCGCTGAGCGCGATGACCAACGCGTCGATCGCATGGTGTCTGTGGTCGGACCTCTCCTTTTCCCCGGAGTCTGACAACAGCGAGTTGAGCCCCCACTTGCCGCGTAGCAGCGCCGTGAGCCGGCCAGGCATGGTGATCACACGGTCGGGGTCGATGAGGACGCCCAGGTATTCCCGGGTGAGCCGCGCTAGATAGCTCGTGTCCGTGAGTTGGCGTGCGATGAAGTCCTGATCGCCGTTGGTGTAGCGATCCATCGAGTCGGCGGCAAACCGCTTGAACTTGGGGGACGCCTTACCAAACGCGGCTTCAGCACGGTCCATAATCGCGGCCCAGTCGCCGGATTCGCCGTAGGCCTCGTACGGGCTGCGCGGCCCCTTGAACTGGTTGGCCGTGTGGTGGATGAGCATCTTGTTTGACAGCGAGTCGTCGAGGGTGCGCGAGTACGGGAGGACGTGGTCCACCTGGTAGTCATTGGTGAAGAGCCGCGATTTCTGGATCGGGATGCCCGTGAAGACGCACACGTGGTTGAGCGTGCTCAACTCGTTGTAGAGCTTGAGTCGCTCGCGGTTGGCAAAGTTGTCGCGTTGGCCGAGCGCCGCCAGTTCCGCCCGCAAGACGTCGTTAGCCTTCTCGTTCTGAGCGCGCTTGGACGATGCCTCGCGCCGGCCTTCCGCAGATTGGCCCAGGTCCCTTGCGACCTCGATATGAATCTGGGCCGGGAGCCCATAGCGGGCGACCAAGGCGTTCACCACTGTGCGCACCTGGTTGAGGCCGACGTGCACAGTGGGGTTTGCCACCTTGCCAAACTCGAGCTCGCCGGGGTTGGCGGAATGTTGCACGTGATATGAGTCCCTATTGGCGATGTCTTGGGTGTGGCGCCGTAACACCTGACCGTAGTACGGGAGTTCGTCAAATAACTCGCCCCCGTGCAGGTCGCTGTGGGATCGGTACCCCGCGGCCAATACCGCGCGGTCATACGTGAGGGGAGCATCGGTCTCCTCATCCCAGCCATCCATGAGGTGGGGCAGGATCTTGCCGATGGCGAGTGCGCTCAACTTGGAATAGCCCTCAGGAAGCGAGGCCTCCGCTGCTGCGTATGCCTCGTCTTCGGTCAGCCCCAACTCCTGCAACTGGGCCACGACCGCCTCGTCATTGTCTGCATCGTGTAAGACCGAGGCGATGCGATCCTGCTGTTCAAGAGACAGGTCCCACCAGCGTGAGCCAACCACGGCGGGCTTGGAGAGTTCAAATGACACAATGTCACCAAGGATGGACGTCCGTTCGCCTGCTTCCAGGCTGAGGCTCCCCGATGCGCGCCCAAAGAGCTCCTTCTTGAGCGCAGCCAACGTGGACTTAGCCCGTGAGCGCAGAAACACTGCGCCGTTGTCACGCTCCTGCCTTGTGAGGGGGCGTTTGGCCATGGTGAGGCTTGAGTCGTCAGTAACTCTCAGCGAGTTGAGTTCCTGGTAGATGCGGAAGAGTTGCGTGGAGACGAGCCCGATCGGGGCTCGTGCCTGGCCGGCCTCAAGTGTGCAGCGGCCTGGATCGACGGGCTTGAGCGGACGCTGATCAAACACCGCGTGCTTGATCTTCTCGTGCGCGAGTTGGGTGAGTAGCTGTGAGTGATGACGTTCCTGCCGCTCCCACAGGAGGTCAAACTCGCGCTCCACCATGGCACGGTCAATGTAGAAGTCATATTCGTTCTTGGAACCGACCTTGCGGGGCACCACGCGAGCTTTCTCGTCGCGCTGGATGCGCCCCCACATATACGAGCCCACGGTCTCGTCATCGCCAAGTTGCGCGTCAAGAGCCACGATGGCTTGCTTCATCGCGCTCTTCTCATCGTTGCCCCGATCTGCCTTGCGGTTCGACTTGAAGCCCCTGCGTTGTTGTAGGTGATAGAGGGCACGGCCCAGTTCGTAAGGCTCAAGGCATTCGCTCAGCCCCCGCGAGCGCAACTGGAATGGGTCAAGATTCTTGAGCGCGACGCGCTCCGCGTCATCGGCGGGCATCAACCCGGCCGCAACCAGCTCAAACATCAGGCGAGTGCGCCGCTGAATGTAGCGGTCGCGTCGCCTGCGCATCTGCCTAGCCGCGCGCCGGTCGGCGGCAAGGCTCGTCAGTGTCTTCGGCTCACGCCCCGAGCCAAAAATGCGCGAACCCATGCGCTCTATCCCGCACGGAACACCATCGGCATCAAGGCGGATAACCGCCCAGCCCAGTGATCCGGTGCCAAGGTCAAGTCCCAGGCGGTACGTCAGTCCCTCAGTGTGTGGCGTCATTGCAAGCCCCTCCGTTGTGCCGAGTATCGGCAGGTTGGTGATATTCCACAAGGTATTGACACCGACTGACATGCCGCGCACAATGTGTGCATTGGCTATCGCTCTGGGAATTGGGCCCTGGTCGCTAACAAGGAGAACCCTGTTAGCTCAGGACTCCACAAGATGAGGCGGCTCCTTCGGGAGCCGCTTTTTTTGTTGAGCCTCCCCCGACCCGTACCGTTCTTGCTCACACCCATTAAGTGACGTCCGATAAGAACACCATGAATCGTTGTGGTGTGCGGGTGAGATCACGTCGCAGTCACGCGCGCTTGCGAGGTCCGTCATGACTCACGCGCGGCCCGTCGCGGGAATCAGGCGCGTGGCGCTCGTTGTTCCGCGCGGCTTGGCACCAACGGCACGCTCTGCCGGCAGTCATTCGAGACGTGAAATCGTCATGAGTTCGGTCATTGTTGTGACGGTCGTCGCGATCATCACTATGGCGATCATCCTGAACGGCGGTGCGCCCACGCCGCTGGGCCACCTCTATTACGTGCCAATTCTCTACGTGGCGGCCCGCCACGGCCGGTTGGGCGCGTTCCTTGTGGCGACGCTGTCGGGCCTCGCGATGGGGCCCTTGATGCCCGTGACAAACGACACGGCCGGAATTGATGAGTGGGGAACTCGGCTGGCGATCTACATCCTCGTTGGCCAAGTGGCGGCATGGCTCACACTCCAAGACCCACGGCCACTTGACCTGATCGTGCGCGACGTCATCATGAGCAGGGATTTGCGATCTTCCGTGCGGCACGGTCGCATCAAGGTTCATTACCAACCCCTGGTCAGCTTGCGCGAAGGTGAGGTGATCGGCGTCGAGGCGCTGTGCAGGTGGAACGATAAGCGCGGCCAGACGGTGCCGCCCTCGGTGTTTATCCCCGCAGCCGAACACACTGGGGCGATCCTCGCCTTGGGCCGCGAGGTTCTCAGGATTGCGACGAAACAATCCAACGAGTGGGCTGCGAGCCAGGGCAATGGAATGGCGATCAACGTCAACGTTTCCGCCTTGCAATTGGGTGATCCCGGGTTTGTGAGCGAACTGAGCGATGTGGTGGGAAGCGCCTCCGAACGCCCATACCGGTTGTGCATCGAGATCACTGAAACGGCGATCATCGCGGATCCGGAAGCTGCACTGGCCACTCTCAATGAGTTGCGCAAGATGGGCGCTCTCATCGCACTTGACGACTTTGGTACCGGTCAGTCTTCGTTGGCCTACCTCGCGGCACTTCCCATCGACATCATCAAGATCGACCAGGCATTTGTCGCCTCCGTTGATACCGATTCCACGCACAGGGCACTCGTGAGCGCTGTGATCCACCTCGCGTCGTCGCTCGGAGCCCTCACTATTGCCGAGGGAATCGAGACTCCAGGGCAACTCCACGTCTTGCGGGAACTAGGGTGCGACATCGGGCAGGGGTACTACTTTGGGAGGCCCTCCGACGCGGCGGACGTCGATTGGACGGCACGCAAAGTCGCTTAGCGTCACGCCCGCCCTTGACTACCCCAGTGGCGCCGCGTTTCCCGACGTGTAGTACTCGGTGACCGAGACCCCACCAGGCAGTGGCGTGGCGTGGTCGAGGCTCACAAACTTTCCATGTCGGTCTTGCCACAACGCTGGCTTGAGAAGCGCGTATTTGGACTCATCCCACGACGTCCAGTCGTCGAGTAGCAGCCCTCCTGTATCGCCCGAGTTGGGGTTGATGCACCAGAACGTGTGGGCCAGGTGCTCGGCCACGATAAGGTCGCGCAGCGATGTCATCCATGCATCTTGACGTGGGTCTTGGCCAAGGCGGCCTCCCCATTCACCAATGAGAAGCGGTGCTGTGCCGGCGTCATGCAGGTAGAGCCAGTTGGGTCCCCAGACGTCGGCACGCAGGGACGATGCCGTGAAGGAGGTCTTGAACCACGGCTGCTCGTACACGAGCGGTCCGTAATCGTGGGGCGAGTACACAAGCTTGTTGGCGACCTCGAGGCGGACGGGGTACTTCGCGGCGCCCCTGAGGTTGCCGCCCCACCACATGTAGTCGTAGTCGGAACTTAATGTCGAGGCGTCGGTCTTGCCCGCCTTGGGAGTCACCTCAACTCCCTCGACCAGGATGAGGGCATAGGGGTTCACGGCCTGGATCCGCGTAGCGACGCGCTCTGCCGTATCGCGCCAGTTTGTCGCGTCAGTTGACCCGTCCCATTTTGCGCGGGGATTCTCTGACGGCTGCCCGTGTGGCTCGTTCTTGAGATCGAAGCCGATGATGGTGTCGTCGTTGCTGTAGCGCTCCGCGACCCACGCCCACGCATCGGAGAAGTCCTGCGCGGTGATGTTCCCGGCAAACCACATCGGCGCGATGTGCCCAGAGTTGTCAGCTTTCGCAGAGTGCACGTCCAGGATCACCTTGACCCCGCGATCCTTCGACTGCGCCAAGAAGGCGTCAAAGACTTCGAGTGAGTTCTTGCCAGCAAGCTCCGGGTTCACCGCGTAGTTGAGGCCCGTGGGAATGGCAGCACGGCCGTCGCGCCACTCCAGCAGAAGCTCGGTGGAAATGGGCACCCTCATGACGTTGATACCGCGGCTCGCGATCGCGTCCATCATGGTGCCCATATGGGCGGTCGATAGCCCGTGAAACACCCGCTCTTGCGTATTGAATCCAAACCAGTTTGCGCCGGTGAGCCACACCGGATGTCCCTTGGCGTCCACGATGCGATTGCCCTTGGTGCTCAGCCAGTCATCGTGCAGGGGCGACTTCACGGTGGACGCCGATACGTGCGCTGGCGGTGGACTTCCAGGGGTTGCTGCAATGGACGGGGTACCTGCAACTGTCGCGCTTGTGCAGGTTGGGGCGAGGGACGCAGGCGCCTGCCCCGCCGCCGTGAAGCCGAACACTGTCGAGGCGCCGGCGGAGACTGTGCCGTTGTAGTCCAGATTGGAGGCGGTCACGTTGTCCGTCGCGCCGCCGGCGAGTGTCGAGTTCCAGGTGCCGTCGATGGTCGCAGACCCGAGGTCAAGCGACACCGTCCAGTCAGAGAGCGCGACGGAGTGGGCCGTCACGGTGACATCGATCTGAAAGCCGCCGTCCCACTCATTTGTCACGATGGCCGATGCTGTACAGGACGCCGCGGCGGCTGTCTCGGTGGGCGGGCTCGAGCTGGGCGTCACTGTGGGAGCGACGGCCGCGCTGGAGCCGCCCGCGGACGCATCGTCGGCTCTTGTGGACTTAGCCCACATGATCCCGCCAAAGACGACCCAGGCGAGAACGATGGTCGCAGTGAGCCAAGCGGGGAAGGGGACTCGCCGCAGCGCATCGAGGAACCGTGTCATGGTGTCCAGGGTAGGCGGAGTGCTGTGCGGCCGGGCCTGCGTGCCACCGCGCCGCCGGAAGGGGCGCACCGATCGGCTCTACGCTTAGTGGCATGACGCGGATCATTGCGGGTGAACTCGGCGGGCGAAAGCTTGCCGTACCCAAGACTGGCACGAGGCCAACTACCGACAGGGTGAGGGAGGCGATCTTCTCGAGGCTCGACCACGCTGACGCCTTGCGCGGCTCCGTGACCCTCGATCTGTATGCGGGTTCAGGGGCGCTGGGATTCGAGGCGCTCAGTAGGGGGGCGGCAGAAGCGACCTTTGTTGAATCGGCTACGCCAGCGGTGCGCATCGTCCAGTCCAACGTCAAAGACCTGAACCTCGCTGCGCGTGCCTTTGTGGTGCGCGAACGTGTACTTCCGTTCCTTCAGCGCGCCACCAAGACCTTCACTCTCGCGTTCCTTGATCCGCCGTACGACATCGCTGACGATGAGCTGTTGGCCGCACTCACGGCCCTCACACAGCGACTCGGAGAGGGCGCCCAGGTGGTGCTCGAGGTGTCGACGCGTAAACGCCTGGGTGAGTGGCCTCAGGGCCTTCAGTTGGTGCAGTCAAAGGCGTATGGCGAGACCACCGTGCATTTCGCCGAGCGCGTGCGCTAGGTTTCCGGTTATGGCGACCGTTGTCTTTCCCGGATCCTTTGACCCCTTCACCTTGGGTCACGTCGATATCGCCTTGCGAGCGAGGCAGCTCTTCGACACGGTCATCGTTGCCGTGGCCCATAACTCGCAGAAGGCTCCGCTCCTCGACGTCGCGGTACGGGTCGAGCTCGCGCGCTCGGCGCTGAGTCACGTCGAGGGCGTCGAGGTCATGGACACCGATCTTTTGCTCGTCGACTTTTGCGAGCAGCACGGGGCTGTAGCGATAGTGAAGGGCTTGCGTGGGGGAGCCGACTATGACGTCGAACGCCCCATGGCTCTCATGAATCGATCCCTCACCGGTATTGAGACCGTCTTTGTCACTGGCGATAGTGCGCTCGCCCACATCGCATCGTCGCTTGTGCGAGACGTGGCCCGCCACGGAGGGGACGTGTCCGCCTACGTTCCGCCAGGGGTAGAAAACGCTGTCCTTGAGGCTCTACGCGCGAAGAAATAGGCTTGTCCTAGCGTTGTGTCGTCGTGAGAGCGCCCGATGCGACGAGCGCGAGCCGCTGCAAGCATCGCCGCCGCTTGAGTTCACCGCGTTTTATCCCGTAGGATGGTCCGCTGGCCCACAGATCACTACCGGGCCGAGGTCCCCGGACCGTCAAGACATGGAGGAGCGTTTGGCACACACTCCGTTCAACACATCGCCGTTTCGCATTTCCCTGCGAGACATCGTGCGTCGTCCAGGTACTCATCGCGAGTACGACCATGACTTTGCGGTTCCAGAACGCCTCGGCAACGAATTGATCGGGGTTCCGCAGGGTTCGAACGTCTCGTTGCACGTGCAGTGCGAGGTGATCACCGACGGAATCTGGGTCAACGGAACCTTCACCGCAGTCGCGGAGGGGGAGTGCGGTCGCTGTGTGGAAGACATCTCGGTCACGATTGAGGTGCCTTTACAGGGACTGTTCCTCTACCCAGACGCGAGCTACAGTGCGGGTGACGTGGAGGAAGACGTCTATGATTTCGACGGTGAGAACCTCGATCTTGAAGAGGTCATCACGGATGCGGTAGTGACAGCGCTTCCGTTCACTCCTTTGTGTGACCCGGATTGTCCGGGACTGTGCGATCAGTGTGGCGCGAGGCTCGCAGATAATGCGGACCACGTGCATGAGATACTCGACCCTCGTTGGTCGTTACTAGCAAGTGTGAAGGACGACCTAGAGCCGTCCGACAAGGAAGAGAGTTAGCCGTGGCCGTTCCCAAGCGCAAGATGTCGCGCAGCAACACCCGCTCGCGCCGTTCGCAGTGGAAGACCACCGCTGCCGACCTCACCACGTGCCCTTCGTGCAAGGCTGACAAGCTGCAGCACGTGGCATGCCCCACTTGTGGTGTCTACAACGGCAGGCAGTTCGCCGCCGCTGTGAGCACCGAGCACGAGGCCTAAACGGTCCTCGTTGCAGTTGTGAGCCGCGCTCGAGTGGGTCGCACTCCATGAGCGCGCCTGCCACCGACGCCGTAGCGGCCCTCACGGGCAGGCTTGGCGTTGCTGTCGACCCCGAGATGTTGGTCCTTGCGCTCACTCACCGGTCTTTCGCGTACGAAAACGGTGGGCTTCCCACCAACGAACGCCTTGAGTTCTTAGGCGACTCGGTACTTGGGATCGTGGTGACCGACCGTCTCTACAGGGATCACCCCGACTTACCCGAGGGAGACCTCGCGAAGATGCGAGCCTCATGCGTCTCGCAACGAGCGCTCGCGATTGTGGCTCGCGACCTTGGACTTGGCGCGTACGTCTTGCTGGGCAAGGGCGAGATCGCGACTGGCGGATCCGACAAGGATTCGATCTTGTGCGACACGCTCGAGGCGCTCTTTGGAGCGATCTACTTGGCACACGGCATCGACGTGGCCCGCGACGTCGTCTTGAAGCTCGTGGGACCTTCTCTTGTGAGGGCAGCGACGCTCGGGAATGCGCTCGATTGGAAGACGGCGCTCCAAGAGGTGTGTTCCACCCGCGGATTCTCGCCTCCCGTCTACGAAGCTGTAGGGGTTGGCCCTGATCACGAACGTGTATTCACTGCCACCGTCATCGTGGATGGCGTGGCGCGCGGCACTGGAACGGGCTCGGCGAAGAAGGTTGCCGAGCAAGGGGCTGCCGAGACGGCGCACGCGGCGCTCTCTGCGCTCTAGACGTGGAACGGCGCATGTGTGCCTGAGCTTCCCGAGGTAGAAACCGTGCGAGCGGGCCTAGAGCCTCTCGTCACCGGCGCCACCTTTGCCGCTGCCACGGTCTTCAGGGATTCGTGTGTGAGGCATCAAGGCGGCGGTCCAGCCGAATTCTCGATGTCCCTCAGCGGCGCGTCGGTTGATGCCGTGGTGCGCAGGGGGAAGTTTCTGTGGTTCGTGTTGCGGGCCGACACGGCGCCACCTCTCGCGCTTAGCGCCCACTTGGGGATGTCGGGACAGTTCCGGTCGTTCGGAGGCCAGGCTCCTGCGCCCCATACGCACTGCAGAGCTCGCTTGGCGCTCACGAGGCACGGGGAATTGCTGACTGTCGACTTCCTGGATCAGCGCACGTTCGGGTACCTCCATGTGGAGCCCCTGGTGCCCACGAGCGATGGGGGACCGGGCGGGCAGGGAAGCCCTTTGCCCTTACTGCCACGCAGCGTGGCGCACATTGCCCGCGATGCTTTGGACCCTGGTGCTGACTCCGCTCGGGCGCACAAGGCGCTCCGCAAGGGCAACCGCGCCATCAAGAGTGTCCTTCTGGACCAGACCACTGTCAGCGGCATCGGCAATATCTACGCCGACGAGGCGCTGTGGTTCGCGGGTATCCATCCGTTGCGCTCGGCGGATTCGCTGACTCCGGCGGATTCCGCCCGCTTGCTCGCCTCGGCGCGGGATGTGATGGCGCGCGCCCTGGCCCAAGGCGGCACAAGTTTCGACGCGCTCTACGTGAACGTCAACGGCGAGTCGGGCTATTTCTCCCGCGACCTCGCCGCCTACGGAAGGTTTGGTGCGCCGTGCTTCAGGTGCGGGACCATAATTCTGAAGAGCACGGTCGGTGGCAGAGCCAGCCACTGGTGCCCCACGTGCCAACGCGAACCTCGCTCTAGGACTACCGGGACCAGGGCTACCGGACGTGCGTCCCAAGAGTCCTAGGGGACCTCGCAGGGTCTACGCACAATCAAACATGGGACCCGGGACCAAGGCCCCAAGCAGAACCGGGACCTCAAGTTAGCCTATGAGCATGAACAACATCAGAGTTTTGGTCCTGGATGACCACGAAGTCGTCCGCCGCGGCATCTGCGACATCCTCGATCGCGCAGATGGCATCGAGGTCGTCGCCGAGGCGGGCACCGTCGCCCAGGCAGTGCGCCGCGCCGATGCAGTGCGTCCCGACGTCGTCCTTTCCGATCTACGGCTACCGGATGGCACCGGCCTTGAGCTCATCGCTCACGTGCGCCGCACGTTGCCAGACGCCCACATCGTGGTACTGACGTCGTACGACGACGACGAGGCGCGCTCAGCAGCACGCACCGCAGGCGCCGACATGTTCCTTCCCAAGACGGCGGGTTCGCAGCAAGTGGTTGAGGCCGTTCGCCTCGCCGCCTCTGGCAAGGAACACGGTCAGCACATCAGGGTGAGGGACGACGAGGTTCTTGGTCGCCTTACGCCTATGGAGCGCCGCGTTGTCGAACTCGTTGGCCAGGGACTCGCGAATAGGGAAATCGGCGACGAGCTCGGCATCGCCGAGAAGACCGTCAAGAACCACGTGACGAGCGTGCTGTCCAAGATGGGTCTGCAGCGCCGCACGCAAGTTGTCGCATGGGCCACGCGCCGCCACGCGGCATCATTTCGCGGCTAACGGTCTTCGCGGCTAAGTAGCCTTACCGCGGGCAACAGCGCTTCGCGGTGGGTGCCCTACGGCGGTGCTACCTGGCCACGTTGGCTAGGTAGCGGCCGCGACGTTCCATGTAGCGCGCGTACCTGGCTTCTCGGCGCTCTCGTCGACAGGCTCGAGCGAGAATGTGCCGCGTCGCCGCAAGGCCCTATTGGCAAGGTTTGAGGTCCCTGAGTGTCGCTGTAGTGCCCCCGATGGACCGATCCCATCGTCGGTCACCGTGACTGACAGCCTGCCGTCCTTGGCAGAGATCGCCAGGGACGCCGACGTGGCCTTCGCGTGGCGGGCAGTGTTCGACAAGGATTCCCTCACCACGGCAATGATGTCGTCCGAAAGAGTGGGATCTTGTTCCACGGCGGCCGATGCCGCTGCCCAGTTGTCCACCGTGAGCGACGCGACAAATCCAAGCGAGTCGTGTGCAAGCACCAGTTCCCTGCGCACGCGCTCGCCGAGTGGCTCCGAGTTTCTCTCGCCCTGAAGCTGCCCCATGACGCCCCGCACCTCGCGCTGCGCGCGCTTGACGTGTTCGAGCGTCGCGAGCAGCCTGGCGCGCGCTGGATCGGATACGTCATCGGCGATGGTCTCGATCTGCATGGCCGTAGCGAAGAGTTCCTGTGAGACGAAGTCGTGGAGGTCGTCCGCGATCCGCTCGCGTTCCTCGAGGAGGTTTGACACGTTGCGCACGTGGGCGAGTTCCGCGAACTGCAGGGCCAATGCTGCCTGGTTGGAGAATCGCTGGGCGGTCGCGAGATCGTGGTCGTCAAAGTTGCGGTTGGCCTTCTCGCGCCACAACATCAGCAGGCCCAAGGTGCGTGCTCCCGCAAGAAGTGGCGCGTACAGCGTTGGGCCAAATCCCCTCACAGGTTCAAGGATGGTTGTCCCTGGGGGCTGATTTGAGATGGCGCCAGTGCCGGCCTTGATGACAGTCATAGCAAAGCCATCGGAGGGAAGTACCAGGCCAAGCATCGTGTCCGCATTGGTGCCGTCGGTGAACTCCATGACCCATTCGTCGTTGAGTCCAGGGAGAACGAGCGCCGCGGCGGCCGCCCCAGATAGCTCGCGAGCCGATGCGACAATGCGGGCGATCGCGAGCTCGTCACCTGGGTTGGCGAGAAGAGCTGTGGTGATCGCTTGAGACGCAGCGAGCCAGTTCTCGCGCTCGAGCGATTCTTCGAAGAGCTGGGCGTTATCGATGGCCACCGACACGGCAGCGGCGAGGGCCGCCACGGCCGCTTCGTCATCGGGAGTAAACCCGCCCGGCTTAGAAGCGAGGTAGAGGTTTCCAAAGACGGTGCCGCGTGCGCGCAGAGCGCAGCCAAGAAACGAGCCCATCTTGGGATGGCCCTTGGGAAGCCCGCCAAAGGCAGGGTGCTCGGTGAGTTCGTCAATCACGAGCGCGCCTTCAGACGGGATCTGGGAGAGTGTCCCCACCGCGTTGGGTCCGCGGCCAAGCATCTTCATGACGGATGGATCGATGCCTTGGTAGTGAAAATCGATCGAGATTCCGTCGTCGTCGAGCACGTTGATGGCGGCCATGGGGGCACCAGTGGTGTCCATGGCGGCCTCGAGCATCTTGCTCATGACCGATGGCAAATCGAGTTGGCGGTTGAGCGAAAGAATCGCCTCTGTCACCTTGTCGGACATCGGCCTGTCTGTATCGCCCAGTGCGTTAGTCGGCATCGAGGCTCACCACCTGTTCGACTACATCAAGAATTCCAAGGTCGTGGGTGACGATGACGACCGACCTCTTGGCGGCCGTCATGGCGCCCACGAGCGATCGTAAGGCATCGATGCCATCGGCATCGAGATGCTCGGCAGGCTCGTCGATGAGGTGCACGGGCGCGGAGCTCAAGAGAGCCCGCGCCAACAGGAGCCGGCGTCGCTCGCCGCCAGATACCGTGAGCGCGCCCGCGCCAAGGATGGTGTCGAGGCCGTCCTTGTGTGTTGCGAGCCACGAGCCGAGTCCCACGGCGATGAGCGCGGCACTCGCTTCTTCGCGCGTCACATCCCCTCTCGCAACTCTGAGGTTCTCCAGCAGGGTGGTACCAAAGATGTGGGCATCCTCTGGAGTGATAGCAATGATGTTGCCGAGCGTCGCCGCGGTGATGGGGTTACCGTCTGCCGTCACTGATCCAGCCGCGGGGGCTAGCACTCCGGCGATGGTGAGGAGCAGGGTGGTTTTGCCGACGCCGGAATGGCCAACGATGCCTACGACACGGCCGGGCAGCAGCTCCAGCGTGACCGGCTTGGTGGGCGTCATGCCGGGCCACGCGGCGCTCAGGCCGTCGAGTTTCAGAACCGGGGTGCTGGCGGGTGAGTGAGCAAAGTTCGCTGCATCCGCGTGGCGGAGCTCGCCTGCCGCCGTGGCGCCCCCTGGGGCTTGGGGCATCGACTCGCCCGACGGTGCCATAGCGGAGTAGCGGAGTGCGTCTGCCTCGTCGTCTTGAGAGATCGCCAGGACCCTGTGGGCGGCCGCGGCCGATCTAAACGCCTGGACGACGGCGGCGGGCACCGCTGTGACCGCCTCGAACGCGCTCAGGGGCAAGAGGACCACGATGGCGGCGGTAGTGGGGGCCAGGCCCGCATGGTTGGCAGCGGTGACCGCGAGCCAAAGCGCTGCGACCAGCGCGGCCCCCTGCGCGGCTTGCAGCACCGCGGCGGCCCAGGCAGCCGGGTGCGCCGCGTGCTCCGCAGCCAGCTCCGCATCGCGATTGGCATCGCGCAACTCGCTCATCGCGGCACCCGAGGTGCCCCACACCACGTTCTCGACGGCGCCCTCGATCGCCTCGAGAGTCGCCGCGGACACGCGAGCGGCGGCTGCGGTGCCCGACTCCGCGGCAGACTTCGCCGAGCGCCACGTGAGGGCGCCGCCAAGCAGTGCCGCCGCCGCGAGGCATACGGCAAGTGCGAGCCCCGCGAGAGGGAGGCAGGCCGCAGTAATCGCGACCGCGATCAGGCTGACAGTGGCGGCCACGCCGAGTGGAACGATGGACCGCACCACGGCATCGCCCATGGCGTCGATATCCCCACCCATGCGCGCGACGATATCCCCGCGTTTGAGGCTCAGCACCTGCGACGCACTGGAGCGTGCCACGCGGTCATAGGTACGGGTTCGGAGAGCCACCACGCCGCTCAGGGCCATCTCGTGGCTCGCGAGGCGTTCGAGGTAGCGGAACGTGCCGCGGGCTATCCCGAAGAAGCGCACGGACACCGCCGCGACGCTGAGGGCCGCGGGCGAGGGCATCTGGGCGGCTTCGGCAATGAGCCACGCGGCGACGGCGGCTAAGCCGACGGCAGAGCCAAGCGCCATGGTGCCCGCGCCGATCGATAGCGCGATGCGCACTGGGCCAACCTCGGCCTCGCGCAGCAGGCTTCTGATGTTGAGGCGTGGGGATGGCTGCAAGCCGGGGGCAACAGCGGCGCTGGGCCGGCGTGCGCCGGGAGCCGCGGTCACGATGACGCCTGCTGTGGGTCTTCGACACCCCGGGGAGTGAGCGCGGCCCTTACCTCGATGACCACGTCGGCAGCCGCGATCACCAGCGGGTCATGGGTAGCCGCCACCACCGTGGCGCCCGCGCGCGCGGCGGCGACGATGCGCGCGATGAGCCGTTCTCGTGCGGCGCCGTCGAGGTGTGCGGTGGGCTCGTCAAAAAGGAACACACGGCGCCCGGATCGGAGCGCACGATCGTAGGCAAGCAGTTGGCGTTGGCCCAGGCTTAGGGAGCGGCCCTCGACGCCCAACTCGGGGCGTTGCGGAACCCATGCGCACTGGGTTGCCCAAGCGCCGGCATCGGCGTCCTCGAGATCTAGTGCCGCGTCACCGCTACCCGCACGCACGGCCCCTTCGTCGGCAGGGATCAGGCCCGCAAGGGCGAGAAGCGCCGTGGACTTGCCCTCGCCGTTGGGGCCGCGCAGCACCGTCAGGGCGCCAGGAGTGGCCGTCAACGACAGACGGGAGGGCGCGAAACGGGCCCCGTCAGGAGTGGCGATCGACAACGAGTCGAGCACCAGTTCGAGCCCTTCCAAACGTGTGGAGAGGCCGCCGGGGGTGCCCACGCGCACGGGCTCCTGTTCAAGAAGATTGAGCGCGCCATCGGCAGCCGCGATGCCATCGGCCGAGGCATGGAAGTGGGTGCCAACGTTGCGCAGGGGGAGGTACACCTCGGGGGCGAGAATGAGCACAGCGAGCGCGGTCTCGATCGACACTCCGCCCTCCAGCAGGCGAAACCCGAGCGTTACGGCGACGATAGCAACGGACAGTGTGGTGAGCAGTTCCAGCACAAAACCGGACATGAAAGCAATCCGGAGCGAGCCCATCGTCGCTGTGCGCGCGGCGGTGCCCAGATCGCGAACGCGCGACGCCGGGCCGCGCTCCCGACCCAGTGCTCGCAACGTCGGCACGCCAGCGATGAGGTCGAGGGTGCGCGCTCCAAGCCGTTCCATTGCCTCGAGGTGCTTGCGCGAGCGGTCCCGTGTGACGAGCCCCACCAGAATCATGAAGAGAGGCACCAGGGGCAGCGTGAGCGCCGCGATCACGGCTGAGATCCAATCCAGCCCCAGGACTACCACGAGCATGAGCGGCGTCACGGTTGCGGCGAGCATGAGCTGCGGCAAGTAGCGCACAAAGTAGGGCAGCAGTCCCTCGAGACCCGTGGTCACCGTGGTGACCACTTCGGTGCCCTTGCCGGTGGCGAGCCAGCGAGGGCCCATGGATGCGGCGTGATCGACCACCGCCTCGCGGAGCTCCGAGATCACCCTGGTGCCCGCGCGGTGAGCGAGCCGCTCTTGCACCCAGACGATCACCACGCGCACCGCCACCACTGCCACCAGAATGGGCAGGCCCGTGGCCAGATCGCGCGTGCAGAGGGGCACGAGTCTTCCCAAGACGCCCAATCCGTCCTCGGTCAGCGGCGTGGGTGCGAGAACGACAGCCAACATGCGCGCCACCACCAACGACTGCACCAAGATGGTGAGAGCCGTCGCAAAGCCGAGCACCGCCGTCACGATCACGTACCGGCGCGCCGGTCCGATCCGCGCGAGCAGGCGCGGGTCGATGGGTTTCATGGTGCCTCTAGGCGCTCTTGGTGAACGTCAGCTCGTTGTGCTCGGGAATCATCTCTTCCGAGATGCGGCGCTTGAAGATCCAGTACGTCCACCCCTGGTAAGCGAGCACGATCGGCGTAAAGATCACCGCCACCCACGTCATCACCACAAGGGTGGTGTGGGACGACGATGCGTCGAGTCCCTTGACGCCGTCGATGGCGTGCACAAGCAGGTTGAAGTCGGGGTTGGTGCTGGACGGCATGACATTGGGGAACAGCGAGCCGAAGATCAGCACCACCGCACCAACGACCGCGAGCGCGTTTGCCACGAACGCCCAACCGAATCGACCCTTGCGGCTGAACCAGGCGGCACCAATGAGCCCTGCGGCCGCGAGTACGACGGCGCCCCACGTCCACGTGTTGTTCGAGTAAGCGAGCTGGAGCCAGACGGCCCAGACGGCGCCCACCACCACCGCGGCGACAGAGAATTTCTTGGCCCATGCCGCGGCCCTATCCATCACATCGCCCTTGGTCTTGAGCGCCAAGAAGATCGCGCCATGGCTGAGGAAGAGGGCCAACGTGACCGCCCCACCAAGGAGGGCAAAGGGATTGAGCAGGTTGAAGAAGCCGCCCGTGTAGGTGCCCGTCGAGTCGATGGGCACGCCGCGCACGATGTTGGAAAAAGCGACTCCCCACAGGATTGACGGAATCCACGAGGAGATCGTGATGGCCAGGTCCCAGCGATTACGCCAGTTCTCGTCATTGATCTTCGAGCGATACTCGATCGCCACGGCGCGCACGATGAGCGCGAGAAGAATCAGCAAAAGCGGCAGGTAGAAGCCCGAGAAGAGCGTCGCATACCACTCGGGGAAGGCGGCGAACATGGCGCCTCCCGCCGTGATCAGCCACACCTCGTTGCCGTCCCACACCGGGCCGATGGAGTTGAGCAGGACGCGCTTGCCCTTGGGTGTCTTGCCCACAATCGGCATGAGCATGCCTACGCCGAAGTCGAAGCCCTCGAGCACCAGGTAGCCGGTCCAGAGGACTCCAATGAGGATGAACCAGATGACTGCAAGATCCATGATGTGAGCCTTTCTGGCCTAGTAGCCGAACGAGAGGGGTTGGTCGACGTCGTCGCTGACCACGGGCTCGATCACTTGCGGCGCACCCTCTTGTGCGTAGCGGAGCATGAGCCGGTACCAGAAGACGCCAAGGATGGCGTAGAGGATAGTGAAGATGACCATCGAGAACCCCACCTCGAAGGCGCTCGCGGCCTTCGAGACGCCGTGCTCGGTCAGCAGGAACACGGGATCGCTGCCGATGAAGTTGGGGTTAGGTGCCACCACGAAGGGCTGACGGCCCATCTCGGTGAAGATCCACCCAAATGACGCCGCGATGAACGGCGCTCCGATGGACCACACTGCCAACTTGGAGAACCACTTCTGATCGGTGACCTTGCCCTTGCGCGTGAGCCACAACCCGGCGAGGGCAGTAGCTGCCGAGAAGACGGCGAAGCCGATCATGAGGCGGAACGACCAGTAGGTGACCGCGAGGTTGGGGCGATACGTCGCCTCGCCGTACTTGGCGGTGTACTCCTCTTGGAGTTGGTTGAGGCCCTTGATCTCGGAATTGAAGTCGCCGTCGGCCATGAATGACAGCATCTTGGGAATCTCGATGATGTGCTTCACCGATTCCGGGTCATCACCCGCGAGATTGCCGATCGTGAGCAGCGAGAAACCTGCGCCTTCCACTGTCTCGACCAGGCCCTCGGCGGCCGCCATCTTGATGGGCTGCTGCTTGAACATGAGCTTGGCTTGCAGGTCGCCCGTAATGAGGATGCCAACGCCGGCGATGATCATGACGACGGCGCCCATACGCACGGCGGTCCGGTACAAGGGGATGTCAGCGTCGTCCTTGTTCGCACGCGACTTCTTGACCAACCAGAATGCGCCGACGCCGGCGACAAACCCTCCGGCAACGAGGAATGCGGTGGTCATGACGTGCGGGAAGGCGAGAAGCGTGGTGTTGTTACCAAGCACTTCCCAGATGTTCTTCATCTCCGCCCGGCCCTTTTCGGCGTTGTACTCGGTGCCCACAGGGTGCTGCATCCACGAGTTGGCCGCGATGATGAAGTAGGCGGACAGGTTGGTGCCGATCGCGAAGAGCCACACCACGGCGAGGTGCAACTTCTTGGAGAGACGATCCCATCCAAAGATCCAGACCCCTAAGAAGGTCGATTCCAAGAAGAACGCGATGAGCGCCTCCATCGCGAGAGGGGCACCAAAGATATCGCCCACGTAGCGCGAGTACTCGGACCAGTTCATTCCGAACTGGAACTCTTGCACCAGGCCAGTGGCGACGCCGAGCGCAAAGTTGATCAGGAGCAACTTGCCGTAGAACTTAGTTAGGCGCAGCCACTTTTCCTTGCCAGTGCGCACCCATGCGGTCTGCATGATGGCGACCAGGACGGAGAGTCCAAGCGTGAGGGGGACAAGAACGAAGTGGTAGACGGTAGTGATACCGAATTGCCAGCGCGCGAGTTCCAGCGCATCCATGGCAGATCCTCCTTTGAGTCGTGCCCATAACGTACCGTGGGGGGTATGTGGAAATAGCGGGACACAAGTCCGGGTTAGTCGGCTCTCACCGTACGTGTCTTCTGCGCCTTGCCGGGACCGTGAGACCAAAGTCCGCGGCCTCATCCGTGGGGACACACTACGGAAGTCCGAGGTCTACAGCCCGGGTATGTCACAATGGTCCCAGGTCCGCACTTCTCCACACGAAGTGCACTCCACGCGACAGACGCACCGGCCTTGGCAGCCGGCGGTTTTACCGCCAGGCGCCGCCCCCGGAGTTGACAGCCGCGACCACTAGACTTCCGTCACTTCGAGTGACGACCGACGAGAACGCAGGGAATTGCGTGTGGACGGTTCCTCGGCGATGAGGTACCCGCTGTGAGCGAAGAAAACGTCCCATCATCCAACGCCGTGTTTTTTCAGGCGCCGGCCCCGGCACCAGAGAAGCCGGCGCGTGTCTCCCGCAGGGCTTCCGCTCCTGCAGGTCCTCCCGTCGTAGCACCCGAGGCAGCGCCAGCGTCCTCCGAGGCAAAGGAGACGAAGCCAAAGACCACGCGTTCTCGTTCCCGCAAGCCCGCAGCATCGGCTGAGGATTCGGGCGAGCGCGAGCCACAGCAGAGCAAGTCCGACGACTCCGACTCGTCAGGCAACACGTCTTCCCAGTCAGATTCGTCTCGTGGCGAGGGTGACGACGGCGAAGACGCGGCGAGCGCGAGGCGCCGCCGCCGCCGTGGCGGACGTGGCCGCGGACGTCGTACCGGTCAGGATGACGGGCAAGACGGCAACGGCGAAGACTCTGGAGACGACGCAGACAACGATGGTGGGGACGACGCATCGTCGGACGATAGCGACGGCGGGTCTGGTGACGATGGTGAGGGCGGCTCCACGTCGCGCAGGCGCCGTCGCAGCCGTAGCACCAGGACGTCTCGCACGAGCTCAAACTCGGGTTCGGGTTCAGGTTCGGGCTCTAGCCAGTCGAGCGACGACAACCTCCAAGGATCGACGCGTCTCCAGGCCAAGCGTCAGCGACGCCGCGACACTCGCGACGGTTCGCGCCGTCGCCCCGTCATTTCCGAAGCCGAGTTCCTTGCCAGGCGTGAGTCTGTCAAGCGCGACATGATCATCCGCGACAAGGACGGCCGCGTACAGATTGCGGTTCTTGAGGACGACGTGTTGGTGGAGCACTACGTGTCTCACCAGGCGCAGCAGTCGATGGCGGGCAACGTCTACCTCGCACGGGTGCAGAACGTCCTCTCAGGCATGGAAGCCGCTTTTGTCGACGTGGGCCGTGGCCGCAACGCCGTGCTCTACGCGGGCGAGGTCAATTGGGACGCTGCGGGCCTTGACGGCAAGCCGAAGCGCATCGAGCTCGCTCTCAAGCCTGGCGACACTGTCATGGTGCAGGTCACCAAGGACCCCATCGGGCACAAGGGTGCTCGCGTCACCTCACAGATCTCGCTCGCTGGCCGTTTCTTGGTCTACGTGCCAGGCGGCGGCGTGACGGGAATCAGCCGCAAGCTGCCCGAAAACGAGCGCAACCGCCTCAAGAAGCTCTTGCGCGAGGTCATCCCCGCAGACGCCGGTGTCATCGTGCGCACGGCAGCGGAGGGCGCCTCGGAAGACGAGCTTCGCGCCGACGTGGAGCGCCTGAAGCGTCAATGGGAGAGCATCGAGGCCGAGGCCGCCAACACGAAGGCGCCCGCTTTGTTGCGCGGCGAGCCTGACATGGCCATCCGCGTGGTGAGGGACATCTTCAACGAGGACTTCGAGTCCGTCACCATTCAGGGTGAAGACACGTGGAACTCGCTCAGCGCTTACGTGGGGCAAGTGGCACCCGACCTTGCGTCGAGGCTGCACAAGTTCCCTGGCAACGGCGATGTGTTCCGCGACCACCGCATTGACGAGCAACTCTCTAAGGGCATGGACCGCAAGGTGTGGTTGCCTTCAGGCGGATCGCTCGTGATCGACCGCACCGAGGCCATGACGGTCATCGACGTCAATACCGGCAAGTTTGTGGGTAAGGGCGGCACACTCGAAGAGACGATGACGCTCAACAACCTCGAGGCAGCCGAAGAAATTGTGCGGCAACTCAGGCTGCGCGACATCGGCGGCATCATCGTCATCGACTTTGTCGACATGCTTCTTGAAGCTAACCGCGACCGGGTGTTGCGCCGCCTCATCGAGGGACTCAGCAGGGACCGCACCAAGCACCAGGTGGCCGAGGTCACCTCGCTAGGCCTGGTCCAGATGACGCGCAAGCGCGTTGGCCAAGGCCTGGTTGAGGCGTTCTCCACCACATGCGAGCACTGCAAGGGCCGCGGCTTCTTGGTCCAAGGCGAGCCAGTAGGTGAGTCCTCTGAGCCGCAACCCGAGCCCGCTCAGCGTCGTCGCGCATCGCGCGCGAAGCCCAAGGCAGACGAGCCAAAGGCGCCCTCCGCAGAGACGCACGCTCTCGACGATCGCGAAGACGCACGGGCTGCAGTGAAGGCAACCCTCGCGTCGATCGCGGCGGCTGCGGAGAAGGCACACCTGCATGACGATGAGCCTCATGGCGAGGTTATCGAGGCCATCCACGTCGACACGGAGGACGCACCCACCGCGTCAGAGTGACCCAAGGCGCCGCGTGGGTTGGTGGTCGCTAGCTTGCAGTCGCGAGCAGCAAGCTGCCATTCACCGAGATGACGGCGGCTCCCGTGAGAAAGAACTGCTCGGGTACCGCGATCGAGCTTCCACTGTCCTGATAGCCAAAGACGACAGCGCCTGTGACGACGTTGTGGACCCGAATCGCGTCTGAATCTCGCGTGTATACGAGCGCACCGTAGGCGGAGTGCAAGGCCGCATTCTTCCCCTTGGGATTGGCCCACAAGGGACTCCCTGAGGGATCGAAGCCCCGCAAACCCTCGGGGTGTGCGGCGATAGTCGTCAAGGTGGTGGAGTCGACGATCGCGTCGAGGATGCCGTCAGCGATGACAACGCCAGTATCGAGACTGACAAGGACGCGCTTTTCTTCACCGACGGCCAAGATCAGCAACCCGTCGCGGGGCCTGCTATCGGGCGCGATCGACACCGTGCTACCCCACGCGGCGTCGGTGGCGCTCCACAGCACTGCGCCGTCGCTCGCGTTGCGGAGTTCAAGCTGGCCCTGACTGCCCACGAGCACGTCGCCCGTGAACTCACCAAGAACACGCTCCGTCCCGTCGTTGGCCCAGGCCAGCGCGGCCCCGGAGTCCGGGTTGAGCACCACACGCGAGGAGCCATCGCCTGTCGAGGGGTTCTCGGTCTGGGCGAACGCTGCTCCGGGACCCACCAGTGGGCCGGGTACGTCCACGGGGCCCCATACGAGCTCCCCGGTCTCGAGGTCGTAGGCGCTCGCTGTTCTTGCCCGTGTCTGGTCCGTGGTGTCCGTGAGAACCGCCAACGCTTGACCCTGAGACGTGAGGGTGACGGCGAAACCCGCGGCATCGAGCGGGCGTTGAGCGGTCCATAGGCCCTGGCCGGAGACCGTGATGGCCGTGAAATCCACTGACCCCTCACGCACTGCATGCGCGAACAGCACTCCGTCGAGTTCTTGAGGTAACTCGGTCCAGCCAGGGTCGACGACGACTGACTCTTCAAGCGCCAAGGGCATACGCATGTCGCTTGTGTCGACCTGCTCGAGAGGAGCGACGAGTGGCTGAGGCGAGCGAATCAAGGACGCGGCGGCCACGGGAGGCGGCGATGCCGCGTCGGGCGTGGCAGACACAGCCTGCGGATCGGTTGACGTACATGTCGAGAGCGCGAGCGCCACGGTCGTCACCGTGACAAACGGGCGCCACGCGTGAATCATGAGACGTCCTCGCTGTCGACCGAGACCATGGCATCGTGCGTCGGATCATCGTCCCCTTCGCCGCGTCCCTTGGTACGGGAACGGTGCCAAACGACAAGGACCAGCGCGGCAAGAGCCAACACAGTGACGGCGTCGATGACCGGGTTGGCGAAGCCTGAGGCCCTGACAGTGAGCCATGAGACAGCATCGCTAGGCACCAACTCCGGGACGCCTACTAACCCATTCGTGGTCCAGAACACGATGCCAACCACCACGATCAGCACGCCCGTCAGGACCGAGGTCGTGTGGAAATTGCGGCCCCACAGAGTGAAGCCGCGTCCGCGCAGCGCCCGTTGCCCGCGCGTGCCAAGTCGTTGCCACGTGGCGGCCAACACGATGAGCGGAACCACCATGCCCGCGCCATAAATCGCCAAGAGCAGACCCGACGTCACAGCGTCACCCGTCGCAGCTGCGAGCGTGAGCACCGCACCCAGGATGGGTCCCGCGCAAAAGCCCGCAATGCCCCCCACCATGCCCAACAAGAACGTCTTCACCAGGCCGGTGCGGCGTTGAGCGTTTGCACGCAGCGAACCGGCTCCAGGCAAGAGACGTTCGGGGTCGAATCCGAGGCCGAAGATCTGGGCCGTACCCAACACGATCAGTAGCACGGAGGCCGCGACGATGATGGTCTCGCGGTGAGTGACGAAGAGTGCGCCGAGCGCGCCGGCCCCGATGCCTAGTGGCACCAGGATGACGAGCAGCCCCGCGTAGAACACTGTCCCGTGGCCCAGCAGGCGCCGGCCGGAGCCCACTGTCGATGCAAAGAATGCAGGCAAGAGCAAGGCGCCACAAGGGCTCAATAGCGCGAGGGTGCCGCCAAGGAAGGCAGTGACAAGGCCGATGTCCACTATCGGCCCGCGTTTGCGAGGGCCTGCTCAAAGGCATCGACAAAGTCCTCTGTAGGGAGCGCGCCCACCATCGGTTGGCCGCCCATCACGAACGAGGGCGTTGAAAATGCGCCAAGGTTGATGCCCAATTCTTGGTTGCGCGACACCTCCGCGGCGGTGGCCTCGGCCGCCATGTCGGCACGGAAGGTGGGTACGTCAAGTGACAACTGCTCGGCGATCGTGACAAGCGACTCCTCGGAGAGGCCGCCAGAAGTGCTGATCTTTCCGTCGCGGTAGAGCTCGTCGTGGTACTCCCAAAACTTTCCTTGCAGCGCTGCGGCGTACGAGGCGCGCGACGCACGCTCTGAGTCTTGGCCATAGACGTTCACGTCGCGCCATTCGATGCGCAAGTCACCTACAGTGGCGTAGTCCATCATCACGGGCAACGTCTCCGCGCTCCACTTGGCGCAGAATGAGCACTGGTAGTCGGCGAACACCACCAACACCACGGGGGCGTCGATGGGGCCGATTGCGAGGAGATCGCCCTCCTCCCTGCGCTCTGCGGCCTCGAAGCCGGACTCGCTCGGCTCGTCCACCGTGGTGGGCGGATTGTCTTGCGCTGGGCCGTCAGTCGAAGGGGCGTCAGCTTGTGTGGTCGACGCGTCTCGCGAGGCTACTGGAGCCGCCTCAGAACCGGACGTCGAGGCGCCGCCCCACACGATAAAGGCGATGAGCGCGACAGCGACGATGCCCACGGTGGTGGGCACCACCCAGAAAGGGGCGCGGCTGGAGGTGCTTGTGCTTGACATAGGGTTCCTTGCGATCGTGTGGAAAGGGGCGCCGCGGTAGCGGTGAGATACTTCAGTAACCGCAAAGAGCGACAAATGGTTCCATCGGTGGGAACTGCGGCGTGGTTTGACCGGAGGCGCAGCGGGACTGTATCGTTGTCCGTCGGCGCGAAAGCGTCTTGCCCTGCCTGCGCCCCCCTCAGGGGAGCGGCTGCGGCGGGAAAAACGAGGCTCACAAGGCCACACGAACGATCTTCAGAGGAAATCAACATGGTGTACGCGATTGTCAAGGCCGGCGGCCGTCAGGAGAAGGTGTCCGTTGGCGACATCGTCGTCGTGGACCGCTTGAAGGCGGTAACTGGCGCTTCCATCGAACTGCCCGCACTCCTGCTCGTTGACGGCGACAAGATCACATCCGACGCCGCGGCGCTGGCCAAGATCAAGGTCACGGCCGAGGTTGTGCGCGACGAGCGTGGACCCAAAATCCACATCCTCAAGTTCAAGAACAAGACCGGTTACCGCAGGCGCATCGGTCACCGCCAGGATCTGACCCGTCTCAAGGTCACCGGAATTAAGTAGCAGAGGAGCTAACTCATGGCACACAAAAAGGGCGCGAGCTCCTCGCGCAACGGTAGAGATTCAAACGCCCAGTACCTTGGCGTGAAGCGTTTTGGCGGCCAGACCGTCAACGCGGGTGAGATCCTCATTCGCCAGCGTGGAACGCACCACCACCCCGGCCTGAACGTTGGCCGCGGCAAGGATGACACCCTGTTCGCCCTCGCCGCTGGCGTGGTCGCGTTCGGTCACCGCCGCGGCCGCAAGGTCGTCGACGTGGTCGCAGCCGCTTAGGCAGACTTTTATGGCAGGGGCGTCACCGTTGGTGGCGCCCCTGTTCCTTTTACCGACAGGGCCATATTCTGACCCGGTCATTTGACCGTCAGCTCGCCCGCTAGCCAGGAGGAACCGTGGCCACGTTCGTCGATCGCGTCGTGCTCAACGTCACCGCCGGCTCCGGCGGCCGCGGAATCGCCTCCGTGCACCGCGAGAAGTTCAAGCCGCTTGGCGGTCCCGATGGCGGTAACGGCGGGCGCGGCGGTTCCGTCATCGTCTATGTCGACTCGCAAATGACCACTCTGCTTGACTACCACCACGCGCCTCACCGCAGGGCAGGCAACGGCAGGCAAGGTGCTGGCGATATGCGCCACGGCGCAAGCTCACCCGATTTGCGTCTTGCAGTCCCCAACGGCACCATCGTCGTCACTAAGACCGGAGAGATCCTCGCCGACCTCGTGGGTGAAGGCGCCGAGTACGTGGTCGCCGCCGGTGGGCGTGGGGGACTAGGCAACGCCGCCCTCGCGTCGGTCAAGCGCAAGGCCCCCGGCTTCGCGCTGCTTGGCGAGCCTGGCGAAGAGGCCACCGTCGTCCTTGAGCTCAAGTCCATTGCCGACGTCGCGCTCGTGGGCTACCCAAGCTCGGGTAAGTCCTCGCTCATCGCCGCGATGAGCAAGGTGCGCCCCAAGATTGCGGACTACCCCTTCACCACGTTGGTGCCCAACCTTGGCGTGGTGGCCGCGGGTTCCGGTCGCTTCACGATGGCGGATGTCCCTGGTCTCATCCCTGGTGCCTCCGAGGGCAAGGGCCTTGGACACGACTTCTTGCGGCACATCGAGCGTTGCTCGATCATTGCGCACGTGCTCGACACTGCCACTCTTGAATCGGACAGGGACCCTGTGCGTGACCTCGAGGTCATCTCGGATGAGCTGCGCGCCTACTCGGGAGACGCCCACATCGCGGGTGTGCCGCTTGCCGAACGTCCCCAGGTCATCGTGCTCAATAAGGTCGATATCCCCGACGGCCGCGAGTTGGCGCACATCGTGCGCGAGGAACTCGAGAAGCTCGGTATGCCCATCTTCGAGGTCAGCGCGGTGAGCCACGAGGGCCTCGACGCGTTCGGTTACGCCCTTGCGGGGATGCTAGCGGAGCAAAGGGCCAAGGCCCCCGAGCTGCCGCCCGCGCCCATCGTCTTGCGTCCCAAGGCCGTCGATGACCGTGACTACACGGTGAAGTTCATTCGCGATGGCGCCGAGGAGTACTTCCAGATTCGCGGCGTCAAGCCCGAGCGGTGGGTGCGCCAGACCGACTTCGAGAACGACGAGGCAGTGGGCTACTTGGCCGACCGTCTCGCGAGGTTGGGTGTCGAAGAGGAACTCTTCAAGGCGGGCGCAACGCCAGGCGCCCAGGTAGTGATCGGCGACCGCGAATCGGGCGTCATCTTTGACTGGGAGCCCACCATGGCTGCCGGTGCGGAGCTTCTTGGTAGGCGTGGCACGGACCTCAGGGTTGAAGAAATGGAACGTTCTGCGCGGGCAACTCGCTCCGAGAAGCGCGTTGACCACAAGGAACGGATGGACGCAAAGTCCGCGGCGCGTGAAGAGCTGTGGACCGAGAGGGATGCGGGACACTGGACCGACCCCGCTGCGGGCGACCAAGAAATCGCGGGCGAGTAACAGCAACGCAATAACGTGCAGGGAGACCAAGTGAGCGAGCTGCGAGCCGTCATTGCTCAGGCGAGGCGTGTTGTCGTCAAGATCGGGTCTTCGTCGCTCACCGGTCCCAACGGGCGCCTTTCCGAGCAAGCCGTCGGTCGCTTGGCCGATGCCCTGGCAGCCGAGCGCGCGCGCGGTCGCCAGATCATCCTCGTGACGTCAGGAGCCATCGCGGCAGGCATCGGCCCGATGGGCCTCCCAGCGCGGCCGCGAGACCTCGAACTACAGCAGGCAGCAGCATCGGTGGGCCAGGGGATCCTGATTGCCGCCTATTCGACGGCGTTTGCCAAGCACGGGCTCACGGTGGGGCAGGTCTTGCTCACCACCGAGGACATGGTGCGCCGCACGCACTACGGCAACGCTCAACGCGCGCTCAACCGCTTGCTCGAGCTGGGCATCGTGCCCATCGTCAACGAGAACGACACTGTCGCCACCGATGAGATCCGCTTTGGAGATAACGACCGCCTGGCGGCCCTGGTGGCGACTGTGGCGCACGCTGACGCGTTGGTGCTCCTCACGGACGTTGACGGGCTTTACACGGCCGCTCCCGACACGCCTGGTGCCGAGCGCATCGATGAGGTCACGAGAGTCGAGGATCTCGCAGGAATCGATATTTCACGCCGGGGCTCCGCGCTCGGCACAGGGGGAATGGTCACCAAGCTAGAAGCCGCATCGCTAGCGACGGCTTCAGGGGTTGCCGTGGTCCTCGCATCGGCAGACGACGCGGCCGATGCTGTGGCGGGGCGTCGCGTCGGCACCCTCTTCCACGTGACCGGAAAGAGGGACACCACGCGCTTGCAGTGGCTTGCCCACGCGGCGAGGGTGCGGGGTGGATTCGTGTTGGACGACGGCGCCGTCAGGGCGGTGCGGGGCCGCAAGGCGTCGCTGCTCGCAGCGGGCGTTGTGCAGGTGAACGGCGCGTTCGAGGCGGGAGAGCCCGTGGAACTTCTGACGCGCACTGGAGTGGCAGTCGCGAGGGGCTTTGCCGGCTTTTCGGCTCACGAGGCAGCTCAAATGAAGGGGCTGTCGACCGATGCGCTACGCGAGGTTCTTGGGGAGCACTTCGCTCACGCGTTGATCCACATCGACGACCTCGTGGTCCTGTAGCACCCCTCCCTCACAAGTGGGTCATGAGGTACCCGAAAGCCAGCGATGTGCGTCCCAGTGGGTCAAGAGGTGCCCGTGCCGCAGTTGGCCGCCGCGCGGCGCTTCAGAGTTACCCGCGGTTGAGGTGCGCCTTGATATCGGCAAGCTCGTCGCCGTGCACCGAGTGCGCCAGTCCCGGATAGACCTTCTCGGTGAGGGTCGTGTGGGCGCCTAGCCAGAGTGCGGCCTGGGTCACAAGCAGAGGCGGGATCACTGCGTCGACAGTGCCGCGTCCCCAGAACACGGCAGGACGCTCGGCGGCGAGACGGGCATCGGCAGGCTGCTCGTTGCCTAGGACGAAGCCGCTAAGGATCACGGTGTCCTTCACACGCTCGGGCCTGGTGCGTAGGAGCTGACTCGCCATGAGCCCTCCCTGGGAGAATCCGACCACGATGAGAGAGGTCTGGGGCGCGACGTTGGCATCGATCCATTGCCACAGGATGGCGGTGGAATCCTCGATCGGCTGTGCATCGAAGTTCAGCGATTCGTCGATGGGGAACCAGGCGTTGGCCCCGCCCCCCATGTCGATGGGCGCGCGCAGCGACACCACGGGAGCGTCGACCCCCAAGTACTCCGCGATTCCGGGCAGATCGCGCTCGTTGGAGCCATATCCATGCAGCAGCATCACGATGGAATCGGGGTTGAGGCGCGAGTCCCAATCGGGGCTGTAGAGCGCAACTAACGTCATGTCTCCACGATACCGGGCGGTGCCACACAGGGCCCCACCGGCCCATGGCCCCCGGCCTACACTGGAGGGCATGACCGACACCACCATTGCCGATGCCAAAGCTGCCGTCGACGTTGAGGCCGCAGTCCTCGCCGCGTGCGCGCGCGCCAAGGAAGCCTCCCATTCACTCGCGACAGCCACCAGGCTCACCAAAGACGCTGCACTCCTTGCGATGGCGGAGGGTCTTGTCGCGCAGTCGGCACGCATCATCGCGGCAAACGAGATCGACGTTGCGCGCGAGCGTGAAGGCGGAATGACGCCAGGGCTGCTCGATCGCCTGACGCTCACGGAGGAGCGGCTCGAGACGATCGCCGATGCGTTGCGGTTCCTCGCGTCGCTACCTGACCCCGTGGGGGAGATTAAGCGAGGCTCCACGCTCCCCAACGGCATGCGCCTCATCCAAAAGGCAGTGCCGATGGGCGTGGTGGGCATGATCTACGAGGCGCGTCCTAACGTGACTGTTGACGCGGCCGGGCTAGCGCTGAAGTCGGGCAATGCCGCTGTGCTGCGCGGTGGATCGGCCGCCCGCGAGTGTAACGAGGTGCTCGTTGCTGTGCTGCAAGATGCGCTCGAGTCGG
>SWCB01000416.1_pt1 | contig 31156 bp, 28 predicted proteins | sample 4692901 | NCBI WGS metagenome assembly SWCB01 (sample SAMN10267276, study PRJNA491770) | bioreactor metagenome | isolation source: DHS bioreactor inoculated with subseafloor sediment | place: Japan: off Shimokita Peninsula | collected 2006-08 | reverse complement strand
GGCGGGCAACTCCTCCACGAGTTCTCCGAGTCCTGACGTCAAAGGTGCGGGCGGTGTCGGCAACGGGGCGTGGTGCGTGACGAGGGTCGGGTCGCCGTAGACCGCCTGGAGCCAGTCGGGTCGCAACTCGGAGTTGGGTTCGGTGGTGTCGACAGGCGGGTCCTGTGCTCCCACGAGGAACAGCCGTGGCCTCGACTGTGGGAGGAACCGGCGAGCGTCCAACGAGAGCACGTCTACGGAGTATCCGAGTTTGTTGAAGGCCCGAACTGCAGCAGCCAGGTCGTCGCCTCCATAAGAGGTCGCGAGGCCGACTACATTCTCGAGCACGACGACGCCGGGTCGGTTGTCTCCCAGTTCGTCGAGGAGTCGAGCGAAGTGCCAGAAAGAGCCAGATGAAGATCCGGCCAAACCGGCGCGTGCACCAGCAAGTGAGAGGTCGGTGCACGGTGACGACGCCCATGCGAGTGAGGCGTCCTGGGGAAGCGACGCTCCTGTGACCTTGGCGACATCGCCCAGGACGAAACGGTGGTCTGCGCCATGCTTTGCGTCGGCGAAGTGGCCCTCGTAAAGCGACTTTTTGTCTACCTCGTAGTCGTTAGCCCACACGACCTGGAAGCCGGCGTTCTCCAGGCCCATCCGGGCAAGACCTATGCCGGCGAAGAACTCGAGCACCTTCGGCTTGACGGAGGGCAGTGAGATCACGTTTGACATGCCACCACATTACTAACGAGAACGCGGGCTGCGGGGATCGCTGCGGCGTGCCGTTGGGGTGTCCTGCATCTTGGTGGCTGGACTCAGCACCGCTCAAGCGCCCAACGCACAGTGCCGAGGTTGGACGGCCCGACTGGGTATGGCTGCTTGACTGCGTAGTCGCACTGTCGCGACTTCACCCGCCGGACCTGAGGCACGTGCGACCCGACTAGGGCGGCTGCCGGTGCCCCACGCGCACCTCAAGGCAGACCATTTCTTCAATAGGAGCGCTAGCTTTTCGGTACGATCTGGACGCGCTTCTTGAGCGCCTCCAACTGACCTTCCTCAAACCTCCGGAGGTGTTCCTCCGAGGTCTCTTCTCGCCGTTTCGGCACACCCTTGGGGACGTCGGTTGGCCAAGTCGATATGACGATGCGTTCGAGGAACAACTTGGCGAAGTTTCGCTTTCGCTCGGCGGTCCAGTCGGTCATGTCCAAGCCAGCAGTGATCTCCACGTCAAACATCGTCGCGCCGAGAAGTTTGCTGGTGCGCTGGTCGAGTAGTTCAATCTCGCGATCGAGTGCACCCGTGCGCTCGCGCGCCTCGTCCTTACCTATAAGGCCGTCTACGTGCAGGTCCACGACACGACGCCTCTTCTCTGTGAGGCCGGCACGCGTCTCATTGATCTCAACCAGGGCGTCCCCGCTAGTGGCCGACCGCTGAGCCGTCTGCTGCTGGTCCCAACGGGTGGACTTCGCAATGAGATCGTCGATGAAGCTGAAGACATATGTTTCAAGGCGCTCGTAGTCGATGCTGAGCTTCCCGCAGCCTCCGGTGTGGGTTGCGCACCTGAGCCCAGCTCGGTCGCCACGGGCAGACCCACGCCGATAGCTCGTCAGTGTGTGCCCACACTCACCGCATCGGACAAGGCCACCGCCGAGCGAGTAGCGCCCGCCCTTCACACCGGGGGAGATCGTGGTCCATCGGGAGGGGTCGCTGAAGAGTCGGTCGAGCCGGTCGAAGGTGGGCTGGTCAATGATCGGCTCCCACTTGACATCACCAAACTTGTTCTTGCCGAGGATCGCGGGATTGCGGAGTATGGGGCGGAGTCCCGTCACGCGCCAGATCTTGCCTTTACGGGTAGTGATGCCGCGGAGGCGCCAATCCTTAACGACCCCTGATGCGGTGTCGCCATGCAACAACCGATCGACCGCCTCGCGGATACGCTCCACCTCGCGAGCATTTGGCACGAGCATGCCAGCCTTGGCCTCGTAGCCATATGGCGGTGTACCCCCGTGGTACATCCCACGCCGCTCTCGGTCCTCAGATGCACGCTTGACACGCTCCGCTGTACGTTCGGCTTCGGCTGCATCCCAAGCGGCCAACGTTCTCGCGATCGCTCGCCCGTCGGCCCTATTCAAGTCGTACTCACCCGAGGCGACTGTGGTGATGCGGATGCCGCGTTGCTCTGCCAGCTCGATGAGGTCCTCGTTTTCCCTCGGGCGCCTGGTGAGCCGGCTGTTGCTGTAGGCGAGGATGGTGTCTATTGCACCGCTGCGGGCAATGGTGAGCATCTGTTCGTACTTCGGTCGGGCGCTACGTGACTTGGTGGAAGCACCCGTATCGTTCTCCACAAGTGTCTCGATCACAGTGAGCCCAAGCCTCGCCGCAAGTTCGCGGCAGTCTTCCACTTGCCGATCGACGCCTAGCTCACGGCCCTCACGGTCAGATGAGATGCGCGCATAGATGACAGCCCTGCCCTGCATGATGTCTCCCGTCAATAGTCGATAGGTAAAACGTAACGTGTCGACGAAGCTCCTGAGTTTCCCAGTTCGGTCCTGCAGACCTTGAGGCAGCCCCTCGAGAGTGGTGAGATCGTGATTCATCGCGCGTACGGTGCTGCCAGGTACCCAGCGCGATTCCAACTTGTCCTCGCGGCCAACCCGTGTCCATGTGGGCACTTCTACGGCAGGGGCGACCGATGTACGTGCAGCGCTCTCGCACGACGCCGATACTTCTCGAGGCTGTCCGGCCCATTGCTCGATCGGGTAGACATCCAGGTCGAGGTGATGCCGGTGGCCAGGGGTGCAACCGAGTCGGGGGAGTTAACTGACGCTGTGGCGGCGCGGGTGCGCGAGGCCCGCGACAGGGCGCTACATCGATTCGATGGGCTCCCGTGGTCAGTCTCAGCACATGCCCCTCCCTCGTGGCTGAGGGAGTTCACCCCGCGTGCGTCTGTGGCTGTTGTGCATGAGGCACTCGACAGGGGAAGGCTCTCCGCCCGCGGAGCAGACCGTGCGTTGCGGATTGCATGGACTCTGAGTGATCTCGAGCGCCGTGCCACGCCCTCTGCCGACGATGTGGCTCGCGCTATGGTCCTCCGGTCGCGGGAGCAATCGCCATGACCGCCTCGGAAGAAGCGGCGCTCGTCGCATGGAGTGCCATGGCGGAGCCTGCCGATATGGCGGCCGGGGCGCTCGTCTCGGCAATCGGCGCGTCCAATGCGCTCGCTTGGGTGCGCTCGGCAACGCAGAGCCTGACCTCTGCGGCATCGTCGCTCCACGGACGGTGTGATCGGGAGGCTGCGCAAGGCGCCGTCATGGCCCATGAGAGGTGGGAGAGACGGCTTGGCGTCGCAGAGGAGCCGCATTTCCGTAGGGCGCACGCGATAGGCGCGACCGTGCTCACGAGGAACGCGCCTGGTTGGCCCTCGGCGTTGGCGGCGCTTGGCGCTTCTGAGCCGTTCGCGCTCTACGTGAGAGGCGCCGCGGACCTCGACGAGCTGTGGCATTCGGGAGTTGCGATCGTGGGTGCGCGGTCCTCCACGGCGTACGGATCGCATATGGCTTCGGATATCGCGGCGGGTATCTCGTCGGCGGGCCGTGCCGTGATTTCGGGAGGCGCGTATGGCATCGATGCGGCCGCGCATCGGTCGGCCCTTGGCGCTGACGGGCCCACCATTGCCGTGATGGCTGGAGGGGTTGACAGGCTCTACCCAACGGGCAATGACGCCTTGCTGCGCGCGGTCATGGATCGGGGCGCTGTCGTGAGCGAAGTGCCACCCGGATTTGCGCCGCACCGTTCGCGATTTTTGACACGAAATCGGTTGATTGCGGCGGCCTCTGCCACCGTTGTGGTCGAGGCGGCACTGCGGTCAGGGGCTTTGAATACAGCACGCCACGCGGCGAGCTTGCTACGTCCCATTGGCGCGGTTCCCGGTCCCGTGACGTCACCCTCGTCGGCGGGATGCCATGCGCTCATCCGCGAGGGCGTTGCCGTCTTGGTCACGCACACCGATGACGTCATCGAGCTCGTTGACAGCGCGACGCAATGGGCAGGCAGGGAGCCCACCCAAGGGTCGATGTTGGATGACCTCGACGCAGAGCTCACGTGTCGCCCGAGCTTTGAACTCCCGGCAGACCGTGCTGTATACGACGTGACGTCCCAGCGAGCGATCCCCATCGAGCGGGTGGCTGAGCGGGCAGGTTTGGCGTGGATGGATGCCACGTCAGCGGCGGGCAGGCTCGAACTGCGAGGACTTATCGAGAGAAGCCAAGGTGGATGGAGGCGAGCCAAGCAGCAAAGGAAACTATGACAAAACGGGCATAACGCCCTGAAAGTACCCAAATTCGTGGGTCTGATGTGACAAATGTGACATAGGGGGTTGATTTGACTGGTGTGACAGTGTCAGAGTGTCAGCATGTCGTCCACGTCAGGCACTGTGATGGAGCGTTTCGCTTCTTCCCTTGGCCATGGCGCGGGAGCCTCGGAACACACGGTCAGGGCCTATGTCGGGGATGTCCAGGCACTTGCTTGCTTCCTCGGTCTTGACGACGACACCACGTGGACCGACGTCACGCTTGCCGATCTCCGCGCCTGGCTCGCACACCAGGCGGCCGCCGGCAAGACCCGCACCACACTGGCGCGCCGTGGTGCCTCGGCACGTGCCTTTTTCTCCTGGGCCTATCGCGTCGGCCTGGTCGCGCACAACCCCGCAGCGCGCTTGGCTTCGGCGCGAGCGGCAGTCACTCTCCCTCGTGTGCTCGACGTTGACCAGGCATCCGCGCTACTCGATGCGGCGCGCTTGAGCGCCGCGAGCAAAGACGCGGTTGATCTTCGAAATTGGGCCATGGCCGAGCTGCTGTACGCGACAGGAATCCGCGTCGGCGAATTGGCAGGGATCGATTGCGGCGACGTCGATGTGTACGAACGCACAGTGCGAGTGCTTGGAAAGGGTGCAAAGGAGCGCGTCGTACCGTTCGGGGTCCCTGCCCAGCGCGCGCTGACGGCCTGGATGAATAACAGCCGAGCCCAACTTGCCGTTGATACCGCTGCCTTGTTTGTTGGCCTAAAGGGCGCTCGGGTGAACCCGCGGCAGGTCCGCGAAGTGGTCCACACCCTCGCCTCAGTTGCAGGGATGCCCGACATTGCTCCGCACGCGCTTCGACACTCGGCCGCGACCCACCTCCTCGAAGGAGGATCCGATCTCAGGTCGGTCCAAGAGGTGCTGGGGCATGCGTCGCTGGCAACTACTCAGCGTTACACCCACGTTACTGCGGACCGCTTGCGGACTGCCTATGCACTCGCACACCCGCGGGCCTAAGGGGACCAGAAATGACGATCTTCGAGGATGCGCTTGACCTTGACGCACGCGACGCCGATGTCGCGGCGGCGTGGGGTTGCCTCATGCTCGCGGACGGCGACGATCGCCGAGCGGCACGCGAGTTGCTGATCACGCGCTACGCACCGCTTGTGACTCAAGTGGCGACTCGCATGATTGGGCGCTTGCCCGACACCGTCGAGCTCGCGGACCTCGTGTCATATGGCATGTTCGGGCTTATTGATGCGATCGAGAAGTTCGATGTCGACAGGGGCTTCAAGTTTGAAACCTACGCGAGCACCAGGGTGCGGGGCGCGATCATCGACGAACTCCGCGCTGCAGACTGGGTTCCACGCTCGGTCCGTGCAAAGGCGCGAGCGGTTGAGACCGTCACGCGTGCGCTCGAACAAGGGCTCATGCGCAAAGTGACCGATGAGGACGTCGCCGCCGAACTCGGCTGGGACAGCCGCGAGGTGAGGACAGTACGCGCTCAGGTGTCATTGAGTCACGTGGGGGCACTCGATTCGATGAGTCCTGACTCGGACTCGTTTTCCCACGATCACGCGTCGTGGCTAAGCATCCCCAACGTGGACACCTCGATGGAGGCCAGGGAGACGCACGCGCTGCTCGCCACGGCGGTTCAAGGCGTGCGCGACCGTGAGCGCCAGGTTCTTCACCTCTACTACTACGAGAACCTGACCTTGGCTCAAATCGGTCAGGTGCTGGGGGTGACGGAATCGCGGGTGTCACAGATCCACTCCGGAGCCGTGAAGAAGCTTCGTGAGAGCCTCGACAAGACGGGCGCCTTCGCCTAGTCGTTGGTCGATGGAAGCAGCCTGACGGGCCCGAATCCCTCTAGGTAATCGAGCGGATCGACGTACGCGCCATCCAGTCTCACTCCCCAATGGAGGCAGGTCACGGGTGAGCAGTGGCGTGGCAGCGCAGCCAGGGTGGCCACCGTTTCACCGCTCGTGACGATGTCGCCCACTGCGAGCGTCGAGTCGACAGGCTCAAATGAGGACACGAAACCTTGCGCATGCTTGATCGAAAGAACCGGCCGGTCGACCACGAAGCCGACGAATGTCACTGTCCCTCCAGCCGGTGCGGTGACGGGGTCGCCGGCTTGGGCGTCGAGGTCGAGCCCTCGATGCCCGGCCAACCACGGTCGCTGCGGTAGTGACGCCAGGCGATCGACGGCAAAGGGCACGGTTGGCGGCGCCAACACGAGAGGCTCACTCGCCGCGCCTGCGGGAGTTGTCACTGTGAGCACTGCAATCGACACTAAGGCCAGCAATCCCACGGCTCCACCCGAGGCCCGCACACGGGCTCTGCGCGGTGCGAACGGGGATCGATGTGTGGTGCGAGACGAAGGCATCGGAGCAATGGGGGTCACGATGTCTATCGGACACGTTCCTGGTGACGGAGCTGCGGCATCGTGCACCGCACCGGGGACGAGCGGCGCAGACGGGCTCTTGGGCACGACGGACCGTGGAGGCCTGAGATAGGGGCCCTTTGTGGTGTTGCCCCTTTGTGCGCGCTCATCCGCTACGATTGATCCCGCACCTTGCACGTAAAGGTGACAACGCGCGTCATTCGCGCCCTTGGTTCGTCAAGGGTGCGCCGGGAAGGCGATGGTCCGAAGCAACTCGGTGCCGGCCCGCGTTGGCGCTAGGGGCAGTCCCATCAGGGAGTGCCATCAACCGAAGATACCGGTATGGGCTCGCGCCCGCCGGCCACCTAGCACGCGCGAGCGTGCGGACAAGGAACTCTGCCATGGCAGTTGTGACCATGCGCCAAATGCTGGACGCCGGCGTCCACTTTGGACACCAGACCAGTCGCTGGAACCCCAAGATGAAGCGTTTCATCCTCACGGAGCGCAACGGCAACTACATCATCGACCTGCAGCAGTCGGTTGCCATGATTGACGCCGCTTATGAGTTCGTGCGCGACACCGTCGCACACGGCGGTAGCGTGCTTTTCGTCGGCACCAAGCGCCAGGCGCAGTCCACGATCGCCGAACAGGCCGCTCGTGTAGGCATGCCCTTCGTGAACGAGCGCTGGCTCGGTGGAATGCTCACCAACTTCCAGACCGTGAGCAAGCGCATCCAGCGCCTCAAGGAACTCGAAGAGATCGACTTTGACGATGTCGCCGGGTCCGGCCACACCAAGAAGGAACTTCTCATCATGCGCCGCGAGAAGGACAAGCTGTTCAAGGTGCTTTCCGGCATCCGCGACATGGGCAAGACGCCCTCCATCGTGTGGATTGTCGACACGAACAAGGAGCACCTTGCGATCGACGAGGCCAAGAAGCTTGGTATCCCGATCGTCGCCATCCTCGACTCGAACTGCGACCCGGACTCCGTGCAGTACGGCATCCCTGGCAATGACGACGCGATTCGCTCCGTCGGCCTGCTGACGCGCGTGATCTCCGACGCCATCGCCGAGGGCATCCGCTTGCGCCACGTTGCCAAGACCGGTGACGAAGCCGAAGTTGCTGCCGAAATCGAGCCGCTCGCGGCTTGGGAGCAGGAACTCCTCGCCGGCGACACGACCACTGCCGCAGCCGAGGTTGAGGCTCCTGCCGCTGACGCAGCCCCCGCCAAGGAGGAGGCCGCCGAGGTTGAGGCTCCTGCCGCTGACGCAGCCCCCGCCAAGGAGGAGGCCGCCGAGGTTGAGGCTCCTGCCGCTGACGCAGCCCCCGCCAAGGAGGAGGCCGCCGAGGTTGAGGCTCCTGCCGCTGACGCAGCCCCCGCCAAGGAGGAGGCCGCCGAGGTTGAGGCTCCTGCCGCTGACGCAGCCCCCGCCAAGGAGGAGGCCGCCGAGGTTGAGGCTCCTGCCGAGGCCCCCGCCGCGGAGAAGGCCGCCAAGCCTGCAGCGAAGCCCGCAGCCAAGCCTGCGGCCAAGAAGACCACCAAGAAGGCCGACGCCGCCGACACGGCCGACGCCGACGCCGATAAGTAAGGGACGCACATGGCGAACTACACAGTTGCCGACATCCAGACGCTCCGTGAGCGCACGGGTGCCGGAATGATGGACGTCAAAAAGGCGCTCGACGAGGCCGATGGTGATCTTGACAAGGCCGTAGACGTGCTTCGCGTCAAGGGGTTGAAGGGCGTGAGCAAGCGTGAGGGCCGTTCGGCTTCCGAAGGACTCGTCATCACGCACATTGCGACCACCGCGGACGGGCAGGTTGGCACGCTCATCGAGGTCAACTCCGAAACCGACTTTGTCGCGAAGAACGACAAGTTTGTGGCGTTGGCAGAATCGATCCTCGCCGCTGTTGTTGCAGCGGACGCTGCCGACCTCGACGCTGCGCTTGCTGCACCTCTCGGTGACAAGTCAGTGAAGGACACCATCGACGAGAACGCGGGTGTGCTGGGCGAAAAGATCGTGCTTCGTCGTGTCGCTCGCATCGTGGCGCCTGTCGTTGTCGACTACCTCCACAAGACCAACAAGGATCTGCCCGCTCAGGTGGGCGTCTTGGTCGGTTCCGACGCGAAGGCCGCTGACGTGGCCAGGGACGTGGCGATGCATATCGCCGCCTACTCGCCGCTCTACCTCACGCGTGACGAGGTACCTGCGGACGTCGTCGAGAACGAGCGTCGTGTAGCCGAGGAGACCTCTCGCAACGAGGGCAAGCCCGAGGCTGCGCTCCCCAAGATCATCGAGGGGCGGATGAACGGCTTCTACAAGGAGAACGTGCTGCCCGAGCAGGCCTTCGCCAAGGACGCAAAGACGACCGTCGGCAAGGTCGTTGAGGCCACCGGCGGCGCGGTTGTCGGCTTTGCCCGATTCCGTGTGGGAGCCTAAGACCCAACAACCGTCAAGCAGCACGCCGCGAGGAGGATTTTCATGCCCGATGTCATTCATGAGTCGGGTGTGATCCCTCCCGCGGCGCGCCGCGTTTTGCTGAAGCTGTCAGGCGAGATGTTCGGCGGCGGTGCGGTAGGTCTTGACCCCATCGTCGTGCGCAGGGTGGCAGGCGAGATTGCCGATGCCGTGCGCGAAGGCGTCCAGGTCGCGATCGTCGTTGGTGGCGGTAACTTCTTCAGGGGCGCCGAGCTCAGCCAAGGCGGCATGGAGAGGGCGCGCGCGGACTACATGGGCATGCTTGGCACCGTCATGAACGCTCTGGCGCTCCAGGACTTCCTGGAGCAAGCAGGGGTCGCGACGCGCGTGCAGACCGCCATCACGATGGGCCAGGTCGCCGAGCCGTACATTCCGTTGCGCGCCATCAGACACCTTGAGAAGGGCCGCGTGGTGATCTTCGCGGCAGGCGCGGGGATGCCTTACTTCTCGACCGACACAGTATCGGTGCAGCGGGCGCTCGAGACAGGGTGCACCGAGGTGCTCATGGGCAAGAACGGCGTCGACGCCGTCTACACAGCCGACCCCAAGCGAGACCCAGACGCCGTGAGGCTTGAGCACGTGACGTTTGCCGAGGCGCTCGTGCAGCGACTCCAAGTGATGGACCAGGCGGCCTTCTCGCTCGCGATGGACAACAAGGTGCCGATGGTGGTGTTCGGTCTCGACGAGCCTCGAAACGTGACCAGGGCGCTCCTGGGTGAGAGAATCGGGACGCGGGTCACCGACGATGAAGACCCCACGAAGGGATAGACGTGATTGACGAGATCCTCCTCGATGCCGAGGACAACATGGACAAGGCCGTCGGGGTCGCTAAGGACAGTTTCGCTTCCATCAGGACGGGGCAAGCTTCGTCGGCGATGTTCGCCAATATCCTCGTTGACTACTACGGCGCGCCCACACCACTGCAGCAGTTGGCTGCCATTGCTGTGCCCGAGCCGCGCACAGTGACAATCAGCCCGTACGACGCTGGCGCCAAGCGCGAGATCGTGGCGGCGCTGCGCGATTCGGACCTTGGCGTGAATCCGTCAGATGATGGACAACTCATCCGCGTGAACCTCCCCATCCTCACGGAGGAACGGCGCAAGGACTACGTGAAGCTCGCCAAGGTCAAGGCCGAGGATGCCAAGATCACTCTGCGCAACATGCGCCGCAAGGCAAAGGACGCGATCGACGCCGCTGTGAAGAATGGCGACGTGGGTGAGGACGATGGTTCGCGCGGTGAGAAGGAACTCGATTCCCTCACGAAGAGGCACGTTGACGTCATTGATGCTCTGCTCGCTTCCAAGGAGAGCGAGCTGCTGACGGTCTGATGGCTGCAGACGACGCCGAAGGCTTGCTTTCGGCACCGGGCGAGCAGCCTGACGAGCAGACCGCAGAACGCGGCAAGCGTCAACGTGCGGTTGATCTCTTTTCGCCGCACCGTTACCGCGCGATGCAAGTCACTGCGTTCGAGCGCAGAATGGGCCGGAATCCCGCGCAGGACCCCTTCGATGAGGGCCAAGACGATGCTCTCGACCCTCACGTTGACGACGAGTTCGATCCGCTCCTTGACTCGGACACGCCAGCGGCGGAGGCTGCACGGGCGCCAGCGGAGGGGATCGAACGACACGAGCACTTCGAGATCCTGTCTCCCGTCGACTACCAACAAGACTTTGATTTTCCCTTCGATCCGAGCGCCGTACCGGACGACGATGAGGTGGACGAGTCTCTCGACGCTGGAGATTTCCAGGTCACCGAATCAGACCCTCCGCAGGCGCTCGTTGACGTCGCGGATACAGCAGCGCCGGAAGACGCTCTGACGGATGATGACATGGAGGACGTTTCGCCAGCCACGACTCGTCGCTCGTCCGGCCGGAATATGCCTGTGGCCGCTACCGTCGGCCTGGCGCTGCTTGCCGCGACGGTTGGGGCGGCGCTCTTCCACCCACTTGCCTTCGCGGCACTGCTGTACGTCTTCTCGATCGGTGCGGTGATCGAGTGGAAGAGGGCGCTCGAGCGGCACGGTCGCAAGATCCCCATCGTGCCTCTGATCGCTGCGACCGCCGGGCTGGGTGTCGCGACCTATTTCGGCAAGGCCGAAGGACTTGTGGTTGCACTTCTCGTGGGATGCGCTGGGGTCGTCGCTTGGCGTATTGGTGACGAGCGCATCGAGAACACCCTTGCCGACGCCCTTGGTGGAGTGTTGACCCTGTTGTGGATACCGTTCCTGGCATCCTTTCTGTTCTTGCTCGAACTTGCGGACGATGGCTGGATGCGTGTCATCATCGTGGTGCTCGCGGTGGTGGGTAACGACACGGGCGCTCTGGTCGCGGGAGTGCGCTTTGGGCGCCATAAACTCCTGCCTCGAGTGAGCCCGGCCAAGACGTGGGAAGGCGCGATCGGTGGAGTCCTTGTGGGGACTCTTGCCGCGTCGATCGCCGCGTTCTTCTTCTTCGACGGCGAGTGGTTCATCGGCGCCGCCGTAGGGGTTGCATGCACCATAGCGGCCGCCATCGGCGACCTTGCCGAAAGCGCGCTGAAGCGGGATATCCAAGTGAAGGACATGTCGAGCGCGCTCCCAGGTCATGGTGGAATCCTTGACAGAATCGACTCACTCTTGTTCGCTGCCCCAGTTGGCTACGTGGTATTTGCCTTGTTCCTTGGCACCTTGGGCGGGGGCGGTCTGTAATGGACGTGCGCCCCATGCCCGCCATCCAAATGGCGGCGCCCAAGCGCGGCAAGCCGCCTCTCCACTTTGCCGACCTCGATCCCCAGGCTAGGGCCGATGCCGTCGCCGGGCTTGGTCACCAAGGCTTCCGTGCCAAGCAGCTAGCAACTCACTATTTTGAGCACCTCACGGTGGACCCTGACGACATGACGGACCTGCCAGCGTCCGCTCGAGGAGCGCTTGCGGAGGCGCTGTTCCCCACGCTCATGTCTCCTGTGCGCACGCTCGAGGCGGACAAGGGTGCAACCGTCAAGACGCTGTGGTCACTCCATGACGGCGTCAAGGTCGAATCGGTGCTCATGAAGTATCCCGAGCGCGCCACTCTTTGCGTCACGAGCCAGGCGGGCTGCGGCATGGCGTGCCCGTTCTGCGCTACTGGGCAAATGGGCCTCACAAGAAACCTCTCTGCAGCCGAGATCATCGAGCAGGTGCGCTTGGCAGCGCGCGCGTCCCGCGATGGGATTCTGGGCGGTGACCCCGTTCGCCTGTCGAACGTCGTCTTTATGGGCATGGGGGAGCCGCTTGCTAACTACAAGGCGGTCATGGCCGCCGTGCGTGCGCTTGTGGCCCCCGCGCCGTTGGGCTTTGGTCTCTCCGCCCGTCACGTCACGGTGTCGACAGTGGGGCTCGTGCCAGCGATCGACAAGCTCGCTGGTGAGGGAATCCCCGTCACGCTGGCGGTATCGCTTCACGCCGCGGATGACGAACTCCGCAATGAACTCGTACCCATCAATAACCGGTTCAGTGTGGATCAGACGCTAGACGCGGCTAAGCGCTATTTCGACGCGACCGGTAGGCGGGTGTCGATCGAGTACGCGCTCATTCGTGACATGAACGACCAGGCGTGGCGAGCTGACCTCTTGGGCCGAAAACTGATGGAGCGCGGCACAGGCTGGGTCCACGTCAACCCGATCCCTCTTAACCCCACCCCGGGAAGCAAATGGACGGCATCGGACCCCAAGGTGGAACGTACCTTCGTTGACACGCTCAGTGGTCACGGAATCCCGGTCACAATCCGCGATACTCGAGGCAGCGACATTGACGGGGCGTGCGGACAGCTCGCCATCAAGGAGGACTCATGAACGATCTGTTCCCGGGCGCGGGCTTCCTGCGGAGGGGATATCACCGCGGGCAGGTTGAGGCGTTTTTTGCGGAGGCGCGGTCGGCATATGAACGGCCGATGCTCGACGATCAAACGCTGTCATCCTTTGACGTGCGCCGCGTGGCCTTCGACATCACGCGAGGCGGATACAGGTGTGCCGAGGTCGATTCCGCCCTCGACAGGCTAGAACTCGCGTTTGCCTCGCGGGCGCGTGACCAGTTTGTGCGCGCATACGGCCAACAAGCGTGGATGACACGCCTCGCAGAGAGCGCCCAGGCCTTGTATCCGAGGCTGCGCCGCCCGCGCGGGGATCGGTTCCGTGCTCCCGTTCGCTCCGGACGCGGGTATGACGCTCGCGAGGTCGACGCAGTTGTTGAACGACTCATCGTGTTCTTCGACAGGGGAGAGCCACTCGCCCCAGAAGAGCTGAGGACCGCGACGTTCAGGCGCAGGGGAAAGAGGTCCGCCTACGATGAACGCACGGTCGACGCCTTTTTGGCCAGGGCCGTCGACATCTTGCTGGGCGCCCAGTGACCTCTCGGTCGGTTTCACTCCTGGGCTCGACAGGGTCGATCGGAGTCCAGGCACTAGACGTCATCTCGAGAAACCGCGATCGGTTTGAGGTCATCGCTTTGGCCGCTGGGGGATCTGACCCCGTCGCCCTTGCGGCGCAAGCCGCAGCCGTGCGCCCGCGCTTAGTTGCAGTAGCCGATGCCGAGGCTGTGCCTGCCGTGATCGCAGCATGTAAGGCCGCTGGGCTTTCCAGCGTCGACGTCGTCGGCGGTGCCGCCGGGGTAATCGAAGCCGCGAGCATCGGCGCCGATGTTGTCCTCAATGGCGTCACTGGGTCCGTGGGGCTGCGTCCCACGCTGGCGGCACTTGCCGCGGGATCTACTCTTGCGCTCGCCAACAAGGAGTCCCTCGTCGCGGGCGGAGCGCTCGTGAGAGACGCTGTGGTGAGGCCCGACCAGATCGTGCCCGTCGATTCGGAGCACTCCGCGCTTGCTCAAGCACTCCGCGGTGGTGCCGCGAATGAGGTCAAGCGGCTCATCCTCACAGCGTCGGGTGGCGCGTTCCGTGGATGGAGTAAGGAGGCGCTTGAGAGCGTCACCGCGGAACAGGCGCTCAAGCACCCCAATTGGGACATGGGCCCCGTGGTGACCATCAATTCCGCGACGCTCGTCAACAAGGCGCTCGAGGTCATCGAGGCGCATTGGCTATTCGACATGCCATATGACCGCATCGACGTGGTGGTGCACGCCCAATCACTCGTTCACTCGATGGTGGAGTTTACGGACGGCTCCACGTTGGCGCAGGTCTCGCCTCCCGATATGCGCCTGCCAATCGCGTTGGGACTGTCGTGGCCTGACCGGGTTGCAGACGCGATCCCAGCCGTCGATTGGACCCAGGCGGCAACGTGGAGCTTTGAACCGCTCGACGAGTCCACATTCCCCGCGATCGCCTTGGCGAGGAGCGCCGCTGCGGCGTCGGATCTTCACCCTGCGGTGTTCAACGCCGCGAACGAGCAATGCGTCGCCGCCTTCATCGAGGGCCGCTTGCCGTTCCTCGCGATCGTGGAGACTGTGCGCGCAGTGGTCGAGGCCTACGAGTGGCCAGGCGCAGTCTCTCTTGAGGCCGTCGAGGACGCCGAGCGCTGGGCTCGCGACCGGGCCGACTCCCTCGTTTCGGCTCGCTAGCACGCCGCGGTTAGTTGTAGCCAGGGAACCCCTGCGCGCTGGATTACAGTAGATGCATGCTTAGCGTGCTCGGGATCACCTTCCTCATCGTCGGACTCATGGTCTCCATCGCGCTCCACGAGGTGGGGCACTTGGTCCCCGCCAAACGTTTTGGCGTCAAGGTCAGCGAGTATTTCGTGGGTTTTGGACCCACAGTCTGGTCGCGCAAGCGCGGCGAGACCGAATACGGCATCAAGGCGTTCCCGCTGGGCGGCTACGTGCGGCTCGTAGGCATGGTGCCTCCTGGGAGTGCAGTGAAGCCATTGCGGATCCGCGGGTGGATGCGCAACCTGATCGAGGACGCGCGGTCAGCATCCGAAGAAGAGATCGGCAATGACGACTCGAGGGCGTTTTATCACCTTGCCTGGTGGCGCAAGGTCATCGTGATGGCTGGCGGCCCTGTGGTGAACCTCATCATCGCGGTCTTCCTCTTCACCGTGGTCTTCTCAGCAGTGGGAGTGCCGACGCAGACGCTGACGGTCCGCGACATCCTCCCTTGCGTCCCCTCTACCGAGACCGGCGAGTGTGCCGCGGGCGATCCAGCTTCTCCCGCAGTGAAGGCGGGGATTGAGCCGGGAGACACGTTCGTGTCGATCGACGGCCAATCGTGCGACGAGTGGGCAGATCTGACCACCTACGTGAGCGCTCGCCCAGGCGTTCCCCTGACGGTCCTGGTGGATCGTGCAGGATCGAACATCGAGCTTCAACTCACACCGGCCGCTCGCGAGCGTGCTCTCCCCGACGACGCTACCGCTACCGAGACGGTCGGCTACATGGGTGTGTACTCCGCTCAAAAGCGCGAGCGTCAACCGATCACTGAGGGCGCCTCTGTCACCGGTACGTACATCGTGCAGACGTTCGGCATCGTCGCGAATCTGCCGCAAGAGTTGTGGCATGTTGGGCGGGCCGCCTTGGGACTCGAGGAACGATCTGCCACATCCGTGATGGGCGTCGTAGGACTGGGTAGGACCGCCGGAGAGGTGGCTTCCTCTGAAGCCGCCGGGTTGAGCTGGGTAGACAAGCTCCAAACCGAACTGGCGCTACTCGCGGGTCTCAACCTCGCCCTCTTCGTGTTCAACGCGCTCCCGTTGGTGCCGCTCGATGGCGGGCACATCGCATCCGCGATCTGGCAAGGCATCAAGAATGGATGGGCGCGTGTGCGCAAGTTGCCACGCCCCGCACCCGTTGACGTGGCGCGCATGATGCCTGTCGCTTACGGGGTGTTCGGAATACTTATCCTGATGAGCCTTGTTCTTGTATTCGCCGATATCGTGGCACCCATACGGGTGGCGTGAGAGGCACAACCCAAGGAGTGACGCACGTGACTGTTGGACTGGGAATGCCCGCCATGCCGGCCCCAACCCTGGCTCCGAGAAGGCCCACCAGAAAGATCAAGGTGGGGAGCATCTACGTGGGCGGGGATGCCCCCGTTTCGGTGCAATCGATGTGCACCACCAAGACGGAAGACATCAACGCGACGCTGCAGCAAATCGCGGAGCTCACTGCTGCTGGCTGTGACATCGTGCGTGTCGCGTGTCCCACTCAGGATGACGCCGATGCTCTGGCGGTGATCGCGAAGAAATCCAATATCCCTGTGATCGCCGATATCCATTTTCAGCCCAAGTACGTGTTCGACGCTATTGAGGCCGGTTGTGCGGCGGTGCGCGTCAACCCTGGCAATATCAGGCGCTTTGATGACCAAGTCAAGGAGATCGCTCAGGCGGCGAAGGACCACGGCACGTCGATCCGCATCGGCGTCAATGCCGGTTCTCTCGATCCGCGACTGCTTAAGAAGTACGGCAAGGCGACTCCTGAAGCGCTCGTAGAGTCCGCGGTGTGGGAGGCGAGCCTTTTTGAGGAGCACGATTTCCACGACTTCAAGATCTCGGTCAAGCACAACGACCCCGTGGTGATGGTGCGTGCCTATGAGATGTTGAGCGAGCGCGGCGATTGGCCGCTGCACCTCGGCGTGACGGAGGCTGGTCCCGCGTTCCAAGGAACCATCAAGTCGGCGACGGCGTTCGGAGCGCTGCTGAGCAGGGGCATCGGAGACACGATTCGTGTCTCCCTGTCCGCGCCTCCTGTCGAGGAGGTCAAGGTAGGCATCCAGATTCTGCAGTCGCTTAACCTGCGGCCTCGCAAGCTCGAGATCGTCTCTTGCCCCTCGTGTGGAAGGGCCCAAGTGGACGTCTATGAGCTTGCCGAGAAGGTGACCGCCGGCCTCGAAGGCATGGAGGTGCCTCTGCGCGTTGCCGTCATGGGCTGCGTTGTCAACGGACCAGGCGAGGCCCGCGAGGCGGACCTCGGTGTGGCATCTGGCAATGGCAAGGGGCAAATCTTTGTCAAGGGCGAGGTCATCAAGACGGTCCCCGAGAACATGATCGTTGAGACGCTCATCGAGGAGGCCCTCAAGTTGGCTGCCACGATGGAGCCCGTCGAAGGAGCGACCGCGCAGGTGGTTACCGCGGGATGACCGGTTCGTTGCTGCGGAGGGGCCAGTATTCACTGGCACCCGCACAGCGACGGGACATCGCGGAGGGGCTTGCGCTCTGCGCGCTCGACCCCGTCGCAAACGTGGTCCCCACGATGCATCTCGAGACCGCGGCCCGTTCGGGAATGATCCCCACTGGGCTGTGGGTGGTGCGCAAGCGCGCTCGCGTCGGCAAGGAATTGACAGGCGTCTTGTGGTGCGGCGCCAATCTCACCGCCGTCATGCCGTCAACGGACGTGGACGAAGCGGAAGAGGCCCGCGCAGAAGTCGCGTCGGCCATTCTTGCCAGAGTCGGTAGGCCCGCGGCACTTGTGGGGGACGCGGAGCTCACGCTCGATCTGTGGGGGAGGCTCGAGCCATGGTGGGGGCCAGCGCGGCAGCTGCGTCCCTCACAGGTCTCGATGGCGATCGACGCGGAGCCGCGACCCCTGGCTGGCGCTGCCAGCGATGCCGAGCCCTTGCGCAGGGCCACCATGGCGGACTACGCGGCGGTCTTGCCTGCCGCAGTACACATGTTTGTGGGCGAGGTGGGCTACGACCCCTTGGCCCATGGTCGTGATGCATACGAGGGCAGGCTCATGCGGCTGGTCAGCCAGGGCCACAGTTACGTGCGGTATGGCGTGGTCGATGGTGCCAGGGTGGTGGTCTTTAAAGCCGAGGTTGGGGTGGTGGGCGGCAAGGTGGCCCAGATTCAGGGCGTGTGGGTCCATCCGGCGCGGCGGGGCCTGGGGATGGGGGCCGAGGGCATGGTCGATCTTGTGCGCCTCGTGCGCGCCGACCACGCGCCAACAGTGTCGTTGTATGTCAACGACTTCAACACGGCAGCGCTTGCTGCGTACGGCTCTGCGGGGTTTGAGCGCGTCGGGACTTTTGCCACTGTGATGTTCTAGGGCGGGTACGCGACCGTGGTGAGCCGCGCGACGATGCTCCGCAGAGTGCGCATTTTGCGGGGTGTGGGGCAAGGTGAGTGGGCACCGGCGCGCATGCCGAGTAGGGCACCCGGCTACGCTTGGTCTCATGCTCCGTATGTCGACTCTCTTTCTCCGCACGCTCCGTGAAGACCCTGCCGATGCCGAGGTCGCCTCGCATCGGCTGCTGATCCGCGCGGGCTACATCCGCCGCGCGGCTCCGGGCATCTACACCTGGCTGCCACTTGGCCTCAAGGTGCTCGCCAAGGTGGAGCGCGTGGTGCGCGAAGAGATGGACGCAGCGGGCGGTCAAGAGGTGCACTTCCCTGCGCTGCTCCCGCGTGAGCCCTTTGAGGTCACTGGCCGGTGGAGCGAATACGGCCCCAATCTGTTCCGTCTCCACGACCGTAAGGGCGGCGACTACTTGCTCGCACCCACCCACGAGGAAATGTTCACGCTGCTTGTCAAGGACCTGTACTCGTCATACAAAGACCTGCCGCTCACGATCTACCAAATCCAGACCAAGTACCGCGACGAGGCACGTCCCCGCGCTGGTCTGCTGCGCGGGCGCGAGTTCATCATGAAGGACTCGTACAGCTTCGATATCGACGACGAGGGTCTCGAGAAGGCCTATCAGATTCAGCGCGACGCATACATCCGCATTTTCGAGCGACTGGGCATCGAATACGTCATCGTCCAGGCGCAATCGGGTGCAATGGGTGGCTCAAAGTCGGAGGAGTTCTTATCGCCAACCGAGGTGGGCGAAGACACGTACGTGCGCTCCCCAGGTGGATACACCGCGAATGTCGAAGCCGTCACCACGCCCGCACCGGCCGCGCTTGACATCGCGGATGCGCCAGCGGCTCACGTCGAGGATACCCCTGACACTCCGACCATCGCGTCGCTCGTTGCCGTCGCAAACGCGGCGCACCCGCGCTCAGACCGTGCTTGGACGGCCGCAGACACCCTCAAGAACGTGGTGATCGCCGCGACCAACCCCGCAGGGGAGCGCGGGCTACTCGTCGTTGGACTGCCAGGTGACCGTGAAGTGGATATGACGCGTCTGGAGGCGGCACTCGCCCCTGCGACAGTCGAGCCAGCCACTGAAGAAGACATCAAGAAGCGACCCGAGTTGGTCAAGGGCTACATCGGGCCGGGAGTGCTCGGTCCCCAGGCGCGGCCCGCCGATGTCGAATTCTTGAGCGCCACAGATTCCACCATCCCGTACTTGCTCGATCCGCGCATCGTCCCTGGTACACGATGGATTACCGGCGCCGACGCGCCGGGCAGGCACGTGTTTGACCTCACGATGGGCCGCGACTTCATTGCCGACGGCACCATCGAGGCGGCCGAGGTACGTGCGGGGGACCCTGCTCCAGACGGCTCGGGTCCGCTCGAATTGGCACGGGGCGTCGAGATTGGTCATATCTTCCAGTTGGGCCGCAAGTACGCGGCTGCGCTCGACCTCAAGGTGCTCGATATCAACGGCAAGCAAGTGACGCCCACGATGGGCTCGTACGGCATCGGGGTGACGCGCGCCGTCGCTCTGCTCGCGGAACACAATCACGATGAACTTGGCCTCACCTGGCCAGTTGGCGTTGCTCCGTATCACGTGCACGTGATCGCCACCGGCAAGGACGACGCCGTGTTCGCGGCGGCGGCAGAGATTGCTGAAGGACTCGAATCGGCGGGCGTCGAGGTGCTATACGACGACCGGCCCAAGGTCTCTCCAGGCGTCAAGTTCAAGGACGCGGAACTGCTTGGCGCGCCCTACATCCTCGTGGTCGGTCGAGGCCTCGAGAACGGCACGGTCGAGTTCAAGAACAGGGCCACGGGTGACGCGGTCGAGATTCCGGTGGGCGAGGCGATCAAGGTGGTCGCGACCGCAGTGCGTGAGGCGCTTGCTGGGTAGTCGGGTGATGGATGGTGATTCGTAGCAGTTAAGACGAATCCCTCCTATTGGTGAGAGGCGCATTCGTTCACACTCGGATGCATGTCCCTCACACGCCGTTTCGCTCCCATCCTCGCCGCAGCCTTCATGACCCTCGCGCTCGCAGGGTGTGGCACCAAGGACGAGGGGCCGACACCATCAGCACGGCCGATGTCATCGACGACTCGCAAGCCACTGCGGCGGCCGCGGGTGGAACAACGGGGGAGTCGACGTCGGGCGGAACGTGCCCCGCAGTGCCGCAAGAGGGCACCCCTGACGTGGACATGGCCTACGTCAACGCGGCAGGAGACGCGATCCCCATGGGCGGCATCTTCCTCGAGGATCTGGGAGACAACACGTGGGTGTCGTCGCTCAATGCGTTCACCTCTGACGCCGACGGTCGCCCCGGCTTCATGATGCTGGGCTTAACGCACGATCCCGGCATCGCCGCAGACGGGACACTCGAAGGCACTCACGAGATCGTTGGCATTTACTGCGTGACCTTGAAGGTCGCTCCCTCATCGCATTGGTCGCCATCCGCGACATGACGGGACGTCACTCGGCGACAACAATCCCTGGCAGAGTCGGCAAGTCGGCAGTGGTGAACCCGCCGGTAGCCATCGCCCTGGCATAGGCATCGAAGGACGCGTTGAGGATCCACTGGGCGTCGGCGGCCGATGCCCCATCGAGCAATGCCGCGTAACTGGCGCCAAGGTCGATCTCAATGGACCGGCTCAGGGTGACGCGAGATTCTGCGTCGGCAAGATCCGCATCGCGAAGTTGGTAGAGCGGCGTACGGGGATCGGGTCGAGCCGCATCCGCGGCCACAAGCGCGGCGAGGGCATCTGACCTGGCACCGTGGAGGAGTGACCTCATGAGGACGGCGTCTCTGCGAGCACTGAACTCTAGGGCGGCAATCGTCTCGTAGGCGAAGCGTGCCTCGTCCTCTGCAACGGAAAGCGCAGTCAATTGCTCTGCGGTGAGGCCCGTCAACGCCGCACTTGCAGGTGCAAAACCTGCGCCGTCGGCATCGGCCGTCTCGCCGTCGCTCCGAGGGAACAGCGCATCCCCGCTGTCGCCGGGCAAGAGTTTGGGCAGGGCGGTCGTGGTTCCTGCGCCGGAAGGATCACTTGCGGAGGGATCGGGAGGCGGGGATACCGATGCTTGAGCGAGGGCGTCAGCCGCGACCTTGGCGGCCGCGGCATCGGCCGCGACCCGCTTGGCCCAAAGCTCCCTTAGCGACCAATCAAGAGTGATGGAACGAGCCAGGAATGCCAGGTTTGCATCCTCGGTGGATGCGGCGACCGACTCGGCGGTGGCGCGGACGCCGGCGATGGCCTCGGTCAACGTGGGAGAAGGTGTGGGGCTTGGGCTGGGCGAAGGCGGTGCGCTTGGGTAGGCCACGTACACCCCACCGAGGGCGTCGAGGTGAGCCTGTGCCGTGGTCGCCGCCCCCACGGCGACGTCGTCGGCTGACGTGCCTGCATCGCTCGCGGCCGCGAGGACCATTGCAGCGGCATCGGCGAGTGAATCGCGCTCGAGGGTGGTGGCATCGGGGGAGGGGAAAACTATCGGCTCAGTCTCAAGGCGCAGGTCACAAGCCGAGATCGAGAATGCCGAGACACACGCCATTGCGGCCACGCCAATGCGCAGCGACCCCGCTCGCGACCGCGTGGCGCGCGTCGTTGCAGCGTGCTGCGAGCGCGAACGCTTGGCCAACCTCATGCCCTTCATGCGCGCCAGTCTCCCACGGGTTCGCACCAGGCCGTAGAATCATGGCTCACGACAAATAAAGCAACGGAACGCGCGTCAGCGCGCGGGGAGGCAGCGAATGAAAATCGATGAACGCATCGCCGACCTAGCGGGGCCCGCGGCACAGGCCGCCGGACTCGTGGTGGACTCCGTCACGGTGTCAGCGGCGGGTAAGCAAACCAAGGTGTTTGTGGCCGTTGACCTTCCAGAGGACGCTGTGGGGTCCGCAGACCTCGACACGGTCGCCAAGGCCTCACGCGCCATTGGTGACGCGCTCGATGAGGCTAACGTGCCGTCTGGTGCGTACACCCTAGAAGTATCGACTCCCGGAACCGACCGGCCACTCACGTTGCGTAGGCACTTCATGCGCGCCAGGAGCCGCTTGGTCGAGTTGGACATGGTCAATGGCAGCACCATCGCCGGCCGCATCATGGAGCTCACAGAGGACGCGCTGGTCCTTGATATCGACGGCGCCTCACAGACCGTGCCACTGACCGATGTGACGCGTGGGCGCGTCCAGGTCGAAATGAAACGACTCGACTGAGGCCGCTTGGCCCAGCCGACTGAACGGACGGTAGACACACGTGGACATCGACATGATGACCCTCAGAGGGCTCGAGAAAGAGCGAGATCTCAAACTCGACGTCTTGATCGATGCTATCGAGCAGGCGCTTCTGAGCGCCTATCACAAGACCCCAGGCGCTCACGAGAGGTCGCGCGCCGTCGTGGATCGCGTCAGCGGCAAGGTCAGCGTCTTGGCACGCGAAGAACTCGAGGAGGGGGAGTTCGGCCCCGAGTTTGACCACACGCCCGCCGACTTTGGACGCATTGCCACTGCGACAGCCCGTCAGGTCATCGTGCAACGGTTGCGTCAAGCGGGGGACGACGCCGTGCTTGGGCAGTACGCCGACAAGGAAGGCCATATGGTCTCCGGCGTGATCCAACAAAGTGCCGATCCTCGAAACGTGCACGTTGACATCGGTGAGGTCGAGGCGCTGCTTCCTGGCCACGAACAGGTCCCTACCGAGGTCTACGGCCACGGCGAGCGGATCCGTGCCTACGTTGTGAGCGTCGGGCGCGGCCAAAAGGGCCCTGCCATCACGTTGTCACGCACCCACCCGGCGCTCGTACGCAAGCTCTTTGAGCTCGAAGTACCCGAGATCGCCGACGGCACTGTCGAGATCATGAGCCTTGCCCGTGAGGCGGGCCACCGGTCCAAGATGGCAGTCAGGGCCACCGTGCCAGGCGTCAATGCGAAGGGCGCGTGCATCGGCCCCATGGGTGCGCGAGTGCGCGCCGTCATGAGCGAGTTGCGCGGCGAGAAGATCGACATCGTCGATTGGGCGGAAGATCCCGCCACGTTCGTCGGCAACGCGCTCTCCCCATCGCGCGTCGTATCCGTGACTGTCGTCGACGAAGAGGCTAGGGCCGCCCGCGTCATCGTCCCCGACTTCCATCTCTCGCTCGCCATCGGCAAGGAGGGCCAGAACGCCCGCCTCGCCGCAAGGCTCACCGGCTGGCGCATCGACATTCGTTCCGACGAGGCAGTCGACGCGCCGGGTACCCCAGACTGACAGGGAGCGGTAGACTCATGCAGCCGGACTTCTCTTTCGAGTCTCGCGCGCGCCCACACGGCTCTACGCCAGTGCGGACATGTGTGGGATGCAGGGAGAAAGAAGCCCGGTCGGTTCTCGTGCGAGTGGTGTGGATGGTTGATCGCGTAGCGGTCGACGAATCAGCATCGGCGCCCGGAAGGGGAGCATGGCTCCACCCCAACGGGAGTTGCCTCGCTCAAGCGGTGAAGCGGAAGGCGATCGGTCGCGCATTGCGCGTGGCCGATGTCGGTGTGTCGGCGTTGGCCGACCGCCCCGAGTTTCGCTAGGCCAGAGAATTGTTGCCCACCATCGACAGACAGGATGAAAGCCCATGGCCATCCAATGAGTACCCAGCAATGAGTACCCCGCAGTAACGATGGTTCGACCCTGTCTTGGTCGGACCGAGACAGGAGAATTGTGGCAAAGCCCCGCGTTCATGAGATCGCGAAGGAAATCGGAGTATCGAGCAAGGACTTGATGGCCAAGCTTTCTGAGCTTGGTGAGTACGTCAAGGGACCGTCCTCGACACTGGAAGCCCCCGTCGTTCGTAAGGCCCGTGAGGCCTTCCCCGACGCTAAGGGACCCGCTCCGGAACCCGCAACCCCCAAGGTTGCGAGTGCGCCCAAGCCGGGCGCCCCTCGTCCCCCTAAGCCCGCCGCTGCTCCCGTTGAGGAAGCTCCCGCGCAGGCACCAGCAGCACAGTCGTCACCCTCTGCTCCGGCCGCGAGTGCTCCTTCTACGAGCGCCGATGCACCCGTGCAGCCCGCGCACGGCGCCACGCCCGCGTCTCAGGCGTCCCCGGCCGCAGCCGGTGCCGCAGCGACCACCGCTGACGCGAGCGGTGCAGGCGCAGATATGCCGCGTCCGCGCCCGCGTCCGGGTGGCAACAACCCGTTCCAGGCTCCGCGCCCCGGTGCGCCCCGAACGGGCGGCAACAACCCCTTCCAGGCGCCACGTCCAGGCGCGCCTCGCGGTCCACGTCCAGGCGCCCCCGCAGCCGGTGCTCCCGGCGCGCGTCCGGGTGCTCCCGGTGCGCGTCCAGGCGCTCCCGGTGGTGCAGGTCGTCCTGCTCCAGGTGGAGCACGTCCGGGCGGCTTCGCGCCGCGCCCAGCGGGTGCTGGCGGAGCTCCAGGGAGCCGTCCAGGCTTCGGTGGAGGTCCAGGTGCAGCCGCACCAGGCAGCCGTCCTGCAGCGGGTAGCCGTGGCCGCGGTGGAGGCACCGCCGGTGCCTTTGGCCGTCAGGGCGGAAGGCCAACGCGTGGACGGAAGTCCAAGCGGGCCAAGCGGGCCGAGTACGAGCAGCAGCAGGCGCCGTCCATTGGCGGCGTGCAGATCCCTCGGGGTGACGGAAACACGCCGTTGCGCTTGCGTCGCGGTGCGACACTCAGCGACTTCGCGGACAAGATCGATGTCAATCCAGCCTCGCTCGTGACGGTGTTGTTCCACCTCGGCGAGATGGCTACGGCAACGCAATCGCTCGATGAGGACACCTTTGCCGCCTTGGGCGCAGAGCTCGGATACCGCATCGAGATCGTGTCGCCTGAGGACGAGGACAAGGAACTGCTCGAAGACTTCGGGCTCGACCTTGAAGCCGAACTTGCTGCCGAGACGGACGAAGACCTTGAGGCGCGGCCTCCTGTGGTCACCGTCATGGGTCACGTTGACCACGGCAAGACCAGGCTGCTTGATGCCATTCGTAAGGCCGATGTCCAGTCGGGCGAAGCGGGCGGCATTACTCAGCACATCGGTGCATACCAGGTGCGTCGCGAACACGGCGGCACCACCCGTGCCATTACGTTCATTGACACGCCAGGTCACGAGGCCTTCACGGCCATGCGAGCCCGTGGTGCACGCGTCACCGACGTGGCGATCCTTGTGGTCGCAGCCGACGACGGCGTCATGCCCCAGACGATCGAGGCTCTCAACCACGCTCAAGCGGCCAACGTGCCGATCGTGGTTGCGGTCAACAAGATCGACAAGGAAGGCTCCAACCCTGGCAAGATTCGCCAGCAGCTCACCGAGTACAACTTGGTGGCAGAGGAGTATGGAGGCGACACGATCTTTGTCGACGTCTCCGCGACCCAGGGCCTCAACATCGACGACTTGCTCGACGCTGTGTTGTTGACTGCGGACGCCGGTCTTGACTTGCGCGCCAACCCCAACAAGGACGCTCGCGGCGTCGCGGTCGAGGCTCACCTCGACAAGGGCCGTGGCCCCGTGGCAACAGTGCTCGTCCAGTCGGGAACGCTCCGCGTCGGCGACGCGATCGTCGCCGGTACGGCCTACGGCCGCGTGCGCGCCATGTTCAACGAGCACGATGAGCTTGTCGAAGAGGCGCTCCCAGCGCGTCCCGTCATGGTCATCGGCCTCACGTCGGTCCCACGCGCAGGAGACAGTTTCCTCGTGGCGGACGACGACAGGACAGCGCGTCAGATTGCCGAAAAGCGTGAGGCCGCAGACCGTGCAGCCTTGCTCGCGAAGCGTCGCAAGCGCATCAGCCTCGAAGACCTCACCAAGGCCATCGAGGAAGGCAAGGTTGACACGCTCAACCTCATCATCAAGGGCGATGTGTCGGGTGCCGTCGAGGCGCTCGAAGACGCATTGCTCGCGATCGATGTGGGCGACAGCGTCGACCTGCGCGTCATCCACCGTGGAGTGGGTGCAGTCACGCAGAACGACGTCAACCTGGCAACCGTCGACAACGCCATCATCATCGGCTTCAACGTGCGTCCTGCTGAGCGCGTCCAAGAGCTCGCTGATCGCGAGGGCGTCGACATGCGCTTCTACTCGGTCATCTACCGGGCGCTCGAGGAAGTCGAGGCTGCACTCAAGGGCATGCTCAAGCCGGAATTCGAGGAGCGCCAGACCGGTGCCGCGGAGATCATGGAGATCTTCCGTAGCTCCAAGTTCGGCAACATCGCCGGTTGCTTGGTCCGCGAGGGCACCATGAAGCGCAACTCGAAGGTGCGTATCTCGCGTGGCGGCAACGTCGTCGGCGAGGCGACACTCGACACGCTGCGTCGTTTCAAGGACGACGCAACTGAGGTCCGCGAAGGGTTCGAGTGCGGTATTGGGCTCGGCAAGTTCAATGACATTCAGGTGGGCGACCGCATCGAGAGCTTCGAGATGTTCGAGATCCCGAGGAAATAGTGGCTGATTCACCAAGAGCACTCCGGATCGCGGGCACGATCAAGAAGATCGTCGCCCGCGCTCTGGAGAGCGAAATCAAGGATCCTCGCTTGGGGTTTGTCACCGTCACCGAAGTGCGCGTCACGGGAGACTTGCAACAAGCCTCGGTTTTCTACACCGTCTATGGTTCTGAGGAGGACCGCGCCAATACGGCTGCGGCCCTCACCTCGGCCAAGGGTCACATCCGTTCGATGGTGGGTGGTGAGCTGGGAATCCGGCTCACTCCCTCGATCGAGTTTCACCTGGATGCCGTCCCCGAGACCGCAGCGTCTCTCGAAAAGTCCTTGCACGAGGCGGCTCTGCGCGACGCGGAGTTGGCCAAGCTGCGTGAGGGTGCCACCTTCGCAGGGGATGCCGATCCGTACAGGCACCCCGAGGAAGAGGCCGAGGCGCGCAACGCAGCCGGTTCTGACTCGGACGAGGACGAGGTCTGATCGGTGGCTCGCGCCGTCGATGAACCCACTCCTGGCCTGTTGCTTGTCGACAAGCCGCAGGGCCTCACGTCTCACGACGTGGTGGCCAGGGCGCGTCGGCTTCTCGGCACCCGCAAGGTGGGGCATGCAGGCACGCTCGACCCCATGGCCACCGGGCTGCTCATCCTTGGGGTAGGCAAGGCCACGCGCCTGCTGACCTATGTCACGGGCCACGGCAAGTCCTACGACGCGACCATTCGTCTTGGGCAATCCACGATCACGGACGATGCCGAGGGGGAGGTCACAGCGTCGGCCGATGCCTCGGGAGTCACGGACGAAGCGCTTGCCGCGGCGATTGCCTCGCTCACTGGCGACATCTCGCAAGTGCCGAGCGCGGTCAGCGCGATCAAGGTCAACGGCGAGCGGTCCTACGCGCGCGTGCGGGCGGGTGAAGATGTGGTGCTTGCCGCACGGCCGGTGACGGTGTCTTGCTTCGACGTACGTGACGTGCGACGCTCTGACTCGTTCATCGACGTCGACGCCACCATCGACGTCTCGTCTGGCACCTACATCCGCGCACTGGCTCGCGACCTGGGCGCCGCGCTCGGCGTCGGGGGACACCTCACTGCACTGCGCCGCACCAGCATCGGCACCGTGAGTGTCGCCGACGCTCACACGCTCGACGGCCTCGCGGCGTTGGCGGACGAGGGCAATCCCATTCCGTTGGCGTCGCTCGCCGATTCGTCCCGTGCGCTGCTGCCGATGCTCGCTGTGACCGACGCTGAGGTCGCGTCGCTTGGCTACGGACAGGCGCTTGCAGAGCGCGGTCTGGAGTTGGGGGAGCCCGCACACCCAGACGACTTTTCCCACGACGCCGTAGCCGTGAGCCCCGCCGGTACCGCCGTGGCCATCGTGCGCCGGGTCAAGGGCAAGGCCAAGCCCGTGATCGTGTTCGAACCAGCAGTCTCGACCTCGTGACTCAGCAGGGGTTCACTGTGAGGCACAATGACCGGATGACCTCCGTGTGGCGCTCGCTCGCCGACGTGCCCACTGACCTTGGCCCCACCGTCGTGACGGTTGGCAACTTTGATGGCGTGCACAAGGGCCACCAAGCCGTCCTTGCTGAGCTTGTCGCCGCAGCTCACACGCGTGGAGCCAAGGCGATTGCGGTGACATTCGATCCGCATCCCAAGGCTGTTCACGCGCCCGACCACAGCCCCGAGCTCATCACGGGCATCGACGACCGCATAGAGCGCATCGCGAAGACGGGCGTGGATGGCATCGTGATCCAGGACTACACGCTCGACTTCGCGATGGCGACTCCCGAAGAGTTCGTGCGCGACTATCTCGTCGGCGGCCTTGGTGCCGTGGCGATTGCCGTCGGCGGAGACACACGATTTGGTCGGGGCAACGCTGGCGACATCGAAACCTTGCGACAACTGGGGGAGAAGCTAGGCATCGGCATCGACATCATTGGCGATGTGGCCGATGGCCACGCCGGTGCACGGCGTTGGTCGTCGACGTGGGTGCGCGAGCTGCTTGATCAGGGCGATTTGCGCGCGGCGGCAGAAATCCTCGGCGCGCACCACAGGCTGCGGGGCACCGTCATCCACGGTGACAAGCTCGGCCGCGAAATTGGTTTTCCGACAGCGAATCTCGATGTCTACGCGGGCTTCATCCCGCGCCACGGCGTCTATGCGGGCTGGCTCGAGGTGGTTGACCCTGTCGACAATGCGGCCGCAGAGGAGCTTGTGGGCGAGCGTCTTCCGGCGGCGGTGAGCCTAGGAATCAACTACACGGTGGGCACCGTTGGCTTGCGCGTCGAGGCGTTTGTTCTCGATCGAGAGGGCCTCAATCTGTACGGCGCTCGGGTGGCGCTCGACCTCGTGGAATGGCGACGGCCGATGTTTGACTTTGGCGGTATTGACGGGCTGGTGGCGGCGTTACACGAGGACGTGGCTTGGACGCGCGAGGTCCTTGGGGTTTCCGCGACGTAGACGGCGTGGCGTGGGGGCTCCTACTCCTGTATAGTTAGCGGTTGCCGTGAAACGGCCGCGGATTCCAGTGCCCCGGAGAACAAGCCCGGGTGCGCCGCGCAACGATCAACAAGGAGAACCTGTGCCTCTCGAGCCAGACGTCAAGAAGTCCATCATGACCGAGTACGCCATCCACGAGGGCGACACCGGTTCGCCCGAGGTCCAGGTGGCGATGCTGACGCAGCGCATCCTTGACTTGACCGAGCACGGCAAGGTGCACAAGCACGACCACCACTCGCGTCGTGGACTTCTCCTCCTTGTCGGCAAGCGTCGTCGCCTTCTGGGTTATCTCCAGAACGAGGACATCTCGCGCTACCGTTCTTTGATTGAGCGCCTGGGCCTGCGTCGCTAATCCCTTCAGGGGAGCGATGCGCCACTTGGTGCTCGGGCCCGGCTGTTCGCCCCCTTCGGGGGAGCTGAGCGGCCGGGCCTTTTCATGTCTCGCGCGGGCTTCCACGAGGCTCGCCGACGCTTCTCGCGACTGGCCGCTGCTGACTGAACCGAAGTAGGCCTTCCCTGGTACCATTGTTGTGGCCTCGCTTCTAGGTGAGGCCCCAGTTCATACCCCTGGCAGGCCAGCTGAACGCTGATCCTCGGTGGTGATGAGCAGAACCTTCCGCCAATCCCGGAACCGTTCTGAGCATTTCCACTGACGATCAGTGTGGCTAAGACCCATATGTTCGCCTGGCCTGCTCCGAAAAAAGGAGCAACTTCCACATGGAAGGTCCCGACATCCAGTTCGCCGAAGCAATCATTGATAATGGTCGCTACGGAACCCGTACGGTGCGTTTTGAGACCGGTCGCCTTGCACAGCAAGCCGCCGGTACCGTTGCCGCCTACCTTGACAACGACACCATGCTGCTTTCTGCCACCACGGCAGGCAAGCACCCGCGTGACGGCTTCGACTTCTTCCCCCTCACGGTGGACGTAGAAGAGCGTTCGTACGCGGCAGGAAAGATCCCCGGCTCGTTCTTCCGTCGCGAGGGCCGTCCCTCGACCGACGCGATCCTGACGTGCCGCCTGATCGACCGCCCGCTGCGCCCCACCTTTGTGTCGGGCCTGCGCAACGAGGTCCAGGTGGTCATCACCGTCCTCGCCATCAACCCCGATGACTCGTACGACACGCTCGCGATCAACGCCGCATCGGCGTCGACGCAACTCTCGGGTCTGCCCTTCACCGGCCCCATCGCTGGCGTGCGCATTGCGCTCGTCGACGGTCAGTGGATCGCGTTCCCCAAGTACTCGCAGAAGGAACGCGCCGTCTTCGACATGGTCGTTGCCGGTCGCATTGCTGGCGACGACATCGCCATCATGATGGTCGAGGCGGAAGCCACCAACGACTCCTTTACGCTGATCTCTGAGGGCGCCCAGGCTCCCACTGAGGCCGTCGTGGCAGAGGGACTCGAGGCGGCCAAGCCGTTCCTCAAGGCACTGTGCGAGGCTCAGATCGAGCTCGCCAGCAAGTCTGCCAAGGAGCCCAAGGAATTCCCGCGCTTCCTGGACTACCAGGACGACGTCCTGGCAGCGGTGAAGGCTGCCACCGAGGCGGACCTGTCCGCAGCGCTGCAGATCGCCGACAAGCACGAGCGCGAGAACCGTCTCGATGACATCAAGGACGCGGCTCACGCTGCTCTTGACTCTCAGTTCGAGGGACGCGAGAAGGAAATCTCGGCGGCCGTTCGCTCGGTCACCAAGCAGACCATTCGCCAGCGCATCCTCAAAGACGGCGTCCGCATCGACGGCCGTGGCCTCAAGGACATCCGCCCGCTGACGGCCGAGGTTGGCCCCATCCCGCGTGTGCACGGCTCCGCCATCTTCGAGCGCGGCGAGACCCAGATCCTGGGAATCACCACGCTCAACATGCTCAAGATGGAGCAGCAGATCGACTCGTTCGGTCCGGAGAAGAAGAAGCGCTACGTTCACCACTACAACTTCCCGCCCTTCTCCACGGGCGAGACGGGCCGCGTGGGTTCCCCCAAGCGTCGCGAGATCGGCCACGGAGCGCTCGCAGAGCGTGCCCTCGTGCCCGTTCTTCCTTCGCGCGAGGAGTTCCCCTACGCAATTCGCCAGGTCTCTGAGGCGCTGGGCTCAAACGGCTCGACGTCGATGGGTTCCGTGTGTGCCTCGACACCCGCGTTCA
>SWCB01010195.1_pt2 | contig 31185 bp, 25 predicted proteins | sample 4692901 | NCBI WGS metagenome assembly SWCB01 (sample SAMN10267276, study PRJNA491770) | bioreactor metagenome | isolation source: DHS bioreactor inoculated with subseafloor sediment | place: Japan: off Shimokita Peninsula | collected 2006-08 | reverse complement strand
CCTTCGCGGCGATGCATCTGTTTCGATTCCTGATCTTTCTTCTGATGCGCTATTGGCACGGTTGGCACGGCCGCTGGCGCACGGTCGTCTGGTCCTCGGCCCTGCTCTTCGGCGGCTTCACCGCCATCCTCCTCGCCCCCAACGTCTGGGTCTTCCTGCTGGGCCTGAGCGCCTTCGGCGCCGCCACCGGGGCTATCTACTACGCCGCCTTGTACTACGGCCTGGCCGTGGGCAACGCGGAAGTGGAAGCGGGAGGCAAGCACGAGGCCCTCATTGGCTGCGGCTTCATCTTCGGACCGCTCGCCGCCCTGCTGCCCTACTGGCTCGGCGTTGACGAGGGCAGCCGTCAGACCGCGATTCTTCTGTCGAGTCTGCTTGTCTGCGCCGCGGCGTCGTACTGGGTGTTCCAGCCGATGCTCGCCTGGCGGAGGCGAGAGCAGGGTTAGAGCAGGGTCGAGTCGAGTCGGATGCAGCGGGGTGCCGTGCAGGTGGGGATACACACAAGACGGTGGGGCGGGCGTCTCGCCCGCCGGACAAAGCGTGGTTGCACCCATTCCGGCGGGCGAGACGCCCACCCCACTCCCGGGGAAGTGGTCGCAACCGCTGCGTCGCCGCTGCCATCGGCGGCAATCAGGAACGCGCCGACGCCATCGGCGGTTTCGGGGGGCGCATGAAAAAACCCCAGACTGGCTTTGCGGCAAGCCTGGGGCGTTGAGTAAGAGGGAAGCCTTGGTTGATTCGACGCACACGTCCCACGAAATCGCGGGCAGGCATCGGCACCTGGCGCCGGGGGCGCGGTGCTGGAGATTTCTTCTCTTTCAAGATGGCAGTCTAAGGCGACGTGCCTCCACCATCACTCTACGCTAAAGCTAATCTCTCCTATCGGTAGCCGCAACCGAAAACTACCTATCTCCCTGTTATTCGCGGCTTCAGGAATCGGCCGCGTGGGAGAAGCTTCGGTCACTTGACTCTCCGCAGCGCCACGAAGTCGGGTTCCACTTGTTCACGGAAGTGCTCCAAAAAAGAGAAGGGGACCCCGCAAGGACCGAATATGATGTGGCCTAGGGCCCCACAAACACAATTGCTGGGGCCTTCGCTGTCTCAAAGGGCAGGGGAACTTGCCGCTGCATCAAGGATCGTCCCAGCTTCATGTCGAGCGCCGGCCGAATGACGCCTTGGATCTCCGCAAGAAGACAATCCAGCCGAATTCCCGCCTCCTGGCCAGCATCGAGCCCACCCAATCTCGCCACGGTCATCGCCCACACCCCCTGCACCCCGCGCGGATTGCCGCGGAGATAGTGCTCCATGGTGACGGCGGCGTGGATCAGTCCCTGGTAGAGGTCGCGGCGCGGGCCGTTCGCAAGGTCCCATATCTCTTCCCAGACGTCGTGCGCGTCGAAGTAGCGGCAGTCGTTGAACAGGCGCACGCCTTCCAGGAAGGTCGCCCATTCCTCCTCTTTGAATCCGTTGGGGGGTGGCAGCGCGGACACCGGCCTAGATGGACTCCGGCTCGCGGTAGAGGTCGAGATAGAACTCGCGCAGTTTGCCGACATCGCGGGTGCCATCCAGTTTGAATCCAAACTTCTGGAAAAGCGTGATAGCGGGCGCTGCCCCGGGCTCGGTGTCCAGCACGACCTTGAGGTAGCCGACCTCCTGACAGAAGGCGATGCCCGTCTCGATCAACTTCGTGCCCACACCCCGGTTGCGGTGATCCTTGGCGACGCGCAGGCGTCGCATTTCGGCGGCATGGGGATTGGCCCGTTGCACGCCGATCGTGCCGATGATGCCCACGCCTTCCAGAATGGCCACCCAGAAGCAGGTGCCGTCTTCCTCGTCAGAGAGGTAGGCCGAAATGATGTTCTCGATGTCCGCCCCGGTGTCGTTGGGATCGGCGCTGCCCGCCAGGTGGCCGTCGTGATAGAGCTCGACCACGGCGTCGTGATCGCCCGGGTCGTAGACCCGAATGGTGAGTTTCTCTCCGTAGGGCTCAGGGCTCATGGCGGTGTGTGGCTCGATTGGCCCGGACGCGGAGGCCCAGGAACGTGGGGTTGGGGCAGCAGTAGTACCGCATTATAGGGCCGTCTCAGCCCCGTGCGATGGGCACGAACTCGAGTTTCCCCACATCCGGAGCCAGCACCGCCACGCTGTAGCGCGCGGCCCGTTGCAGGGCGCCCGGATTGATCAGGCGGGCCCCCTCAAGGGGTTGGTCCGTGGCCCGATGCGTGTGGCCTTCCAGGATGTAGTCCACCCCGTCCGCCAGCGCTTCACGCCGGTGCCGGGGCTCGTGGCCGTGGTGAAAGACGATCCGCCGCCGGCCGCAGATCAATTCACCGCAGGGATGGTGCACGTGGTATCCCAGGATGCGAGCGTAGTGGGCCAGCGGCTCAATCGGCCAGTCGACGTTGCCAAACACCAGGTGCACCGGCAGGAAGGGCTTGGTCAGCAGGGCATCCAGGATGGCTTCGTCCTCGATGTCGCCGAGATGAATCAGGGCGTTCGCCCCGGCGCGCTGCAAGGCCTGCACGGCCCGGGTGGTGGTGCCCACGTTGCCGTGTGAGTCGGAGAGGATCCCCAGACGAAGGTACGACCTCGACTTGAACTTGAGCCGGGCGTACGGCTTGTCATTCGTCACGAAGGGGGCTCCTTCCCTCGACGATGCGGCCGCGACTGCCGGGTGCGACGACCTTGCGGACGAAGCGCCGGTAGGCCTGGTCGAGCGCCTCCACATCACTGCCGAAGTAGGCCTGGAAGACGGCGGCGTCGCGATCCTGGCGCGTGGCCAGCACCGCCGCCCGGGGCCCCAGCACGGCTGCCAGGTGTTCGTGCACACGCCCGGCCGCCGCGTCACGCAAGAGTTGCTCCAGGCTGGGTCGATGCGAACCGGCATCGCCTTCGAGCAGGAAGTGGACCAAGGCCCAGGCCTGGGCGTAGTAGGTCAGTTCGCCGCCGTCCGGCCGCTGCATTCGCTCGATCGGTGAGCTGCCGATGAGCGTCGCCAGGGAGAGCAAATCGCCCGCGGCCTCGGCGTCGCGCAGCTCGTTGAAGCGTTCCGTGTTGGCCCAGGGCTTGAAGACCGCCTCGCTGCCGGCGAACTTGTAGCCTTCCATGTAGGTCGCCATTCCCTCGTCGAGCCACATGGGCAAGGGCGTGCGAAAGGTTGTCTGGTTGTACTGGTGCCAGCCTTCGTGAGCGGCGATGGCGAAGGTGTCCTTGGGGCCGATCTGCCAGAGCACCGCCGTGCCGTTGATCGAGTACCCCCCGCGCGGGATCTGCATGTAGAGCGGCGCGCGCGCGCCAAGGAACCGACTCGTAAAGCGCTTCCATTCACCGCGATTGGCGAAGAGGTAGGAGTCCATGCGCCGGCGGGGCGTGGGCAGGTCCGTGATGGCGTGGCTGTACCGGGCCAGCGATGCCTCCAGGAAACCGGGCAGCCGCTCCAGGAGGAATGGGCGCGTCTCCGTGGTGCGCAGGCGGTAGTGGTCCGTCAAAATCAGCGTGCCCTGCGTGCCCTCGAACTCCCACTCGACCTCGCTCATGCGGATGGGCAGGACGCCGGCCTGGGGCGTGGGGTCTTCTTCGACCGCCGTCGTCGGTCGCGGGGACGGTTGGCACCCCGCGATGACCAGCGCCGCCAGGATGCACAGAAGCGATCGTGCCGCCACACATTTAGCGGCGCGGGCTTGCCCCGCGTTCAGCGCTGCGATTCCACGCCGGTCACACGATTCATCGTCGCCCAGCCGTTGGGCACTGGTTGACAAGCAGCCAGTGGCAGCCGGCGACGCCAAGCCCGGGGTAAACCCCGCCGCTAAATGGGGCAACGGCGCTGTGACCGGATCTGTTGTGGGGGTCGTGGGGGTCATGATGGGCATTACGACAACTTCGCCAGGGCGGTTTCGATTGTCTTCTGTTCTTCTTCGAGTTGCGTCAGTTGGCCGCGGGTCTGCTCGACGAGGTGAGCGGGGGCCTTGTCGACGTAGCCGGGGTTGCTCAGCCGCTTCTGCAGGCCGGTGATCTTGCCCGCGACTTCGGCGAGGTTCTTCTCCAGCCGCTGCTTCTCCGCACCGGCGTCCAGGGCGTCGGTCAGGTTGCTCACCGCGTGGTCCTTGCCCAGGGCGGTGATGACCGCCTGGTCGCCGCTGGCGGGCTCGGTCACGATGCGCTCCAAGCCACACAGCGTCGGCACCAGGGCTCCTGCCTTCTCGATCTGGGCCAGGGTCTCGCTATCGGTGTGCAGCACGATCTGCCGCTTGGGCTGAACGTTGCGCTGGGACCGCGTCTCGCGAATCGCCCCGATGAGTTCGCGCATGCGGTCGAACTCCGCCTCCACTTCTTCATTGCGCAAGGAGCCGTCCGCAATCGGCCAGCCGGCGCTGGTGCACAGTTCCGCGGGCTTGAGTGTCAGTCCCGCAACCGGCGTGGCCTCGAAGTCCTTGAGCCGTTCGTGCAGCGACTCGGTGATGAAGGGGCAGATTGGGTGCAGCAGCCGCAGAATCGAATCGATGACGCTGTAGAGCACCGCGCGCTGGTGAGCGTTGTCGCGCACGGTCGGCTTGATCGCCTCGACGTAGAAGTCGCAGAAGTCACGCCAGAAGAGATCGTAGATGTGCTGGGCGTAGACGTTGAACTGGTAGGAGGCAATCGCCGCCTCGATCTTGGCGATGGTGTCGGCGAGCCTTGACAGAATCCACCGATCTGCCAGCGCCAACTCGCCGTCGTTCGGGTCGATTGGGCCCGATTGCAGGTTGTGCATCGCGAAGGCGGTGGCGTTCCACAGCTTGTTGCAGAAGTTGCGGCCGATGTCGAACTTGGGGCTGGTGTTCTTCTGCGACTCCTCATCGAAGACGACGGGCATACGCACGTCCTGCGTGTTGGTCGTCATCTGGCAGAGCGTGAAGCGCATGGCGTCCGAGCCGTGCGAGTGGATGATGTCCAGCGGATCGACGCCGTTGCCCAGGGATTTGGACATTTTGCGTCCCTCGCCATCCTGGATCATGGCGTGGATGAAGACGTGCGGGAAGGGCAGCCTGCCGACGAAGTACTGGTTGAACATCACCATGCGTGAGACCCAGAGGGTGATGATCTCGCGAGCGGTGCAAAGCACGTTGCTGGGGTTGAAGGCCTGCAGTAAATCGGTGTTGTCGGGCCAGCCCATGGTGGACAGCGGCCAGAGCGCGGAGGAGAACCAGGTGTCGAGGACATCAGGGTCTTGCTTGATGCTAAGGAGATATCGGAGTACGCGCCCTGCAGCTGCCACGGCGCTGTTGCTTGTGAAGTCTGGCAATCGGAATAGCTCAGGTTCCTGGCCAGGCTCCAGCTTCTTGAACTGGATGCCGCTGTGGTATTGCACAAGCATGTTCAATGCCCGCTCCGCCTCTGCGTTACGGGCACACAGATGAGCCGTCATGCTCTCCACCTCAAGTCGCAAAACGATGCAACCTGGAATTCCCATCGCCTGTGCATATGTCTCGATGGCAGCCTCGAACTCCTGCTTGAACTCGGCACGGTCTGCCTCCATCTCATCAACACCGCGCGGCCCAATCCTGCTGTAGTTGCAGACCACGCTCCACACCGGAATCCGATGTCCCCACCAAAGTTGGCGGGAGATGCACCAGTCGCGGATGTTCTCGTGCCAGGTCTGGAAGGTCTTGGCGTAGCGCTCGGGGAAGAAGCGCAGGCCGTCGCGCTCCTCCTGTCCAAGCGAGCCGCGACTGTGAGGGAGCGGTTCCCCCGCACGGCAATCGCCATCGCTCGCCGGCGACTCCGTTTTCCATGCCTCGACCACGCCGCCAAGATCCTCGCCCTGTTCGTCCGTGACATACCGGCATGCCGCCAGGAAATGGGCTTCTTCCTTGAGGTATCGGGTGCTCCCATGTCGAGTCCACACGCGCCGATCCGCTTCCGCCAAGTTGGCTTCACGCAGGCGGCGTGTCGCGTAGGACTTGATGTCGTTCATAGCCCGCTCAGGCGGAACGTCAGCGCTGATCACAGCGTGGAGGTGGTTTGAGCGCACGTTCAGCGCGTGCAGCTTCCAGCCGCGATGTTCACAGACCTCGACGATTGTCTCCGCCACGATCTTGCGGCGGGTCTCGTCCAGTTCGAACGGCTCTTGCTTGAGACGATCGAAGCCCGCACGCTCCTCCCGCTCATCGCCTGTCAAGACCGGCGTTCCCGGGAGGTTCTTGGGCTGCTTCACGGAGCCACGGGAATCCCCGTGCAGCCAGGTGCCGTAGCAGGTGAAGGTGATGAGGTAGTGGTCGAGGGGGCTTTTTGGAGGGCGGGGCGTGGCCGCTTGCCCGGTTGGGGAAACCGCTCCCTCACGGTCGCGGCTCGCTAGAGGCACCGCTCCCTCACGGTCGCGGCTCGCTGATGGCACCGCTCCCTCACGGTCGCGACTCGCTAGAGGCACCGCTCCCTCACGGTCGCGGCTCGCTGGGGGCGCCGCTCCCTCATCCGCCTGAGGCGGACGGCTCGTTGAGGAAGTGTCCTCAAACGGATCGCTTTCCTTCCAACTGCACGCCGTCCCCGGCGCCCGCTGCTCGGTCGCCATCGAGCGCAGCGCCGCCCCCGCCAGGCGCTCATCCGTCACCTTCACGTACCACTGGTCGCTCAGGTACGGCTCGATCGCCACGTGGCTGCGGTAGCTGTGCCCGACGCTGTGGCTGTAGGGCTTGACCTCTTCGAGCAGGTTGTTCACGCGGAACCAGTCGACGATCGCCTCGCGGGCTTCGTAGCGGTCCATGCCCAGCAAGTTCTCGAGGATCTCATCGTGCGAGTTGACTTCCCATTCCTCCGCGGGCCAGCCGTGCTCTTTGCTGATGCTGGCCGAAGGCGAGAGCGTGTTGATGACGGGTAAGTCGTGCCGCTGGCCGATCTCCCAGTCGTTGGGGTCGTGGGCGGGGGTGACCTTGAGATAGCCCGTGGCGAACTGGGCCTTGGCGTCGTTGGGGTCGCCGCCGAATTTGATGGGCAGGACGACGTACTCGTCCTCGATGATGGGGATCTCGCGATTGACGATGGGCAGGCGCAGCGTCCGCCCGCGCAGGGCCTCCGCGCGCGGGTCCCTGGGATTCAGCGCCACCGCCGTGTCGCCCAGCATCGTCTCCGGCCGGGTCGTCGCCACGGTGACGCGATCGATCGTCTCGCCGTTGATGGTGACAGGGTCGCCGATGAGCGGGTACTGCATGTACCAGAAGTGTCCTTCGACCTCGACATCCTCGACCTCATCGTCGGCGAGGGCCGTCTGCGTGACCGGATCCCAGTTCACCAGCCGCTTGCCGCGGTAGATCAAGCCGTCCTTGAAGAGCTGGAAGAAGGCTTCGCGCACCGCCCGGGCGCACTGCTCATCCATGGTGAAGCGCTGGCGATCCCAGTCGCAGGAGCAGCCCATCTCTTCGAGCTGGTGGCTGATGCGAGCTTCGAACTCGTCCTTCCAGTCCTGCACCTTGGCGATGAAGGTGTCTCGGCCGCCTTGGCCCTCCTCCTCGAGCTGGCGGTAGTGGGCCAGGGCCGGCTCGCCGGCGGCCGTAAGGCGTTTGTCCACCACGGTCTGGGTGGCGATGCCGGCGTGGTCCGTGCCGGGCAGCCAGAGCGTCTCGAAGCCGGCCATGCGGTGATGGCGGATCAGGATGTCCTGGAGGGTGTTGTTCAGGGCGTGCCCCAGGTGCAGGGCCGCCGTCACGTTGGGCGGGGGGATGACGATGGCATAGCCCTGGCTCGACCCGTCCAGAACCCGTCCAGGATCGGGGTGAAAGGCGTCGCTGGCTCGCCAGCGGGCCCGGATGGCGGGTTCCGCCTCGGCAGGCGCGTAGACTTTGGGAAGCGGCTGTTTCATCGTCTGGCTCATGGGCGCGATTGTAACGAGCGGGCAAAGCGACCTGCGAAATCGTCCGATACCTTTGGCACTATGAACAAGCGAATCGTTGTCAGTGCGTTAGCGGTCCTCTGCCTGGTCATGATCGGTGCCCTGATCGTGACGCTGAAGCCGGAAGCCACGCCGCAGCAGGCGGAGGCAGCGCCCGGCTCGCCTAGCGCCCAAGGCGCGGGGGAGAGCCAACTCACGCCCGAGCAGAAGGCCGAACTGCGGTTGACGCTGGAGCAGGCGTCGCAGGAGTTGAACCAGGGCCAGTACGCCCTCGCCCAGCGTCGGCTGGAAGACGCCGCCACGCGCTTCCCCCGCCGGCAGCAGGTGCAGACGCTGCTGCACGAAGCGCATGTGGGTCAGCAGCAGTGGCAGCCCGCCTACGCCGCCATCCAGGAAGCGATCAACATCGGCCCCGCCAGCGCCCCCATGCACGATGCCGCCGGCGTCGTGGCCAACAAGGCCGGCTTCGTTGAGGAGGCGGTGCAGCATTACGCCCTGGCCATGTCGATCGACGCGGCGAACCCCAAGTACCCGCTCTATCGGGCCCAACTCCTGCTCAAGCTGGGCGAGGACGACCAGGCCCGCCGCTTCCTCATGCAGACGGTCAATCTCGATGAGGCGCAGGACTTCGCCTGGGGCACGCTCGCCCAACTCGCCTTGCGTGAGAATGAGCCCGACCTGGCCCTGCAGTACATCACCAGGGCTCGCGAGATCGAGCCCACCCGCAGCCATTGGATCATCGAAGAATGCAAGGCCCTGCGTCGCAAGAACGAAGCGGAGCGGGCGGCCATGCTCATCACCGGCTTGCCGCAGGACGTCCGCGATCAACCGGGCATCCTCGAGGATCTGGCGACCAGCTACGCCATGCTGGGTCAGCCCGGCGACGCTGCCACCGCCTGGCAGGAGCGCAGCGATCGCTTGCCGAACGACTGGTACGCCGCCTGGCAGGCCGCTGTCTGGTTCGAGCGGGCGGGGGACTACGAGGAAGCGCTGCGTTTCGCGCAGATCGCCGCCGTCGTGGGGCCGGAGCAGGAGCAGCCGCGCGAGATGCTGCGTCGCCTCACCAGCGCCGCCGCCGTCCCCGGGGACGAGGGATAAGTGAGGAACAGAAACTCGCGGACCGCAGGCACGCCGACTACAGTCCCCCTGCCCCTCAGTCTCTTGGTCCCTCTGTCCCTCAGTCCCTTCCATCTTCGGAGCCCCCATGATCCGCGAGATCGACGGCCGTTACATCGCCGACACCGCCCGCATCCTCGGTGAGGTGAGCCTCGGTGAGCGCGTCAGCGTCTGGTACAGCGCTGCCATCCGCGGCGACGTCGCTCGCATTGAGATCGGCGACGAATCCAATATCCAGGACAACGTCACCATCCACTGCGACACCGGCAAGCCGAATCACATCGGCAAGCGCGTCACCATCGGGCACAATGCTGTCGTGCACGGCCTGGAAGTGGGGGACGGCTCACTGATCGGCATGAACGCCACGGTCCTGGGCGACACGCGCATCGGCAAGAACTGCCTCATCGCCGCCGGCGCGGTGGTCACGCCGGGGACCGTCGTCCCGGATGGGCACGTGGTCATGGGGACGCCTGGCAAGATCGTGCGCGAGACGAATGATCGCGAGAAGGACTATCTCAGCTGGCTGTGGGAACGGTACGTGGAGTTGAGCCAGGCGCACGTCGCCGACCCGACGGGTCCGCGGTTCAAGCCTTGGTCAGGCGTCGTCTGATCACGTCGATTCGGGCTCGGCGAAGAGATCCGCCTGGGCGGGGATCTCCGGCGGGGCTTCCTGCAACTCCCGCACTTCCTCGGCGAGTTCGTCGAGGTCGGCAAACTGCATGTACTCGCTGGCGAAGCGGAGGTAGGCGATCTGGTCCAGCGGTCGCAGCTTGGCCATGATCCGCTTGCCGATCGCTTCCGAGGGCACTTCGCGGTCGTACACCTGATGGATCTCTTCCTCGACTTCCTTGACGACGCGCTCGCGATCCTCCACGGACACCGCCCGCTTGCCGCAGGCCGCATGCACCCCCGCCATCATCTTCTTGGCGTCGAAGGGATCCCGCTTGCCGTTTCGCTTGATCACGATGAGCCGGCTGGTCTCCTCGACCCGCTCGTAGGTGGTGAAGCGCTTGCTGCACTGCAGGCACTGTCGGCGACGGCGCACCGCCTGGCCATTATCGGTCAGCCGACTGTCGATGACCTTGTTGTCGTTCAGTTTGCAGAACGGGCAGAGCACGCGAGGCCCCTAGCAGCGGTGTCTGAACCAGTGGGACACCTCAGTATCTTGCTGTACGCCGGCAGGGGCGTCAAACCGGCCTTGGCCGGGGGCCGGGCCCCAAGGTCCCCTCGCCGCCCTCCGAAGTGGCCGCCGCCGGCTCCTCGAGAGGCCTGGCGGGACCGGAATCCCCCCCTTCCCGCCGAATGCCGATTGCCTGGCCCGCTAACAGCCGATATTCTTCTCTGAGTGCGAACGCGGGTGTGCCGCGTACGCCTGCCGTGCATCGCGACGAGGTGTTCGTGACGAACGACTCACAAACCTGCCAGCTCGCTGGGTTCGCGCTGTGTCTTTCGTGATGGACGGCCCCATCGTTGCAAATCCGCCAACTTTCTTTGCGGGCCGGACGTTCCGCCCCGTTTTCGTGCCGCCTGCTCGCCGACGCCGGCGCGGCGGGGAAGCACGCCACCTTTCGGGATTCGGGAGATTGACTCATCGCTAGAAGACGCTTTTTCAAGCCCACCGGGCCCATGCCGCGGAAACTGCGGGTGAATCGCGAGATCCGCATTTCACCCGTCCGCCTCGTTGACGAAGACGACAACCAGATTGGCGTCGTCGAATTGCACGAGGCCTTCCGCCGTGCCGAAGCTGCCGGCCTCGATCTCGTCGAGGTGGCCTCGCAGTCTCGGCCACCCGTCTGTCGCATCATGGACTACGGCAAGCACCGCTACGAGGAGTCCAAGAAGGACCAGCGGGCTCGCGCCAAGTCCAAGTCGGCCGAAATGAAGGAAGTCCGTCTCGGACGAACCATCAAGGTCGACCCGCACGATGTGGGGATCCGCGTCGACCGGGCTCGCAAGTTCCTTCTTGCCGGCCACAAGGTGCAGATCTCCCAGCAGTTCCGCGGCCGCGAAATGCAGCACCGCGACCTGGGACGCAACATCATCAAGCGTGTGATCGACGCCTTGGCCGATGTCTCCAAAGTGGACGGTCCCATCCGTCAGGCCGGTCGCGCCATGAGCGTCATCATCGCGCCCGACAAGGACAAGATCCGCACCTACCAGCGCAACATGAAGGCCGAGGCGGACGCCAAGGCGGCCGCCGCAGGCGAAGTTCCGGACGCTGAGGTGACGACGGACGTCGAGGCGATCGAGCCGGCCGGCGAGCCGTTGATTCCCGAGGAGATCGTCGAGGCCCTCGCCTCCGAGCCGGCCGCCGAAGAGTCCGCTCCCGAAGTGGTCGTTGAAGAGCCTGCTTCCGAGCCCGTCGTTGAAGAAACCGCTCCCGAGCCGGTCATCGAAGAGCCGGCTTCCGAGCCCAAGCCCGTGGAATAAGCGGCTGCCTGTGTCTCGCTGCCAAGGTCGAGTCCTTGGCGTGGACCGGCACCTGTCGTCTCATCCCGTCCCGCCCAACGCTCCGGCGTTGAGGAACATCTTGCGGCCCGCCTGCGCGGCCGGTCGCCCCTGCAAGACCCCCGCCCATGACCAAGACAAAGCAATCCGTCGTGGCGATACCCGGTGACGGTATCGGACCTGAAGTATGGGAAGCCACCCGCCGCGTCATTGACGCCTCCGGGGCCAAGTTCGTCTGGATCGAGTGCCAGGCCGGCCAGGCCGCCCTCGATGCCCACGGGGAACTGCTGCCCCATGAGACGATCAGCCTGATTCAGCAGCATCGCGTCGCCATCAAGGGTCCCTGCACCACACCCATCGGCGGGGGTTTTCGCTCCGTCAACGTCCATCTCCGCAAGGAGTTCAATCTCTACGCCGCCGTCCGCCCCGTGCGCAGCCAGCCCGGCGTGATCACGCGCTACGAGGATGTGGATCTCGTCGTCCTGCGGGAGAACACCGAGGGCCTCTACAGCGGCGCTGAGAACCAGGTCACGGAAGACGTCATCGTCTCCATGAAGGTGGCGACCAAGAAGGCCTGCCTGCGCATCGCCCGCTTCGCCTTCCGCTACGCCACCCGCAACCAGCGCAAGAAGATCTCCTGCCTGCACAAGGCCAACATCATGAAGATGACCGACGGTCTCTTCCTGGATTGCGCCCGCCGTGTGCACGAGGAGGAATACCCCAACATCGCCTACGAAGAGCTGATCATCGACGCCGCCGCCATGCGGATCGTCCAGGATCCCACCGCCTTCGACATCATCCTCTGTGAGAACTTCTACGGCGATGTCATCTCCGATCTCTGCGCCGGCCTGGTGGGTGGGCTCGGCGTCACCCCCGGGGCCAACATCGGCGATGAAGCCGCCATCTTCGAAGCGGTGCACGGCTCGGCTCCCGACATCGCCGGCCAGAACAAGGCCAATCCCCTGGCCCTGATGATGTCCGGCGTGCAGATGCTCCGCTATCTGGCTACCAATCGTCGCCTGCCGTATTTGGGCAAGTGCGCTGACAGCATCGCCCTGGCCTACCGAGCCTGCCTCGCCGAGGGCGCGACCACCGCTGACCTGGGGGGCAAGCTGAGCACGACCGAGTTCACCGACGCCGTCATTGAGCACATCGAAGTGCCCTGACGTGATTCGCGAGAGCCCCCTCCGCGGCGCCTCGAGGCTAAACGCGGAGCGCCAGCCAGCGCCCACTCCGCCTCCCAAATTCCCAAGTTCCCCAATTCCCTTGGTCCCCTAGTCCCTTCGACCCGCGGTCCCTTCCGACCCCCCAAAAAGCGCCTATCCTAGGGGTGGAGGTATTCCATGGCCCATTCCCCCACGCATCGTGAAGTCGCCACCCCGACCGCCCCCTCGGAGAAGCACACGCAGTGCTCCCGCACCCAGAAGGCGGCCCTCAGCGAGGAGGCCGCCGCCCGTCTCAACGGCAGTAGCGGCGATGTCGATCCCCACGCAGTGACCATCTCCGGCCTGGTGCTGGACCGCATCTACGGCCCCGAGAAGCCGGCCGAGTCGCTGAAGAACATCAACCGCGAGCTCCCCCAGCCGGGCGTCTTCCCCTTCACCCGCGGCGTCCACCCGGGCATGTATCGCGATCGCCTCTGGACCATGCGGCAGTTCGCCGGCTTCGGCTCCGCGGACGACACCAACGCCCGCTTCAAGTACCTCCTCTCGCAGGCCAAGGGCACCAAGACCAACACCGGCTTGTCGACCGCCTTCGACCTGCCCACCCTCATGGGACGCGATTCCGACGATCCGCTGGCCGGCGGCGAGGTCGGGCGCTGCGGCGTCGCCATCGACACCATCGAGGACATGCATCGCCTCTACGCCGACATCCCCGTCGACTCCGTCACCGTCTCCCAGACAATCAACGGCCCGGCCTGCGTCATCTGGGCCATGTACATCGCCCACGCCATTCAGCGCGGCATGGACAAGGCCAACCTCGCGGGCACCCTGCAGAACGATATCCTCAAAGAGTTCCACGCCCAGAACGAGTGGATCTACCCGCCCGAGCCTTCCGTCAAGCTCGTCGTTGACACCATCGAATACGCCACCCAGCACTTGCCCCGCTGGAACTCGATCTCGATCTCCGGCTACCACATTCGCGAAGCCGGCTCGACCGCGACCCAGGAACTTGCCTTCACGCTCCGCGATGGCATGGAGTACGCCGAGTTGGCGATCGAGCGCGGGCTCGATGTCGACGCCTTCGCTCCGCGTCTGAGCTACTTCTTCAACAGCCACAACGAGTTCTTCGAAGAGATCTGCAAGCTGCGGGCCGCCCGCCGCATCTGGGCCCGAGCCATGAAGGATCGCTTCGGGGCCAAGAGCGAACGCTCCATGTGGATGCGGACGCACGTGCAGACGGCCGGCTGCTCGCTCACGGAACAGCAACCGCTCAACAACATCGTTCGCGTCGCCTACCAGGCGATGGCCGGCGTCTTGGGCGGATGCCAGTCGCTGCACACCGACTCGATGGACGAGACGCTGGGCCTGCCCACCGAGACCGCGGTGACCGTCGCCCTGCGCACGCAGCAGATTCTCGCTCACGAGACCGGCGTCACCCGCACCGCCGACCCGCTCGGCGGCGCCTGGTTCATCGAAGAACTGACCGATCGCATGGAAGCCGAAGCCAACCGCTACATCGGGGAGATCGATGCGCTGGGCGGCGTGGTGGCGGGCATCAACAAGGGCTACTTCCGCAGGCAGATTGCCGAGGCCAGCCATCGCTTCAGCCAGGAGATGGAAGCGGGGGACCGCATCATCGTCGGCGTCAACGCCTACACGGATCCCGATGAGAACCGGGCGGTCGACATCCTCGACATTCCCCACCAGGTCGAGGTCGACCAGTGCGATCGCCTGGCGGAGTTCAAGAAGCGTCGCGATGCCGACGGCGTGAAGCGGGCGCTCGACGCCATCCGCGCCGCTGCCAAGAACGATGAGAACGTCATGCCGGCGCTCATCGAGGGGTCGCTGGCGAATTGCTCGATGGGCGAGATGGTGCAGGCCATGGCCGACATCTACGGCCGCTACACCGGCGGCCCCGAGTGGTAAGAAAGCCGCCGATGGGATCGGCGGTCCGCGTGCTTCTCTGACGACTTGCCCCCAAGCCCACGGATTCGAATCCGTGGGCTTTCTCGTGCCCTTACATCAACGGATAGTCCTCCGCGGGAACGGTCGGGCTCAGCGCCGCCAGGCGGTTCACCCCGTTGATGGCGCTGTTCAGGAAGACGATCGCCAACACCAGGCTCGCCAGCGCCAGCAGAATGCCGACGAACGGAACCATGCTGCACAGCGAGAAGATGCAGAGCATCAGCGCCACGCCTTCCGGCACCCGCGGCGCATCAAGCTGCTTCTCCGCCACCAGCTTGTTGTAGTCCACCGTCCAGCCCCAGTACGCCTGGAACATCCAGTAGATGTTGAACAGCGGGATGAAGAGGAAGCCCACCGCCTTGCCGGGCGTCGTGCGGGCCGGGCCCTCCTGAATCGCCGCCCACATCTTGTAGATGAGCACCATCCCCACGATCGTGGAGTAGAGCAGCGGCACATACGCCGCGCAGACGAAGAGCATCCCCGCCGGCGCGTCGTGATTCCGGTCGTTGAGCAGGATGATGATCCCGGGGACCATCAGGAGCAGGGCCAGCAAGGTCCCGCCGTAGATGGAGACGAAGTAGAACCCCTTGGAGAGCCGCTTCACCGGCTTTGTCAAGGGTGTCGCGGCAGGCGCCGGCTGCGGCATCGGCCGCGGCGTTGGAGTCGGGGCGGCATGGCTGGCCGGAGTGGCGTACCCCGGCGGGGTGGCGTAGCCGGAGGCGGGGGCCGGCTGCGTTGCTGCGGAGCCGGGCTGTCCGTACTCGGTCTGTCGGTGGCTCGGCTGTTCGTAGCTGGTGTGGGCGTACTGGGTCGTGGCCGCGGGCGGCGTCGAGGTGGCCGCCGCCTTGCCGCGCCCCACGAACACCGCCAGCAGCAAGAGCGTGATCCACAGCGGGTGGAGGAGGCGCGGGGCGACCTCAGCGGCGCGCAGCGTGAAGTCGACCAGGTCCGGATCGATGTCTGCCTGGAACAACCGCTCCGCTCCAAGCTGCCAGAACAAGTACAGTCCCAGCAGGGTGATCAGCGAGCCAAACAGGGCCAGCAGGACGCACCACGAGCGAGCCGGGTGCCGCCCCATCGTCACCAGGGCCACCAGGAGGCCGATGAGATGGACGAGAAGCATCGGCGTCATCCACATCAGCCCAACCCAGACGTTGCCGTAATCAAAGAGCTGCATTGCCGTCTCCTTGTTTCTCAGGAAGAGAATACGGCGGCGCAGCACCGTACGCCATTTCCGAGTCAAAGCCGCCGCTGGCATCGGCGATCCCCCCAAGCCCATGGATTCGAATCCATGGGCTTCCCCACTGTAGGATGAGACCTCGCACTCACCCCGCAGCGCTCCGCGAGAGCCCCATGCCCAGCCCGTCCACCAAATCCAGCAACTACCAGCGCATCTACGCCGTCGTTCGCCGCATCCCCAGGGGCAAGGTCGCGACCTACGGCCAGGTCGCCGAACTTGCCGGCCTCGGCGGCCATGCCCGCCAGGTCGGCTACGCCCTGCACGCCACGCCCGAGAATGTTGACATCCCCTGGCATCGAGTCGTCAACGCCAAGGGCGAGATCAGCCTCGGCGTCCACCGCGGCAAGAGCGAGCAACAACGCCTCCTCGAAGCGGAAGGTGTCACCTTCAACGAGCAAGGCCGAATCTCCCTGCGAACCCACCGCTGGCAGCCGCGTTAGACTGTAGTGATGAAACGCAGGCTGATTCAACTCGTGGTGCTGGTGGCTTTGGGAGTCGCGATTAATCTCACCGTCGCCTGGACCCTTGCGTGGAAAGGCATGCCCACGACACCGCCCACCCGTAAGGGGCAGGAGATCGTGTTCTGTTCTCAGCAGAGCATGGGCAGCAAGTTACGTCGAACGCCAGGGGCGTTCGAGGCAGCCCAAGCCATGTCCTTTCACTTCGACGGAGTTTCGGCGTGGCCCATCACCGAGAGCGAGTTTCGTGACCTGCTCCCAGCATGGTCAGACATGCACGATGGGCAGGCGATCTACCGACAGGGTGACCGCGTGCACAGTCTCTTGTCCTACCATGAAGTCGCCAACGGCTGGCCGCTCCTGAGCCTTCGCGGCACCTGCCTGGTCGATATCACGTTGGGACGGACAGATGCGGTCGCCTTTCGTAACGTTCATGGGATGTTGCCGACTCTGGATGATGAGCAGTGGGGGGTGCCGGGCACCATGTACCCCTATGCGCCGATCTGGTCGGGCTTGCTCCTCAACACGCTCCTGTACGCCTCTTCCCTCTGGATGCTGTGCCAGTTCATGGTCCTGCCGTTGCGATTCCGTCGGCGCCTGCGCCTGCGCCGCGGCCTCTGCCCGCACTGCGCCTACCCCATCGGCTCTTCACCCCTCTGCACGGAATGCGGCAAGCCGCTGCCTGCTCGTCTGCTCCAGCAGACCTGATCGCGCAGGCCGACCCGTCATGCCCGCCCACGCCGGCATGACGGGCGTGAGGAGGCACGCGATCCAGCCTGTGACGGGTTGGAGGCCCTACGGGCGTTTCACGCGGCGCCAAGTGCGTGGGGGCCGCGTGGTGCTGCGTGCCGCCGGATCCACCTCTACACTGTGGGGCTATGACACAGCATCTCTCTTCTGGTCGGTTTTGGACTCATCGAATCACACACCAAGCGCGGGCGGTGGTGGGGGCGCTGACGGTGCTTGCCCTTCTCGTCTCGTTCCTGGGCGGGAGCACCGGGAAGGCCCTGGCCGAGGAAGAGGCCGACCCGTGGCAGGTGTTCCTCGCCGGCGCCGCGGAGAAGCATGGCGACATCGGCAAAAGAGCAGCGGAGTTCTTGCTGGCCCATCGGCCGGAGCGCGATCGGGAGCTGGATACAGAACTGCTTCTCGAGAACCTCGACTACGCCTTGCGAGCGCGGCAGGAGTTCCCTTGGGCGGCGGAAGTGCCCGAGGAGTTGTTCCTCAACGATGTCTTGCCCTACGCCGTCTTCGATGAAACGCGGGAAGCCTGGCGAGCGCCTCTGTACGAGACGGCCAAGGAGATCGTCGCGGATTGCACGACCGCGACGGAAGCAGCCCAGGCGCTGAACCAGCATCTCTTCAACACGATCAACGTGCACTACAACACCGGCCGCAAGAAGCCGAACCAGAGCCCCGCGGAATCGATGGCGCAGGGGCGGGCGACCTGCACGGGCCTCTCGATCCTGCTGATTGACGCGTGCCGAGCCGTCGGTGTGCCGGCCCGGGGGGCGGGGGTGGCTTCCTGGTACGGCAAATCCGGCAATCACACCTGGGTCGAAGTTTGGGATGGGCAGTGGTACTTCACCGGCGCCGATGAGTACGACGCCAACGGCCTGGACCGAGGCTGGTTTGTGGGCGATGCCTCGAAGGCGAAGGGGGAGATGCCGATGCACGCGGTGTGGGCGACGTCGTGGGCGCCGAATGGGCGGCGGTTTCCCATGGCCTGGAACCTGCGTGCGGAGTACGTGGGCGGCGTCAACGTCACACATCGTTACGTCTCGAGACGCGAAGGCAGCGAAGGCCGGGCGGTGCGGCACCTGCGGGCCTGGGAATCGGAGGGCGGCGAGCGGATCGTCGCGACCGTGCGCGTGCTTGATCCGGATGGCGCAGTCGTCGCGGAAGTCGTCACGAAGGCGGGGCAGGCGGATCGGAACGATATGCCGCAGGTGTTGCTGGTTCCGGGTGTGCCCTACCAGTTGGAAGTCGAGCGCGGCGGCGAGGTGCGGCTGCTGCACCTGCAAGCAGGGGCGGCGGATGAAGAGACGGTGGAGCTGCGCTGGGAGGCGCTGGGACTGGACCAGGCGAGCGCCGAGGCGCTGGTTGCGTCCAGGTATCGCGAGATCGCAGCCAAGATCGCCGAGGAGCGCGAGGCGGAACTGGCGGGCAAGGAGTTCCTCCTCGGTGAGCATTCCATGCGTCTCCTCGAACGCACCTTCGGCGAAGCTCCGGAGACGGGGCGGAGCCTGTGGATCTCGATGCACGGCGGCGGAGGGGCGCCGGCCCGGGTGAACGATCAGCAGTGGCAGAACCAGATTCGGCTGTACGAACCGGAGGAAGGGATCTACCTGGCGCCGCGTGCGCCGACGAACGCCTGGAACCTCTGGCACCAGGCCCACATCGATCCACTCTTCGATCGGCTGATCGAGACGTACGTCGCAGCCCGCGGCGTTGATCCGGATCGCGTCTATCTGATGGGGTATTCAGCGGGCGGCGATGGCGTGTACCAACTCGCGCCGCGGATGGCGGATCGCTTCGCGGCGGCGTCGATGATGGCGGGGCATCCCAACGAAGCTTCGCCGCTCGGCCTGCGCAATCTGCCCTTCTTCCTCTTCATGGGCGGCAAGGACGGGGCCTACAACCGCAACCAGGTCGTCAAGGATTGGGGGGCGAAGCTCGATGCACTGGAAGCGGCGGATCCGACCGGCTATCCGCATCGGCTCACCATCTATGAGGACAAGAGCCATTGGATGGGTGGGAACGATCGGGAAGCCCTGCCCTGGATGGCGGCGGCGAGGCGCGATCCCTGGCCCAGCCGCGTGGTGTGGCGGCAGGACGATGTGACGCACACGCGGTTCTACTGGTTGCAGATCGCTCCGGAGGATGCCAAGACGGGCGCTACGGTCATTGCGGAAGTCGAGGGGCGGACGATTCGCATCGAGACGGAGGATGTGCAGTCGCTGACGCTGCGTTTGCGCGATGAACTCATCGATCTTGAACTGCCGATTCGTGTCGAGGCGAACGGCGAAGAAGTGTTCGCTGGTGTGGTGCAGCGCACGGCGGACGCGATTGCCGAGTCGCTGGAGGATCGCGCGGATCCGCGGACGGCGGCGACGGCGCTGCTGCAGGTCGCCTGGTAAGTCGGGGCCGTGGTCGGATCGCGTGGTGGTGGCGGTCGCCCAGGTCGGCGCTGCGTCTTGTCTCGGCCGCGGCGACCTCACAGGATAGAGACAGGCATGCTCTGTAGAAAGCCTCTTCTGGCCCGGACAATCATGACGTTGTTCAGCAAGAGATCGCGACACTGACACCAGTGCCTGCGGCCTGCCACGGCGCAACAGAGGGTTTGCTTCCGCATGCTCATCAGCGTCTCCACCTGCCAGCGCTGCCCGTAACCAATCTTCTCCGGGCTCTTGAACAACCGCGGCATCAGGCGGCGATGCCGCGATGCTTGGTGCGGAAGAGGGACTTGAGCATCAAGCAGGCGAACAGTTGCGGCTGGGTGAAGGTGTGCGGGCCAAAGCGATGTGCGTAACGCGGCAGACTCCCTTCGCCGATCTGTAACGCCACGACCGCCACCAGCCGTGGCGACTTCACGGTCTGCATGCAGCACCGTCGGCTGCGACCGCCGCCCCGATCCTGCGAACATCCTCCGCGCAAGAGGAGGTCTTCCACAGAGCATGTCGGATACTTCCTCTGAGGTTCGAAAAAGGTATCCGACACCTTTTTCTGGGGGACCTGCACTGATAGAAAAACCGCCCAGCGTTGGGGCTGAGCGGTTGGGGGGTTGTGCTTGGGTTGTTGCGAAGGGGGTCGGGCCCGTCGCGCGGGGGCTTACCAGGCGAAGTGGGCGAACGCCTTGTTCGCTTCCGCCATGCGGTGCGTCTGCTCGCGAAGGTTCATGGCCTTGCCTTCGCCGTGGGCCGCGTCCCAAAGTTCGCGGGCCAGGCGCTCGTGCATGGGCCGACCGCGTTCCTTGCGGGCCGCCTGGATGATCCAGCGGAAGGAGAGGCTCTGCTGACGCCGACGATTCACCTGGATGGGCACCTGGTAGTTGGCGCCGCCGACGCGCTTGGAACGAACCTCGACGACGGGCTTGACGTTGGCGATGGCCGCGTCGAAGACCTGCAGTTCGTTCTCCGGCTTGTCGGTGTCCTGATCCTTCTCAAGGCGCTTGGCGATGTCTTCGAGGGCGCGGTACACGACCCGCTGGGCGGTCGCCTTCTTGCCGTCCCACATGATGCAGTTGATGAACTTGGCGAGCACGAGGCTCTGGTAACGGGGTTCGGGACGGAGTTGCTCTTCGGACTTGGTGATGCGACCAGCCATGATGGCTCCTTTGGCTCATCGCCCGGTTGCGCGATTCCGGGCTTGTGTTCACCGCAGGACGGCGTCCTGCGATTACTTGCCGTGGGGAAAGTCCCCTACGCCAGGGGACGTCGTTGAGTTGTCTTACTTGCCGCGCTTGGTGCCGTACTTCGAACGACCCTGCTTGCGGCCGCCGACGCCGAGCGTGTCCAGCGAACCGCGGACGACGTGGTAGCGGACACCGGGGAGATCTCGTACACGACCGCCGCGCACCAGGACGATGGAGTGCTCCTGGAGGTTGTGTCCCTCACCGCCGATGTAGGCGGTCACTTCGTTGCCGTTGGAGAGACGCACGCGAGCCACCTTGCGAAGCGCCGAGTTGGGCTTCTTGGGGGTGACGGTGCGGACCTGAAGGCAGACGCCGCGGCGCTGGGGGCACTTGGCGAGGTCAACCGTCTTGCTCTTCTGGTGCTTGGTCTTGCGGGGGTTGCGTACGAGCTGATTGATCGTCGGCATACTGGGTCGTCTCGTTTCCGTTTCGGAAAGGCAGAGGCACACCGGCCCGGTCGACTGCGCGCACAGCCGCCGCCAGTGGAACGGGGAAGTGTACCGAACAGGCCCCGGAGGACGCAAGTGGGTCAGGGGAGCAAAAAAGCGCCCCGACGGCCACCAGGACCGTCAGGGCACACGAAGGGGGGATCACAGGTCTAACGACTGAAGAACAGCGCGGTATTCCACCGGACCCCCAAATTTGGGTAGTCAATCTGCAGGCCAAGAGCCGGAGATCAATATCCGTATTGGGCATGGGCTCGGGTGCCGCCTCGCCTTACCAGACGTTGATATCCCGCTAGGCGAGGCTTGGCACGCCCACGGACGGGTGCATTTCGGCACGCGCCTGGGCGTCGACGAGCACGATTCGCCAGAAAACATCTGGGATCTTCGATCGAAGGGTGGTATGGGATAGGTATTAGCCGATGGCTCAGTCGACTGAGGCGCTAGCCTCTTCGTCGCTGAACGCCAGGCGATCGCCGAAGTCCCGAGGGGGCTTCGGGAACGCTTCGGCGCTGGCGGCGGGGAATCCAACGCCCAGCCAGGAGATCGAAGAATGGCGATTGGAACACGATGTCGGCTGCGCACCACCGGTGCTCGCCTGCTCAGTCTGGGACTGGTCTGCCTGGCAGGATCCTGGGCCCGGGCCGCGCCAGCACCGCCAACGGACTCGGCGGATGGATTGATCCAGATCGGCAATCGCACCTTCCTGCCGCCGAGCCTGGGTCGAACTAGTCCTCTGGGCGCCTGTCCCAAGACAGGGCAGATTAGTTTCGTGTCGTCAGACAGTCTGGCGCGGTGGGGCGTTGAGAGCACTGCCTCCTACGGGGGGGCTTGGCCTGCGATTGAGGTGGATCCGGAGGATGCGGCCGGTCGACACGTGCTGGCGATGGAAGCGCCCAGCTCGCAGGCGAGCAGCGCTCTGACGCTGTACCTCAAGTACATGCCCACGGCGGGTGCCTGTCAGTATCGTTTCCCCGAGGAGTGGGTGGCGGCACGGGTCTATGTGTCGCGCGGCGTCGAGCCGATGCAGTTCGACGATGAGATGCTGGAGTTCTTCCAGATCCTGGGTGACGGGACCAATCCAGCCATCACGCTGGCGATCAGCCAAGACGATCGCCTGCTAATTTGGGGCAGCGCCTTGTCGCCACACCTGACCCAGGCGGTTTTGCCCGTGGAGACCTGGTTCGAGGTCATGGTGCATTGGCGGGCGGCAACCGTCGATGAACCGGGCGTGGTGCAGGTCTGGGTGGACGGGGAGCCGGTGGACGACATTCCCACCGACCACCAGGATCAGCGCGGCGTGGACAAGTTGCGGCTTTGCGCTAACAACATCGAACGCGACGAGCCCGGCGCCACCTATGCCCAGTGGATTGCCTGGGGCGAAGTCGCCGAGCATGCGATCTACCGTCCAGGGCTGGTTCTCGCGCAGAATCGCGACATTTCACAGCACGAGGCGGCGATCCTGCATCACTTCCACCCGGGTGAACACCGCACCGACTGGCTCGATCTGGACCTGGAGGCGCAGGTCCGTTACGTCGCGGGCGATTGGCCCCTGGATGATCAGACGGGCGTGCTGGCGTCGGCGCCGGTCCAACTCGATCCCGACAGCCTGTACACGGCGACGACGATCCTCGGCGATTTGGCGGATGGCGCGGAGTACGCCTACAAGGTCCGGGTCTTCCCGCAAGGGAGTCCGGATGAATTCTATGAACCGGCACTGGTGTCGAGGTTTCGCACGTTACCGACACAGCCGGAGCTGGTGAAGTTCGGCTGGGTGGTGTGCCACGAGCAGGGTGGCATGGGCCATCCCTTCGAGGCCTACCGCTTCCTGGCGGAACGGGGCGCCGACTTTGTGGTGCACCTGGGGGACTACATCTACAACGACCATGGCACTTCCGACACGGCGCCGGCAAGCACGACGCGCGGCTACCTGGTGGAGTACCTCAACTCCGCCGACGATCGTTTCATGCCCGATCTCACGCAGCGGCGTGGCCTGTTCATGATGTGGGATGACCACGAGATTTGGGACGCCTGGGACGCGAGCTGGCAGGATCCGGGCAACCACACACCCTCCGAGCCTGATCCCGACATCACCCGCTATGACCTCTTCGTACGGGCGAAGCACGCTTTCAACCGCTGGTTCGGCGACGGCCAACTGCACCTGCCCGTGCCCGGCACCGTCGACGCCGACTTCCTGGATCGGCAGTACTACCGCAGCTGGGAGACGGCCCGCTGCAAGTTCATCTTGCTGGACACACGAGCGCATCAGAACCGCGCGGCGGGCACCATGATTGGGGCGGAGCAGAAGGCGTGGTTGTACGACGAGCTGGCGAGCAACACGAAGCCGTTCGTCTTCCTCTTTTCGCCGAGCGCCTGGGGCGATCTTGTCGCGATCTTCGATAACTGGGATTACGGTCCCTTCCGCGCTGAACGCGATGAGATCGAGACGTTCTTCCAGGAGCAGACGAGTCGAGGGCACCTCTTCATCCTGAGCGGTGATCGGCACACGAGCTTTGTGCACACACGGTTCGACGAGTCACGCATCATCTGCGAAGCGGACGCCTGCCCGGCCTCGATGCGAGTCTGGCCCTACGACGAGGACATCGCCGACTGGCCGGGAGTGCTCTTCATCTCCGTCGACGGGGCGGACATCAGCGTGCCTGAGCGAGCGCGCATGTGCGGCGGTGTAGAGGTCGACGAGCTCAGCGGCGAGGTCTCGATCAGCATTATTGATGCGGAAACGGGCGACGATCTGTTCCGGCACACCTTCCTGGTGCCGCTCTGCCCTGAGGATCTGACGGGCGACGGGTTTATCGGGCAGGCCGATTTGGGCCAGGTGCTGGGCTCGTACCTCACGGACGCCGGTGGCGATGTTGATGGAGACGGCGACACCGATCAGGCCGACCTCGCCTCGCTTCTGTCCCTCTACGGGCTTTCCTGCCCCTAGCCCGGCGCTGCAGCCGGGCAGGTGACAGGTTCGTCCCAGGCGGTACGAACGTCGTCGGTCGTGCAGATGCTATGCAAGGCGTTGCAAATCAAGGGTTTGGAGTAGATAGGTAAACCTGGGGCGGGGGATGGCTGATAACGCTGGTGGGTCGTCCTTGTTTGACGACTCGACAGCGCACGCCGGAGGCGATCCTGGAGCCGGACCATGTTGTGGCAACTCCTCACCCTCAGTCTGACCGCCGTCATTGCTGACGTGCCGGCGGTCGAGGTCGATAGCCAAAGCGGCACCTTCAGTTCGGTGCGTTGGAAGGGGATGGAGTTGATTGCCACCGCCAACGGGCTGCGCAAGCCGCTGGTGGTGCGCTCCAGTTTCCGGGGCGTCGAGGGGCGCACGTTCCAATTCCAGACCACTGAGACGAGCAGCCAGGTCGAGGTCACCTACACCCCGGTCGAGGATGGCATCGACCTGCACGTCTCCATCGACGGCAACGGTCAGGAGAATGTGGACCTCTTCATGGGCCAGTTCAGCTACCAGGGCGCTATCTCCGCGCTGAAGCCGATCTACGGCGGCTGCCTGATCGATGTGAACCTGCTTCGGGAACAGGGCCAACGGTTCAGCTATCCGGGCATGGAAACGCCCACCGCCTTCAGCCCCGTGTACGCCCTGTGGGACAGTCGGCATACGGTCGGCTTCATGGCCCTGGCCGACATTGGGCAGGAGTTCGAGATCCAGCTCTGGGAGTCGCGGAACACCACGCCGGCGGGCATGGTCGATATCGGCATGGTCGACGGCGCGATGCCGGGCCAGCAGCGCGAGTACGACTTCTGCATCCGCTTCGCGGACAAGGCCGGTCAATGGCGCCAGGTGCTCGCGCCCTACCGGGAGCACCAGTTTCGGCGGGACGGGCCGGTGCGCTACGAGCGGCTGGGCCCCATGGTCTTCTACAACATGCGCAATTCCAAGCTCTACGACTACACCGGTTCGCACGACTTCGAGCCGGGCACGACCTGGGAGCAAGCCCTGGGCGTGAACTGGGACCGCTGGCTGCAGGAGCGGGATCGAGGCGAATTGGCTCTGGGGTGCACCGGCGTCTGGGCCCAGCAGGAGCAACTCGACGCCTGGTTGGAGTTCAACCCCGATTGCCTGGAGCTGGAAGCGTCGCTGGAAGGATCGCTGGCGGACTTGGTCAGTCGGGTTCGACAGGACTACGAGGATGTGACACTCATGGCCATGTCGCGCCCCGGACGCAAGGTGATCGGCAGCCAGATTGTGCGGCGAGACATCAACGACCCGGCCGAGTGGGCGGCAGCGATGGCGCAGTTGCAGGGCCTGGCGAATCTCGGTTTCGACGCGACCTACGCCGACCAGCTCGGCCTGGAGCGGGGCTGGGCATGGGTGGATTTCGTGGAGGCGAGCCCGATTCATGTCATTTCGGAATGGTCCTGGGATCGCATGATGACGCGGGCCTCGTGCGTCAACGTCCATCCCAACTTCCCGGATCGTGACGCCGGCCTGCTCATCGCCTTGCTGACCCCCGGTGGCGAGATGTACGTGCGCACCTACGACGCCCGGGATGAACTGTTCGCCCAGGGCATCGTCACGCCCTGGCGGCAATGGGTCGCCGACCACAACCGCGATCACTTCAACATGGTGTCTTCCTACATCGACGCCTCCTCGGCGTACACGGGAGCCGACAACGATCCCGATGACAACGTCCGGGAGTTGAGTTTCCTCTGGGAAGGTATCGGCACGCCCAACATGGGCCCGCAGCCGGTCCGGCAGGCGGGTGTCAACCTTGACCAGCCCGACGACATCGACGATCTGGTGACGCTCCTGGTGAAGCCAAACTCGGGCGGCCAGGACGACGGCTCCGGCCCCAGCCAGGTGGTTCGCCTCATCCGTGGCAAGTCGAACCTGACGCTCGCCGAAGTGCAGCAGTTGCTGGCGGACGGCACTCGGCGGATCGTGGTCAACCGCCGCCGCAGCGTCATCCCGCCCCCCGACACGGGTGATGGCGGTGACCAGGGTGACGACGGCGGCGGGGACGACGGCGCCGAGTAAGGCCAGCCGTCGATTGGCCGGTCCGGGCTACGGGCACTAGACTGATTCCTCATGACACGGCTTGGTGGGTTGGCCGCTCCGAGGGCGGCTCGCCAGGGTCGTGCGCACAGTCACTCGCAGCGAGAGGAATCGACCGTCCCATGTTCGTCCCTTCCCCCCGTCGTAGATGCGTCGCCTCTGTTTCCGCCCTTGTCGCCGCCTGCCTCCTGCTGGGGCAGCCTGGCTCAACGGAGGCGTTCACGCCGGCCAATCCGGCGGCTCAGCCCACAACGGCCGAGGTCCCGCTTCGCGCCTTTCTCGACTTCGAGGTGCCCGAGGATCATTGGAGGGTCGCCTTGTCGCCCGACGGCGAACAGGCCGCCTATTTCACGAGAGTCGCCGGCGCCACCGAGTTGTGGCGCTGGTCGCGGACGGCCGATGAGCACTCCCGCTGGTTGGCCTCTGGCGTGGTGCCGGGCGACTTGGTTGAGTTCCTCTGGCTTCCGGACAGCGAGCGCCTGCTCCTGCGGGCCCGTGAGACCACGGTGACCATGACTCAAGTCCGCACTCGCGAGGGCATGGTCGATCGGCCGGTCCGGAATGTTGCGGACCGCCTCTTCCTGTTGTCCGGAGAGGACGATCCCCGCGAGGTGACGCCGGACGGCAGCACCCGCGCCAGGCTGCTCGCCGTCGACGCGGATCTTCCCGACACGGTGCTGCTCGGCGTCGAGGGTATTGTCCCCGGGCTCTTCGACGTGGCGCACCTGGATGCACGGACTGGCGAAGTCACGGTGATCTTCCAACCTCCGGTCGGCGTGACGCGGTATCTGACCGGGCCGGATCTGCAGGTGCTGGCCATGGAGCGGATGGCCAAGAGGAACTACTTCAACGAGCGGGCCCTGCTCCCCAATGCGGATCTGCTCCCCGATGCCCAACTGCCGCTGGTTCGCTGGGTGGACGCGGACGTGATCCGTTGCGGGGCACTGTGGATGAGTCCGGATCTCAAAACGTTTGTCAGCAAGGACAGTCGCGGCCGCGACGAGACCGTCGTCTTGCGCACCGATGTGGAGCGGGGTTTCAGCGAAGTCCTCTCGCAACGTGCCGGAGTCGACTGTCGCAGCGCCCTGATCGACGAGGAAACCGGCCAGGTGCTGGCCGTGTCCTACGAACGCGGGACGGTGGAGTGGGATCTGCTCGATGACTCTCTGCGGGCTGACTTCGACCTGCTTGAGTCGACCTTGGTTCACGGCTTCGACATCTCGGAACGGGTTGCGGGCGGCGACGTCTGGCTCGTCCGAGCGCCCGACCAATACGGACTCGTCGATTACTGGCGCTACGAGCGCCAGGGTCGAACTCTGACGCGGATCTGCAGCGACCGCGAGACGCTGCGCGACTGGGATCTGGGCCGAATGGAGACGTTGTCCTACACGGCGGAGGATGGCACGACGCTGCATGGCTACCTGACGCTGCCGCCCGAGATGGCTTCGTCAGCGGATCTTGATGACTCGGCCATGGTGTTGTTGCCGTACATCACCCTCTGGGAGCGAGCCCACTTCCGCTACGACAGTTTCGCGCAATGGCTTGCCAACCGCGGCTACGCCGTCTTCACACCGGTCGCCCGTGGGGCGCCCGGCTTCGGCAAACGCTTCGAGCGACTGGGATACGCCGACTTCGACGGCCCCTTGCTCAGCGATCACCTCGATTGCGCCCGCTGGCTCGCGGAATCGGGCTACACCAGCCCCGGTCGCTTGGCCGTCGTCGGTCACAGCATCGCCGGCAGCTTGGCGACGCTGGCTCTGGGCCGAGGCGAAGGTCTCTTCGCGGCCGGCGTCAACTACCTCGGTATGCTCGACTTCATCCGCATGCTCGAGGTTCTCCCGGAGCAGAATCCGATGGCGGAGTACTACAAGGAGCGGATCGGCGACCCGGTCATGGAGAAGTCGAAGCTGGCGCAGGTGAGTCCCGTCGCTTCCTTGGTCACCGCGGATCGTCCCTTCTTCTTTGTGTGGCGCGGAGGCGATGCGGGCATTCGCCAGGAGGACCTCCTGGCGCTTGGGGAATTCGGCACGTATCGGGATCTGCCGACCATCGCCCTGGAGATCGGTACGCTGCGTGACGGCTCGCTTTCGCCTGAGGTCAGGGGCAAGGCCGATCGTTTGCTCGCCAGCTTCCTGGCGTTCGTCCTCGGCGGTCGGGCTGAGCCGATCTGGGAGTCGGACTACACCGAGGATGTCAGGCTTCACCTGGATTCCGGCTACCTGCTCTGGGAAGAGCCGATCGACGCCGCCGGCGAGACACCCGCGGAAGACAATCCCGAACTGCCGATCGATCTCCCCGACAGCCCCGGCTGAGCCCTGAGCGCTCCCTCTCCAGGCACCCAGGCTGTGCCCGTCAACGTGGCTGCCGGCCCCCAAAGGCACCTCTTCCACCCCGGGGTGCGGCAGGTCGCGGTCCGGAATCCCAGCAATGCTGAGGGAGGCTACGCAGCATGACCACCAGCAACGAGAGCGAAGCGTCCAGCGACTCGACCGCGGCAGAATCCAGCGCTGGCCTCGGGGAGACACCATTCGACCCCTACGCCATCACCCGGCCTGACGACTCCTTGATGACCTACTACACGGTCGTCTCCCTGATGACGCTGGTGGGCTTCCCCTTCGTCTTCTTCCCCTATCTCTTCAAGTTCAAGACGCTGCAGTACAAGTTCGACGAGCGCGGCGTCTCCATGTCCTGGGGGCTGCTCTTCAAACGCGAGATCTATCTCACCTACCGCCGCATCCAGGACATCCACGTCAGCCGCAACCTCCTGCATCGTTGGCTGGGATTGGCGAGCGTGGCCGTGCAGACGGCCTCGGGCTCCTCCGGGGCGGAAATGACCATCGAGGGCATCCGCAACCCGGAGAAACTCCGCGACTTTCTCTACGCCCAGATGCGCGGGGCCCGCGGCGAGGGCGAAGCAGGGCAGGAAGAGGGCGCGGCCGAGACTGAGGCGCCCGAGGACGAGGCCCTGGCCTTGCTGCGGGAGATTCGCGACGGCTTGCAGGCCCTGAATGAGCGAGGGGAGGCGGCGTCATGAGCGAGGGCGTGACCCATCGAGCCTCCGAGTGGGCCTACCGCGGCCTCTGGAGCCTTCTGACCTCGTATTTTCGCGTGCCGGAGCAGCCGCCGACGCTGCCTGACACGGCGGGGAATGTCATCAGCTTCCGGCCTTCGGAAGGGTACTTGCGCTACCTGCGCTTCTGGTTCTGGCTGGGGCTGCTCGTCATTGACGTGGCGATCCTCGTTGGCTGGCTGATTCTGCTCATCTTTGTCTGGTGGCTGGCGCTCTTGCTGCTGCCGCTGGTGCTCATCATCGCCATCGTGCCCGACATCATCGCCTTCCTGGCGCTGCACCTGCGCTACGACACGACCTGGTACGTGATGAGCGAGCGCAGCCTGCGCATCCGCCGTGGCATCTGGTCCATCCACGAGACGACCATCACCTTCGAGAACGTGCAGAACGTCAAGATCCAGCAAGGCCCGGTGCAGCGGCACTTCGGCTTTGCCAATCTCATCGTCGAGACGGCGGGCGGCGGCTCCGGCGGCGAAGGCGGCGCCCCGGGCGGCGTCGCCAACAAGGGCATCATCGAGGGCATTGACAACGCCCAGGAACTTCGCGACCAGATCCTCAAACGCCTGCGCCGCAGTAAAAGCGCCGGCCTGGGCGATGAAGACGACCTGGGCGACGAGGGCCGGGCCCGATTCACGGAAGCCCACCTGGAACTGCTCCGCGGTATTCGCGACGAAGTTCAACGCCTCAGCGCCTAGAGCAGATCCAGCCCAGCCGGAGGGGTTCTACTTCTTGACGAGCCGCGACCGTGAGGAAGCGGTACGCTCGGATACCCATCGGACACTCGCCCTTGGCTGCCACCCATGGCTGTCCTGCGAGCGAATCCGTCTGCCGGTTCGAGGAAACCGCTTCCTCACGGGCGCGGCTCGCAAGAGTGGCAAGACCCGCTACATCTGAGTTGGGAACCCTTCAGCCCCTTGCGTGGGGCGGCGGTCTCTGTTTCAGTATCCCCATGCGCACCGCTGTCTTTCTCGATCGTGACAATACCCTCATCGCCAACGACGAGGATCTCGGCGACCCGACCCTGGTGCGCCTGCTGCCCGGCGTCCCCGAGGCGCTGACGATCCTGGCTGACCTCGGGCACCTGCTGATCGGCGTCTCCAACCAGGGCGGCGTGGCCCGGGGGAAGTACAGCGAAGACGACGTGCGCGCGGTGAACCGCCATCTGGACGCCGTACTTGTCGAAGCCGGCGCCCCGGCTCTGGATGGGCATTACTTCTGCCCCTTCCACCCCCAGGGCACGATCGAGAAGTACACGCGCGAGCACCCCCTGCGCAAGCCGAGCCCCGGCATGCTGGAGGCGGCGGCGACAGAGCACGACATCAATCTCGCGAGTTCCTGGATGATCGGCGACCAGGGGCGCGATGTGCAGGCAGGCAAAGCGGTGGGGTGCCGCACGATTCTGCTGGGCGAGCATCCGGAGACCGTGCCCGAAGCGGATCATCGCTGTCCCGATCTGCTGGCCGCAGCACTGGTGCTTCAGCGCGAGTCGAACGCAGATCGCGGGGCTGGGACATGAAGGAAGAACGGCTGGCGACGCCCGAGCACCTGCTGCTGGTCATGCCCTCCTGGGTCGGCGACGCCGCCATGGCCGTGCCGGCCCTGCGGGCGGTCCGGGCCGCCTGTCCCCAGGCCCGCCTGACGGCGCTGTGTCGGCCGGGGATCGAGGCGGTGCTGGAAGGGTGTCCGCTGCTGGACGACTGCCTCGTCGGTCGGCCCCGAGGTCTCGCGGGCACCTGGGCCCTGGCTTCGCGCCTGCGCCGTCTGCGCTGCGATGCGGCGCTGCTCCTTCCCAACAGCTTCAAGACGGCGCTCCTGGCACGCCTGGCGGGGATTCCGCAGCGCCTCGGGTACCAGCGTGACGGCCGGGGTTGGCTGCTGACCCGAGGGTGTCCGCCGCCGCGCCGCGCGGATGGCGGCTTCGCCACGGTGCCGGCCGTGCGCTACTACCTTGACCTGGTCCGCTTTGCCTTCCCCGAACTCG
>SWCB01009329.1_pt1 | contig 31284 bp, 31 predicted proteins | sample 4692901 | NCBI WGS metagenome assembly SWCB01 (sample SAMN10267276, study PRJNA491770) | bioreactor metagenome | isolation source: DHS bioreactor inoculated with subseafloor sediment | place: Japan: off Shimokita Peninsula | collected 2006-08 | reverse complement strand
TCCAGGATGAACGGCGGCGCGGCCGGCTCGAGCTCTCCCTCGACGAAGTAGCAGGCGAGGTAGGCGATGCGGCGGCCCATGTCGTCGAACGTCACGCGCTCGCCATCGATCTCGCCCCAGTGAATGCCGCACCACCTGCCGCCGTTGAAGACGCAGAGGTAGGCGAAGCGAGCGCCGTCGGGAACGGGTTCGCCGAGCTGGATAGTGACATCCGTCGTTTCGAGGTACTGGCTGGTGACATCCTTGTAACTCTTGCCCATGAGCCAGCGCGGGGCCTTTTCACCTTCCGCCAGCCGAAACGCCAGGTTGTCGCGCTGCAAGGCGAAGGTCTTGCGGTAGATCTTGGCGGCGACGTTGGACAGGCCGGCCCGGCCTTCGCCGTTCTCATCCAGGATGACCTCCCAGGCGTGGTTGTTGTCACGATTGGCCCAGTAGGGGGTGTAGTCCGAAGCACAGGCGATGGCGTTGGCGCGCAAGGCGTAGCCGATCATGTTGCTGATGTCTTCGCAGCGGCCGGCGCCGCGCTCGTCCATCTCGCTGAAGCTCTGGTCCGTGGGATGCAGGTAGAAGATCTCGCGAAAGCGCACCCACCCGTGCACATCGCTCTGCAATCGCTTGGCGGCGGCCTGGGCATCCTCGACGTTCTCAAGCTCCGTCGGGAGATCGGCGTAGCGCTCCAGGCAGGCGGCCCGCCAGTGGTCCAGCGGTTCGTTGCTGCCCCGATAGGGCAGGACGTACTCACAGAACGCCTCGAAGGTCAGTTCGCGCGACCAGGGCTTCTCCTGCCAGGCCTGGAAGGCGAGATCGATGTTCTCAATCAGAAAGTCCGCGGTCATGACTTCCAGGTCCGGATCGAAGCGCCGGCGCTTGAAGTCGACGCTGCCGTGCTCCTTCTCGATCGCTTCGAGGGCGGCCAGGGCTTCCTTGAAGTTGGCGTAATCGAGCGCGTCGTAAGGGATGTCGTTGCCCTCCTCGTCGCGAAGGACCGAGACCGCGTAGCCGTGGCCCTGCATGTTGGCGATGAGGAACTCCGCCGCCTGCAGCTTCCGGGCATCGTCCAGTTCTTCGTAGTACAGCAGCACCCTCTCCAACTCGCCCCGGTTCTCTCCGGCCAGCTCCAGCGACTGCTCCACCTCACTGGGCCAGGCCCCGGCGAAACCGGCGGCAAGGAGCAGAGAGGCGGCAAGCGCGAGGGGACGGCTCGGGGCGGAGAAACGCATCGGACAACTCCTGATCTCGCCCGCACGAAGAGATTCCAGAAAGAACGGGACCACCATACCGGTTGCCTCCGCCCTCGTCAGCGGCGAATCTGACCGGTCCGAGGCCCGGGCCCCCGGAGTTTCTCGCCGCCTCTGGCATACTCTCCGGTAGACTGGGAGCAACGCAACGCTGCGAGATGCACCATGCCCGAGACCGCGCCCTACGATCCCAACCCCTTCTGCTGCAACTGCGGCTACCCGCGGACGGGCCTGCCCAAGGCCTCGCCCTGTCCGGAGTGTGGCCGCAACGCCCGAGCGGCACGGCGGCGGACCTGCGGCGCCTTGGTGCCCCTGGCCGGGGACGTGCGGGATGGATTGCTCTATGGGCTGGCGACGGCAGGGCTTGGTTTCATCCACCTGGGACGGGCTTGGCGCTACAGCGGGAGCAACCAGACCGTGCGCCGCATCTGCCGCATGACCGTCTGCAAGCAGCGCTGGGGGTTCCTGGCTCGGCCGCGCTCGCTCCTGATTGGTTGGCTGGCGGGGCTGGCTCTGGCGATCGGAATGCTGGTCCTGCTCGGCGTCTGCGAGCATTGCGCCGGGCTCCTCTCCGCGGACGGCGTCGGCGCGCCGGCCGGCGGAGACACGGAGGAGTTCCTGCGGCAACTGCTTATCGGGCTGGACCCGGCCCTCAAGGCCCTGGTGCTCATCTTGCTGGGCCTGCCCGTGCTTCAGTCCATCGTCGCCATCACCACCTGGCAGAGCGTTGCCCTCTCCGCGGCTCGCTTGCCCACAGCGCGGGCGCAACTGGCGGGAATCGTCGCCACCGCTTGCGTCACGGTGTTGATCGGCTTCGTCGTTTGCTACGCGGTGTGGCCCGGGCCGATGTCGCGTTTTGATGATCGCTGGTTGCTCGTGGCCCTGGTGCCACTCTTGGTGACGGGCGGCTGGTGGGTGCAGCTCTGGCGCGAGGTTCAGGACGCCCTGCAGCGAGAATCCCGTTCCGAGGCTGGCGCGGCTTGACGGCGGCTGCGATTCTTGTGACAAGTGGCGACAGCAAATCCCACAAGGAGGGCGCTATGGTCAGCAACCGCATCGGCGGATGGTTGAAGGTGGCAGCGGCGGCGGTGACGCTCACGATCGCATCCGGCTGCCAGGTATTCGAGGCAGTCAATCCCGACGATCCGGCCAGGCCAGGCAACATCGTGCGGCTGGAGCGACACGGCGTGGTGCTTTCCTACCGGCCCGACATCGATCGGGTGGTCTTCTTCGGGGCCGTCGGCGGGCCCAACATGCTGCACACCGTCGAACTCGACCGCCAGCCGGCCCACGACGGGTCCTACACCTTCTACGGCGGCGGCTACTCCTGGGTCGCTCCCCAGCGCGGAGAGCTGGGCTGGCGCGACGCCGCGGGCGAGCTGCGCGATTGGCCCCCGGACCCCGCCATGGACTGCGGGCCCATGGAGGTCATCAGGCGAAGCCACGATTCCTTCACGGCCCGTAGCCCGATCATGGGCAACGGTTTACGAGAGTACGTGACCTTCACGCTCGTGGGCAGCAACCTCGTTGAGGTGGTGCGCGAACTGGAGAACACGGGCAGCGAGCCCACCCAGGCGTCCCTCTGGGTCATCACCGCCGTCGAGCCCGGAGCAACGGTGGCCTTGCGCGGTGAGGCCGTCGACCACCTTCGCGCGGGCACGCTGGAGGAGGAAGCGGCGCTCTTGGAGTGGTTCCAGCCCGATGATGGCTGTTTCCTTCTGGACACGGCCCTGGCGGACAACCGGGATGGCATCAAGGCGTACTTTGACGCCGAGCCCTTCCTCGCTGTGCACAACCAGGGATGGTGGTTCATCCGCGACGGACTGGCGCGCGACAGCGGTTCACTCAATGAGGTTGGCGAAGCGCCGATCGCGCTCTACCTGCATCCGGAACTCGAGATCTTCGAGGCGGAGTTATACGGGCCCTTGCGTGAAATCGCGCCGGGCGAGCGCATCGATTACACCGAATACTGGATGCTGCGAGCAAGCTATCCGCCTGACTGTGCCGTTTTGCCTTGACTGCAAGCGGGAAACGCGGGTAGATTTCACGCAGCAAGCAAGCGCTGCCAGCAAGAGACGCTGCTTGCGGATCGGCGGAAGGAGTCCGTCGGTGGTTCAGTGCCGCAACTTTGGTGTGACACGCTGATGAACAGTTTTTCTAATCATCAGGGTTGTGCGGTCCGGCGGGAGGCTGGGCCGGCAACGGATCCGGGGATCCAACCCAGACTCGATCTCTCCCAGGTGAACGCCGTGCGCCAGCGCTTCTTTGCGCTTGGCGTCGAGGCGTGTCGGCACGGCGTCTCCGCCGCCGACCTGCTGGAGCATGTCGAGCGCGCCCTGCGCCCACGGCCCAAGGCCGCTTTCGCCGCGGAACGGCTGCATACCGCCGATCTGGCCCTGGCGGTGGCCGTCTGCGCCGGACACGCCGGGGCCTGGCATGAACTGACGGCGGACCAGGAGCCGCTCATGCTCCACAGCGCCCAGGCCCATCTCGGCGAGATCGAGGCCTACTTCACGGTGCGGCAACTGCTGGCCCAGGTGCGCGAGGAATCGCTGAGCGAAGCGGAGGGGCCGCTTGGCTTCCAGCGATACGCGGGTCTGGTTTCCCTCCGCTCCTGGTTGCTCGATCGACTGTTGGGGCGAATTTACCGCCACCGCGCCAGCCCCCAGGCAGGCGTGCGCGTGGAGCGGGGCCTGGACCCGGTCAGTCGCCTGCGGCTGGGGGCCCGCTTCGTGCGGGTGGACGGCATGCCCGTCGGGCAGGCCGCCCGCCTGGTCGGCCTGCGAGAGGGGGATGTCCGCCGGGCGGCCACCCGGCGAATCGACGCCAGGCAGCTCCTCCGGGAGATGCCGCGCCTGGATCGGGCGGAATCCGGCGGCGGCAAGGCCACCTGAGCCCGAACTTGCCGCAATGCGGGTCGGGAAGGCTGGCGGCGCAGGCTGTGAATCACCGCTGAGGGCGTGGAAACGGCGGTTGGCAAACAAGTTTGCCGTGGCGCGGACCGATGACTTGACTTGAGCGGCGGGAACTTTACGCTACGTGGCTCTCTGCCGAGAGTGGTCTTCGGACCAAGAGGCCAGATAGCTCAGTTGGTAGAGCACGGCACTGAAAATGCCGGTGTCCCCGGTTCAAGTCCGGGTCTGGCCAGTTTCCAGCCCGCAGCCCCGCCTGCGGGCTTTCTCTTGCGCTCGTATGGAGGCCCCGCAGCGGGCGGTCTCAACAAAAAAGCAGCCTGCCTCAGGGCAGGCTGCACCGTCGTACACCCCAGAAACAAGGCAACTATCCGACTCACCGGGCGCGATCGCGGCTACGGGCCGACGGGCTGTGCCCCCCGGTCGAGTTGGCCGCGAGAGGGGGCGCGGGATTCGATCGCTTCGTAGTTGGGCAGATCCCAGCCCGTGAAAGTTCGATCACGCTCCGTGGTGTCCACCACGATGGCAGGCAGGTTGCGGATGCCTGCCAGTCGGTTGCGAGTAGAGACCGACCGGGTGGCCGGAGGAGTCTTGGCTCCCATCAATTCCAGATCGTCGGGTCCACCGATCATGTGTGTGCCTCCTTAGCGCGAGCGCCTCCAGCGCAGATCACGTACCGTCCTTGGCGGCGGAAGCGTGTGTCCCCAGTCCTCGGTTTGAACGAACCCCCGTCCTTGGCGCTTCCGTGTGCCTACCAATACGTCCGTTCGGACATCTCGTTCATCTAGTCTACGCAGATTGACAGGAAAGCAAACGAAAAAGCCCTATAACAACGCACTTCCTGCTAGGCAAGGTTACAAATTGCCTGCAATTGGGGGGTATCAAAGAGCCTGCGCAATCACAGCGCTGACCTCGCGTGGTCTCGCCCTCACCTGATTGAGCGAGGTGACATCCGTCGCCGATTCGAGTCGATCTGCTAAGGTCAGTTCCGAGCCGTTGCCTCTCTCGCCATTCCCCTGCGAGAACAGTCCCATGACGCATCGTCTGCCCCGTCAAGTCGTTCCGTTCCTGGTTGGGCTCCTGGCCCTGCTGTTCGCGATTGGGTGCGCTGCCCCGCGCAACACCAGTTTTGATCTCAGCCTCGCCGACGCCCGGGCGGATCTGAAGCGCCTGCGCCAGGCGCCGGTGGAGCTGGAGCGGCCGATCGTGATCGCGACGGGCTTCCTTGACCCGGGGATCGTGCCGGTCCTGTTGGCGGGTCGGCTGCGTGACCTGACGCACGAGGAGGCGACGATCGTCCGAGCCAGCTTTCTCTTCAACTTCACCTTCAAGAGCTGCCGAGACAAGCTCATCCGCGAGGTGGAGCGGCAGTGCCCCAGCGACGACCCGGAGTGGACCAGCGAGGTGGATGTGATCGGTTTCTCCATGGGCGGTCTGGTCGCTCGCTACGCCGCCTTGCCGCGCACCGATGGGGGCAAACGCCTACGCATTCGCACCCTCTTCACCATCAGCACCCCCCATCGGGGGGCACGGCTGGCGCGGCTGCCCGCCTTGGATGCGCGAGCGCGCGACATGCGGGCGGGCTCAGCGTTCCTGCGCAGGCTCGATGCCGCCCTGCCCACCGCGCGCTACGAACTCTGCTGCTACACGAGCATGGGCGACTTCATCGTCGGCGCGGAGAACGCCGCCCCGGCGAACCAGCCCGCCTGGTGGGTGTCGTCGCGCTTCTTGCAGCCGGCCCACTTCAGCGCTTGGAACGATCCGCGCATCCTGGCGGACATCTGTCGGCGCCTGCGTCGGGAGGAGCCGTGGACCACGCGTCCGCCGGCGCCGCTCCCGGAAGAGTGAGGGGTTGGGGGCGTTCTTCCCGACGGTGGCGAGCACCGTCGACTTTTCTTCAATGGTTGCGCAGGCGGGCGACAACATCGGCGATGATGTCGATCGCTTCCGCGAGCTCCGCATCCGTCGTCTCGCGCGCGAGTGTGAAACGGATCGAGCCGTGGGCGGCGGCCTCGTCCAACCCCATCGCACGCAAGACGGGTGAGGGCTCAAGTGAACCGCTGCTGCAGGCCGCCCCCGCGGAGGTGTAGACGCCGCGCTCGCTCAAGGCAATGAGAATCGCCTCCGCCTCCAAACCCGGGAAGGCAATGCTGCTCGTGTTCCACAATCGCTCACGATGAGCACTGTTCGCCTGGGCGGGGGCGCAACGCTCGAGCACTGCCGCTTCGAAGCGATCGCGCTGAGCCCGGCCGCGCTCGATGCCATCCGTTGCCAGCCACTCCTTCGCCAAGGCGGCGGCGACGCCCATGCCGACGATGCCGGCGATGTTTTCCGTGCCCGGCCGGCGCTTGGCCTCCTGCGAGCCACCAATGGTGACCGAGCGGACGCCCCAGCCGTGGCGGACCCAAAGGCAACCCGCGCCCTTGGGGCCGTGGAACTTGTGGGCGGAGAAGGTGAGCAGGTCAATGTGCGGGGCCTCGGGCTGACTGAGGTCAAGCGGCATCTTGCCGACCCACTGCGTGCCATCGACGTGCAGCGGGATGTCGCGGGCAGCGCACGCCGCGCCGAGTTCCGCGATCGGTTGGATGAGGCCCGTCTCGTTGCTGGCCCACTGGATGGAGACGAGATGCGTCTTCGGATGTTGGTCGAGCAAGGCTGCGAGGCGCTCGGGCTCGACATAGCCATCGTCCGTGTCCAGCCAGGCGACTTCGAGCAGGCCGCGCTTGGCGAGCGTCTCCACTTGCTCGCGGACGGCGGAGTGCTCGATGCGATTCGTGATAACCAAGGGCAGCGTTTCACCCGGGGGCGGCAGTGTGCCCTGGATGGCGAGGTTGGCCGACTCGGTGCCGCCGGAGGTGAAGATGAGGTCGCGCGGCTTGCCGCCGATGAGATCCGCGATCTGCTCGCGGGCCAGTTCGAGTCGCTGGCGGGCGGCCTGGCCGAAGCGATGACCGCTGGAGGGATTGCCCCAGAGGTCAGCGAGCATCTCGCGTATGGCTTCGACGACTTGCGGAGCGGGCTGACTGGTGGCGTTGCTGTCGAGGTAGATGGGCATGGGGAGGGACCGAGGGATCATGTGACTGAGGGACTGAGGGACTGAGGGACTGAGGGGCGAGCGGGGCGCAACGACTCGCCGGGATGTTCCAGCACTATAGGGGGGAACGCCGGGCGCAGCCGTGCTTCCCGCATCGACCTGGGATGGCAATGGGCGGTCGCAGCGTCACTGCTGGCGTCGCTGGGCGCACACGGCGGGCAGCCGGTATGCTGTGTGGCGATGACTTCGACCGGGGACCAGAACGAGGCTGAGGGAGTGGGCGCCGCGAGCTTGGCGCAACGCATCATCGCCACGCGGCTGCCCTTGTACGAGGCTGGGAGCGCGCACGCCGCCGCCGTGTTCATCGCGATTCCCTTCGTCTTCGTCTTGGCGCCGATGATCGTAAGAGAAGGGTGGATCGCGTTCTTGGCAACGGCAGGCGTGTTCGCGGTCATCGCCGCCATCCTGCTACTGCTGTACTGGTCAGCGTTCAAGTCATTGCTCGAGAAGCGGCCCGTGCTGCCGAGGTCTCGCCTTGGCTCCAGACGATCCGGGATCCCACCGCTGGCAGTGACAGAGATCGCTGCGGATGAGCGGTTGCGCGAGGTCGTGTTGGAAGCTGAAGGGCGACATCGCTTCTTGACCTTCAATGGTCGTTCCCAATGGGATTGGCCGCGCTTCTTGGCGAAGCTGCACGGCCGGTCAATCGTGAGGCCTCACGCGATCATTGATGAGGCGGCGTTGCCCCAGTTGAGTCGCCTTGCTCTCCCGGATCATCTATTCGAGCCTGAGCCGATCTTGTCAAGCGGCGATCGGACTCGTTCGCGCCTGGTTCTCGGGTCCGTGGGGATGACGATCTTCGGGATCGTCCTCTGCCTCATCGGCTGGTGGCCTTGTGGCGTCTGCTGTCTTGCCGGAGGGCTCATAGGCACCGCGCAGCTGCCAGAGATACGCGATCTGTTCCGGGACGTACCCATGCAGGAGAGCCAGTTCATCGCCGGCCCGGGCGTGCTGGTCGACCAAAAGCGGCAGCGTCGCTGGACGGTTGATGACGCGGTCATGCTGGTGCAATGCACCCCAACACTCGGGCCGCTGATTGTGCGTCTTGTCGGCGAAGCGGGATGGCTGACACTGTCGTTTACCGATGAGAAAGATCCGGACTTCGTCAGGCTCTGGCAGCGCTGGAACCACCCCCAGCCGCGTCCGGAGTTGCTGCCTGGGTAGATGGGCATGATGAGTGGCGAGGTGAGAGCGTGGGGCTGGCGACGAGCCTTGTTCCAGCAGGCTCTTAGTCGCCTTCGTCTTCCAAGAGGTGTTCCAAGGCGGGAACGAGGTCGGGAAGGTTGCTGTGGATCGTGTCCCACAGGCGCCGCGGTTCGACGCCCCAGTAGACGTGCACCACGAAGTTACGCATGGCCCTCATCTCTTGCCAGGGTAGACCCGGATGGCGCTGCTGCACCTCTTCGGGTACGCCGCCCGCCGCCTCCCCGATAGCGATGAAGTTCCGCTCCACCGCATCGAGCGTCCTACGATCGCTTTCGAAGTCAGCGAGCGTCATCCCCGAGACGTAGGCCTCGATGCGCTGAATCGCCTCGATGATGTCGTGGATCCGAAACCGCCAGAGTCTTGGTTTAGGCGGCATCGATCGCCTCCGCCTCGACGCGCTGGCGGAGCGCGGGGTGCAATCCCGCCGGTGTCACCAGATCGACATGTTCGACTTCGAGAAGTTGCTCCAGTCGGCGCTGCAGGCGAGTCATCTCAAACAGGCCGATGGGTCGGTCGTCGAACTCCACGAGCAAGTCGACATCGCTCGCTGCTTCTGCATCATCGCGCGCTGCGGAACCGAACAAGCGCACGCGACACACGCCGTGTTGCTTCAACTCGGCTTTGGCGGTGGCCAGCTTGCGGAGAATGTCGTCTCGTCGCATGCCAGGATTCTAGCCCCTTCTCCGGGGACTCGCCGGGATACCAGCCCGTCGTGCCCGTCACACCGGTACGACATCCGGCCCCTCGGCAACCGCCGTGGCCCTGCCTTCCTTTTCGTTGATGGTCAGCATCATGGCGATGCCCACGAGGAAGAAGCCGGCGAGCATGAGGATGGCAGGGCGTGAGCCGAACTGGTCGCTCATGAAACCGAAAGCGAAGGGGCCGATCATGTAGCCGAGCTTGCCGAAGAGCCCCCACAGGCCATAGAACTCGGCGCTGCGGTCGGCGGGGCTGAGCAAGCCGACAAACGCTCGGCTGGTCGCGAAGGTCGCGCCCATGGCGAGACCCACGAGCACGCCGACGATCCAGATGATGAACTTGGCCGACTCGCTGGGCGCTTCGCCCGCCGCCGGCTCGCGAATGCAGAGGATGAGGGCTAATGCGAGCAGCCAGACGACCAGAGCGCTGATGATGGCGGTGCGGGTGCCCAGGCGGTCCTGAACCAGGCCGCCGGCCAGCGCCCCGACGGCGGCGAGGACGTTGGTGACGATGAGGAAGACGCCCAGCATGGTGTCGCTGAACTGCAGCATGTCCTTGCCGATGATGCCGGCGAAGGCGACGACGGCGAAGACCCCGCAGCCGTAGGTCATGTAGGTGACAAGGAAGCGAAAGAGTTGGCGGAAGTGCCGCACTTGCCGAAGCGTGCGCCCCAGGCGATGGAAGCCGATGGTGGCGATGGTCTGGCCGGGCGGCATGGGGTCGTGCTTGCGTCGTTCGCGCACGAACAGAAACGTCGGCAGCCCCGCCAGCAGGAACCAGGCGCCCACCATGACCCAGATGAAGCGGTGGGCGCTGTCGTTGAGACCGAGGATGAAGACGGAGAGCAGCAGGGCCCCGATGCCGCCGAAGTACCCCAGGCTCCAGGCGAGGGCGCTGATGCGTCCCATGACCTCGGGCGGGGCGATCTCGGGGAGGAAGGCCGACACGAAGTTCTCGCCGCTCGAGTAACAGACGTTGGCCGCGATGAAGAGCAGCATGGCGAGCGCGATGTCACCCGGGCCGGCCAGGCCCAGGGCCATGGTGCCCAGCGAGCAGCCCAGGTAGGTGACGAGGAGAAACTTCTTCTTGGCGCCGCTGAAGTCGGCGAGCGCTCCCAGGAGCGGCGCGGTGAGGATGACCAGAAGCTGGCTGAGCGACATCGCGGCTCCCCAGAGGGTCGAGCCGTTCCCCGCTTCGCCCACGATCTGGTCCTTGAAGTAGAAGCCGAAGTAGGCGGTGATCATGACCGTGGTGAAGGAGGAGTTGGCGAAGTCGAACATCGCCCACCCGAAGATCTCCTTGCGGTCGAGCTGGCGCGCGGGAGGTGTCGAGTCTGCCTGGGTCACGCAGGAACGGTAGCAGCCGCAGCCGCGCTTGCACAGGAGCATTCAACCAAAGCCGGGGGCGCTTGCCACCCTCGGGAGAAGCCCCGACGCCACACCCGAAAGCGCTCGAACGGCGCAAGAAAAAACGCGAGCCGCAGGATGCGGCTCGCGCTGAGTCTTGGAGACTTCGGCAACGGGGAGGCTCGATACCGCCGGGGCGGCTTTCTCAGGAGCGGGTCAAGAGGCGGGGTTGTGGGCCTGGGTGGTCCGGCGCGAGCGCTTGTGGAAGCGGCGGTTCGTCTGCTCTTCCTTGAGGATGCTCTCGCCGATGGCGCGAATCACCTGGGTGCGCTGGGCGGTGTCATGGACCCAGGTGAACGTGCCGAAGGTCTGGCCGCCGATGGTGGGGCTGCTGAACGTGGCAGTCCGCGGCTGGAAGGTGCGGGTGAAGGTCTGCTGACGCTTCGTCCCGGGTCGATGGCTGATCTTGCCATGCACGACGCTCGACGGTTGGGTCGTCTGCTGCGTCGCGAAGAAGTCCTGCAGCATCTTTCGAGCTGCGGGGTCCAGGCTGCTGGTGTCGAAGCTCTTGGCCGCGGTCGTGGTGGGCCGGGCGAAGGTCTGCTTCGGCGTGCGCTGGAAGTGCTTGGTGGTGCGGAAGGTGCGGCCAGGCTGGGTCGCCTTCGTCTCGTGCTCCGCAAAGAACTTCTGGAGCATGCGCCGCGCCTCGGGAGGCAGCGTGCCGTAGTCAATCTCGGTGGTCTGTGTCGTCTTCTGGACGACAGGCGTGTGGTTGGGGCGGGGCGCGGGCTTGGCCTCAGCGCCGATGACGGGACCCAGAGCGATGCATCCGGCCGCGACGATCAACGAAAGCGTGCGTGACATTGGTATCTCCCATGTAGACGATTGGACAGGGGATCATTCGGCTGGGTCGGCCCGCGATTGGAGCCGAAAGAGGTCAGGTCGCCCGCCCAGATTTCCTGGCGGCGGCTTGCGGTCGGTGCGATCGGCGCAGCTGCCCTAACCTGCACAACCGTCAAAGCCGGAGCCCGGGACTCGCCTCGGTCAAGCGACTCGGCTGCCTCAGCCGATAGGAAATGCATGTCCGATCCGCGGGACATTGTGGACATTGCTGCGCTCCGTCGCCGGCAACTGGCGTCCAGGGTGCAGGTCGGGCCCCAGGGCAAGCCCTGGCTGGCGGTGTGGTTTCGCTGCTGCCACACCTACGGGCGGATCTACCGCAACCAGGCCGGCACGCTCTACGAAGGGCCCTGCCCGCGCTGCGGCTCGACCGTCCGGGCGGTCATCGGCCCCGGCGGCACCTCGCGCCGCTTCTTCGAAGCCCGCTGAGTCCCCCACGCATCCCGAACCAACGCGGCGCACGCCCGGCACGCCTCGGCCGATACAATGCCGGCATGTCACGCGCTTCCTCTCAGTACGACATCGGGCGAGCCACCAACCACTGCGCCGCGACCGGCGAACCCATCGAGCCCGGCGAGACCTACATCGCCAGCCTGGTCGAGAAGGCCGACGATGCGGGTTTCGAGCGGCGTGATTACAAAGTCAGCGCCTGGGACGCGGGCAAACGCCCCGAGCGAATCTTCAGCTTCTGGAAGACCAAGGCTGCCGAGCGCGGCGAGAAGAAGCCCTTCCTCGACGACGAGATCCTGCTCAACCTCTTTGACCGCCTGGTGGACGAGGAAAGCCCCAAAAGGGTCGCCTTTCGCTTTGTCCTGGGCCTCATGCTGATCCGCAAGAAGCTGCTCCGTTTCGACCACAGCGAGCGCCGCGGCGAGCAGGAGATCTGGCTGGTTCGCCGCCGAGGCGTGTCCGCCGACTTCCCTGCCGAGGATTTGATCAACCCGGAGATGGATGAAGAAGCCGTCGCCGGTGTCACGGAGCAGTTGACCGAGATTCTCAGCGGAGACTTGTGAGTCCATGCTGCCCATCCCCGCCCGCCTGCTGCTGTTGCCTGTCCTGCTCGTCGCCACGGGCTGCAAGCCGAGTCCGCAGGCCAACCCCGCCCCCGAGCCGCCCGCCTACACCGAGTTGGCCCAGCGCTACAACGAGCGGCTGGACACGCTCGACCGGTTCTACTGCCGGACGGTCGTGGGCCTGACCTGGGTGGACGCGGAGGGAGACCGGCACCGCGAGCAGGGCGAGGGGCACCTCCAGTTCAAGCGTTACGAGGACGCCAACGTCATCTGGCAGGGCGAGTTGCGCTCGCCGGCCCGGGTGGCCCTGGACGTGGGCAAGATCGGCAACATCGGCTATTGGCTGGGCTGCGACGCTGAGCGCTTCTGGTGGATCGATGTCCAGGAAGAGGACACCGCCTACGTCGCCTACCACGCCAACTTCGGCAAGCCCGGCTGCGATTCGGCCGGCCTGCCCCTGCACCCGATCGAACTGATCAATCTCCTGGCCCTGAGCAAGCTCAACCCGGGCCTGATGCCGACCAGCCTCGTGCCCAGCGCCGATGAGCCCACCTGGCGGCTCACGCGCGACACGCATTTCGGCCCGGAACGGCTGACGCTCGATAGCTCCTCGCTGGAAGTGCAGCGAGTCGAGTTGCTCGATGTGTTCGGCGAGCCGGTGGTGGTGGCGGAGTTGACGGAGTACCAGCCCGTGGAGATCACGGACCTGGCGCCGCCGCTCTGGCCGCGCCTGCCTCGGAGAGTGATCATTCAGCAGACGGATGGCAGCCTGGAGGTGACGCTCACCCTCAGCGAGCCCTTCGACGCCCGCAAGGACCCCCGCAAGCTCCGTGATACGGCCTTCACCTTCGAGACGGTGGCGCGAGGGCTCGGCGTGCGGCAGGTGGTTGAGCTCGACGCCGACTGTCGGCCGGACGGCGACTCGACTTCCGGGTCGGCTTCGGGGGCAGGTTTGCCCTGAAGCGGTATCATCGCGGGCGTGATGCGGAACCCCTCTCGACCACTGTGCCTGCTGCTGGGCTTGCTTCTCGTCGGTTTCATGACCGAGTCGCTCTGCGGGCAGATGATGGGGGCGACGGACGAGGGGCACGGCTGGCTCATCCTGCCGCGCGGCGAGCACTTCGAGGTGTACCACCACGCTCCGGGCGATGGCTGGCAGGCCTGGCGGCGCAGCGACGGCTTGCTCTACTCCCTCCCCGAGCGGGCGGCCTGTTTCGCGGCCGAGGCCGGCCGAGCCGACCTGACGATCGCCTTCGCGCCGAGCGCCCAGCCGGGCCAGCGCGATGTCCGGCGCAAAGAGGCGGTGCTGCACGAGTTATCGAATCGTTGGACCTGGAAGCCGGCGAATCGTCTGCGAGTCCTGCCCTCGCTCCCCGGGGACAGTGAGCTGCGGGGGCTTGTCGCCGATGGCGACGGGGTGATTCATGCTTTGCTCCAGGGCCAATCGCTGAGCGTGGCACGGCCGACCCCGCGCCGGGAGGCGGACGAAGGGGCCGGTCCCGCCGACGCCGCGACGGGGGCGGCAGCGGACGATAGCGAGACGGAGCAGCGCGAGAATGCCCCCGGGCTGCGGCTTGTCGGGCCGGCGACGCGGTTGCTCCGGCTCGATGACGCGGGCTGGACCGAGCTGGCCCTTCCCGACGTCGTCGAGGCTGCGGACCAAGCGACCTGGCGCCTGCTGCGGACGCCGACCGGGGTGGCCCTCCTGGCGCGCCGGGGGGGGGACAGAGAGGCGACTCTCTTCGAAACCAATGAGGATGAGGCCTGGCAGGAGACGGCGTTGCCCGCGCCTCTGGACGAGATAGTCACAGCCGGCTGGAGCGACGGCGGGCTCGTGCTGGGCAGGCGGATCGTCGAGCCCAGCATTCGTCCCGACCGAGCTCCAACCCTTGTCCTGGAACTGGTCAGGGGTGGTCAAGCCCTTCTGGTCAGAGAGGTTAAGGAGGTCGATGAGCAATCGCTGATCTGCTTCGCCGGCCCCGATGTGCTGATCGTCACCGAGAGCGGCGAACTGCAGCCGAGGATTCGAGTGGTGGAGTTAGCGACGGGCCGATTGCGCGAGGACGGGTCCTTCGGCGAACCACCGGTCTTGACGCAGCGGAGCCTGCAGCCGCTCCTGGTGGTCTTCGCTCTGCTGGTGGCGGCGGTCTCGATGGTGGTGTTCAAGCCCGAGCCGGGCGCGGTGCCGGTGCTCCTGGGAAGCGAGACCGAGCCGGGCGACATCGCCGGCCGTATCCTGGCGTTCTTGGTCGACTTACTGCCCACCGTGGTCGTGGTCGGATTGGTCACCGGGTCGTCGCTCACCGCCAGTCTGGATGCGGTGCGCTCGGTGGTCCTCTTCCAGGCGACGGCCGAAACGCTGCCTCTGGCCCTGGCGATCATGATCCTGACGTTGTTGCACCAGGCCATCTGCGAGTGGCTTACCGGTCGATCGCTGGGCAAGCTGCTGGCGGGGCTGGTGGTGCTCGACGCCCTGGATGGCAAGCTGACCTTCCGGCAGGTGGCGGTGCGCAACGCCATGAAATTCGTCCTGCTGCTCTTCCCGATCTTGCTGCTCTTGGCCATCGGCAGCCCCTGGCGCCAGCACCTGGGTGACATGGCTGGCCGAACCGTGGTGGCGGGTCGGCGTCCGGTGGACGAGGCCGACGGCTGAGCCTCGGGAGCCTTCAACCGGCAGGATTTGCGCTGTTTCGACCGATTCGATTGCAGGTGGGCTGGAATCGTGCCCGATAACAAGGGGGAGACAACGACCGCGTTGCGCCCGCAGCGATCGGCCGGGGTTGTCCGCTTGTTCGGACCCTCCCCGCCCGAGGACAGACGTCCTCACGCTGGTGCGCCCGACAGGTGAACCCGTGCCCGACGAGACAGCAGCCCAACCCGACCCCGACGAGAACGAGCCGATCGATCCGTCCGCTGACGACGACGCCGAGCTGGGCGCGGAGGACGCCGGCGAGGGCAAGGGCCCCGTCTGGCAGATTCCCCTCCTGGCGGCCTCGGTCGTCATGCTCGCGGCCGGCTTGTACCTCTCGGTGCAATCGGCTCCCGGGCCGGACTTCGACGGGGCCTTGGATAGCATCGAATTCCACCTCCGGGCCGGCGACTACGAGCAATGGCAGTCGGCCATCGAGGACCTGGCGCCGCACCTCCCACAGGCGGCTCGGGCGGAGCAAGTGGCGCGGTTCTACCTGCTTAAAGGGGATGGCCACCATCAGAAGCAGCGCGACCAGGGCATCCAGTTGGATGGGTACAGCCGACTCGTGATCGATGCCTACGAGAAAGCCAGCCAGGAACTCAGCGGCTCGCTGGGCGGATCCCGGCACGCCAACCTGGCCGAGGCATACCTGGCGGTGGGGCGCACGGACGACGCCATCGGCTTGGCGGACGGCCTGCCGGAGTCGCATGCCCACCGCCGTCACAACATCTACAAGACGTTGATCGACCAGCGGCTCAGCGGCAGCCACCCGGACCACGACGGGGGCATTGAACTGCTGGATCGGCTGCTCAAGGACCCCGCCCTGCCGGCGGAGGTGCGGACTTGGGCATTCGGTCGGCGGGCGGAGACGCTGCTCGACCAGGGATATGCCGAGCAGGCCATGGCCTCGCTGCTGCGCGACATCCAGCGGGTGGAGAGCGAAGACGCCACGAACCTGGGCGAGCTGCTTGCCCTGCTGGGACGGGCCTACTTCGAGTACGGGGACCACGACTCCGCCGACAAGTACCTGCGCCGGGCCGAGGAACGGCTCGACGACAACTCCCCCGCCTATCCGCGGGTGCTGGTCTACCTGGCTCGGCTGGACCAGGCGGCGGGCAAGATCATTGACGCCCGAGACACCTACACCATCGTCATGCGCGACTACGGCGGGGCCGACGCCTACGACGCCGCTCTTCTCGGGCGCGCCGAGACCAACGCCGCCATGCAACTGCATGACGAAGCCCTGGCTGATTTTCGTCAGCTCATCAGTCGGCAGCAGTGGCAAGCCAGCGGCCCGCGCCAGGTCAACCGACACGCCATTCTCGAGAGCATGACGACCGAGCATCGCAAGCGCGTGGTCGAGGAGGACTTCGAGCGCGCCCTGGAGCTTGCGGAGCTCTCCCAGGAGCTCTTCATCGGTGAGGAAATCCCCGAGGACGTGCTGCTCATCGTCGCCGACTCGCATCGCGCCCGCGCGGAAAACCTGTTGCGGGACGCGGTGGGGGAGACCGGTGAGCCCGACCGCCTGCTACTCGTGGAACCGCCGCTGCGACGGACGATTCGCCGACACTTCTCCCTGGCCGGCGACGCCTACGTTCGGCACGCCCGCCGCATGACGCTGGAGAACAACTTCGCCTACGGCGAATCGCTGTGGCTGGCGGCGAACTCCTACGACCGAGCCGGGGACCACCGCGAAGCCATCGACGCCTTCCAGGAATACCTGCAGTCGCGCGACAGCGATGTGCGCGAGCCCGCCGCCCGCTATCGGTTGGGTCGGCTTTACCAGGCGCGCGGCGACTACGACAAGGCGAGGACCTTCTTTGAGGAACTTATCTCCGGCAAGCATCGCACCTCGCAGGAAGCCCGGGCGAGCTACGTTCCCCTGGCCCAATGCCTGCTCCAAGTCGACGCGGTGAAGAACTACGAAGCCGCGGAACGATCCCTGCTCTTCGTTCTCGAGGGTGTGGAGCTCAGCCCCGAGGCAGGCGAGTTTCGCGATGCCTTGATTGAACTCGGGATCATGTACTTCCGGGCCCAGGACTACCCCCGGGCGGTGGAGCGGCTGGAGGAGTCCGTGGCCCGTTACCCCGACCTATCCCGGACCTTGGAACTCAAGTTCAAGCTCGCGGAGAGCTACCGACTGGAGGCGAGCCGTCTCACCGGGGAACTCGAGGTGGCCATGCGGCAGAGCGAACGCACGAGCCTCGAGGCCACGCGCGCGAGTCACCTGATTCGGGCCGGGGAACTCTATGGCGAGGTGCGCGAGGAATTCGCCGCTCGTGATCCGCGCCGATTAACGAATCTCGAAGCGGTCATGCTGCGAGAGTCGTACTTCTACAAGGCCGACTGCCTTTCCGCCTTGGGTGAGTTCGACGAAGCGATTAAGGAATACAACATCGCCATCGGGCACTACGGCGACCATCCGGCGTCACTCTTCGCCTCCGTGCAGAAGGTGAACGCCTACGTGGCTCTGGGCCGGTACAAGGATGCGCGCACCGCCCATCAGTCGGCCCGCCTGCGCCTGCAAGCCTTGACCGATGATGACTTCAGGAAGCCGGAGTTCAACCTGATGACCCGCCGGCAGTGGGAAGACTGGCTCGACTCCATCATGTTGATCGAGGATCGCACGCAAGCCACCGCGCCGGGTGGATAATTCGTTCTTGAGAGGGCGGCGGAGACCGCCCAAGAGAGGTCATGGATGACGACATACAACGCGACCCCGAACACGGCTTTGCCTTTGGAGCCTCCCCAGCGCATCTTGGCGCTGATGCAACGCCAAGACGATCTTGCCCGTCGCCTGCTCGTGCTTGCCGAACAACAACAAGGGTACTATCACGCGGAGCATGCCGCGGAGCTCTTGGAGCACATGAAGCGACGGCAGCACGTGGTCGACGACATTCGTCGAGGCCAGGAAGAGTTGTCCGAATTGGTGCCTGACGAAGCAAAGCTTGAGACGCTCTTCGAGAAACCGCAGCTTGAAGAGTACAAAGACGTCGGCAACTTGCCCGGCGACCATCTTGCCCGCATCGCGCATCTCGACAAGCAGGGCCAGGTGACCGTCCGCAAGATGCGCGATGAAGTCGCGGCCCGCTTGGGACAAGTAGCCGCCGGGCAGGGCGCGGTCGCCGGATATGGCCGAAACCAGAACATTAATGTCGCCGGTAATCGCTACACCGACAGGAGCGCCTGAAGGTGCCACGCACGCCAGCGGAAGTTCTCTTGCGCCGCGAGACACCGGTCGAAGTAGAGTCCGGGGCTGACGGTCCGCCCACGCCCAGCGTTGCGCAGTTGGGCGAAGCGGATCTGGCGGAGTTGCTCACGGCATTCAATGCGGTGACGGCCCGGGTGCAGCGCAGCCACGATGCCCTGACCGAGGAGGTCGCGCAGCTCCAGAGCGAACTCGGACAGGCCAACGAACAACTGCGGCGCAGCGAACGGCTGGCGGCGATCGGGCATATGGCAGCGGGCATCGCCCATGAGATCCGCAACCCGCTCGCTTCCATTCAACTCTACGGCGAGATTCTCCAAAAGGACCTGGCCGGCGACGAGTCACTTCAGCCGCTGGCATCGAAGATCTGCGCCGCGGTGCGCGGGCTCGACGCCATCGTGCGCGATGTCCTGACCTTCGCCCGCGAGATCAAGGTTCGGCCGACCGAGTTGGGAGTTGCCGAGACCCTCGCCGGGTCGCTGGCGGACTGCCGGGGCTTGCTGGAAGAGACGAAGGTCACGGTCGCGCCGCTGCAGGTAGTGCCCACGGGGTGCAGCGTAGTCGCGGACGCCTCGCTCCTGCGCGTGGTCTTCAGCAATATCATTCGCAACGCCGCCGAAGCGATGTCGGAGATGCCCGATGCTGCCGACCGCCAGCGCCTCCTTGAAGTTCGCGCTGAGCATGAACAGACGAGCCAGGGCGAAAGGGCGATCGTGGTGCGCTTCCTGGATCGCGGACCGGGCGTGTCGCCGGAGGTGCGCGAGCGCCTGTGCAACCCCTTCTTTACCACCCGGGCGGCGGGGACGGGACTGGGGCTGGCGATCGTGCATCGCATCCTGGAGGCGCACGGGGCCGCGCTCGACGTGCGGTCGCGCGCGGATGACCTTGGGGGCGCCGAGTTCATTATCACGCTTCCCAAGGACGGGGAGCTGAGCCGAGATGTGGAGACGCACGGATGAGTCGAGTTCTAGTCGTTGATGACAAAGAGATGATGCGTGACAGCGTCGCCACGACCTTGCAACGCGCGGGCATGGCCGTGGTGACGGCGGCGAGCGCCGAGGCCGCCGTCGGCATGCTGCCCAAGCATCGCCCTGACGCTGTCGTGACCGATCTGCGCATGCCCGGTACGGATGGCCTGGGGCTGCTCGGCAAGATCAAGAGCTTCGACGAGTCGCTGCCGGTCGTGCTCATGACGGCCTACGGCACGGTCGACACCGCCGTCGAAGCAATGAAGCTGGGCGCCTTCGACTACATCACCAAGCCCTTCGAGGGCGATGAACTCATCATCACGGTCAAGCGAGCCCTGCAGCACACGCAGCTCCTTAAGGAAAACGCTGTCCTCCGCTCCCAGACCGAGTCCATCGCGGTCGGCAGTGACGGCGTCGAGGGCGGCGTCGGGCTGCAGCGCCTGATCGGTACGAGCAACGTCATGCGCACGCTGCGCGAGGAGATCGCCGCCATCGCTCGCTCGAACGGCACGGTCCTCGTCTGCGGCGAATCGGGAACGGGCAAGGAACTGGTCTCGCACGCCATCCACGAAGCCTCGCTCCGCGGTGAACAGACGTACCTGGCGGTCAACTGCGCCGCCTTGAGCGCCAGCCTGCTCGAATCGGAGCTCTTCGGTCACGAGCGCGGCGCCTTCACCGGCGCGGATCAACTGCGCAAGGGGCGCTTCGAACTTGCGGATGGCGGGTCGCTCTTGCTCGACGAGATCAGCGAGATCGCGCCCCATCTCCAGGCGAAGTTACTTCGGGTGCTGCAGGAGTCGTCGTTTGAGCGGGTGGGATCGAGTATGACCCAGAACGTGGATGTGCGGGTCATCGCTACCACGAATCGCGAGCTATTGGAGTGCGTGCAGACCGGGGGCTTTCGTCAGGACCTGTACTTCCGGCTGACAGTGCTGCCCATTCGCGTGCCGCCGCTGCGGGAACGGCTGGAGGATGTTCCGGATCTGGCCCGGCACTTCCTGCACGGGGTGGCGAAACGGGACGGTACGCCCCTCAAGCAGATGAGCGACGGCGCGCTGGCCGCCTTGCAAGAGTACTTCTGGCCGGGCAACGTGCGGGAGCTGCAGAACATCTGCGAACGGGCCCACGTGCTCAGCCGCGAGGAGACGATTGAGGCGGCCCTGGTTCGACCCTGGCTGCAGTTCGGCGGAGCGGCGCCGGCACCGGTCGTGGGGGCCGCGCCCACGACGTGGAGCCCGACGAGAGTGGAGCCCAAGCAAACTCCCGAAGTCAGCACACCGGCGTTCCACACGAATGGAAATGCCGGTCCCGCGGAGCCCATGGCGCCCGAGGTGCACATCGTGGTTGAAGAACCGGTTCGGCCGCTTGAGGAGATCGAAAGAGCCGCAGTCGTGGCGGCCCTGCTGGAGTTCGGCGGACACCGCCAGAAGACCGCAGAAGCGCTCGGCATCGGCGTCCGCACGCTGGGCTTGAAGCTGAAGAAGTGGAAGCAACTCGAACTCGTAGCGCAGGATCTGTAGCGACGAACAGAATCTCGCTCGCAGGGCGATCCACCCTTGACCGAAGCCCCGCACAGTTGGATCATGAACGCATGACTCGGCCGGGTGGACAAACTCGTTGGCGGCGACGCGTGCTCGTCCTCTCCGCGCTGTCGATCGTGCTCGGGATTGTGACGACTTGGGCGGTGGCGTGGACGTATGAGTGGCTCACACCCTTCTCCCCCGAAGGCATGCTCACCGCCCGCTATCACAGCCCGGATCGGGGACAGGTTGTTGTTCGATTCAGTTCACAGTGGGCTCGTGAGACACTCTGGGTCCTCACCGATGCCCACGGTTCTTCGAATGCCGCAGAGTCCTGCGACTGGGACGCGTCCTGGTCGGAGACATGGCGACGATTGGAGAGCGGTGATCCGGTTCTGCCGAGCGGGAGGGCTACTGGTGCGCAGCCGCCGGAGATTATCTGGGAGATTGCGAGCGGCTGGCCGTTTCTTTGTCTGAAGCAGAGATGGTGCGTCTATCGACCTCCCACAGGGCAGACTCGCGAAGTTGTGGACGGTGCCTTCGACGCGACAAGGGTGCTTCCTTTCCTCCCGCTTCCGGGCAACAGTCTGCTCCCCTACACGCCCATCCGGCCGGGACTCGTGGCGAACACGCTATTCTTCGCCTCGGGATGGATGCTGCTGCTGCTCGTTCCGTGGGTGGCTCGTCGTGCGTACCGAAGAGGCCACGGCCGCTGCCTGTGCTGTGGGTACGACCTGCGCGGCGACACCGACGCAGGCTGCCCCGAGTGCGGACGGGGGCGCACCGGCGTGGAGACTTCGGGGCGGGCACTCCATCACTGAGGCTTCATAATGTCCGAGTCCTCTCCACTCCCTCGACCAAAGTCCACAGCGCAGTTGTTGCTGCTGGCACTTCTGATCGGTGCACTTGTGAACTGTCTCGTCGCCATGGGGGTGGCACTTCGAATGTCCGTCGCGCCACCGCTGGAGTGGTACTCCCACAAGCAGACACGAGTCGACACCGGCCATGAGTGCCTTCAGGTGAGTCACCACAGTGCGTTCGGTTGGGTTGAACTCCGTGCTGCGGGCGACAATGTTGAGGAGGCTGGAGCCGACGCGCAACCGTTGACCGCCCTCCCTGGATGGACTCACATTGCCAGCCACTCACCGTCTGAGCAGGACGTCGAGTACGTGGAAGCCGCTGCGGGGTGGCCCATTCCATCTCTTGCTGCGGAGTGGGTGATGCCACGACGGCCGCTCACGAGTATTGCCCCTCTCTTCCACGTGCGGTCTGATCACATTCTCCTCAGGCCGGACAGCTCCTTTGTCTCGCAGGAGTCCGACGTTCGGGGATTGCCGACGCGGCCTACTCTCGGCTTTCTGTTGGGGTCCGCAGTGTGGGGTCTGCTCTGGCTCTCCTTTGTGACGCTTGTGTCACACCTCAGACGTTGGCGAGGCAGGCGCCGCGTGACGCGTGGCCGCTGTCCCGCCTGTGGACACCGAGTAGTCGACGCCTCGCGTTGTCAGGAGTGCGGCGCGATGCAACAGGTGCCAACGCATCATGCCGGAGGCGTAGCGACCATTGCGAGGCGTACGATCATCACCTGCGTACTGGCTGGAGCCACTCTGCTCGTCATCCATGTGGCAGCCTATCGCCAACCATCGGAGTTTCTGCTGGCGCTTCAGAACGGAGACGTTGCGCGGGTCAGGGCGCTTATCGAGAGCGGTGAGCAGGGGATTGATGAAGCCGTAAACAAAGATCGAGGCGTGAGGAGGTCTCGAATCACACCGCTCATGGCAGCGGCGGGGCGAGGTGATCCGTCGATGATTGCTTGCTTGCTCGAACTTGGGGCAGATCCGAGTTGGCGAAATCGTGCTGGCCTCAGCGCTCTTGATGCGGTGGTCCTGGGAGCTCAAGAGTTGCCCCGAGAGACAGTGGGTTCCCCGCGTGAGCACTCCGGGGATGAGCGACGGGTGGTGGACTACATCGACTCGATGGCGCTGCTGATCGATGCGGGTGCTCGAGAGATGAACGACGTGGAGCGAGCTAGCCACGTGGGATGGGTGCCCGCGTCAACAATCTGGCGTCTAGTCAATCGCGCGCCGCGTTCATGTTCGGTACGAATGGCCCAACTCCTGGTTGAGGGGGCTGGCAGTGGTCCTCTAATCGACTCTGGCATTCTGTCGAACGTCGTGGCTCGAACCGATGTCGAGTTGCTGGAGTATTTGATGTCACAAGTTGAGCGCGATCAGCTTGAGACGGTTGTGAGGGGCGTGAGTCTGCGTCATCTCCGGCTGTTGGACTCAGTGGAAGGTAGGGAGACCCTGGAGGTGCTTTTGAGCGCCGGTGCTGATGTGGACCAAGCAGCCGACCGGTATGGAAGATCGCTTCTTGGGCTGGCGGCGTACAGGGGCGATGCGGACTCAGTGAGATGGCTCCTTGAGAGGGGGGCCAACGTCAACGCCTTCGACACGACGCAGAACACGCCTCTGATGCAAGCAGTCCTCGGCGACGCGCCGCCGCGAGTTGTGCAGCTGCTCCTGGAAGGTGGTGCGGACACCAAGATCACAGACGCCAATGGGAAGACAGCCCTCGATCTTGCCAGGGAGCAAGCGGGCGGATTTCATCAGGACGAGACCGTGTGGCTCTTGGAACAACATCGCTGACAACAAGGAACGGCAACGCGCTCGTTGCGCGTTTCCTTCCGTCATTCCCACGAAGGTGGGAATCCAGTTCGCGCCAGGCACCCTGGAACACTCGCGTGGATGCCCGCCTGCGCGGGCATGACGGCCTCGGCGCGAGCGCAAAATCTGCGCGTGCGCAGAGGGGCTTGCCCGTCCTAGTCGCCTGCTGCACTGTCCGGGCGAGGCGCGGCGTCCCCACCCGCGGGCTGTGGGGTCCGCTGTCCCGACCCGCGTGCCTCCATCCGCTCGCGGGGACGCGGCGGCTCGCTCCACACGGTGCAAACCCCCTCCACCCGGCCCGCCGTTTGCTGCATCTTCCGTGAAGAGCTGTTTCACCACCGAAACAGGCAAGATTTGCGCGGAGGAGCGCGCTCGCATGATCACCGGCGTCACCGACATTGGATCCATCCCCGCTCTGGAGCGAACGCTTCAGTTCACCGGTGCGCGCCATCGCCTGATCCTGCACAACATCGCCAACTTCGATACGCCCAACTACCAGCCCCACGACGTCGATCCCAGCCACTTCCAGGCGGCCTTGTCGGCGGCGGTCGATGCCCGTCGGGCGGAGGGGCGCAACACCGGGCCGCTCGAACTCAAGGACACCCGGGAGCTTCAGTTCGGCGAGCGGCTGGGCCTCAGCCCGCGCACCTCGAGTGGCAACATCCTCTTCCACGATCGCAACAACCGTGACCTCGAACGCACCATGCAAGGGCTGGCGGAGAACGCCATGGCCTTCCGGGCGGCAGCGGATATGTACCGTAGCCGCATGAACTTAGTGCAGACCGCCATTCGCGAGCGCCTGGCCTGATGCAGGCGGTAGGAACACCCCATGTTCGGTTCGCTTGACATCTCGACCTCGGCCCTGATCGCCAACCGCACCCGCCAGGAAGTGGCGGCAGCGAACATCGCCAACGCCCAGACGCTGGAGAACGCCCAGGGCGAGTACGAGCCCTTCCGCCGGCGCTTCGCGGTGCTGGCCTCGGGGGACGGGCAGGGCGGCGCGGGCGTGCACGTGCGCTCCGTCGAGGTGGATCAGGGACCACTGACGCCAAAGTATGAGCCGGGCTCGCCTTACGCCGACGAGCAGGGGTACGTGGACTACCCCAACGTCCAGTCGATCATCGAACGGATGAACGCCATGGAGGCGAGCCGAGCATATGAGGCAAATATCACAGCCATCGAAGCGACCAAGTCGATGTTGTCTGCAGCGCTTCGTATCATCGCCTGATGAGCGCTGCGCTCTCGGAGAGCACGCATGACGGATCCCATAGGACTGATTGGCTCACCTTCGGTCGGCCCGGTGCAGAAACCGGCCGCGACCCAGCCTGTCGACCCCAATGCGCCAGGCTTCAAGGACTTTCTGATCGAGAACCTCAAGCAGGTCAGCGAGTTGCAGGATGACGCCGAGCGGGGCATTGAGGACTTGATGACCGGCAATCGCGACGATATTGAGGCTGTCATGTCGAACGTAGAAAAGGCGGACACGGCATTCCGTATGCTTCTCCAAGTGCGCAACAAGGTAATGCAGGCATATGACGAGTTGAATCAGGTGCGAGTCTGACCCGCCCGGCGTCAGGTCTGGACGCGAAGGAGTCGCGCCCAGTCTGATTGCTTTCAGCGGTTCCCGATGGCATGGAGGCCGAATCGGTGGACGCTCTCCGCAGAACACTGCAGAAGATCTCTCAATTCCTGGGGGGCATGACCGCCACGCAGAAGCTGCTCATTGGCAGCCTCATGGTGGTGACGCTCATGGCGCTGTTCCTGGTCAGCCAGTACGCCGCCACCCCCAAGCTGGTGCCCGTGCTCATCGGGGTGTCGGCGACGGATCAGACGGCGGCGGCGCAGAAGCTGGACGAGCTGGGAGTCGACTTCAAATTGGTGAACGGGGCACCGCACGTTCCGCCGGAGCGCCGAGCCTCAGCCTATGCCCGATTGGGCCAGGAAGGGGCCCTTCCCGCGGACTCCTCAGCGGCGTTCGACGACCTCGTCGCCAAGCTCAGCCCCTGGAACACCGCCAGCCAGAACGAGGCGATCCTGCTCGGGCATCAGCAGCGGGTGCTGGAGCGCATCATCGGCCAGATGCAGACCGTCCGGGAGGCCATGGTGCTCATCGACGTGCCCAAGAGCATGGGGCTGGGGTCCGGCTTCAAGAAGCCCACCGCCTCCGTGACCGTCTTCATGTCGGGCGGTGCGACGCTGAATCAGAATTTCGCCAACGCCATTGCCTCCACCGTGGCCGGCTCCATTTCGGGGCTGGATGTCAGCAACGTTCGCATCATCGACGGGTCCAACAACAAGTACTTCGTGGCGCGCGAGGACGACGTGGCGGCGGGCAGCGACTACCTGGAGATGCAACTCAAGAGCGAGAAAGCCACCCGCGAGAAGCTCCTGGTGCACTTCGAGGCGTCGATTCCGGATGTGCGCATTTCCGTGACGGCCGTGGTCGATGCCAGCGCCGAGCAGTCCAACATCACGTCGTACTCCGCCGAGGGCCGGGGCACGGTCAATCCGATCACCAAAGAGGAGAAGACCACCACCTCGACGCAGGGTCCGGCCAATGGCGGCGAGGCGGGGACCAATCCGAACACCGGCCTGGACATCAACGGGGGCGGATCGAGCGGCGAGACGCACAGCAGCGAGACAAAGCTGACCGAGTTTGAGCCATACGTCGGGGAGGAGAGACTGAGCAAGTATGAGGCGGCGGGCAAGCCGGAGCGGCTGGCGGTCGCCATCAGGGTGCCGCGTGAGTACATCGAGCGCATCTGGGCGCAGGCGAATCGCGACGTGACCGATCCGCCGACGAACGCTGATTTGGAACCGATCGCCCAGGTGGAGCTTGACAGGATCAAAGAGGAGGTGGCGACGCTCATCGTCACTTCCAAGGATGAAGCGGATGTCTCGGACAACGTGCTTGTATCCATGAACCCCCTGCCGTTCTACGACCCGATGGGCGGCGTCGGAGGCATGGGCGCGGGCGGAAGTGGAGGCGCTGGCGGCGGCGTGGCATCGATGCTGCTCGCCGGCAGCATGATCAAGAACGTCGCCTTGGGCGGCATGGCGGCGGTGTCGCTCCTGCTCATGTTCATGATGGTCCGCAAGGCCAGCAAGCCCGGTGACCTGCCCACCGCCGAGGAGCTGGTCGGCATCCCGCCCACGCTGCTCTCGGAAGACGACGAGATGGTCGGTGAAGCGGAGGACGCGACTCCGACGCTGGCGGGCTTGGAGCTTGACGACGACGAAGTGCGGGAGGCGAAGCTTGTGGAACAGGTGGACAACCTGATCCAGGACGAGCCGGACAACGTCGTGACGCTCATCAATCGCTGGATCGAGACCAGTCCTTAAGTAAGGCAAGGTAGGTGGAATGGCCAAGCACCAGCAGCGCTCGACTCGACTCCCCGAATCACCACAGGATCTCTCCGGCCCCATGAAGGCGGCGATCCTGCTGCTGACCTTGTCTCCCGAGGCGGGCAGCCAGATCCTCGCCAAGATGGACGAAGGACTCGTGGAAGAGGTCACGCGCGAGTTGGCTTCGCTGGGCGAGGTGCCCGTGGAGTACCGGCGCTTCGTCATCGATGACTTTTACAACCTGGTGATGGCCAGCCAGTACGCCCGGATCGGCGGTATGGACTACGCCAGGCAGTTGCTCAAGGAGGCCCTCGATCCCAAGCAAGCTGAGAAGATCCTGTCACAGATTCAGACGCAGGTGCAGCGCACGCCCTTCTCCTTCCTGCAGAAGGCGGAGAGCGAGAGCTTGATGACCTTCATTCAGGAGGAGCATCCCCAGACCATCGCCTTGATCGTCTGCCACCTGGCCCACCACAAGGCCGCCGAGATCGTCATGGGCCTGCCGCTGCAGAAGCAGTTGGAGGTGGTGAAGCGCATCGCCAACATGGAGCAGACCAATCCCGAGGTGATCGCGGAAGTCGAGAAGGGGCTGGAGTCGCGCCTCTCGAACATGCTGCTGCAATCCATGGAACGCACGGGTGGCGTGCCCACCGTGGCGGAGATCCTCAACATTGCGGACCGCTCCACCGAGAAGGCGATCATGGAAGGTCTGGAAGCGGAAGACCCGGATCTCGTAGAGAACATTCGGCGGCTCATGTTCGTCTTCGAGGACATCCTGCTCGTCGACGACAAGGGCATCCAGGCGGTGCTCAAGGAAGTCGACAACGACGAACTCAGCCTGGCGCTCAAGACGGCCTCCGAAGAGCTGCAGGAGAAGATCTTCAGCAACATGTCGACGCGGGCCTCGCAGCTCATCAAGGAAGACATGGAGTACATGGGCCCGGTTCGCGTCAGCGACGTCGAAGCCTCGCAGCAGCGCATTGTCGATATCGTGCGCCGCCTGGAGGATGCGGGCGAACTCATCATCACCGGCCGGGGCGAGAAGGACCTGATCGTCTAGGAACGGATTCGTTATGCCGCTCGTCAAGAAAGCCCAGGCCGAATCGTCTGTCCGCTCCGCCATCGTGCTGGATCTGGGCGACTTGCGCCACGAGGCCGAGCGCATCAAGGCGGAGGCGGCGGCCCAGGCGCGGGCCCTGATCGAGGCCGGGCGGCGCAAAGCGGCCCAGCTCACCGACGGAGCTGAAGAGCGTGGTTACGAAGTGGGCCTGAAGCGGGGGCAAGAGGAAGGCTACGAGGCGGGGCTGGAGAAGGGCAGATCCGAAGCACGCGGGGAAGCCGGCCGAGAGTACGCCGAGCTGGCTCAGCGCTGGGACGAGGCGCTGGCGAGCTTCGATGCGAGCCGCACGGAACTGCTCGTGCAGGCGCGCGAGGACGTGTTGCGGCTGGCGTTGCGGCTGGCGGAGCGCGTGGTGCGGACGGCGGTGGAGACGACGCCAAACTGCGCCGCCCAGCAAGCGGTTAAGGCGATCGAGATGATCACGGAGGCGACGCGCTTGCGCATCGTGGCGCATCCGGACGATCTGGAGCGCCTTCGCGAAGTCCTCCCCGACCTGGAACGAAGGGCCCGGGACGGCAGCAACATCGAGCTGCAGACCAGCGACAAGGTCGGGCGCGGCGGTTGCCTCCTGCGGCACGGCAAGGGCGAGATTGACGCCACCATCGAGACGCAACTTGAGCGTGTCATTGAGCGTCTCTTCCCCGCGGAAGACCCGGACGCTGTCGACTCCGGCGAGGACGATGAGGCATGACCGCCCTCGCCGCCGAGATCGAAGCGCTCGAATCCATTGAGCCACTGGAGATTCGGGGCCGCATCGAGACGGTGCGCGGCTTGACCATCCTGGTCAGCGACTTGCCGCTCCCCGTGGGGGCGACGGTGCGGGTGCGGGCTGCTGGGGGTGCGGTATCCGGAGAGGTGGTTGGCTTCGACGAGGGGCGCACCATCGTCATGATGCACGCCTCCGCCGCCGGCATTCGGGAGGGCGATGTCACCATCGGCGAGGAGCTTTACCAGACCGTGCGCGTGGGGTCGGATCTGATCGGGAGGGTGGTGAATGGCTTCATGGAACCGATCGACGGCGGCAGGTCCCTGCGGGCGGGACGCCGTCGTCCGCTGCTCCCCGCGCCGCTCACGCCGCTGAAGCGCCGCCTCATCGCCGAGCCCCTGGCGACGGGCGTTCGCGTCATTGACACGATGGCGACGTTCGGCAAGGGGCAGCGCATGGGCATCTTCGCCGGGCCCGGCATCGGTAAGTCCATGCTGCTCGCCTCCATCGCCCGGGGCACCACGGCGGATGTGAATGTCATTGCCATGGTCGGCGAGCGCGGCCGCGAGGTGCGTGACTTCGTCGAGCGCACCCTGGGCGAAGACGGCCTGGCCCGCAGCGTCGTGGTGGTGGCGACGAGCGATGAATCGCCCCTTCTGCGCGTGCGCGCTACCTTTGCCGCCTGCAGCATCGCGGAGCACTTTCGGCAGGAAGGTCGAGATGTGCTCTTCATGATGGACTCGGTCACCCGCTTCGCCCAGGCGCAGCGGCAGATCGGACTGTCGGTGGGCGAGCCGCCAGCGACGAAGGGATACACGCCAAGCGTCTTCGCCAACTTGCCACTGCTGCTGGAGCGGGCCGGGGCCGTTGAGGGCGAGGGCAGCATCACCGGCGTCTACACCGTGCTGGTCGAAGGCGACGATCTGAGCGAGCCGATCTCCGACGCCACCCGCGGCGTGCTGGATGGACACCTCATCCTCTCGCGCAAGCTGGCGGACCGAGGCCACTTCCCCGCGGTCGACGTGCTCGGCTCGATCAGTCGTGTGGCGGACGATGTCTGCTCGCCGGAGCAGAACCAGGCGCGGCGGAAGCTGATTCAGTTGGCGGCGGCATACGACGAAATCGCCGACCTCGTACAGATCGGGGCCTATGCCCGGGGCAGCAGCGTCGAGAGCGACGCCGCTATCGATATTCGACCGAGCCTCAATGCGTTTCTACAGCAGCACTTTCGCGACACCGTTTCCTTCGACGAGTCGGTGCGGTTGCTTCTGCAGGTGGCGCAAGAGGCGGACAAGCTCTTGGCACGAGGCGGCGCCAAGTAGCGCCAGCGATGGAGATCTGACCCGTGGCGAAGTTCGTCTTTCGACTCGAAGCTCTTCTCAAGCAGCGGCGGCGCGAACAGCGTCACAAGCAGCTTGGTGTCGCCGAAGTCGAGCAGGAGCGCCTCGGACTCGAAGTAGAACTCCGCAGGCAACAGGTACAGCTTGAGGCCTGCCGGGGAGAGGTGCGTTCGCTGCTGCACACCGTGGATGGCGGTTCTGTGGTGGTGGAGGCGGACCAACTCCGTCGAGGCGCCGCCGTGGCCGTCGCCGCCGACCGGGCCGCCCGCACGCTGGCGATCCAGTTGGCGGGGGTGCATCGTCGGCTGAGTCGGGCTCGTGAGGAGTTGCGGCTGGCGGACATCCGCCTCAAGGCGGTCGAACAGCTTAAGCAGACGCAGTCCGAGCGATTCCTGGCCAAGCAGAAGAAGCGTGAGGCCGATGAAATGGACGAGCTGGCCGTGATGCGGGCCGGCCGAACGAACGGGACCATGCTATGAAAACCATCGCCGCCGCCATCTCCGCCATCGCCATCGTGAATCTGCTGGCCCTGCTCGTGGCCGGGGGCTGGCTCTGGCAGAGTGATCGCCTCTCGCCCGAGCGGATTGACGCCGTGCGAGAGTTGTTCTCGGTGACCAACGCCGAGGAAGCCACCCAGGCCGAGGATGCCGCCGCCCAGGCCGAGCGCGAGGAACAGATCGCCGCCGAGGAGCGGAAACAGAATCGCCCGCCTCTGACCGCCGATGAGCAGCTCGCCACCATGAGCTACACCAGCGAGCAGGCGGAGATCAGCATCGCGCGGACCAAGCAGGAACTCGAGATTCTGCGGCAGTCGCTCAACAACGAGAAGACGGCCCTTCTCAGGCAGCGCCAGCAGCTGGAAGACAAGGAACTCGCTTTCGAACAGCGACAGGAAGACCTGCGCGTGGCCCGGGAGTCGGACCAGTTCGAGAAAGCGCTCAGCCTGTACCAGGGCCTCGACGCCGCCGCAGTCAAGAACATCTGGATGACGCTTATCCAAAGCGGTCAGACGGACCAGGTGGTGACCTACCTCGGGGCGATGCAGGCACGCAAGGCCACCGAGGTCGTCGCGGAATTCGAGAAGGAAGATCCCACGCTGGCAGCCGACTTGCTGGAACGCCTCAGGACGCACGGCTTCTCCGTGGCGACCTCTGAGGATGGCTGATGACCGCAGCGAGCGTCAATCTCCAAGGCACCGAACCCACCAACGCGCAAGAAGGGCTGCGCTCCCAGGTTAGAGCCTGGGCCGACCAGCGCTTGGGGTCAACGGACGCCTTCGACGCCATCTTCTCACGTTCCCTCGACAGCACCGAC
>SWCB01003887.1_pt1 | contig 31290 bp, 26 predicted proteins | sample 4692901 | NCBI WGS metagenome assembly SWCB01 (sample SAMN10267276, study PRJNA491770) | bioreactor metagenome | isolation source: DHS bioreactor inoculated with subseafloor sediment | place: Japan: off Shimokita Peninsula | collected 2006-08 | reverse complement strand
TAAAGATGAACTCTATCAACAAATGGATGAAGATATCGTATCATAATAGTATAGGACAAACATTATAGTTTTTTGTCTGTGATATAATAATTAAAAAAGGAAAAAAGATTATGCCAGATTTCTTTAGTAATGAATTAGGTCAAACCATTCCTTGGTTTGGATTAACCCACATCCTGATTATTTTAGGGTTTATCACAACCCTAATCATACTTTGGATAATTGGTCCGAAATTAAAATCATCAACATATGAAAAATGGGTTAGATATTTTCTAGTTGCGCTTACGATACTCTTTGAATGGCGTGTCTTTGAAAGTCGTATCTTCAATGGGTCGATATTTAGATTACCACTTTGTGGTATCGCATTATATGGACTTACCTATGCAGTCTTTTTCAATAAAGAAAAAGCTTATAAAATCTTTTACTTTTATGCATTTGGTACAGTCTTAACTTATCTGTTTTTTGATACCATTTGGGGACTTGACCGTTGGAACGGGTGGACATATTTTGGAGCTCATGCAGCCATTGGTTGGTTTGCTGTTTATGGATATCGTGTTTTAGGATTTAAGCCACAAATCAAAGATTTATATCGATCTGTCTTATATCTATTAATCTATGCAACCATTTCAGGTTATGCAACCTATAAGTTTGGTGGATCTGATGAGTTATTCTTATTTCATGCACCAGCAGATTTTATGAATTTCTTAATTGAGATCAATCAAGTCTTATATATGGCTGTCTTATCTATACTTGCATTTGGATTCTTTTATGCAATGTATCTACCTATTTATCTAAGTGAAAAAAGATTAAATAAACTTGCATTTGAAAATCCTAATGCTCAAGTGACAAATGAACAATTATTAACAACAAAATAATCAAATTGAAGATAAAGACCTTGCTTCTTTATTTTTTCTTTTGATAAGTATTCATGTAAATTATCTTCATAGAACCTACTAGGTATAAGCCTATCACTTAAAACAAAGACCCATAAATGTTATAATATATATAGATAATGATACCGGAAGATAGTCAACTAACATAAAAAAAGCAAATCTCATAGAGGATATAAAACTCTAAGTTTTTTGCTAAAGAAAGAAGGAAGATTATGAAGTATACATTATTAAAAACATTTCCAAACTCATTTTTTGAGCATCATGAAGGGCCTTGCATATCCATTTATATGCCAGTAAAAGCCAAAGCATTTGATCACAAGAAAGATCAACTCACTTTAAAAAACTTGATTAAAGAAGTAGAATCATCTTTATCATTATCTATGAATGAAAAAGATATCAAGCCTATTATTGATAGACTAGAGCTTGTTGTTGATGACAAAGTCTTTTGGGATCATGTCAAAAAAGGTTTAGCATTATTTATGAATCAAGAAGATATGGCATTATATCATCTAGATGCAAAAGTAGGTCAACTGGCAGTTGTCGCTAGAACGTATCATTTAAAACCATTATATGCTTATTTCCAAGCACTTAAGGTTTATGATATCTTAGCTTTAGAAGCTGAAAGCTTTGAGCTTTATAAAGGACATAAGCATCATATCGAAAAAGTTGAACTACCTAAAGATGTAAAAACCACATCAAAAGAAGTATTAGGAAAAGATCATACAGAAAGTTATCAAACACATGGAACTTATGGTAGAGCAAATGATGGATCGACCTTTCATGGTCATGGTGGAAAATCAGATGATATAGAAATTGATCGCATCAATTTCTTTAGATATGTTGATCAAGCAGTTTATGATATTAAGAGTAAAAAAACAGAACGTCCACTTGTGTTACTTGCACTTAAAGAACATCATCATGATTTTATGGAAGTTTCTAAAAATCAATTTCTAATCAAAAAAGCTATTGATGGATCGATAAGAGACATGGAGTTCAGTGAACTTCAAACTGTTTTAAAAGACATGAGTGATGAAAGTTTTCATGCATATATCACAAAAATCAAAGATAACTATCATAGACTCAATAAAGAACACCAAAGCACAGATGATATTAATAAAATCATTAAAGGATTTATTGAAAGAAAAGTTGATGTGCTTATGATTGAAAAAGATAAGATCTTACCAGGAAAAATAGATCTTAAACAATATAAATATCTAAAAGAAGATATTAAAGATCCAAAAGTTGATGATGTGTTAGATGATCTGATCGAACATGCAGAACAAACAGGTGCCAAAGTATTCATCTTAAATCCAGATGATATGCCTACATCAACAGGAGTCGCAGCTATCTTTAGATATTAAAAGTCAAGTATCATATATTCAAGCACTATATCAGATGATATGGTGCTTTTATCATATGTTCTTTTCAATAACTAGCTTTTATTGTATAATGTAGTAGACTATAAACAAAGATCATTGTCATTACTTATGTTAATCATCTAATCATTTCATTAGAGAAAGGATATCCACATGGCCTTACATCAATCAAATAAACATAATATAGACGATTCAACTTATTTAAGTGGATCACTTAAATACTTAGTTAAAAACAATCATTGTGTGCTTTTAGATGGTAGAAGAACACCAGGAATCATTGAAGATATAGATACTGATTCAGGTATGTTTATATGGCGCATTTTGGATTTTGAAGATAAGGGTAGATATTGGGAATTGCCTTTTGAAGATGTAAAGAAATATCTTTTTGAGCAAGATGCAAAATCAAACACTAAAGATATCATAGAACAGTATGAACAAATCATAAAAGAAAAACAACAAATGTTACATAGTAAAATCAATCCTATAAAACAAATAAAGACTTATAAAGATATAGAACATATCAAAAAGGATATCATTAAATGGTTTGAAACGAATAGTTTGTATTTTAAATCACATCAGATGATAGATATGAGTTCAAACAAAGGACACAATCTTTTATATAAGGATTTACAAAATTATATGACACTTCAAGATCTATGGTATCTTGAAGAAGAAGTTTCAGATACATTTTGTTTAAATCCGAGTTCAGGTGAACTCATTAAAGGGATGATGATTTGTCTTTCTGAAATGGGATTAGTAGCGTACAAAGGTACAACCACAAGAAAAAAAGAAACTTTTGAAGGTAAATATACAAAAGCAACCAGAAAAAAATATCTCAAACATCGCTTAGCATTTGTGCAAGCCATGTTTGAACACATAAATATCCATGAACTGATTGTTTATAGAGGGATGACATCTGAGAAAGCTTTACAATCATTAAATAGATCCTTATTATCTACGACGATGAATCTAGAAACTGCTGAAGAATTTTTTGATGCATCATCAAATCCAAAAATCAAAAGTTCTTATTTAATGAAACTAAGTTTTCCTATCTCACATATATTCATGACCTATCTAGAAACAAAACAACTGAACAAGCAATACTTAGAACAAGAAGTCATCGTTTTAAACACAGCTCAACTCCCTATATGATGATAGATAAATGAAAGAGGATTTTATGAAATATAAAAAAGAATTAAACTTATTAAAAGCAATCGTTAAACCGATTTATGAAGATGCGACTTTATATGCTAAAGATGTCGCATTTAAAGGTGTACAAGATATTGTAACCTCTACAGATTTATATATTGAAAAACATTTAATCAAAAGGATTTTAGAGACATTTCCAAATGATTTGTTTCATAGCGAAGAATATCACAGTAAAACCACTTTAGATAATCGCATGTGGATCATTGATCCCATTGATGGGACAAGCAATTATGCAGCTGATTTAGGGCTATATGTGGTTCAAATAGCACTGTATGATCAAGATGACGTCGCTTTATCATTTGTTTATATGCCTAAGTTTGATAAAACATATTATGCAATTAAAGGTGAAGGAGCATATATCAATGATAAATTCTATAGAACAACAGATAAAAACCAACCTTCTAATTTTATGATATCCATGTGTGGATTAAGTCATAAAAAAGAAGATAAATCATATTTTAAGAAAATCATTGATTTGTCTATCACCCATAAATATAAACTTAGAATACTAGGGACGATGGGTTTAGAGTTAACATTAAGCTCAGAAGGCATCTTTGATCTATTTTATTCTAATGTGACAAATCTATGGGATTTATGTCCTGGGATCTTGCTTGCAAGAGAAGCAGGTGCAATCCTTCTCAATGAAAAAGGAGAACCTTATCAACTCGGAGATGAAAACTTGTTTGTTTGTAAAAATCAACAGACACTTCAAATTGTCAAAAATGAAATATTAGAGAATTGAAAGAGAGAAAGATAAATGAGTAAACAAAATTCAATGGAGTCATATATAAAAGCGTGTGTTTATTTATATGGTATGATTCATAAAGATAGAGTATTAAAATTATATAATTTTCATCATTTCTCTGAGTTAGAAGAACTTCCAGACTACGATATGGCTTTATTGGATGATGATTTTGTTTATGAAATTAAAGATTTCTTCATTCATGAAGCCATATATTTTAATCATGACATGGATAAACACTTTGAAACATCAAATCATCTACCTTATTATATTCCCTCTCTTGAAGAATTAACCAAATATGAGGATCAATTCTATTTTCAAAGAACTAGACACCATGATTTATTTGAAGCATTTATGCTTAATGTTGTATTTCCAAAAAATCATAAAATAGCTGAGTTTATCATTGAAGATGTTTTTTATGGAGCACAACAGACAAATAACATTGATTTTGCGATGAAACAATTTGAAAGAAGAAATGTTAACTTCGAAAGCATAAATTTCCCAAGGCTTATAGAATTATTAAAAAACGTTTTGAATAATTCTAGAATGTGGAAATATAATGCTTTAACATTTAATGAATATGAGCATTATCAAAAACATGGGACAATAACATCATTAAATGGTTTATGTCATTGTGGTAGTCAAAAGAAATACAAAAGATGTTGTTACCCTATAGAAAAAAACATATGGGATAGTGATGTTCTAACTTATGATGAATCATTCGAATTTACAGACAAAGACATATTAGATTATAAGCATAAAATCATCAAGGAACTTTCGCATGTTCCTAATCTATTATTAGAGTTATCTGGTCCATCATTATCAGATCTTATAGATGATCTATTTGATGAAGTCCCATTAGATATATTTTTTGAAGATCCAATGCATGTTTTAGTGGCTATCATATTCATTTTGATGGATCATCATGATCTCGATTTTAATGTGATCAGTTCATGGATTCGTAAATATAAGTTAAATCAGTCAATAACTCACATTAACAAACTTAAAAATAGATATTATTATGCAATTTCTGATAATGGTTCAGATGAACTCAATAAAAAAATTGATTATCTTGAACCGCTCATGAATTATTTCGTAAAACACAATCATTCTAAACTGGTCATGATTCCAGATAAAAAGCCATATCAATTTCTAGTTAAAGCCATCAAAAAGAAAAAAATAGATAAGGATTTAGTTGATGAAACACATGAGATTGCCGAAGTTATTTATAGTTCTATTGGTGGAGCAAATCCTATGTATTTCTATAATTTACTCAGGGTATGTCCACATGCATTTTTAGTGATTGAGATGTTACTTAATGATTCTATAGAGCGTGATGAACATATAGATTTACTAAAAGCATTTGTACTTGCATATGAAACATATCATGAAGAAATGTTTATGGATCCACCTTCTGAATTTACGAGACATGAGTACAACAAAATTTACATCTTAGCATTAGACTCGCTTGGAATGATCTATAAAGAAAGTGGAGATTTTAAAGAAGCTATTAAAGTTTATGAGAAAATCATGAACTATGATGATGAAGATCGTTTTGGTGCGAAGGAATCCATATTGATTTGTTATGTTCTTACAGGTCAAATGGAAAAATTTGATGAGTTATTAAACATACTTCCAAATGATTCAGTATATTACATGGCACTTACGTTATATACAAAATTAATTATGGGGGATTCTTTTTATGAAGAATATATTGATATATTAAAACGAAGTCCTGATTTGTTAGATGTTTTATGTGGTCTCAAAGATATTGATGATATCGAGAATGATTTACCAGTTCATATGTTTTTGGCTGATTTTCAAGGGTTTTTTAATATGAATGAAGCATTATTAGAGCCTTTAAGACAAATGCATTTAAATCAAAGCCAATCGTCATAATGATAGAGTGACATATTTCAAAAAAGAAATGCGTATGAATAAGAAACCATACTTGGTAAAACGTAGTTATATGAAAATAGAGCGATCAAGCGATCGCTCTATATTTTTATTTGATTTGGCTTGCTGCAATTAATAATGGATCCCATACAGGAGAAAAAGGTGGTGCATATGCAAAATCAAGTTTTGCAAAATCTTCTGCCTTCATTTTTTGTGTTACTGCTAAAGCCATGATATTGATTCGATCTGAAACACCTTTTTTACCAAATAACTGTGCACCTAAGATGATTTTAGAGTCTTTGTCATAAACAAATCTTATATCAATATCTACTGCACCTGGATAATATCCTGTTTGATGTTTAGCTTTAATATCAACATGATCTATATCTAAACCTATATCTTTAGATTCTTGATATCCTAAACCGGTTTTAGCAAGTGCATAATCACCAATCTTAATGATGTTTGTTCCAATGATGCCTGGAAAACTTTCTGCATCACCTTTCATGTTTAGAGCTACAATCTTTCCAGTTTTATTAGCATGTGTGCCAAGCGGTACATAAACTAAATCATCTTTTAATAAATGCTTATATGCAACACAGTCACCTGCTGCATAAATATCAATGATTGATGTTTCCATAAATTCATTAACGACAATCGCACCATTTTTAAGCATATTAATCTCAGTATCTTCTAAAAACTTTGTTTGGGGACTGACACCAATCGTTTCAATCACTAAATCAGTCACATATGTATGTTTATCAGTTGTTAATTTGATTTGCTTTCCATGAGCTTCATAACTCTTTAAGTTTTCATTCAAGTGAATACCTACACTCATAGTTTCTAATACTTTTTTTGCTTTATCAGCAAACTCTTGATCATAGATACTTAAAAGGTGTTTACCTTTTTGAATGATATCGACTTCTATATGTTTGTGTCTTAAGTTTTCTGCAACTTCAACACCAATATATCCACCACCAATGATGGTGACATGATTGACCCCTTTTAATGCAGATTCTAAATATCTCATATCTTCGAGTTTATTAAGCACGTAAACATCTATATTTTTACTACCAGGAACATTGGTTCTTTTTGCAAATGTTCCTGTAGAGATTATGAGTTCATCATAACTTGTTTTAAATGTTTTATCAGCTTTTAAATCTTTTACAATGATTTGTTTTTCCTTTGGAAGTACTTGAATGACTTCGTGATTAAGATTGACATTAATATCTTGTTTATCAAAATCACTTACAGTTCTAGCAATCAGTTTTTTAGGATCATCAACAATATCACCTAAAACATATGGCATCCCGCAGCCACTATAAGATATATCAGTGCCTTTTTCATAAACAATAATTTCATCATGCTTATCTAATCTTCTTAGTTTTGCTGCTGCAGTCATGCCTGCAGCATTTCCTCCGATGATACATACTTTCATAAGTATCCCTCCGTTTGACCTCATTTTAACAATATATGAGTTTTATGTATACCTTTTTGCTTTTCACATGAGATAGGTTATGTTATAATAAAAAAGATTTGAATTTCAAAACATCAGGAGGCATCATGACAAGAGGAAAGTTTTTATTCATCATCATCTCAAGCATATGGATGATGTTACTCATGGGCACAGTTTACTCATATAGCATCTTTAGAACAGAAGTAGAAACCATTTATCAGTTGTCCACTTTAGAAAGTGGACTACCTTATATGTTTTCACTCCTTTTTTATGCATTATCGATGATGATGACAGGACGGTTTTTATCTGAGAAATATCTAAGGTCAACAATGATTTTAGGGACAATGATGATTATCTTTGGATTTATCATCTCAAGCATGGCTTCCCATTTCTTATTACTCATTTTAGGTTATGGTATTTTAATAGGAACAGGTGTTGGGATGGTTTATGGTATCCCTATTTATATCATTCAGCGTTCACATATAGAAAAAAAGGGATTATATACAGGACTTGTTTTATTAGGGTTTGGATTATCACCTTTAATAACAGCACCTATTGGTAGAGTATTACTTGTTAATTTTGGGTTAAGTCAAACGTTTATGACCTTTGCGTTAATCTTTGCGGCTACACAACTCCCACTAGGAACCTTTTATAAGCTTCATTTTGATGATCATGATAAACACGAAGCATTATCATTAGATCCCCTTTTAAAGCATAAATTTTACGTCTTATATGGCTTATTCATGATCACAACCGCTATTGGACTGATGATGATTGGTCTATCATATCAAGCAGGAGCTGAGTATTATTTATTTAATGATAAACTTGTAACCCTTTCTTTATCGATATTTGCGATATGCAATGGTTTTGCAAGACCACTCTTTGGTTATTTAATTGATAGACTTGGTTTAATCAAACCAAGCTTAATCAGTTTATCGTTAATTGGTCTTGGAGCTGTCATAGGGATACTTAATCAAGGACAAAGTTTTTTCTTATATGTCTTAACATATGGATTATTCTGGTTTAATCTTGGTGCATGGTTATCCATCATGCCATCCATGATTAAATCCTATTATGGATCTGAACATTATGCAAGAATTTATGGCATGATCTTTACAGCTTATGGGTTAGGTGCAATCATCTCAACATTAATCTCAGGATCGATTATTGATGCTTTAGGAGATACGTTATACTTATATATATCTATCTTAGGATTATTAGTCTTTGGTTATTTATTCATCTTTAAACTAAAATCTTATGAAACACTTGATAATAAGACTTTAAATGTAGAAAAAATAAAGGTATAATATCTTTATATCATATGTGAATGGATGGATCTTATGAAGACGAATGAACATATATCAAGATACGAAGAAATTGCATACTTAATCGCAAAAAGAATTGTTTCGGGAGATATTAAAGAAAATGATAAATTGAGAGGACGCTCTTTATTATCATCAGAATATAATGTGTCTAGTGAAACAGTGAGAAAAGCTGTGCAGCTGCTTTCTAATTACAGTGTAGTTTCTGTAAAAGAAAGAAGTGGCATTTATGTGTCATCCATGATTCATGCAAAAGAGTATATCAGACATTTTGAACATCATAGATCTAATAAGAATATTGTGAGTGAGACTAAACATCTTTTAGAGCAATCATTTAAAATCAATCAACAGCTTGAAAAGAAGTTTAAACAAATCGTTAACACGTATGAAAAAGATGTCTTTCCCTTTCAATACTTTACGATAGATATCCCTGAGTCTTCAAATGTCATCGGAAAGACACTATCATCATTAAATTTTTATAATCAAACAGGTGGTATGATTTTTGCGATTGAACATGAAGGTATCTTATCACAAGTACCATCTCCAAAAACGGTGATTGACCATGGCATGACATTATACATCTTAGGTGATAAAAATGTTAAATCGAAATCAATCCAGTTTTTAAAGTAAATCATAGTGAATTCACGATTCCTTTTATTGATGAGTTTCATCAATCAGAGGAATTTTTTGTACTTTCATATAAATCATGGACAAAATGAGAATAAGGATTATAATAAGGATAAGGACATACAGTTATAGACCAAAAACTATTATATGAGGTCATTATGAGAAAAGAACATATCAAAAATGCGATGCACCATGCAATAGTCAAAGCTAAAGCAACCATGAATGAAGAATTAGGGGGTCCTTTTGGTGCGAGTATTATGTGTAAAGATGGAAAGATTATTGCGGTTTCATCTAATTCAGTGCTTTTTGATCATGATCCGACTGCACATGCAGAGATTAACGTGATTAGAGAAGCATGTCACATCTTAAAAACACATGATTTAAGCGATTATATCTTAGTAACAACAGCTTATCCATGTCCCATGTGTTTAGGAGCAATCATGTGGACAAACATTAAAGAAGTCATTTATGGATGTCGCTTAAATGACGCAAAGTCTATCGGATTTAGAGATGATCTCATGTACGATTTTATTAAAAAGGATATGAATGACAAAAACATATTAGAAATTAGCGAAGCAGAAAGAAAAGAATGTCTAAAATTATTTAAATCATATCACGAAGAAAACAAAGAGATTTATTGAAATTGCTCAATTAGGCCGTAATCTTGCGGCTTTTTTTCTTTTTTACAACCGTTTTCATTGCTCGTTTCCTTTACAAACTGACAACCTATTGATATAATTAGGATTGTGAGAAAAGGAGAGATAAAATGAAAAAACTATTATTAATATTTACAGTATTGCTTGCAGGACTATCATTTTCTGCATGTACATATGAAACAAACACGATTGTGATTGGTGAAGGTGATTGGCAATCCAATCAATTTTATAACCAAGTCGCAAAAATCATTATTGAAGAAGGATATGGTGTTGAAGTTGAAGTGATGCAAGTAGACACACCTTTATTGATAGCATCTTTAACAGATGGATCAATTGATTTAAATTTAGAAACATGGTCAGATAATATGCCTACATATGAATCTGATATTGAAACTGGAAATTATCAAGAGTTAGGGCTTAACTTTAATGATAATTATCAAGGTATTTATGTACCAACTTATTTAGCAGAAGAGTATGACTTAGAATTTATTACTGATCTAGTTGACTATAAAGAACTATTCCCTGATCCTGAAGTAACAAACTGGGATCCTGAAACAGATAAAGCTGTTGTTTATGGTGGACCTTCAGGTTGGCAAGTAACAACTTTCCTAGTGAATAAATTTAGTAATGAAGAAGTATATCCTGAACTTGTAGAACATTTTGAGTTTAGACCACTTGAATCAACTGCTCTATTAGATGCGACATTAACTGACGCATATAATAGCGAAGAACCTTGGGCTGGTTATAACTGGGAACCTACAACGATTATGGGATTATTTGATATGACTTTACTAAAAGATCAAGCAGATTATGATAAAGATACTGGTGCTGGTATGGTGCCTACAAATGATGTAACTGTTGTTGCTTCAAATAATTTTGTAGAAACATATCCAGAAATCGTAGTATTTTTAGAAAACTATAGAACATCTGCACAAGTTGCATCAGATGCACTTGCTTATATGGCAGAAAATGAATTATCAGCTGCTGATACTGCAGCGTGGTGGTTAGAAAACAACAAAGATATGTGGACCACTTGGGTACCAGAAGATGTGGTATCTAAAGTAGAAGCTTCACTTTAAGAGAAAGACAACTAATATGTAGTGCCACCGCACTACATATTATTTTTATGAGAAAAAGAGAGGAATTGATTTTATGTTAAATTTTCCAGAGTTTTTGAATTTTGGAGATCAATTAGCTAATGCGATTGATGCAGCTTTTAATTGGATTAAAGAAGCATTTAGTTGGCTATTTGAATTTGTTAGAGTTGTCATTCTAACATCAATCAATATGATGAGTAACTTATTAACTCAAACACCTTGGTGGATTTGGGTTGTTGCAGTACTTGTTTATATTTTAGGAAAGAAAGTATTTAAGATTAAATATGTTTGGGGTTACATCTTTGGATTATTACTAGTTTGGCTATTATTTTATAATATGGTCATTGAAAATCCAGCCATTGATTTAAACCTTGGAAACTTACAAACCCCTTGGTGGATATTTGTTGTATTCTTATTTATCTTTACAAAATATCTATATAACTATAAAACAGCGATTGTTTTATCTTTATTATTAGCATCCATTGGGATCTTTGGTGTATGGGCTGAAATGATTTCAACAGTGACAATTATTATCATCGCTGTATTCATCAGTTTTTTAATCGGTATACCCCTTGGTATATGGATGGCAAAATCAGAACGTGTTGAAAGCATTTTAAAACCCATATTAGACATGATGCAAACCATTCCATCATTTGTTTATTTAATTCCTGCCGTGATGTTATTTAAAGTCGGTAGAGTACCTGCAACGTTTGCAACCATCATTTATGCGGTACCACCACTAATTAGATTAACATTCTTAGGGATTAGAAATGTTGACAAGGAAATGATTGAAGCAGGTAAATCCTTTGGTTCAACCTCAAAACAATTACTATTTAAGATTGAATTACCACAAGCCTTATCGACGATTGCTACTGGTTTAAATCAAACAACCATGATGGCTGTTGCGATGGTCGTAATTGCATCTATGATTGGTGCTGGAGGACTTGGTTCTATCGTTCTAATCGCAAACAGAAATATCGATATTGGTAGTGGCTTTGTTGGAGGGTTCGCCATTGTCTTTTTAGCAATTATTTTAGATAGAGTCTTGCAAGGCGTTGCCTTAAAACTTGAAGAAAAAAGAGGTGAACAAAAATGAGTGTAGATATTAGTGTAAGAAATTTATCCGTTATTTTTGGGACACCGAAACAAAAAGAAAAAGCACTTAAACTCATTGATGAAGGTTTGTCAGCTGACGAGATTAAGAAAAAGACTGGGGCGACTGTTGCCAATAAAAATGTAAACTTTGAAATCAATAAAAACGAGTTATTTGTAATTGTAGGTTTATCTGGTAGTGGGAAATCAACATTTATTAGAACTTTAAATCTACTAAATAAACCAACACAAGGAGAAATCCTGATCAATGGTAAAGATATTACTAAACTATCAAAAGAAGATTTAAGAAACTATAGAAGAAAAGATGTTTCCATGGTTTTCCAACACTTTGGATTGTTTTCTCATCGTACTGTTTTAGAAAATGTTCAATACCCATTAGAAATACAAGGCGTTGAAAAAGCTGAAATGATTGAAAAAGCGATGGAATCGACTAAAAAAGTAGGTTTAGATGGTTGGGAGCATTACATGCCAGCAGAGCTTTCTGGTGGGATGAGACAACGTGTAGGTTTAGCAAGAGCACTTACAAATAATCCATCTTTACTTTTAATGGATGAACCTTATAGTGCACTTGACCCTTTAATTAGACGTGATATGCAAAATGAACTTCTATCTTTAGAAGATGAAGATGAGGATCGTACAATCGTTTTTATTACACATGATATGAATGAAGCGTTTAGAATGGGTGATAGGATTGCACTTATGAAAGACGGAGAAGTTGTGCAAATTGGAACATTTAATGATTTCTTTAAACATCCTGCAAACGATTATGTCCGCGATTTTATCGCAGATGTTGATCGCTCAAGAATCTTAAAGGTTAGAGGAATTATGAGAAAAGTTAAAAACGCTCTTGAACCAACTGCATCGATTGAAGACGCAAAACAATTCATGGAAGAAAAAGAAATAGATTCAGTTTATGTAACTGATGAAAAAAATAAGCTTCTTGGTGTTGTTTTAAAGGAAGATGTTGAAAAAACAAGAAATAAAACAATTAAAACGTTAATCAAAGATAATACGTATAAACCAGTATTACGTAATAGCTACATTAAAGACGTTCTAAAAGAGTTAAAAGAATCAGATCATGATATTCCTGTGATTGACCAAAAAGGTCGTTTACGTGGTGTATTAGGCTATGATGATGTCATTGATGCACTAGCAGAATAGAAAAAACAAGGGTTGTCGTGAAAGTTTTTTTTCAAACGACACCCTTTTTTTCATAATGTATGAAATATGAAAGAAATCTATTGTATAATAGACATAACATAAAATTAAGCTGGAGGATTTTGACATGTGTGGTATTGTTGGATTTATTGGACATAAACATGACGCAAAAGATGTCGTCTTAAACGGACTTACGAAATTAGAATACCGTGGATATGACTCCGCAGGTATTTCTTTATTTAATCCAAAATTTAGATCTTTTGATATTTATAAAGATTTTGGACGTGTAGCAAAACTTAAAGAACTCACTAAAGATGCGATGATCTCTAACGTCGGTATTGGCCATACAAGATGGGCAACACATGGCAAAGTGACGAAAGAAAATGCACATCCTCACTATTCTCAATCTAAAAGATTTATTATTGTACATAATGGTGTCATTGAAAATCATGAAGAATTAAAAGCACAGTATTTAGCAAATGCTTTATTTTACTCTGAAACAGATACAGAAGTGATTGCACAATTGATTGAATCATTTAGTGAAACATTAAGTGTTGAAAATGCTATTTTAACAACGCTTAAGCTTTTAGAAGGATCGTATGCACTTTTAGTAATTGATACAGAATCACCAAACACCATATTCGCTGCAAAAAATAAATCACCACTAGTTCTTGGTCAATCAGAAGATGGTGTCACCATCGCATCTGATCTCATGGCACTTGTGGGCTATAGCGAAAAGTATATTGCACTTGCTGATCATACGTTTGTAAGATGTGAAGCAGATAACGTTACGATGTATAATTTAAATCATGAAATACTACCTACTAGCTTCTTAGACATCGATTTAGATGAAGCAGATGCGGATATGGGTGAATATCAGCATTATATGTTAAAAGAAATCTATGAACAACCATCAGTGGTTAGAAGAATCGTTCAAAACTACTTTGAAGATGGTGACATTAAAATATCTAAACAAGTGTTAAAAGATATTAAAAATTCTGATCGAATCTATATACTTGCTGCTGGAACGTCCATGCACGCAGGATATGTTGGTAAATATATTCTAGAAGAGTTAGTAGAAATTCCAGTAGAGGTACATATTGCTTCAGAGTTTGCTTATCATACACCATTACTCACTGAAAAACCATTCTTTTTAATGATTTCACAATCAGGAGAAACTGCTGATTTACGAGCATGTCTGATGAAAACTAAAAAGATGAATTATAAAACATTAACAGTTACAAATGTGAAAACATCAACACTTGCAAGAGAATCGAATTATTTCTTAGAACTTTTTGCAGGTCCAGAGATTGCTGTGGCGTCTACAAAAGCATATGTTGCTCAAATAGGTGTATTAGCAGTACTTGCTTATGCACTTTCTGAACAATCCTTTGATTTAAAGAAAGCTTTGACAGATGTAGCTTTATCGATTGAAGATTTCTTATCATCTCAAGATGTATCATCGATTGTTCATAAAATCATTACGAAACGTAATTGTTTTTATATCGGAAGAACCATTGATTATTACACAGCTTTAGAGGCAGCTTTAAAATTAAAAGAAATATCATATATTCAAACAGAAGGGTTTGCTGCTGGAGAATTAAAGCATGGAACGATTGCTTTAATTGAAGAAGGTACACCAGTAGTTGCACTGATTTCAAATAAAGAAATATCAAGTAACACCAGATCAAATTTAAATGAAGTGATTGCACGTGGTGCATCAACCATTAAAATTTCGATGAAAAAGACATCGCATAAAGATGATGATATTATCTTAAAAGATGTTCATCCATTGTTAACACCAATGGTTATGGTTGTTCCTACACAACTTTTTGCATATTATGCAGCTTTAGAACGTGGACTTGATATCGATAAACCAAGAAACCTTGCAAAAAGTGTAACGGTAGAATAAGGAGGACTTAGATGGGAAAATATTTTGGTACAGATGGTGTAAGAGGTGTGGCATTTGAAAAGTTAGATGCACATCTTGCTTATAAAATTGGTCAAGGCTTATCTCATGCGATTGACTCAAAAGAAGTGATTATCGGATATGATACAAGATTATCATCACCGATGCTAGCTTATATGATAGCAGCTGGTGCTTTATCAGAAGGATGTCATGTAAGATTTGCTGGTGTTTGTTCAACACCAATGGTAGCTTATTATTCAAAAGAAAAAGAAATCATTGGGGTGATGGTGACTGCGTCACATAACCCTTATACAGATAATGGGATTAAAGTCTTTAATAGAGGCTTTAAGACAACAGATGAAGAAGAAAAGATATTAGAAAAGTTTATTGATGAACCAAAAAGTACAATCGAAGCTTTTGGAAAATTTGAATATGCGACTGATTTTAAGGAAACATATTTAAAAGTTTATGATCAATTTGAACTAAAAGAAACAGATGTAAAACTTGCTTATGATAGTGCCAATGGAGCAAACTATCAAATTGCTCATGAACTCATCTCTAAAGTTGCACCTAACAGTGTACAAATCGGAAATGTTCCTGATGGACTTAATATCAATAAGGGTTGTGGATCAACCCATATGGAACTCATTCAAGAGTATGTCAGAACCAATGATTTAGACTTAGGCTTTAGTTTTGATGGCGATGGGGATCGCTTACTCATATGTGATAAAGATAGAGTCTATGATGGTGATGAAATCATTTATGTGATATCTAATTATTTAAAGAAAAAAGGACAACTTTCTAAAAACCATGTGGTCTTAACAAAAATGAGTAACCCTGGTATACTAAGAGCACTTAAACTTAACGGTATTGATTTTTCACTCACAGATGTTGGTGATAAATATGTATCACTAGAACTTACCTCAAATGATTACATCATTGGTGGTGAAAATAGTGGACATGTGATTATGAGACATCTCCTTCACACAGGTGATGGCTTATTAGTCGCAATGTACCTTTTATCTATCATCGCAGAAGAGAAAAAATCAATTGCTGAACTAACTTCTGATATCACCTTATTTCCTTATCAACTGATTAATATCAAAGATGTTGATAAATCAATTTTAAAAACTGATGAAATGAAAAGATTTTTAAGCGATGTGAAACATTCACTTGGAGAAGATAGTCTACTCTTGGTTCGACCATCTGGCACGGAAAATTTAATTAGAGTGACAGTTTCTCATCAAAATGAACATATCATGAAACATACCATTTTAAGCATCGTATCAAAAATAAAAAACTGGGGAGATGAAAATCATGCCTAAAACTTATGGTCTTGTGCTTGCAGCCGGCAAAGGCACAAGAATGAAAACAGAAATGCCAAAATGTGCTTATCCAATCTTGAAAAAACCAATGATTGAATATATCGTTGAAAAATTGGAAAAAACAAAAATTGAAGAAACAGTAGTTGTTGTGGGTCACAGAAAAGAAGTCTTGATGGATATTCTTAAAGATCGAGTACACTACGCTGAACAAACAGAACAGCTAGGTACAGGACATGCAGCATTATCTGCTGCACCTATCTTAGAAGATAAAGAAGGGGTTACGTTTATCTTACCTGGTGATATGCCTTTAATGGAAATCAAACTCACAGATAAGATTTTAAAAGCACATGAGGAAATGGGTAATGATTTAACTGTCGTTTCCATGGTTTTTGATAATCCTAAATCTTATGGTCGCATTGTAAGAGATCAATATGGATCGATTGCTGCAATCGTAGAAGATAAAGATTGCACAGGTGAACAAAAGAAAATACAAGAAGTGAACTCTGGTGTTTATGTCGTTAACAATAAAGCATTATTTAAAGTATTAAGAACCATTAAGAAAAATGAACGTAAAGGTGAGTATTATTTAACTGACATCGTTGCACTCATGAGACATGATTATAAGATTGGATCATTTGTTGTGCGTGACGCATATCAAATGATGGGTGTTAATGATTTATATTCTGTAAGTATCGCAGAGCGTTACTTAAGAGATGAAATTAACCGTAATCATATGTTAAATGGTGTTGAGATGGTATCTCCAAATACCATTACCATTGGTCATAATGTTATTATTGAACCAGGTGTTACGATTTATCCAAATACAACTATCACTGGTGATTCAGTGATTAGAGAACATGCAATCATTGGACCTAATACAGAAATTCATAATGGACGTATTGATGAACATGCAGAAATTAAGCACTCTCTTGTTTATGATTCAATTGTTGGTGCATATACATCAGTTGGACCGTTTGCTCATTTGAGAAATCATGCGGAAATTGGAGCGCATAATAGAATTGGTAACTTCGTTGAAGTTAAGAAATCTTCTACTGGAACGAATACGAAAGCTGCTCACTTATCTTATATTGGAGATGCAGAAGTAGGATCTAACGTTAACTTTGGTTGTGGATCCATTACAGTTAATTACGATGGTGTTAATAAGCATAAGACTAAGATTGGTGATGACGTCTTTATTGGCTGTAACGTCAATATGGTTGCGCCACTTACGATTGAAAATGAAGTGTTTATCGCAGCTGGATCTACAGTAACCACTGATGTACCTAAAGGTTCTCTTTCTATTGCTAGAAATCATCAAATCAATAAAGCAGATTATTATCATAACTTGATTAAACCTAAACCAAAAGATGATAAATGATGTAAATAAATTTCAATAAGTGTAAGAATGGCTTAAACTTTATTTAAGCCATTTTTATTATGATATAATCAAATTATAAATAAGAGTTAAGGGAGATTATTAAAATGGCAAGCGATTCTAAAGATATGTTAGTTGATTTATATCAACCAATCATTAAAGATGTTGAATGTAAATATGAAATTAAAAGAGTTTTATCACCAAATAGTGATAAAGTTTTAAAGTTTATTGAAGAAAACTTCTCTGCTGGATGGGTTTCAGAAGCAAAAGCTGGATTGTATCAAAATCATCCAACGTGCTTTATTGCTGTTGATGAAGGTAAAATCATTGGATTTGCTTGTTATGATTCAACAGCTAAAGCTTATTTTGGTCCAACTGGTGTTGATGAAACTTATAGAGGACAAGGCATTGGTAAAGCATTACTCTTAAAATGCTTAGTTTCTATGAAGCATGATGGTTACGGATATGCAATCATCGGTGGTGTTGAACCAAAGAATTGGGCTTTTTATGAAAAAGCGTCAGGTGCAAGACCTATTGATAACAGTAAAAAAATATACACACGCATGGTTTAGCAATAAGCCATGTTTTCATTGAAAGGGAGATTGTGATGAACATTAAAGGAATAAAGATTGATAAACAATTAGAAATAATTAAGAGCTATAGTCAATTTGATATGAATCAAGTTGACATGATTGATTTTAAACAATCAAGTGATCAAGATTATCACATCATTAAAGATAAGCATAACTATCAAGTATTTTATAATAATGAAAGAGATATCTATGCTGCACTAGGATATATCTTTAGTCATTTAAATAATCAAGATTATGATATCAAAAGAACCAGACTTCTAGATGATCTTGGATATATGATTGATTGTGCAAGAAATGCTGTGCCAAAGATAGAAACATTAAAACGACAAATCGTTAATTTATCTTTAATGGGATATACCTATATTGGATTATACTTAGAAGATCTATTTGAAATTGAAAGCGAACCTAAGTTTGGTTATATGCGTGGACGCTACACTAAGGCTGAAATTAAGGATTTAATCGCTTTTTCTAAACTCTTTGATATCAAGGTCATTCCATATATCCAAACGTTAGCACATCTAAATGCCATATTTAAACATAAGGAATATAGTCAAATCTTAGATATTAACGATATTATGCTTGTTGATGAGCCTAAAACATATGAGCTAGTTGAAAAGATGCTAGTTACTGTTAAAGATTTATTTGAAACAAATGTCATTAATATCGGTATGGATGAGGCATGGATGCTTGGTTTAGGTAAATATCTATCAAAAAATGGCTATCAAAACCGTATGGATATTATGATCAAACATTTGAATAAGGTATTAGAACTATGCGTGAAACATAACATTAAAGCATCGATGTGGACAGATATGTTTTTCCATTTAAGAGGTGGACAGTATTTTGCTAAAGGAGTCACATCTTTTGAAGATATCAAAGATATGATCCCGAGTGATGTTGAACTGGTCTACTGGGACTATTATCATACAGAACAAAAAGATTATGATGATAAGTTTGAATCTTTAAAGACACTCACTTCAAATTACGCGTTTGCCGGTGGTGCGTGGAAATGGGTAGGATTTGTGCCCTTTAATGGGTTTTCAAAAAGAAGTTCAATTCCAGCAATAGCTGCATGTAAAAAAGCCGATGTTAAGCATTTTGTTGTTACATCTTGGGGAGATAATGGTGCAGAAGCTTCGATGTTTTCAATTCTTCCAAGTTTATATTTTATTTCCGAAAGTTTTTATGATGATGGTTTAGGAAATATGAATGAGTTTTTACTAGGGTTAACAGGATATACCAAAAAAGCTTGGATGGATTTGGATTTACCTAATCAAATCTATCCATCTAAAGAAATAAGAACTGTTAATCCATCTAAATATTTATTATTTGAGGATGCTTTACTTGGAGATCCTAATATTAAACTGCATCGTTCCTATCAACATACGTATCATCGTATAAAAGAAAGATTAAAACCATATACTAGAGTAAATTCAGACTATAATTATATATTTGATACAATTTATCGATTAACGCATATCTTAGAAGACAAATCAGTATTAAGCTTAGATATCTTTGCTGCATATCAACAAAAGAATTTAAATATACTTAGAGATATAGCAGAACATAAAATCGTCAAGATTATTAAAGATATCAAAAAACTACTCTTTGTCTTTAGAAAACAATGGTATGAGGAAAATAAACTTCAAGGATTTGAAGTACAATCCTATCGATTTGGTGGTTTAATCCAAAGACTAGAAGAAATAAAAGATATTATTCTAAGTTATGTCGATGGGCATATCGAAAAAATCGATATGTTAGATGAAAGAATTTTAAATGTAGCAGATGATGATGACCCATATTTAGGATGTATCTATTACAATCAATTTGTCAAATATGTGACATTTGGAACATTCTAATGTAAAGAAATGTAAAAAATTTACATTAGTATTGACATTTTACCCTTTTTGAACTACAATTTAAACAAAAATAAGGGGATAAAGTGTGAATTTATGAAAGAATATACAAGATTAGATATTATAAGAGAAGCAAAAGAAAATAATGTTAAATATGTTAGACTACAATTTACAGATATGTTAGGTACTGTAAAGAATGTAGAAATACCTGCAACCAACCTTGAACGTGCGTTATCAAACGAAATTATGTTTGATGGGTCATCTATTCAAGGTTTTGTGCGTATAGATGAAGCAGATATGTATTTATATCCTGATTTATCAACATGGTTAATCCTAGAATGGGAGAGTCTTCCAGAAGGAAAAGTTGCACGCTTAATCTGTGATGTATACACCACAGATCACGTACCATTCGAAGGTGATCCTAGATATATCTTAAGAAGAAACCTAGAAAAGATGAAGGCACTTGGCATTGAAAAGTTTAATGTAGGTGTTGAACCTGAGTTTTTCTTATTTAAATTAGATGAACATGGTAAGCCAACGATGGAATTTTCTGATTTAGGTGGCTATTTTGATCTTGCACCTATCGATGGTTCAGAAGATGTCAGACGTGATATTGTTTTGGAACTTGAAAAAATGGGATTTGATATGGAAGTGTCACATCATGAAGTAGCGTTTGGTCAACATGAGATTAATTTCCATTTTGATAATGCACTTGAAGCGTGTGATAATATTCAAACATTTAAAATTGTTGTTAAAAATGTTGCAAGACGACATGGCTATCATGCAACATTTATGCCAAAACCTATTCAAGGTATTAATGGCTCAGGGATGCATACAAACTGTTCTTTATCAACAGAAGGAAAGAACTTATTTTATGACCCATCAACAGATAATCAATTATCAGAAACAGCACTTAGATTTATTGCTGGTGTCATGAAATATGCTCAAGAATTCGCACTTCTAACAAATCCAACGGTTAACTCTTATAAAAGATTAGTTCCAGGATATGAAGCACCATGCTACATTTCATGGAGTGATGCAAATCGTTCAACGATGGTTAGAATTCCAGCTGCTAGAGGGAATGCAACACGTATTGAAGTAAGATCTGTAGATCCATCTGCTAACCCTTATCTAGCAATGTCAGGATTACTCGCATCAGGCTTAGAAGGTGTTAAAAATGAAATGAGTCCTTTAAGTCCTTTAAAGAAAAACTTATTTAAGATGAGTGATGCAGAACGTAAACGTTTAGGCATCAAAAATCTTCCTGAATCTTTAAAAGAAGCGATTGAAAACTTTAGTGGTTCATCGTTAATGAAAGAAACAGTTGGTGACTTTCTATATGCAAAACTGATTGAAGCGAAAACCAGAGAATGGGATGAGTATAAAGTCAGAGTCACTGCCTACGAGCTTGAAAAGTACTTACCAATCATTTAAAAGGCGAAATAACGCCTTTTTTTAATGTCTATTTAATGATATAATTTAAATAAGATATTCGTTTAGGAGGATTAAAATGAAAAACTGGGATTTAAATGATTTGTATCATGGTTTTGATGACGCATATGAGCGTGATCTAAAAAAACTAGAAGATAAGATGGATGATTTAAAAAACTACATTTTATATCAAAAACAAGAAAATGATATGCAATACATTGAAGGATATATTAAAAGAGAAGAAGAAATTGTTAGATTATCTAGATCTTTAGGTGCGTTTGCATCACTTACGATGGCAACAGATGTTAATCATGAGGTTGCACCTAGATATATGGCAAAACTTCAACAAATCTTTAGAAAAGTGACTGCAGAGCAAGTCATTTTCCAAAGATATTTAGCAAGTGTAGATTTAAACAAAGTTAAAGAACATTCAAGTTTAATTAGAAAGTACTTATACTTACTTAAAAAAGACCAAGAAGATGCAACCCATCTTTTATCTGAAAAAGAAGAAGTATTATACTCTAAGATGAGAGAATTTGCTTCATCAGGTTGGTCACAATTACATTCAATTACAACAGCGAATTTACCTGTTGATTTTGAAGGTAAAGAAATCACTTTAAGTGAAATTAGAAACTTAGCTTATGACAATGATAAAGATATCAGAGAAAAAGCTTATCATGCAGAACTTAAAGCTTATGAAAAGATTGAAGATCAAGTTGCGTTTGCATTATCTAATATCAAACGTGAAGTGACTACCATGAATGACCTTCGTGGCTATGAATCAGCTTTATCAAAAACATTAACACAATCCAATATGACTAAAGCAACTTTAGACGCAATGATTGAAGCGATGTTAGAGTATCGTCCTTATTTTGCGGCTTACTTAAAGGAAAAAGCAGCTTATTTAGGACATAAAGGGTCTCTTCCTTTTTATGATTTGTTTGCGCCAGTTGGAAATCTTACAAAAACGTATACTTATGAAGAAGCACAAAAAATCATCAAAGATGCATTTTATGGCTATTCAAAACGTTTAGGTGATTTTGCAACGAAAGCATTTGATCATAACTGGATTGATCCATTTCCTAAAAAAGGTAAACGTGGTGGAGCTTTCTGTTCTAACCAACCTCAAATTAAACAATCAAGAATCCTATCTAACTTCACAGGATCATTATCTGATGTTTTAACATTAGCTCATGAACTTGGACATGGATATCATGGAGAAGTGATTGCTGATAATGATCCACTTCATTGGTCTTATCCAATGCCTCTAGCAGAGACCGCTTCCATTTTCTGTGAAACGATTGTTAATAATTATCTATTAAAATCACTTAAAAAAGATGAAGAAAAATTATCTGTTTTAGAAAACTCTCTTCAAGGAGATACACAAGTCATTATTGATATTTTATCAAGATATATGTTTGAATCTAAATTATTTGAAAATGCAACAGGACCTATCAATAAGAAACAAATGAAAGAGTGGATGTTAGAAGCTCAAAAAGAAGCGTATACTGATGGTCTTGACCATGAAGTCTTACATCCTTATATGTGGCTTAACAAAGGCCATTACTACAGTGCTGGATTAAGTTTTTATAACTTCCCATATGCATTTGGATTACTTTTTGGAAAAGGTTTATATGCTGCTTATTTAAAAGATCCTGATAAGTTCTTACTTCATTATGACCACTTACTTGAACTTACAACGAAGACTTCAGTTGAAGAAGTTGCTAAGACCATGGATATTGATGTGACTTCAAAAGATTTCTGGATTTCATCACTTGAACAAGTGAAGAAAGATATCGATGAAGTTATCTTATTATTTAAAAAATAATATGAGTTGTTTAACGTGATGAAAATGTGCTATAATTTATTTAAACAAATGTCCAAGGGAGGATTAGTAGATGAATGAGCAAAACATGGATATACAAGAGAATGAAATTAGTTTATTGGACTTATATTTAATCGTTAGAAAGAATATCGTCCTCATCTTGACATTCACAACGTTATTTGCGATGATTGCTGCTGGTTATGCATTCTTTATTGTTGATGAAACTTATGCATCAAACGCAGATGTAATGGTTCAAGTACAGACAGATCAAACTGTTGATGGATCATATGACTACAATACAGCACAAAAGTTGCTTGCAACAATAACAGAGTTTATGAGTAAAGATGTAGTTTTAGATGAAGTGGTTAGAGATTTGGAATTGAGTTATACAACAAAACAGATCAGAAACAATCTGACTATAACTTCTTCAAATACAAGTTTCTTTATCAATATTAAATTTGTGGATAAAGATGCAGAACTGGCAAGTGAAATCGTTGATCAAGTCATTAATAATGCGATTGAAGTTGCAAACGGAAATGATGCATTCTCATCACTTAAAAATAAAATGACACGCACATCTTATGCAGATGTTGGTGTCTATGAAGCACCTAATAAACCATTATATGTAGTTATCGGTATTATTTTAGGTGGTATTACAGGATTAGGATTTGTATTCATTAAAGAACTTATGAATAATTCATTTAAATCAAAAGAACAACTTGAAACAGCCTTTAAGATTCAAGTTTTAGGTGTTATTCCTGAATTTGAAGTAAAGGAGGATTTCTAAGATGGCAAAGAAAAAGAATTTTTCATTAGAACGTTTAATTAATGGTGAACGTGTTTCTAAATATGATTATCTAGTCACCAAACAAGATCCCCTCTCATTTGTAACTGAATCTTTCCAAAAAGTCATTATCAATATTGAATATTCAAATGTTGATGGCGATTATAAAGTCATTCAGTTTACATCTACACTTCCTTCAGAAGGTAAATCAACATTCGTTTCTAACCTATCTTATTTGATGGGTCAAAAAGGTAAAAAAGTTATTTTATTAGACTTAGATTTGAGAAAACCTAAGATGAATCGTGTATTTGGTGTGCCTAATAAAGATGGTTTAACTGACTATTTAGCAGGTAAAATCTCTTTAGAAAAAGCAATCAATCACTCTGATGAAATTGGTATTGATTTTATCACAGCTGGTGAAAAAACAAGTGCTGTTGTTAACGTCTTAGAAGCTAAGAAGTTAAAAGACTTAATCGCACATTTAAGAGAAACATATGATTATGTTTTACTTGACACGCCACCTGTTATTTCTGTTTCTGATGCGCTTTATATCGCTAGCTTAGCTGATGGTATCATCTTCGTTGTTGCTCAAAATAAAGCCAAAAAAGCATTGGTTAAGGAAGCAATCTCAAACTTAAAAGATCATGGTACACCTATTTTAGGTATGGTACTTACTCAATTTGATATGAAATCTGGATATGGTTATAATAAAGATTATTCTTACTATAACTATTCAGAAGAAGATGATGAGTAATGATTGATATTCACACACATATCTTACCGAATGTAGATGATGGATCAAAAGATCTTGAAACATCTATATTAATGATTGAGCGTGAAATTGAACAAGGTGTCACAGATATTGTGTTAACACCACATGTTCAATCAACTGTAACAAAAGCAAACACTGCAAAAAGAATAAGACAATTTGAGTTATTGAAAGAAGAAGTTTCAAAAAGAGGATTAAACATTAATCTTCACTTAGGTGCAGAGATTATGTATCATTCACATATTGAAACTGACTATAGAAAATATCAGTTTGGCAAAAATAAGTATGTTTTGATAGAATTTTCTACAAAAGCAGAGACTCCTATTGAAGAAATATGTTTTGATGTCATGGCTATGGGTTATCAAGTCATTGTTGCTCATATCGAAAGATATAATTATTTAAAGATCGAAGATATTATCAACATTAAAAGAACTCGAGCTTTAATTCAGACAAATGCTTCAGCAATCCTAAACATTGATAAACTCGCAAATAAAAAAACAGTTAAAAAACTGATTAAAGAAAATTTAATCGATATCATCGCGACCGACACTCATAACATGGAAAAGAGGCCACCTAATTTATTAGAGGCTAGAAAAGTCCTTAAAAAGCATTATGATGAAGCATCATTAGATTTATTATTTCATCGAATCGACTTATAAACAACCACATGAGTGGTTGTTTTTAAATATTTATATTTAAAGACATTCATGGTATAATCAATTTAAGAAATGGGGAAGCTTATGGATCAAATACAGTTATTTAATTTCTATTATTTTTTATATATTGCAATTGCAGTTTTGTTTACAATCATATCAATTAAGTTTCTTAAAAACAAAACGGACAAGTTTAGACGTCGTTTTATTTTTAGTTTGATTATGATCAATCTGATTATTCACTTCTTAAAAGTCGTTATTTATCCATATACTTTAGTTGATCATGTATGGACAAAAGTTACTTTTGAAAATATTTGTGCTTCAAGTGTATTATTATTTCCATTTTTATATTTTGTAAAGAATAAAACTCTTAAAGACTATATGATTATGGTTGGGATTGCATCTGGTGTCATCACATTTGTTGTACCATTAGATGCGATGAGTTCTATTTTTAACGGATCAATATCTATTGGGCCAAGAGCACCATTCTTATTAGAAAATATTAGATTTTATTTTGCTCATTATTTACTATTCTTAGTACCATTTCTAATGATGCATTATAAGATGCATGAAATATCCATTAGAAGAGCTTATCGAGCACCATTTATGCTCATGATCATCTTCTTAATTATCTTTATAAATGAGCTTGTTATTACTGCTTTAGGATGGGTTCCAAAAGAACATTTATTTGATCCCAATAGACGTAATCCATCATTTATCTTTGGTCCTAAAGAACAATTTTCTGGACTAGGGATGATAGCAGGTATATTCGTTCCAAGTTTCTTAATGTTAACACATCCAGTTTATGAGTTTACATTTTATGTACCAGTGATTTGGTTAATCATACCAACCATAGTTTATGGTGGGTTAATCGCATTTGTACTATGCCTCATTTATGATAAAGAAGATACATTGTTATTTTTAAAACAATTAGTGAGTTCGAAACCCATTAAATCTGAAGAATCTCAAAAAATATAAAGACATGATCGGAGGAAGTTATGGAAAATAAGGCAAAAGGATTTAGTTATGTTAAAACACCTTACAACTACATATCATATTTTAAAGATGGTAGCTGGAGTGAAGGGGTTTTAAGAGAAGAAGACACTATAACGATTGCTGCTACATCTACATCGCTACATTATGGACAACAAGCTTTTGAAGGGTTAAAAGCATATCGTAGAAAAGATGGAGATATTAATCTATTTAGAGTCATTGATAATGCAAAGAGATTTCAAACATCATGCGAACGTATGATGATGCCTAAAATACCTTTAGATATTTTCATTGAAGCTGTTAAAAAGACTGTTTTAGCAAATCATGAGTTTGTACCTCCTTATGGAACAGGTGCAACCCTTTATATTAGACCATTTATGATTGGTGTTGGTAATAACTTAGGTCTACGTCCTGCATCAGAATATATTTTTAGTGTGATTGTATCACCTGTTGAAAAATACTTTGAAGGACCAGTAAAACCAGTAGATATGATTACCTCAGAAATTGATCGTGCTGCACCTTTTGGAACAGGACATGTTAAAGTCGGTGGAAATTATGCCGCTAGTTTATATGCACAAGTAGAAGCCAGAAAAAAAGGATTTGCGGATACTATTTTCTTAGATCCTAAAACCCATACAAAAATTGAAGAAGTTGGGGCTGCAAACTTTTTTGCGATTACGAAACAAAAAGCGTATATCACACCAAAATCACCTTCTATTTTAAATAGTATTACCAATAGATCGTTAAGATATATCGCTAGACATATGTTAAACTTAGATGTTGAGGAAACAGATATCTTTATCGAAAAACTTGATCATATCGATGAAGCTGGAGCATGTGGTACTGCAGCGATTGTAACACCCATTGGAACCATTGAACACTTAGGTCATGTACATAAGTTTAAATGCCACAAAGAAATGGGACCAATAACAAAACAACTCCTAGATATCATCACTGGTATTCAAGTAGGAGATATCAATGATCCAAGCAATTGGATTACAATCTTAAAAATAAACAAATAGGAGATTTTTTATGAATGAAAAGACCGATCAGCACATCATGGATTTAATCAAGAAAAATTATAAGATTTTAACAGGTCTTTTAACTGTCTTTTTACTATTAATTTTTTATTTATTTATGAGATCTAGAACTTCTGATCCAACAGCATACTCTCACCTCATGTATTTAGCAATCGTATTTGCTGGAAGTATTTTAGGAAGTTCTTTTGGTATCATTACAGGACTCATTGCTGGTATTTTAGTTGGTCCACTATTACCTCTTGATATTTCTCAAAATATACCGCAGGCATTTGGAGATTGGTTTTTTAGGTTAATTATGATGATGATGATTGGTCTGATGAGTGGTTATTTTTCTCAAAACTATAGAAGAATACAAAAACAACTAAAAACTGTAGAAGAACTTCATCCTGAAACACAAATCCATAATCCTTTATATTTAATGAGATATAAGTTTGAAGATAAACAATCCTATCTACTGATGAGTATGCTTATCATCAATCATGATACGATTTGTGAAGTCTCTGGATTAGATACATATAATGCTTATGTAAATCAGTTATCTAATGTGTTAAAAGATTATGATCAAGAAAGTGTATTTATACAAGTTGATCAAAAGAAATTTTGGTATATCACAAAAACTAATCATATGGATAAAAAAGTACAAGACATATCAAACCTTATAAAGGGTATTCATCAAATAGATAATCAAAAAATATTTGTTGACTATGGTTTAGGCTTTCATTTGATTAAATACGACAAACAATTAACCATGAGTTCATATTTTCCATATGCTGATCAAGCAGCCAAAGAAGCGATTGAAACCCATGTATCATATGTAAAATATATAAACTTATCATCTAATAAGCAATATGAGTATGAACTGATGACTGAGTTTGAATCAGCGCTATATAGCGACCAAATATTTTTAGTTTATCAACCTAAAATTGATCTTGCAACTCAAAAACCTAAAGGGTTAGAAGCGTTAATCAGATGGTACCATCCGATTAAAAAAACAATTTATCCAGATCAGTTTATTCCTGCAGTTGAAAAAACATCTTTGATTCATCAGATGACTGAAGTTGTATTTAAAAAAGCTTTAATTTATTTGACTAAGCTTAAAGAAGCTGGTATATATATACCCATTTCAATTAATGTATCTGCTAAAAATATTCAAGACATAAGATTTTATGATAAGATGATTAAGATTTTTAATGAGTTTGATATATTACCGGAAATGATTGAATTTGAAATTACCGAATCAGTTGTTATGGAACAACCTAATATTAGTAAAGAAATGCTTTCTAAATTTTCGCAATTTGGTTTTAGAATTGCAATCGATGATTTTGGTAAAGGTTATTCATCACTTGCATATCTCGCACAATTTCCAATCAATACTATAAAAATTGATCGTATGTTTACCAAACAAATTTTAGTTTCACCTGTTGTTCAAACGATTGTATCATCAACTGTTCAAATGGCATTACAACTCGGTTATGAAGTATTAATCGAAGGTGTAGAAGATCTAGAAACAGCAAATATATTAAAAACCTATGGCAGTCATACTGCGCAAGGATATTATTATTTCAAACCACAACGAGAGGCTTTAGTGACCGAATACTTGGTTAAAGCACACACAAAATGATAAGAAAAGGATTTAAAAAGACATGAAGAGAAAACACATCATATTAATTGTTGAATTAATTTTACTCGCTACTGGCTTAATATACGCCTTTGTAGCATAAAAAAATGCGGAGCTTTCAATTGAAAGTTCCGCTTTTATTTTAGATCAGCTCGTATCTTAAATGAACAATATTAAAATCTGTTTGTTTCTCACTATTTTCCCATATCGCAAAGAAGATGACCATGATTAGGGAATATGGTACAGCATACTGTACATTATCGATTAATCCGTGGATTTGACTTGCAAGATAACCAATGATGAATAATGATTTTTCAAGTGTGATTTTCTTGAAGAAGAATGTAATCACTTGGAAATAATGGACCATTAATGCTGCAAACCCGAATAATCCCATGGTTGCTAGTGATTGAACAGGCGTTGAATGATACATAAATAGTCTTGTACCTGGATTTAACTGTTGTAAGGATAACCAACCTCCACCAAAGATTGGATGGGCTTTAAAGACTTCTAAGCCTTGTTGATATATTGCAATACGTCCTGTAGAGAAATCATTAATATCATCTCCTAATGATTCTAAGAAGATTTCCCACCAACGCATCAGTGCATCTTGATTAGTGAAGAATATAATACCAATAATGGATAAGAAGACTAACATCTGAATAAACTGAACCCTATGACCTTTAACAGTATTAAATGCTAAAACTCCAACTAAACTTACTGCAAATCCTATCATACCACCTCTTGATTTGGTTAATAAAACCATAATTAGTGGAATGACCATGACTAACCATAAATACATGTTTCTATAAGGTTTCTTATAAATGAAATAGATATATGATGGGAAGGTTAATGCGATATAAAAACACATATCATTAACATTTGCCCAACCAAGATTTCTTCCCCATCCAATAAAGATGCGATCAACAAATCCTAATTCTGGATGAGTGATATAGCCTTGATAGACATAAAAACCAACTTGTAGTGATAATAAGATATTGGCAAATAACATAATCTTAAAGATATATGAAATGTTACCTTTAACCGTAGAAGTTAATAGTAAATAAAAACCTAAATACACAAATCCTAAAATGGAAACGGGAATTGCAGTAATCGTAAATGGTAAGAAGAATAGTGATGCGATATAAGATATCGCTATTAATGTAAGTCCTAATGTGAAATGTCCTTTTCTAAATTTAGGTTTAAAGCGTATAAAATGGATAATTGGTCCTAAAAATACAATGCCTAAAGCAAAATAAATCCATGCAAATGACACTGTGGTATCAAAGGTCATATCACTCTTATTCAAAATAAATAAAAATGACATTAAAATTGGAGTTATGTATAAAGTATTTTCAAAAAAAACAAGAATGATAAACATCAAACCAGCTAAAATGAAAATACCATATATGTTATATATATTAAATGCATGCGGTGGAGTTTCTTTAAATTGCGTCCACGCAATGAAGGTGATTGCGAAGATAATCGCAATAAAAAGCCCACTGTTTAAGAATTTTTCGATGTGTTTCATGTGTGCCTTGTATACTCAATACTGTAATAGTAGATTGAATATAACTTCCTTT
>SWCB01009424.1_pt1 | contig 31588 bp, 32 predicted proteins | sample 4692901 | NCBI WGS metagenome assembly SWCB01 (sample SAMN10267276, study PRJNA491770) | bioreactor metagenome | isolation source: DHS bioreactor inoculated with subseafloor sediment | place: Japan: off Shimokita Peninsula | collected 2006-08 | reverse complement strand
TCAGCGCGTTACCCCAATGCTGCTTATCGGAACTTATTTCATCCTCACTGTTGCTGAACTTTTCATCAGCCCGCTGGGAATTTCTTTCGTTTCAAAAGTTGCCCCTCCGCAATATCAGGGTATTATGCAGGGCGGATGGCTTGGTGCAACTGCCATTGGAAACCAGTTACTTTTCATAGGAGCCATTTTCTACGGTAGTGTACCTATGTGGATAACGTGGACTGTATTTGTTGTTGCTTGTCTCATTTCGATGTTCACCATGATTTTCATGCTGAAATGGCTTGAAAGAGTTGCAAAATAACAAATAAATTGTCTGAGCAAAAAAAGGCTGTCCGATTAAAACGGGCAGCCTTTTTTACAAAAAATAAGCATTAAATTTGCTTCAATTATGGATATGTTCTCCGGAAAGCGCTACAACTCTTACAACGAATACTTCAAACACACCTTTGGCAGCCGGGTGCAGAAAGTCTCGATAGACGCTGGTTTTACCTGCCCCAACCGCGATGGAACGGTGGGTCTTGGCGGTTGTACGTATTGCAACAACGAAGCATTTAATCCATCCTATTGCCTGCCCTCAAAACCAGTCACGCAGCAAATCAATGAGGGCATTGAGTTTCACAAGGTGCGCTACCGCCGGGCTATGCAGTACCTGGCTTATTTTCAGACTTATTCCAATACATATGCGCCGCTCGAAAAGCTGAAAATCATCTATGATGAAGCACTCAGCCATCCTGATGTGGTAGGACTGGTAATTGGGACCCGCCCGGATTGTATGGATGAAGAGAAGTTGCACTATTTCAGCGAACTGTCGAAGAAGCATTATGTGATTATTGAATATGGTCTGGAAACTACCAACGAACAAAGTCTTATCAACTTAAATCGTGGCCACACCTATGCCCTCACGGCAGAAATGATCCGGCAAACGGCAGCGCACGGCATAAAAACCGGCGCCCACCTCATTTTTGGCTTGCCCGGTGAAACCCGGGATGAAATGCTGGAGCAGGTATCGGTCATCTCTAAGCTTCCGCTGAACACGATTAAATTTCATCAATTGCAAATAGTGGTTGACACGGCTATGGCCCGGGAATACCGGGAAAATCCATCGAAATTTAAACTATTCACCCTAGAAGAATACATCACTTTTATCGTAAAATTCACCGAACGTCTGAATCCTGAAATTGTGATTGAGCGCTTCACCGGTGAAGTTCCGCCCCGCTTTCTGGCAACTGCCGCCTGGGGGAAGCTACGTTCCGATCAGGTAGCCAACCTGATTGAAAACGAATTGGAAAGGCAGGATACCTGGCAGGGGAAGAAATGGAATGATGGGAAAATCTTTGGATGACTTTAGTAGGAAACGTTTTACCAAAAAAGTACTATCAGGCAATCAGTTGAAAATCTTAGGCCTCGCTTCCATCCCAAGGTATGTGTCACTGAATGCTGAATAGTACATATTTACACCATCGCCAGGCTCAACATTCCTGTATAGAGCCCTACTAACTTCAAAACGATGATGGTTAACGATAAGAAAATATTTTTCACTTAAATCATCTTTTAATTTAAGAGTATCAGGAAGCCTATTCCCAATTACTTCTGTTCTTAATCCCCGTGAAACAGGAAGAAATGCCGGCTCACTCTGTTTTGCGCCAACCACAGCAACTTTTTTTATCCTGTTGTCGGCCCTTAAATCCTTGTTCAGTTTTCGATTTATAAAAAATTGAACTAAAAAAGCGAAAAGGACAATGGCAACATCAACTGGAATAATAAGCAGCCACGTTCTTTCTGCGAAAGCAACAAAATAAAACAAATTAAACAAAGCACCCAGCGAAATTATCAGGACAGCGAGTATGTAGCCAAATCGTTTTTCATACCTTAACAAGCGGATGTCAGCTTCAGTTAGTCTCATTGTTTGAAATTTAAACCTATTTAAATTTTTCTGTTAATGAGTTTGCTCATTCGATTCTGGGTTGCTCTTCACTTTTAACCTTCTCGCTTCTTTCAAAGCTTTACTTATAATAAATTCCAATTGCCCGTTGGTGCTGCGAAATTCATCGGCAGCCCATTTCTCTACCGCCTCGAGCAGGTCGGGGTCAATACGAAGAGCAAATGATTTTTTTTGAGCCATTTAATTCAATTTTCAATTTCATCTGATCTTGTTATTAAATCAGATTATTTCATTTATTTCTCACGTGATTGCTGCAATTGCTCCACCTGTTGCACCGGCTGTACCAGCTTTTTGCCGTTGAGCATCCCTAACCAGATAAATCATGACACCAAGTAGTACATAATGATTGGCTTTCTTTTTCAGGCTGTCTGAAACTTCAATATCAAAATCATATCGAAAACTTTTCCACCTGAACGTTGACCTGACTACTGCCAATTCCCGGTCATCTTTATCCTGAATAACAAACCTGATCTTAAAGAACCCTTTATGTCTAAAAATAAGTTTGTCACTTTCCGAATCCCTGTTTGATGAGATTTCAGCTTTTCCGGCCCATTTTTTCTTTATAGTGAATACGCATTGCTGATCGAGCCTGACTTCAAATTTTGTTTTCCAGAAATTCACGGCAACAATTTCATGAACCAGGTTTTCAGCATCAATTATTGATGCTTTTTTTGAAAAACGTCCTCTAAAAACCAACTTTCCAACAATATGATTTCCTTCATAGAAAACGATGGTTTTGGAATCTTCAGTTATTGCTTTCATCTGATATCTGGGTCACTTTTCACTTCGAAAATACTTACTGGTGCAATGTTCCGGTATTGATTACAGGACTTGCATCTTTATCGGAACACAAAACAACCATCAGGTTGCTCACCATGCTAGCTTTTTTATCTTCGTCAAGGTTAATCAGGTTTTTCTGAGAAAGTTGCTCAAGCGCCATTTCAACCATGCTGACTGCGCCTTCAACAATTTTCTTGCGGGCAGCAATAATTGCGGTAGCCTGTTGACGGCGAAGCATAGCGCCGGCAATTTCAGAAGAATAGGCCAGGTAGGAAATACGCGATTCAAGCACTTCAATTCCGGCGCGTTCAAGCCGCTCAGCAAGTTCGGCTTCGAGTTGTTGGTTCACCTCTTCGCCACCGGCACGCAATGAAATCTCAGCTTCTTCATCGTCAAAATTGTCGTAAGGATAATGCCCTGCCAGTTTTCTGATGGCTGCTTCGCTTTGAATCTCAACATAGTGAATGTAATCATCCACTTCAAAAGCGGCTTTGAAGGTATCCTGCGCCTTCCAAACCAGTACGATACCGATCATGATGGGATTCCCAATCTTATCGTTCACTTTTATAGGATCACCGTTAAGGTTGCGTGCCCTAAGTGAGATTTTTTTGCGGGTAAAAAATGGATTTACCCAGAAAAAACCATTGGTTTTAACCGTTCCCTTGTAATCCCCGAAAAGCACCAGTACACTGGATTCATTTGGGTTGACGACAAGGAAGCCAACCATCATAACTATAGAAAGCAATAATACAACGGACGCCACAATCACCAGCCACGTCAGATAATTTAATGCTACTACGGTGTAAACAAAAAATGCAACCATCGCCAAAACGATGAGCAGCATAACATAACCCGACATGGGTTCGGAAAATTTTTCGTGTTGTTGTTGTTGTTGTTGTTGTTGTGTTTTCATAATGATATCATTTTGATATTGCAATAATACAACATTTTGTATGGGTTTGTCAAGCTTTTTTCGAAATATTTTTTTTTATTCACCCGGCCGCTGAAGAATTGTACCTTTGCAATGCCTCATTTATCAATGCTTTGCAATGTTTTACCATGACTAAAAAACTTTATCAGGATATTTTTTTTGACCTTGACCATACCCTCTGGGATTTTGAGACCAATTCACTTGAAACCCTGAATGAGATTTTTATTAAGTACCAATTAGATGCCGCAGGCATACCCGGTGCTGAAGATTTTATAGAAGTGTATCACCGGCACAATTACCAATTGTGGTCACAATATCGCCTAGGGAAAATTTTAAAAGAGTCTTTGCGTGTTCAGCGTTTTGAGCTGTGCCTGAAGGAATTTGGCATTACTAACCAGGCAGTGAGTGAGGCCATTGCCAACGATTATGTATGTATCAGTCCTATGAAAACAAATCTCTTTCCACATACCCTTGAAGTGCTGGAATACCTCGCGGCAAAATATCACATGCACATTATTACCAATGGATTTGAAGAAGTACAATTCACCAAGCTCAGGCACTCAGGCCTGATGGACTATTTCACGGAAGTGATAACCTCGGAAGATGCCGGGGCAACCAAACCAAACCCAGCCATCTTTGACTATGCACTAAAACGTTCAGGAGCTAAAGCGGAGACCAGCATAATGATTGGTGATGACGATGATGCGGATATAAAAGGTGCCCGGTTGGCAGGCATGGATCAGGTATTGTTTGATGTTGCTGATAATCAGCAGGATTCATTGGCCACTTACCGGATTACCAGCTTAGATCAGCTCACTTCCATTTTGTAACTTCCGGAAACAGAAAAAAAAAAGCCCCCACGAATGGAGGCCAGATATCTTTAGCGCTGTGTTTACTTAACGCCAGGAGCAGGAACTGGTTTAGCTGAAGCTGTTTTGGTTCCGCTGCAACATGATTTTGCTTTGGCTTCACCACAAGTTTTAGCACAATCGCTTTTTGCGGCTGACTTGTCACTGCAATCGGCTTTAGCTTTATCACTGCAATCGGCTTTTTTTTCTGCTGCCGGAGTGGCGGCTGCTGATTTGGCGGTAATGGTTTTTTCAGCTTTTTTGGAAGGAACATTCTGTGCAACAACGCTGGTGGCTGAAAAAGCAAACATCAATGCGATGGCTGAGAATAATACTGCAAATTTTTTCATAGTCTCTTTGAGGTTAGATTGAACTGCAAATATAAATGATTAATGTCTTCATGTGCAATGCCCAATTGTTAATGATTTGTTAAATATTGTATAAATCAATATTTACGTGTCCGGGAGAAATAAAGAGATTCATCGCTACGCTCTGAATGACAGCTATTTAGACTGTTCCAGGAGTGAAGTTAAGTATCTCTTGTTTGTAGAAGGATTGACCGAACGCTACTATAAATCAACTCTTTTGACGAATTACCTGGCTATAATTCTGCAATTTCAGTTACTTTGCCAATGACCTTTTCACCAAGTTTCACTTTTATATTGGTTCCGACGGGCAAAAAAACATCAACCCGAGAGCCAAACTTGATGAATCCAATCTCATCACCTTGCCGTATTGGGTTGCCTTCACGGCCGTAGCAAACGATACGGCGGGCCATGGCGCCGGCAATTTGCCTGACCAGAACCTGAATGCCGGTTTCGGTTTCAATGACCATTGTGGTGCGCTCGTTCTCGGTGGAGGATTTTGGGTGCCAGGCCACCAGATATTTGCCATCATGATATTTAACATAACGATAAATCCCGGAAACCGGGCTCCAGTTCGCATGTACATTATTTGGTGACATAAAAACCGAGACCTGAATGCGCTGATCTTTAAAATATTCTGGCTCAAAAACCTCTTCAATGGCCACAACTTTACCATCGGCGGGGCAGAATACTTTTAGATCATCTACAAGAATGGAACGCTTTGGAGACCTAAAAAACCGGACTATCCAAATGAAAAGTAGCAGCAACGCTACCCACAAAATATAATGCATCCAGACAGGCATCGGGATAAAGCCCAATAGTGGAGATAGAATCCCGAGAACAATAAATGAGATAAGAATGATGATATACCCTTCCTTGTGGATTCTCATGACAATAGTTTTAAATTGACAAAATTGGCAACAGAGTGGTTATCGAAACAATAGGAGGAGTAGAAAAACAACCGGGGCCGCAATAAAAACTGCGTCAAACCTGTCCAATATCCCACCATGCCCGGGCAATATGCTCCCTGAATCCTTTATCCCGGCGCTCCTTTTAAGCATGGATTCCACAAAATCGCCCAACGTGCCAAATATAACAATCATTAAAGCAATAATCATCCATTCTGACAAAGAAAATTCAGTAAATGATGCAGAAACGAGAAAAGCCGTCAGAAAACCGAGCAACATCCCACCTAGAAAACCTTCCCAGGATTTTTTCGGGCTTACACGCTCCAACATTTTATGCTTACCAAACATTGAACCAGCGATATAGGCGCCCGAATCATAAATCCAAAGAACAAGAAAAAATCCAAGCAAAGCGCCACTATGATGCCAGGCCGGCCCTACATCCTGATTAAAGAAACCATTAAGCAGTGCCATAGGCACAACCACCCAAAGCAAACCCGCGATGGCGTGCGAAACGTTTGACAGCGGACTTTTACTGTTTCTGAAAAGCTCAAAGATTACAATAAAAGGAAAAACAAGCATTCCATACATCAGAACATCCGATGTAAGGAAACCAAAGGCAACCAAGGTAATTAAAGTATAAACAAATGAAGCAGAAAGAATAATGGCTACTTTACTAACATTTCCACCAAGAGCTTTTGAAATGCGCAGGAATTCAAACAATCCGCCAATGGCAACCAGAAAAAAAAGGCCGGCAAAAACCCAATGGCTTAGCACCACGGAACCAATAATCAAAATGACAAATACTACCCCGGTTATGGTACGTTTTACAAAACTATTCACCTTCACTCGATTTTAATAATTGTGTGGCCTCAAAGGCATTGGCATTGGGAACATGAATTTCAATATCACCAAAAAGATAAAATGAATCCTGCTTATTGACGACGATGGCCGTTATAAGATTTTCTTCAAGCATACCCTTGATGAGTTCTGCTTCATGAAGAAAAGTGGTGGTATAAATACAACTCCATCCTTCCATAATTTAATCCTTTATCTGATCATCGGCCATAAAGAGGTACAACTCTTTTGGTCCGTGCGCACCCATGACCAGTGTTTTTTCAATATCGGCTGTCCTGCTTGGCCCGGTAATCAGCGAAACCATTGAAGGCATCTTACCATTGTATTTGTTTCTGATTTTGATCAATGCATCGCCCAAATCAGGAACAATTTGAGAGGTAAAAGCAATGACCACATGAATTTCAGGGTAAACGTTCATTTTACGCCCCGAAATCTGGGCACTTGAAACCATAATGCTACCGAGCCGGGAAATGAGAAATTCACAGGTGGTGAGGGCAACTTTCATATCGCGGTCATCTGCACCGGGCTTGTTCACCTTGATACCAGCCTGGTTAAGTAAGCCAACCAAAGCCGGCTCATTGGCCCACGCCTGCTCCCAAAGTTTACCATCAAAAAGTGAAACTATTTTTGTAACCATGTCTTCGGGTGATTCACAAAAAATGAACTTCCCTCCTACTTTGGTAAACTCAGCGGCAAAGTTAATATCAGGTTCTTCTGCCAATGGCTGATAAATGGGTGAAGTTTTATCCACGCCCTGAAAAGGGTTCACCGCCGGCTCAATCAGCGCATGACGGACGTTTTTAAGCACCTTTTCACGTGTAGTGCTTTCCCGGATATGGTCGGGGCGTGTGTTAAAACTATTCCGCTTTTTTGTCATCGGTATCTTTAACATGCGGATCACCCACAGGGGCACCGGCAGGAAGTTCTACTTCAGCTTCCGAAACAATGGTTGGAGCTTCAGGTATAGCTGGATTCACATCCTTACCACCATTAAATTCATGGTGTTCTTCATAAGGTCTTTTGCCAAATATTGACTCAAGATCTTCTCTGAATATAACTTCCTTCAATAAAAGCATATCGGCAAGTTGCTCGAACTTTGGCCGATTGGCAATCAGAATATCCTTCGCTCTTTGGTATGCCTCTTCCGCTATCTTTTTAATCTCAATATCGATAGTTTGTGCTGTTGCTTCGCTAAATGGTTTACTGAATGAATATTCCTGCTGACCGGTAGAGTCATAATAACTTACGTTACCAATTTCCTTGTTCAGTCCGAAATAAACCACCATAGCGTAGGCCTGTTTGGTAACTTTTTCAAGATCGTTGAGGGCACCAGTGGATATTTTTCCAAAAATGACCTCTTCGGCAGCCCGGCCACCCATCGTGGCAGTAAGTTCGTCAAACATTTGCTCATAAGTGGTAATCTGCCGTTCTTCGGGCAAATACCAGGCTGCACCCAGGGCTTTCCCCCGAGGCACAATGGTAACTTTTACCAATGGATGGGCATAACGCAGCAACCAGCTTACCGAAGCATGTCCTGCTTCATGGTAGGCAATAACCTTTTTCTCCTGTGGGGAGATTATTTTGTTGCGCTTTTCTAATCCACCCACAATACGGTCGATGGCATCTATAAAATCTTGTTTGCCAATTTCTGATTTGTTGCGTCTTGCAGCAATCAACGCAGCTTCATTACACACATTGGCAATGTCGGCACCCGAAAAACCCGGAGTTTGCCGTGCAAGGAAATCAGCACCTACTAAAATATCAAACTTTAGCGGCTTCATATGAACTTTAAATATGGCTTTCCGTTCTTCAAGATCGGGCAATTCCACGTGTATCTGACGGTCGAAACGCCCCGCACGAAGCAAGGCCCTGTCGAGAATATCGGCACGGTTGGTAGCCGCAAGAATGATTACCCCGGCATTGGTGGCAAAACCATCCATCTCGGTAAGCAACTGGTTTAAGGTATTTTCGCGCTCATCGTTGGCGCCAGTCATCTGGTTTTTCCCCCTTGCACGACCAATGGCATCAATTTCATCTATAAAAATGATACATGGTGCCTTTTCTTTGGCCTGTTTAAACAGGTCGCGCACCCGTGATGCGCCAACGCCCACAAACATTTCCACAAAATCGGAACCCGAAAGGGAAAAGAAAGGCACTTTGGCTTCTCCGGCAACAGCCTTAGCCAGCAAAGTTTTTCCGGTACCAGGAGGGCCTACAAGTAAGGCTCCTTTGGGAATTTTCCCGCCAAGGGTGGTGTATTTGGTTGGATTTTTCAGGAAGTCAACGATTTCCATAATCTCAACTTTGGCTTCCTCCAATCCGGCAACATCATTAAAGTTGACGTTTACATGGGTATCTTTATCAAAGAGTTGGGCTTTTGACTTTCCAATGTTGAAAATTTGTCCACCACCGCCAGCTCCGCCCCGGCTCATCATTCGCATGATAAAAAACCAGGCACCGACAAGTAGCAGAATGGGGAATATCCATCCAAGGGCATCGCCCCAAACATTTCGGCGTGTTTGATTCTCAATATAAACCGGCTTCTCCAGATCTTTTTGAAGCGCATTTACATCGTTTTCAAAAGTCTCAATAGAGCCAATGTTGTAAACATAATGGGGTTTAGGTCCACCGAAGCTCTCTGAAGTCTCCAGGTCCTTGTATTTGGGCAAGGAAAGCTTGTCCTTTTTGATGTAAATCTCTGCAAACTCACGGTTAACAAGAACAATACGCTCAACATCCTGGTCCATCAGCTTTTGCTTCACCTCACCCCAGCCGATGTCTTTGGCGGGTGTGTTCAAGTTCATAAACTGTAAACCAATAATAACAAGTACAATTATTGCATAAATCCAGTAAAAACTGAATTTTGGCTTCCCCGGTTTAGGTTTTAAACCATTAAGGTCCGGCTTTTTATCTTTAGATTCGTTCATTGCGCTATTCTGTAGTACCCTCGGTAGTTTTTTTAGTCCTTTTTTTAACTGCTGGTGGTGCCGGCATGTGTGTTGTTATTTCAGCATCGGCCCATAAATCCTCCAAACGGTAGAATTTCCGTGCATCGGCCTGAAAAATATGCACCACCACATCAAAATAATCAAGCAAGACCCATTCGGCGTTTTCAAAACCTTCCTTTTTCCAAACATTCTGCCCGGTAGCTTTTTTAACTTCCATTTGAACAGCATCGGAGAGGGCTTCAACCTGCGCCCGGGAGGAACCGTGACAAACAATAAAAAAATCGGCAACCGCATTTTTCATTTTCCGGAAATCGATCCTGACAACCGATTCCCCTTTCTTTTCATGAATTCCTTCAATGATAATTTCGGAGAGCATTTCTGATGCAGTTTTGACTTTTTTGGTCGCCATAGGCCTTATTTTAATATATTTTTGCAAAGTTAATCATTAAAACAAATCAAATTCAGCACAAAGGAGGGCTTTTCCTCTGCCGGATGATATTTTATGAACCATTGGCCAATCAACAATTATACCGGGCTGTAGTTTATGGCTCCTTTAATCTAAAATCAACAAACCCATGACATTAAGGCACAATTTTATTTTCGATGAACAAGTGGACTCCACCAATGCCAGGGCTGTTGAGTTACTGCAAAGCCAAAAACTACCAGAAGGCACCCTGATTTACGCCGGGGCACAAACTGCGGGCGTTGGCCTTGGTGAGAATAAATGGCACAGTTTACCAGGCCAGAACATCACCGCCTCGGTGGTGCTTTACCCTGATTTTTTACCTGCCGAAGAACAGTTTAAGCTTACGATGGTGATTTCGGTTTCGGTTTGCACCATGCTGGAATCTCTTGACCACAGGTTTAAGCCCATGATAAAATGGCCCAACGACATTTACCTGAACGACCACAAGGTTGCCGGGATGCTGATTAAAAACAACCTGTCGGGAAATACCCTGTCGCAAACCATTGCCGGCCTTGGGCTAAATGTGAACCAAATTGATTTTGATTCAAGCGCACCATTGGCCATTTCATTGGCTATGATCAGCGGCAGGCAATATGAAATACTTGATTTGCTGACAAAGTGGCACGCCTCACTCGATCACACCTATCACTTATTGCAGACTGGCAAAGCCCATGAGCTGGAACAGGCTTACCTCAACCGTTTTTACCGCCTCAACCAATGGGCAAATTATACCATTCACGGTGAGAAACTGCGCGCAAAAATCACGGGAATTGGCGAATACGGAATGCTGCAATTAAGAAGTGAAGATGGCCGGACGTTTAGTTGTGGGTTGAAGGAGGTGGTTTTTGAAATTTGAAATGTGCAATATTATTGGAAGATCCTTCATAGGCACACTTTACATCATCGAAAACACCTAAGCAACGGCTTGCTCAAGAAAAATCCTGACTTTAATTATATACAAAAGATGTCATTGGTATTGGATAAAACCCCTTTTACGCCACCTGCCCCTCACACACCTCTTTAAGCTTCACCGCCAGCATATTGATAAAGTTTTCGAGAGGACGAGCGGCCATCATTTTAATCATGGGGCTCATTTGAGCATTAAATTGCAGTTTCACCTTGCAGGATTCAGGGTTGTTTTCCTGAATAAAGCACTGCAAATCAAAAGGAAATGGGGATTTACCTTCGGAATTAATTTTAATGTGATGGTATGGCTCCTTAAATTCATAGCGCATACCAAGGGTGGCCATATTCTGGATATTGAAACTGCAGCTTTCGCCATCGGACTGCCACTCGCTGATTTGCGGCGGCATCAGTTTTTCAAAATTATTGAAATCGGAAAGAAAATCGAATAAGAAACTGCTGCTCCGATCAATGATTACTTCGTCGCTGTCGAATGTGGTCATAGTTTATGGTTATTTGCCCCAGGCCTCCGGGTTTTCGCGCCACTGAATCAGCGACTGAAGGTCCGTTTCCTTGATATAGGTTTTATCGTGGGCATATTTGATCAGTTGATCATAATTCGTCAGTGTAAACAGCGGGCAATTTTCATTTTTGAAATTTTCGGTGGCTGCTTCCAGGCCATAAGTAAAAATGGCAACCATACCTTTAACGATGCAACCTGCTTCGCGCAAAGCTTTCACGGCTGCCAGGCTGCTTTGTCCGGTCGAAACCAAATCTTCAACCACTACCACCGATTGTCCTGATTCGGCCACGCCTTCAATCAGGTTGGTAAGTCCGTGCTCCTTTTTGGATGAACGTACATACACGAATGGCAGTCCGAGATCCTGGGCAACCAGAACCCCATGCGCGATGGCACCCGTGGCAACACCGGCAATCAGGTCGATCGACCCAAACTCATCGCTGATCAGCTTGGCGAACTCCTGCCGGATAAAAGTGCGTATCTTTGGATAGGACAATACTTTCCGATTGTCACAATATATAGGTGATTTGATACCCGAACTCCAGGTAAAAGGATTACCAGCATCTAATTTTATTGCTTTAATTTGCAAAAGGAACTCGGCGGTATCCTGGGCTAATGACTCATTCTTATTCATGCAGCAAATGTACAAAGTTTTTATCTACGATAAACCTGTGGTCCTGTCAGCAGATCCTGATATAATTTTATCTTTTGGCGAACCTGAATTGAAGATTCAGATCAATAATCCTGAATCCATTAAACAAGCATTCGGGCAACTTGTTGAAGAAAAATTCAAATTTTCGTCAGTATTGCTTTATAACAACGAGAGTGCCAAAAAATTGCTTCATGATTTTATTTCTGTATTCAAATACCTGGAAGCGGCCGGCGGTGTAGTAATGAACACCAAAAAAGAACGCTTGTTTATTCATCGGTTTGGACGATGGGATTTGCCCAAAGGCAAGATAGAAAAAGGCGAAAGTCCGGCTGAAGCTGCTTTACGTGAAGTGGAAGAAGAAACCGGCATTACCGGCCCAACCATTAGCCACAAGCTGCCTTCAACCTATCATATGTATTTCCATAAAGACAGGTGGATAATAAAGCGAAACTATTGGTTTGCTATGCAGTACAATGGTAATCAGCCGCTTATCCCACAGCTTGAAGAAAGCATTATCAAGGCGGAGTGGATTAATTTACAGGACATGGATGCAATATTTTCGAACACGTATAGTTCGTTGCTTGATCTCCTGAACCATGACCTGAAGGAAAGGGGTTGAAATTAGGAGGATTTGTGTATTTTTGTTTAATAAATCACACGTATGATAAAGCGCGCAATGTTTCCCGGATCATTTGACCCCATAACCCGTGGTCATGAAAATATCATCAGAAGAGCGTTACCTATTTTTGATGAGATCGTTATCGCGGTGGGCGTAAATATTGAAAAGAAAGGATACTTTCCGATTGATGATCGGATAAAATGGATTTCGGATGTATTTGCCGGGGAGCCAAAGATAAAAGTGCTCAGTTACTCTGGACTGACAGTTGATTTTTGCAAAAAGATTTCAGCTGATTTCCTGTTGCGTGGGCTAAGAACTTCTGCCGACTTTGAATTTGAGCGCACTGTTGGTCAGGTCAATAAAAAATTAAATCCTGATATTGAAACCGTTTTTTTGTTGAGTAACCCGGAATTCACTTCCATCAACTCTTCCATCGTGCGGGATGTTTATAAAAATGGCGGGGATGTAAGCGCATTTATTCCTGATGCAGTGGTTTTGCCGGAAGTATAAGAATTTGCAGTTCTGCAAAGATAGGGATTCCTTATTCCGCAGAAAAAATGCTAAAATTCACTTTACCATATTTTCGCATCTGCTGAAATCCAGGCATCTTGCTGAAGTCGTAGTCACGGGAATGTTCTACAATCAACCAGCCATCCTCTTTCAGCAATTTGCGCTCGATAACTGTTTCTGGAATTCGCTCCACCCCTTCCATTTCATAGGGTGGGTCGCAAAAGATAATGTCGTAGGTATGTTCCGTGTTTTTAACGAAACGGAAAGCATCGGACCGAAAAGCAAGCACCGCCTCAAACCCGAGTTCTTTAACTGTTTTTCGGATAAAATCTACGCACCTCAATTCTTTATCAATGCTTATCACACCGAGGGCACCCCTGCTGGCAAATTCATAGCTAATGTTGCCGGTTCCGGCAAATAAATCAAGCACCTGAACCTCTTCCAGATCAAAGTTATTCGTCAGAATATTAAAAAGTGCTTCCTTGGCGATGTCTGTGGTGGGCCGCACCGGCAGGCTTTTAGGCGCATGGATTTGCCTGCTTTTATGGGTTCCGCTGATTATTCGCACAGGGCAGGGTTTAAAAGATCATAAAACCTGGATTTAGCAATCAATTCCAGGGCGTATCCTTTGACAAATGGTTCGTTGCGCGTTAAGAAATCAACGTTTCTTACATATTTGCCAATAAGCTGATGGTTCTCATCACCAGGCTCAATTTCACCCATTAGTAAAACATTGATTTTCCCAGGGTTGAGGGAATGTTGATCAAGTACAAACAGCAAAAAATAGACAATATCCGAACTTGCCCTCCACTCAAAGGAATTGATAAAATGCAATTTATTATCGCGGAGCACCAGAATATCCATTAACCTTTTGCTGACATTGACAAAAACAACATCTGAAGGTTCAGCATGTTTAAAAACGGGAAGTATGGATTCAAGCAGCGCCCCGGCATGATGCAACAAACGAGTATTGGGGAACCAGTTGTTCAGTTCATTGAATACTTCTTTGTTAATCCCGAAAACCAGGTGGCTATCGATGGATTGAAGTTTTGAGGAAAAAACCACATCTTCCGGCTGTACTTTATGAACAAATTCAAGGTATTTTGCCTTTTTGTCTGAGTCAAACAAAGGATCGGGAACAAGCGTATAGGTTTTGGAATTATAGATAACCAGTCGATTTTTGAACTCAGCAACCAACCAGGGCTTTTCGTCTATGGTTTTGGCAATATGATCGACATACATCGTTGTGGCAAGTGCGCTTCCCGAATGCTGGAAAGTTTCGGGAAACGTAAATGATTCCAGGGCAATATATTTTTTGTGCGGAAGGGAATAAACAGAAAAAGAAAGCCCATCCGGATTTAACCGGATGGACAGGTTGTATTGATGGGTGAGGGATGGATCAAACAAGCGGTCGTACGACGCAACTTTCCGAATATGATCTTCCGCCATTTTAGTCGATTGGATCACTCCCAGTTTCCATCGGTGGTTGCCTCGGTGAGGGAACCCATCCTGATGCCGGGATATCTGTTCATTGTCTTCTGAGTTACTTCGAGGTTAATTACATCCTGCTTAGGCTGGTCAGAAAGGTAATATTCATAGGGGACAAGAATTTCCATTACCGGGACCAAAACACCACCTTTATCCACCTTATCGGTACTCATTTCAAATTTGCGACCATCCGAAAAAGGGATGATGGCCATATCTTCCATTTTGAAATTCGGACGTTTTGAAAACAAAGAATCCTGAATTGCAATAAACCCGGTAGTATCGCTGATAGAACGGGTAAATGTTGTGTCGTTGGGATCTGGCACCATTTTAATCACCGGAATCTGACCAGTTCTCAGAAAATCAAACAATGTATCAAAGCTCGAAGTATATGCATTGTTGAATTGTTTGTAGAGAATCTGAGCGGACCGAATGTCCTTAATTCTGTTCGCAATCTGCGTATTTCTGGTGGTAAGTTCCTCCTGGAAACGGATGGGTTTCATGATGGAACTATAAAGGAAATAGCCTAAAACAATTACCGCTATCGCCAAAACGACCTTGAGAATTGAGCTTTTCATATAAATTGAATGTTTTTTAGCATTGCAAATGTATAATAAAATTTAATGCTCACACCCTATGTCCATATATTTCTTATTAATTGTTATGAAGATTTACAACCTTAAAACTCATTTCTAAAGCAGAAACACGCTGACATAAACAAAACAAAGAATAATCAAGGGGTGAAAAGCGTTCATTTTCCCTAATTTTCAGAACAATTTGTATTGGTGTGAAGGCAATTGGTTTCAAAAACTACAATCCATGTATTTTTGTTGCAAATCACAACCAGATAATAAATTTAATAAATATATTACTCCCTCATTATCTATCCATTACGTCATATCAATATTCACATTTAAGATTTTTTAACCGTTATAATAAACAGTTTTGTTTATTTTTGCGTTTGAAGTAACATTAAAATCAAACAAATAAACAATGAAAAAGACAAAAAGATTTCTTTTAGGAATGATGTTGACAGCAGCCCTTTTTGGGATAAAAACCACTTATGCACAATCTTTGGAGGATGCCACAAACGCTTACAACAGGGGTGTTGAATTGGCTGCAACTGACCTTCCAAAGGCAATCGAAGCACTTATGGAAGCCGCCACCATTGCAGAAAAAGCCGGACCTGACGCCGCCGAAATTATGAACGTATCCAGGCAGCAAATTCCCGCTTTGCAATACAATCATGCAACGAATTTATACAAAGAAAAAAAGGTAGAAGAAGCCATCACAAATTTTGAACTGGCTCACGAATTTGCTGTTACGTATGGCGATGATGCCATCAAGGCAAAATCAGCAGATTTATTGCCTAAACTTTACCGCGTAAAAGGCAACAATGAATATAAGGCCGAGAATTATGCCGATGCCCTTGTTTCACTAGACAAAGCATTAGAATATGACCCCGATTATGCAGGAGCATGGTTAAGCAAAGGACTCATCTACAACAAACAGAATGAGGACATCAAACTGCGCGAAACGATGGACAAAGCCATTGAAACCGGCACCAAAACCAATGATGAAAAAACGGTTGAGCAGGCATCTAAATTTATGAGTGACAATTTTATTGGCAATGCCAATGCTGCATTCAAGAAAAATGATTTTGATGGTGCCATTGCACTTCTTGATGAATCGGTAAAATATGCCGATAACAATGCCGAAGCCTATTATTTGTATGCACTTTCATACAATAAACTGAGCAAATGGGACGAAGCCATTGCCAGTGCAACTAAAGGACTGGAACTTGACAGCAGCAGTCCTGAAAATCAGGCAAGGTTCTATTTTGAAATGGGCATGGCTCAGTCTGGCAAAGGCGCAACTGGTGATGCCTGCGCTTCTTTTAAAAAAGCTGCAAAAGGCCAGTTTGCCGAATCAGCCAATTATCAGGTTAAAACGGTATTGAAATGCAATTAATCAGACATTAAAATAAATTGAAAAGCCACCTCCGGGTGGCTTTTTTTGTGGAGCAAAGAATAAGATAATTTATTCAATACGCATAGAGATGCCAGTCTTAGTATTTCGATTTGTTCAATATAATCAATGCAGCGATAACCCCCGGAATCCATCCGGCAAGGGTGAGTAACAACACAATAAGCACCGAACCGCAACCTTTGTCAATCACCGATAAAGGTGGAAAAATAATGGCCAGAATAACCCGTAGCAAAGACATTGGTTCTTTTTTAAATGCAAATCAATCCTAAAAATAAATACTGCAAGCGCAAAGATAGTATAAATTATTTTTGACTGATGGTCTCGTCCCTCGTCCTTCGTCCCTTTATTATGGATGGTCTCGACTGCGCCTGCCTGACTGCCGTCTTGCAGACAGGCTCGACCACCGGCAACCTTGGTTAGATGCGAGGAGAAGACCTACTGGTGTCTGGCGTCCCCGTCCCTCGACCCTTTGCTAAAAAACTTCCCCTTGTCTCCTTGTCTCTTTGTCCCCTTGTCTCCTTGTCTCTTTGTCCCCTTGTCTTCTATATAAAGTCGTGTTTCCAATCGAGAGAACGTCCCCCGTCCCCGTCCCTTTGCTAAAAAACCTCCCCTTGTCTCCTTGTCTCTTTGTCCCCTTGTCTTCTATATAAAGTCGTGTTTCCAATCGAAAAAACATCCCCCGCCCCCGTCCCTAATCTTCAATCATTTCATTCATCTCCTGATAGGTAGGAATCTGCGGCAGGTATTTCAGTTGCACAGCATCATAATCAATAAAGGCAACATGATGCTCCAGTCCATTGCTGATGAGCAAGAAATGGGCTTTCAGCGTAAGATTGTATCTTATGGCCTGATGAAAGGTCTCTTCACTGAGCCTGACATCGGGCGATTTACATTCACATATCATCAAAGGGTGTCCGGTTTTTGCATAAACCAACAGATCAAACCGCTGTTTCAATCCATTTACCAGCACCCTCTTTTCTGAGGCAATCAGGGTAGAAGGAACTTTTTTTTCCTCCATCAGATAACGAATCAAGTGCTGACGTATCCACTCCTCGGGTGTCAATTGCACATATCTCTTTCTTAAAGGATCAAAAATAGAGGTCTGCCCATCTTTGTGAACGGTTTTGAAACTATATTCAGGAAAATTTAGCGCCAGCATGAACCGTTTTTACTTTGAAGGATAAAACTACAACATTTTACCAAAAAGGCTACATTTGCAAAGCAGAATACCGTTATAATTACATTGCCAATATCATTACCATGAAAACGAAACAGGAAATTACCGAAAACTGGTTACCCAGATATACAGGAACCCAACTGGATGAATTTGGAGAATATATACTGCTCACCAACTTTAGTCATTATCTGGAACTGTTTGCTCAATGGAATAATGTGGAAGTGAAGGGGCGCGACAGGGCCATGCCAAGTGCCACTGCCGGCGACATTACCCTCATCAACTTTGGAATGGGCAGTGCCAATGCGGCAACCATCATGGATTTGCTTGGATGCATCAAGCCTCAGGCAGTTCTTTTTCTTGGCAAATGCGGCGGCTTGAAAAAGCGGGCACTTGTTGGCGATTTGATCCTTCCTATTGCTGCAATTCGCGGCGAAGGAACTTCCGACGATTATTTTCCCGCCGAAGTTCCTGCTCTGCCTGCGTTTAACCTTCAAAAAGCCATCTCAACTTCCATCAGGGATGCCGGGATGGATTACTGGACAGGCACTGTTTATACCACCAACCGCAGGGTGTGGGAACATGACGATGAATTTAAAGATTACCTCCGCTTAATCCGCGCCATGGCTATTGATATGGAAACCGCAACCATTTTCAGCGTCGGATTTGCCAATGAAATTTCAACCGGTGCACTGCTTTTAGTATCCGATCAGCCCATGATATCATCGGGGGTCAAAACCGAAGAGAGCGACAAATTAGTTACGGAAGAATTTGTTCATTCACACCTGAAAATCGGTATTCAGTCGCTGCAGCAGCTCATTAATAAAGGGCTTACCGTTAAACATCTTCGTTTTTAACACTTTCCAAGGAATGGCAACCGATCACAACAGGATAATTTCTGACCTGCGCAAGCGTATTTTTTACCCGATTTATCTTTTAAGTGGGGAGGAGCCCTATTATATCGACCTAATCAGCGATATCATTGAAAATGAAGTGCTCGATGAAGCCGGGAAGGAGTTCAACCTCTCTGTTTTGTATGGCCGCGATGTGGATGTTCCTGCCATCATGGATTATGCAAAATGCTATCCTATGATGGCTAGTCATCAGGTGGTAATTGTGAAGGAAGCACAGGATGTAAAAAACCTGGATGAAATATCCAAATATGCCGAAAACCCCCTAAATTCAACCATTCTCGTTCTTTGCCACAAATACAAAAAATATGATGGTCGGAAATCCCTTGTAAAAATCACGGAGAAAAAAGGGGTTTATTTTGATTCTGCTAAAATCTATGAAGATAAAATTCCTGCCTGGATTAAATCGCACGTGGAGGAGTCGGGCTATTCCATCACCCCGAAAGCAACCATCATGATTGCTGAGTTTCTGGGGAATGACCTTTCGAGGATAGTGAATGAGTTGAACAAAGTTTATATAAGTCTGCCCAGGGGCAACGAAATAAATGAGAAACTTGTTGAAACCAATATCGGCATCAGCAAAGATTACAATGTTTTTGAATTGCAAAGCGCCCTTGCAAAACGCGATGTATTAAAATCAGCGCAGATTGTTGCCCACTTTGCTGCAAACCCTAAAGACAATCCCCTGACAAAAGTTGTTATATTTTTATATGCCTTCTTCACCAAGGTCATCCTGATACAGACTATGAACGGAAAACAGGACAGGGAAATTGCCTCTGCAATTGGGGTACATCCATTTTTTCTGACCGAATATAAAACGGCAGCCCGCACTTATAATTTCAATAAACTCACGCAAATCATCGGGCTGATGCGCGAATATGACCTTAAGGGGAAAGGAGTGGAAGCTGGCTCTGCTGATGGCGGGGAACTTACCAAAGAGCTGATATTCAAAATACTGCATTGAGTTTTTAAATAATTTCCTCTTTTTATCGGAAGTTGAGTCCAGTGTAAGAAATATCAACCTTCTTCCGCTTCGCCCGCTTTCTTCTTCCTGAACTTCCTTTTTCCTTTAGTTTCGGGTTTTGCGCTGTACATACTCTCAATAAGCGCAGCGTACTTTCCATGCATATATTTTCGTCTCACCTTGAGGGTGGGCGACAATTCACCCGATTGAACCGTCCATACCTTACTCATAATAATAAACTTACGAATTTGGGAAGTCCGGTCGAGGGTGGCATTTATGCTATTGATTTCGCGAAGGATACGTTGCTGCACCACCGGCAGATTGGCCATTTCGAAATTTGTGGAATACTCAATCGCCTTAACGGCACACCATGATTGCAGGTATTCAAAATTAGGCACCAGCAATGCGGAGGGAAAGTTCCGGTTTTCGCCCACAACCATCACACATTCAATAAAAGGGGATTCCTTCAACCGGTTTTCAACAACCTGGGGGGCAATATACTTGCCCAGCGATGTCTTAAATATTTCTTTCTTACGATCCGTTATTTTCAGGTATTTCCCATCAACCATCTCGCCAATATCTCCGGTATGAAACCAACCATCATCATCAAAAACTTCGGCATCGGCCTGCGGATTGTTAAAATAACCCATCATTACATTTGGCCCCTTAACCAGAATTTCACCATCGTGCGAAAGTTTCACTTCAACACCGGGAAGAATTTTTCCTACCGTTCCAAATTTAACCCCATTGGGTTCAAAAGTACCTACGGCAACAACCGGTGCAGTTTCGGTCAGCCCGTAGCCCTCAATCACCTGCATGCCTGCGGCCCAGAAAACCCTCGCCAACATTGGATGAAGCGGTGCCCCACCAGAAACGATAATCCTCAGCTTGTTCCCGAAAGCTGCCCGCCATTTGCTATAAACAAGGGCATCTGCCACCCTGAGTTTAACCTCATAGGTTGGGCGTGAGGCTATCCTGAAATCATATCTGTGCCCAAGGTGTAATGCCCAAAAAAAGACCAGCTTATTAATTCCTTTCAGGTTTCTTCCCTTACGTATGATGGTTGCATAGGTTTTTTCAAGCACCCGCGGAACTGCACAAAACATTTCGGGGCTGACTTCTTTGAGGTTATCCCTGAGCCTGTCAAGACTCTCAGCATAATACACCGAAATGCCCAGATTCTGGTACATATAATTAAGTATTCGCTCATACACATGGCAAAGGGGCAAAAAACTCAAAGCACTTCCAACCTGTTTTGGTCTGAGTATATCACTAACGGTAAGAAAATTACTAACAATATTCCTGTGCGAAAGCATCACCCCCTTGGGTTTGCCGGTTGTTCCGGAGGTGTATATCAGCGTGGCGAGCGAATCGGGTTGAATTTCGTTCTTAATCTCCAGAAGCATCTCCTTATAAATATCTTTCCGGCCTTTCGACAAAAATGAATCCCAATGCTTTACGCCTTTAGTTTTCTCGAGAATATAGAAAGTTTGAAGAGAGGGAATGAGATGTAAAATCGACTTAACCCTAAAGTACGCATCCGGGCATCCGATAAAAAGTAATTTTATCCCGGCATCCTGAAAAATGTACTGATAGTTATCACTACTAAGGGTTGGATAAACTGGCACATGTATGCACCCGGCCTGCATGATGCCCATATCAAGAAAATTCCACTCAGGCCGGTTTCCCATTATGGTTGCAACCTTGTCGCCTGGCTTGAGGCCAATGGCTATTAAAGCATGACTAACTTCATTTACCTTTTGAAGGTATTCTGTGGCTGATATCTTAATCCAGTTACCCTCTTTTTTGCATGCAAAAACATCCTCTTTCCCGGAATATTTATCCTGAAAAAGCTGTAGTAAGTCGAATATCCTGGTAACGGCTTCCATTGCGCAGGAAATGAGTTTTGTGTTTAATCCTTTGTGGTATTATTCCTCTTTGATATCAAAAATCCTTTTAATAATACTGCTGTATTTCTGCATTACGAATTCACGTTTCAATTTGAGCGTAGCCGTAAGCTCACCAGAATCAACGGTCCATTCTTTTCCAACAAGTTCAATGCGTTTTACCTGCTCTGTTGCTCCAAAAAATTTATTGTATTTGTCAATTTCAACCTGGAAACGTTTTTTGACACGAGGCAGTTCAACCATAGCTTCATCATTCGTATATTCAATTTCCTTTATGGCACACCAACCCCTTAGGTGAATGAAATCGGGAACCACCAGTGCGGCGGCAAATTTTTGATTTTCGCCAATAATCATGAGCGTATCAATAAACGTAGATTCTTTGAACTTATTTTCCAATTGTTCTGGGCTAATGTATTTACCCAGAGAAGTTTTGAAGATTTCCTTTTTTCGTCCGGTAATTTTCAAATGGCCGCCTACTTCCATCTTTCCAATATCACCCGTGTGAAACCAGCCATCAGTATCGATGGCATTGCTGGTTTGTTCGGGCTGCTTATAGTACCCAAGCATAAGATTAGGGCCTTTAGCCAGAATCTCGCCATCATCGGCAATTTGAATTTCGACGTTTCTTAGCGGGCGGCCCACTGTTCCAAAGCGGACTCCATCCGGTTCAAAATCATTGACTGCCAGCACGGGCGAGGTTTCGGTGAGTCCGTAACCTTCCAGAACGGGAATTCCGGCAGCCCAGAAAACCCTTGCCAAACGAGGCTGCAAGGCTGCACCACCCGAGACAATCACCTTAATATTATCACCCAACGCTGCCCTCCATTTACTAAACACTAACTTATTGGCCAATCGGAGTTTCAGGCCATAGTACCATCCGTTGGCATCATACATCTCATATTTCAATCCCAGGTTTAAAGCCCAAAAGAAAACGAATTTCTTAAATCCACTGAGCTTTCTTCCATTTGCAATAATTTTGTCGTAAACTTTTTCGAGTAAACGAGGAACAGTAGAAAGTATGTCAGGCTTTACTTCACGTAAATTTTCTACGATAGAGGCCACATTCTCTGCATAGTAAACCGAAATACCAAGGTATTGATACATATAATTGAGCATACGTTCATACACATGGCAAAGGGGAAGATAACTCAGCGCCCTGCCATTTTCGCCAAACGGGGGGATATGCTCAACAGCGCGAACATTACTTAAAATGTTTTCATGCGAAAGCATTACCCCTTTGGGAAAGCCTGTGGTTCCTGAAGTGTAAATAATGGTTGCCAGATCGTCCGGCTGAACAGATGATTTTATGCTATTGATTAACCCTGGATTGGAATTGGCCCTGCCCAATGCTACAAAATCCTCAAATTTATTGGTATTGTCAATTTCCTTGATGGAATAAACGCCTTGAATACCTTCAATTTCAGGAATGATGTGCTCAATTTTTCGCAAAATTTCCTTCCCTGAAATAAAAACCAATTTAACACCCGAATGGCTGAGAATGTATTTATAGTCTGCCTCACTAATGGTGGGATAAATGGGTACATGCACGGCGCCAGCCTGCATAATTCCCATATCGAGGATGTTCCATTCGGGCCGACTGGGCATAATTGTGGCCACCCTGTCACCTTTTTTTATTCCAGCATGAATCAATGCATAACTCACATTATCGGCAATTTGGCGATAAGCGGAAATGGAATAAGTGTTCCATTTACCATTCTCTTTACCGGCCAATACATCTTCTTTTGGCTTATATTTTGCCTCGTAATTTTGCAAAATGTCAAAAAGGCGGGTTACAGTGCTCATATCAAGGATATTTCGGATTAAACAAACAGTTTATCAATTCTATCCTGATATTTTTTCACAATAAAATTTCTTTTCAATTTAAGGGTTGGGGTCAATTCCCCTGAACTCATGGTCCATTCCTTTTCCATAAATTCAACTTTTTTTACTTGCTCAGTGCTTCCAAAAGTTTTATTGTACCCATCAATAACTTTTAGCAACCGTTGACGCACGCGTGGAAGTGCAATCATCTCCTCATCGGTAGAATAAGGCAGATCTTTGATGGTGCACCACGACCTGAGGTGAGCAAAATCAGGGACCACCAGTGCCGCGGCAAATTTTTGATTTTCACCCAAAACAATCAGATTATCAATAAAAGGAGATTCTTTCATCTTGTTTTCAAGTAGTTCTGGAGCAATATATTTCCCAAGTGAAGTCTTGAAAATCTCCTTTTTCCTTCCGGTAATCCTCAATTGTCCTTCGGGCTCTAATTGGCCAATGTCGCCGGTATGGAACCATCCATCCGGCTCAATGACCGAGGCTGTGAGCACAGGATCTTTATAATATCCCATCATTACTCCGGGGCCTTTGACCAGAATCTCACCATCTACATCAATTTTAACCTCCAGGTTCTTAAGAGGAGGACCAACTGTTCCAATTTTTATGCCATTGCTATCGCTACTGGTAGTAGCCACCACGGGTGATGTTTCGGTAAGGCCATAGCCTTCAAAAATGGGCAAGCCGGCTGCCCTAAAGGTTTTAATAAGCCGCGGCTGGATAGCAGCACCGCCTGAGACAATAATTTTAAAATTACCGCCAAGGGCTTCCCGCCATTTGCTATACACCAATTTATCCGCAACTTTATGCCTGAGCATATACCAGGCATTGTTATGACCCTGCACATCATAATGTAAGGCGAGGTCAGCAGCCCAGAAAAATATCATACGTTTAATGCCTTTTAATTTTCTTCCGGATGACTGGATTTTGTCGTAAATTTTTTCGAGCAGACGAGGCACACAACACATCATATCGGGATGAATTTCCTTGATGTTATCCGTTATGGTTGCCAGGCTTTCAGCATAATAGATGGATATCCCCAGGTATTGGTAGAGATAGTTGAGCATTCGCTCATAAACGTGGCACAGCGGCAAAAAGCTCAAAGCCTTTCCTTCTTCCCCAAATGTGGGAATATAAGAAAGTGCGACAAAATTGGAGATAAGATTATTGTGCGAAAGCATTACGCCTTTGGGATTTCCGGTTGTCCCGGAAGTATAAATAATGGTGGCGAGATCATCTGTTTTAATGTTATCCTTAATTTTCTGTACCTGTTCCGGAACCGGGTGTTCCTGACCGAGTTCAACAATGTCATAAATATTGCGAAATCCTTTACGCAACTTGAACGTTAGCACTTCCTTCACCACTTCACAACCCCCACAGGCTTCCTTTATTCTTTTCGACAGCTCCTCCCCTGCCACAAAAATGAATTTTATTTCGGCATGGTTAAAAATGTACTGATAATCAGAAGCACTAATGGTAGGATATACGGGCACATGAATGGCGCCAGCCTGCATAATGGCCATATCCAGAAAATTCCATTCAGGGCGGTTGTTGGTGATTGTTGCAATGGTATCGCCGGGTTTCACGCCCATAGCAATCAGGCCATAGGTCAGGTTATCGGTCGTTTGAATGTATTCCTTGATGCTGATTTTTTTCCAGACACCATCTTCCTTCACAGCAAGTGCATCATCTTTGGGTTTGAAATTTGACACGTAGCGGGGTAGCAAGTCGAAAATTCGGGTAATTTCAGCCATAATGGATTTCTTTTGGTAAAGTTGGGGAATGAATTATTGGATATCTCGGTGAATAATAGTAGCCGAAGCCTGTGCGGCTGGCATTAAAAGCAAATCGTTGATATTTACATGTGCAGGAAGTGAAGCTGTATAATGAATAACTTCCGCCACATCTTCAGGATGCAAGGGTTCAAAACCATTATAAACCGATTTGGCCTTTTCCTGATCACCAAAAAAACGCACTGTTGAAAACTCTGTTTCCACCGCCCCGGGAGCAATCTGGGTAACTTTTATTCCAAAAGGAAGCAAGTCAATCCGCATGGATTTTGTCAGGCTATCAACGGCCGCTTTGGTTGCACAGTAAATATTCCCGTTGGGGTACGCCTCCTTGCCTGCAATAGATCCGATGTTAATGATATGTCCATATTTACGCGCCACCATTTGAGGAACCAGGGCACGGGTGATATACAGCAAACCCCTAATATTGGTATCAATCATGGTATCCCATGCTTTTAGATTACCTGTTGCAATAGAATCCAGACCTAAAGCCAGCCCTGCACTGTTAATCAACACATCTGGAGCCTGAAGCTCTTTAGGAAGCTGGCTGATTTTGGCAGCGACCTCTTCCCTGTTGCGCACATCGAATGAGAGTGCAATGGCCCTGGTATGAAAATTATCCTCCAGGTCGCGCACCATTTCTTCCAGCCTATCGGCCCTACGCCCGCATAAAACCAATGTGTTGTCTGTTTCTGCAAATCTGTAGGCACAAGCTTTTCCTATACCACTGCTTGCCCCGGTAATAAAAATGATTTTACCCATTTCTGAAATTAAATAAATAAGAAAAAATAGAATATTCCCTGATGTCTTGAGATCGTTGCTCAATGAGGGGTAAAAATAGGGGAATAAATAATAATATGCAAATCGATAGATGTATTTAGTTCACACGAATAAAATACTTAGCAATAAATAAATATCATAAATATGCCGAATGGCATATTTATGATATCATCTTTACAACCGTAACGAATAGCTTATCAGGACCGGCTGAACATTAGTTCTCTACTTTTTTGAGACAATCCATTTCTTTGCATTCGCAAATGCCTCAACCCAGGGCGACACCTCGTCCGATGCTCTGCCTGACGGGTAATACGCCCAGTTCCACGGATAGAGCGAACGTTCGAGATGGGGCATCATGGCTAAATGACGACCATCGGTAGAAACCAGGGCAGCAGTATTGTAATCCGATCCGTTTGGATTGGCCGGATAAGCTTCGTAACTATACTTCATAGGGATGTTGTACTCGTTTTCAGGCTGGGGAAGTTCAAACCGGCCTTCACCATGTGCAATCCAGATACCCAGACGTTTGCCGGCCATAGAACCCAGCATTACCGATCTGTTCTCAGAAATATCAACGTTTATAAAAGCAGACTCAAATTTACCTGATTTATTGTGGAGCATTTTTGGCTTTTGAGTATGCGCGGGATAAATCAATCCCAGCTCTACCATCAACTGACATCCATTGCAAACGCCAAGGCTTAGCGTGTCGGGCCTGGCATAGAAATTATCGAGAGCGGCTTTTGCCTGCGGATTGTAAAGAAACGCACCAGCCCAGCCTTTAGCAGAACCGAGCACATCGGAATTACTAAAACCGCCAACAAACACAATCATATTCACCTCTTCAAGGGTCTCCCGTCCATAAATCAGGTCGGTCATGTGCACATCCTTTACATCAAATCCGGCAAGATAGAGCGACCAGGCCATTTCACGATCGCCGTTCACCCCTTTTTCACGGATGATGGCAGCCTTAATTCCTGTTGTTGCTTTGCGCTGAAGGTCAATGCCAAATTGTGCGGCCTCGCCGATAAAATCTTCGCCAAAATTAAAGGAAAGCGGTTGTTTACTGAAGTTGTGATAACGTTCCCGGGCCAGATCTTCACCACTTTGTTTGCGATCAAGCAAATAAGAAGTTTTGAACCATAACATGCGCAGTTGGTCAATTTCCAGTTCGGTGCTGCCGTTGTTGTGTCGCAGGTTTAAATATCTGCGGAAAGATGGTTTACCCAGAACCTTGTATTTAATTCCTGCTTCATGAAGCAAGATGGAGGTAAAATCAATATCATTTACCTGCAAAATAACGCCCGGGTTTTCACTGAAAAGCAATTTCACCCTGTCACTTTCGCCGAAATCATCCAGACTGACATCCAATCCGATGCCGGGCTGGGCAAACAACATTTCAAGCAGCGTGGTAATCATTCCCCCGGAGGAAATATCATGGCCTGCCAGCACAATGTCCCGCTTAATGAGTGTTTGAACCGCCTCAAACGCTTTCCTGAAATAACCTGCATCCCCAACAGTAGGCGCTTCATTGCCAAGGGCATTCAGCACCTGTGCCAGACTACTTCCACCAGTTTTAAAGGGAGAAGCCGAAAAATCTATGTAAACAATCGAGGAGGTGAATTCAGGTTGAATAACCGGCTTAATGGTTTTTCTGATGTCGCTGACCTCAGCCACCGCAGTAATGATGACCGTTCCGGGTGAATACACTTTTTCGCCATCCGGATATTTCTGGGTCATGGAAAGAGAGTCCTTGCCTGTAGGTATGTTTATTCCCAAAGCGATGGCAAAATCACTGGCTGCTTTAACCGCCGTGAACAAACGCGCATCTTCGCCCGGGTTGCGACAGGGCCACATCCAGTTTGCGCTCAGCGAAACACCACTTAATCCATGACTGAGCGGCGCCCACACAAGGTTGGTGAGTGCTTCGGCAATTGACAATACCGATCCTGCAGCCGGATTGATGAGCGCGGCAGCCGGGGCATGGCCAAGGGAGGTTGCAATGCCTTTGTTTCCTGAATAATCCAGCGCAACCACACCTGCATTGTTGAGCGGGAGCTGCACCGGGCCAGCCGTTTGTTGCATGGCCACACGTCCCGTTACAGAACGATCAACCTTATTGGTGAGCCAGTCTTTACAGGCAACACCCTCAAGCTGAAGCACCTGCTCAATATAGGTGCGAAGGTTGGAAACATCGTACCTGAGCGGTGACAGCGACTCTTTTAAAGTACTGTCTTCCAATACGGTACGTGGAGGCTTCCCAAACATATCCATCAGGTGAAGATCAATGGGCTTCTTTCCTGATTTGTTGTTAACAAAAGTCAGGTGCTGATCGCTGGTGGTTTCACCAACCACAAACATAGGTGCACGTTCCCGTTCCGAAACTCTTTTAAGAAGATCAACATCAGCATCATGCATAATAAGACCCATGCGTTCCTGGGACTCATTGCCAATAATTTCACGATCCGAAAGGGTTGGATCGCCCACCGGCAGTTGATCAATATCAATTCTGCCTCCGGTAACTTCAACGAGCTCGGAGAGGGAATTCAAATGCCCGCCGGCTCCGTGATCGTGGATGGAAACGATGGGATTTATTTCCATTTCGGCCATAGCCCGGATGGCATTGTAAACCCTTTTTTGCATCTCGGGATTGGATCGCTGAACGGCATTTAATTCGATGGAATTGCTGAACTGACCAGTTGCCACCGACGAAACAGCGCCCCCGCCCATACCAATGCGGTAATTATCACCACCCATAACGATTACCTTATCGCCCGGAGCAGGATCATCTTTCAAACTATCAGACTTATAAGCATAACCCACACCCCCGGCAAGCATAATTACTTTGTCGTAACCATACGTTTTTTCATTTTCATGATGTTCAAAAGTGAGCAAACTCCCGCAAATCAGCGGCTGACCGAACTTATTCCCAAAATCACTGGCACCATTGGATGCTTTGATAAGCAATTCTTCCGGGGTTTGATACAACCATTTCCGGGGTTTAACTGCTAATTTCCAGGAATGTGTTTCACAATTGCGGGGATAAGAAGTCATGTAAACTGCCGTTCCGGCAATAGGCATAGAGCCCTTGCCACCGGCCATGCGATCGCGTATTTCCCCACCACTTCCGGTTGCCGCCCCGTTGAATGGCTCAACGGTGGTTGGGAAATTGTGCGTTTCTGCCTTTAAGGATATAACCGATTCAACTTCCCGAACGGTAAAATAATCAGGCCTGTCCTGGTGAAGCGGTGCAAACTGGCTGATGGTTGGGCCTTCTATAAAGGCAACATTGTCCTTGTATGCAGAAACAATAAGGTTTGGATGGGCTTTTGACGTTTTCCTGATCATGGAGAAAAGCGTTTCCTGCTCTTCTTTTCCATCAATTATAAAGGTTCCGTTAAAGATTTTATGACGACAATGTTCGGAATTAACCTGTGAAAAACCGAAAACTTCACTGTCGGTCAATGGACGACCCAGTTTATGGCTGAGTTCATCCAGATAAGTAATTTCGTCGGGTGATAAGGCAAGGCCTTCCTGCTGATTGTAAGCGGCAATATCCTGAATCTGACGGATGGGCTCAGGCTCGTGAATTACGGTGAAAATATCCTGTTCAAGGCCATGATATAGGCGCTGTAACATAGAATCAACCGGCGCGTCCGGGCCTTTTACCTGAGTAAATTCCTCAATCCTTACAATCCCTTCAATGCCCATATTCTGGGTAATTTCCACGGCATTGGTACTCCAGGGTGTAACCATTTCGCGCCGTGGCCCAACAAAAAAGCCCGACAATGACCGGGCTTCCATATTCTTTGCCCCACCCAGCAACCAGGTGAGTTTTTGAATATCATTGTTCCTGATTTCTTTTACAGTACTTATGGCAAATACCTGCTTGCCCTTGAAAAAACGAATCATCCCATCAATTTTTATGGGACAAAGTTAATCAATAGAACAATCAGGCCGGAAATTTGACAGGGAAATTACCACCAGTTTATGAACAATAAACGTGCATCATAACCTGACAAGTCTTCTTCTGACTTGTTAGGATTGATTTAAAATTTCAGACAATAAACCTGACAGGTCTTCTTCCAACTGTTAGATTAAAAAAGAAGAAGAATATTTCTATTTTAAACCAAACAGGAAGATATAGCAGTTTGGATTAAAGCCTATCAGGATAAGGATTTAACCTAACAAGTCTTCTTTTTGACTTGTTAGGTTTCGGATAATATATAAAAAGAAGATCTAACAGGTTTTCTTCGAACCTGTTAGGTCAAATAATAATTCCAACCATCTACTTAACAATAAGAAACTTGCCCGAGCTTACCTTTTTCCCATCATTTATTTGATAGAAATACGTTCCCGGGGCTGCCATTTCAGAATTCCAAATGGTTTTTTCGCCTGAAATCATTAATTCAGCAACTGTAAGGCCAAAAATATCGGTTATCGTAATAATGCCGGATTTAACATTCGGGGTTTCAAATGCTACCTTTTCCCTTGAAGGGTTTGGGTAAGCTGAGATTTTCTGACCTGCAATTGGCTCGTTAACGCTCAACGTACCCCGGGCGTCTGTTTTTAATAAAAAAGGAACAACTCTTTCCCCTGATATTTCTGAAGTACCAGTAACAACATATCCGCCATCACTGCAAATAGAAATATCATAAGGCCAAATATCATTGGAAGGCATGGATATGCTGGTCCATAAACTATCGCCGATTGCTGACATACCATGAAGGACAGTGTGTGTATCTTGCCCGTAACCTGAATCAGCTCTTCCGGCTGCAATGAGCTTTCCCTCTGGATTTTGGATAAATGTATAGAGTGAGACATTCTGTGGTGCAAAATTAAATGGGCGACTCCATATGATGGTGCCATCGGGTTGAAATTTTACCAACAAATTATCATTCCAATTTTCCATACCATGCGCTAAGCCAATCAGTTCATTACCATCTGCAATTACATCGGTCAATACCCATTCGAAGTTAGTTAAAGAAATAGTATCCCCATTTTGAGAGAAAGAATACATGTCACAGAATAAAGTTCCAATAAAATCTGAGAGGATAGAAACCAGTACAATGGAATTGTCATCCATTTCGATTATGGATGGTGAAGAAGAAAGCCATAATTGTGGGTGATGATGGGGTAAAGCCAATGATTGCCATAAAATATTTCCTGCCATATCGGTTTTATAAAGCCGATGCTCATTCAATGTGTTTCTACCACTAAGCAAAAGATTGTTGTCCTTGCTTATGATGATATTTTTTATCACTGTTGTCCGGTTAAAGTAATGAGTTAGGAAGTACATAAAGCACAGCCTAACTCATTTTTTGTAGTTTTACGTCGCATAAACACTAAAACTACATGGATAAAAGTACACATTTTTTCGGTTCATCGGTTTTCGGACAGCTGATTTCATTAATTGACCCTTCAATTATTAAAAAAGCGGTCATTCGTTATAATTCTGACAGATATGTAAAGAAGTTCAGAACCAAGGATCACCTAATAAGCATGCTA
>SWCB01000391.1_pt1 | contig 31946 bp, 33 predicted proteins | sample 4692901 | NCBI WGS metagenome assembly SWCB01 (sample SAMN10267276, study PRJNA491770) | bioreactor metagenome | isolation source: DHS bioreactor inoculated with subseafloor sediment | place: Japan: off Shimokita Peninsula | collected 2006-08 | reverse complement strand
GCTAACTGTCGAACCATTCTATCTGCAAGTGCATCGAAATCAGGGCACAAGAAGGGCTTTCTCACGCACTTGACCTATTTCTTACCGGCCATTTCCAGTTATCCGGAACCACCCCACCCAATGCGGTTAAGGCCAGAGCCGACCGAGGTTTGGCGGTCGACCAGGGGGGCACTCTCGCCACGAGAGGGACGCGCCGTCCACCGCAATCGGTCCCTGCGACGACCGTGCCAAGGACACCTCGTCCGGGGCCGATGTCGCCTGTGAGGAAGCCGATGACGCCGCCGGCCGACTTGGCTATCATGCGTGGCCGATTGAGGGCGATTAGCTCAGTTGGCTAGAGCGCACGGATCACACCCGTGAGGTCGAGGGTTCGAGTCCCCCATCGCCCATTTTCGTTCTTTGTCAGGGTCCGACACAAGTTGCCCTGAACCGTCAACTCGCTCGCTTGCATGGGTTTCCCGCACTTTGTCCGACTTGCCTTTCACGCCTTGTCTACTGCTGGCGGACGGTGACTGCTGCACCTTTTGCTGCGCCTCTCCCAGTCCAGCAGCCCGGCGGAAGTCGGCGTCCAGGTCAACGCTCATCGCGTAGTGCTCAGCAGCGACAGCCGGCGAATTGCCGATCCACTTGCAGACGGTGGCCAGGTCGTACTCTCGCATCAGTTCCGATTCGCGGCTTGCCCGCAGATTTTGCCACAGACGCGGCCACGGCTCGAAGCCGGCCCGGCGGATGATGCGATGGAATTGCGTCCGCAGGTTCGCCGTGCCCGCCGGATAGCCCGCAATCACGCGCTCGGTGCCCGGCTCCGCTTGCTCGAAGGCGTCCATCAGCACCGCCCGCAGTTCCGGGAATAGCGGCACGGTCCGCACCGCGTGCCCGTCAACGTGTTCAGTCTTGACCGAACGAACGCGAATCGTGCCACGGTCCCAGTCCACATCTTGCCACGTCACCGCCAGCACTTCGGACGGACACCGCAGCCCGCCGAATCGAGCCAGGGCAATCATGACCCGCCACTGCACGTCCGGACAGGCGTCCATGATGGCCCGGATGGTGTCGGCATCGATGAACCGCTTGCGGCTTTCGTTCTGTTGCGTCCCACCTGGCACGCCGACGAACGGATTAGACCCGACCAGCTTCCATCGAATCGCGGTCCGCCAAAGCGTGCGGGCAGCCACCACGCGCCGCGCAACGGTCGCCTTGCTGAGTCCCTTAGGTCCGGTCGTGGCAGTGTCGCGGCTCGCCTCAGTGGCCAGCCATGCCCGCCATGCGTCCGCATCTGATTCGATGATGTCGCAGAGCAGCCGGCCCGACCCGAAGTAGTCCAGAAGATTTCGCCGGGTATGCCCGTAGAAAGTCGCCGTGCTCGGCTTCACACACAGCGAAGCGAATGCCCGGTGCAAGAAGCCGCCAAGTGTCGTTTGAGTCACGCCGACGCCATCGGCCAAGCCCACTGCCCGCAAACGCTTGAGCAGCCATTCATCGACGTTGGCGAGCCAATCGCAAGTCTCAGGCTCATGAGGACGGCTCAATCTCTTGTCCGCGATGATGGCTTTGAGCTTCGCCAACACAGCCGAAGCGTTCTTCGCATTCATGCGACCCAGGCGAACAGACCGGCGCGGCCCGTTGGGTGTCATGCTGAAGTCGATACGCCTTAGCCCGTTTGCATACTTGACCAGCGATGCCATGATTCATTTGCCTTTCCGCCGGCGCGTCGGCAGCCGGCATTCAATCCCGAAGTAGGCGGCGAGCTTGTCGGCGTTTTCGAGCCGCAGCGATTGGTCGCCCCGGGCGAAGCGGATCAGCGATGCCTTCTCGACGCCCGTATCCCGCGCGACGGCGTAGATTGAATCGGCGTTTGCCAGCGCTTCGCGGAGTAGCTCGCTCATCGACTTGCCCGTCCTTCCTGCCATGGGTGTAGTTTATCACCTAGCGCGCCGGTGTCCAGTCGATTCCCGTCTCTTCCGCGCCCTTTCTCTCCGGGCGGCGTGCGTCAGCACGCAAGCCCCTTATTCCCTTATGGGATGGGTGACGCCCACGTCACCGGTGGGCGCTCCAAAACGTCACCAGTCCAGAACCCGAACCGGTGTCGCCCACGTCACCAGCTACGTCGGCTCCCTTGGCTGCGGATGAACGCGATAGACGCTTGGCCCGATGTTCAGCCCGCCCCGCCGTAGGCGCGTCAACAGGCCCTTGCGAGTCAATCCAGCGATGGCGTCATAGGTGCGCCGCTTGGAAACGCCGATCCGCCGGCCGATGTCCGCTGCGCTTGTGCTCACCGTCCCGTTGCGGGTGTCACGGTAGAGCACCAGCCACGTCTTGACTTCGGCCTTGGTCAGTCCCGCCACACTGCAATCGACGAACGTATTCAGCACCCCGAAGCGGTCCCGGGTCTGCCGCTTGTCACCTGCCGCCGCGCTCTGCTTTCGCTTCGGCTTGGGCGCGGGCGGCTCCATCGCTGGCAGTTCCTCCCCGGGCGAAATGATGCGCGGCTCAGTCATCTTCGCCCCCTTCGTCATCGTCAGCAGCCGGCGGTGTGCGTTTCCACAATTCCCCCAGAGCCGACTTGAGCTTCCCTTGATCGACAGGCACCCCGTCGGCCGGCTCGGATGTGAAGCGCTGCCGGGCCGCATCAAACGTCAGCAGCAGGTCGCGACACTCTCCGTGTCGGGACTTCAGGTGCTTCAGCTTCACCCCTTCGCCGTCGTCATCGCCCACGGGTGCCAGGATGAAGGCGTCATCGGCTCCGAATTCCAGTTCCGAGCTTTCGCGGAAGCTCGCCAGGTTCAGCCCGTCGCCGTCATAGCTCGATCGGCCCCGGGCATCCTTCGTGCGGCCGACGGCGGAAACCACCAGCACGGCGACGCCGGCAGCGGCAAACTGCCGCAGGTAGTCCATCGTGCGATTGACGCGGCCCCGGTCGTGGTCGTGGTCCCCGGGCGCGGCGATGCGTTGGATGTAGTCGAGCACCAGCAGCGACGCCCCGAAGTCATCGGCAGCGCCGGCGACGTTTTCCAAGTCGAACGGTGGCCGAACGAAGCAGAGCCGATCCGCCACGGTCGCCAGCGTTGCAAGCCCTTGGTCGATGCGGTCCGCGTGCCGACCGTCGAGTTTGCGATAACGAATGGTCGTTAGATCCACGCCAGACACCCGCGAAAGCTGCCGGTCGAGCAGCACGCCGGGCGGCATTTCGATATTGCAGACGAGCGCCCGCAGATCCGGCGTCAGCCGAAGCGCGTCAGTTGTCGCCTGCATCGTGAATGCCGTCTTGCCGGCCCCAGGCGCGCCGCCGATCAGCGTCACCAGCCCCGGCCCCACTTCCAGGCGGGCAAGCTCACCTGTGCCAATCGGGTACAGCTTCGGCCCCTTCCCGGTCAGCACGTCTTCGCGCCAAGTGTCGAACACGTCCGCCCCGGCCGTGTAGCTGTGCTTACTCATCGTCGACACCCTCCGGCAGCGGCGGCAGATCCCGCAGGTAATCGCGGTATGAGTGCTCCCCTTTGCGCAGGCATTCGGCCCAGTCCAGTTCCACGAAGTCGCAGAGCGTCCGCAGATCGGCCAATAGACCAATCAGGAATTCGCGGGCGGCTTCCGGTTTGTCCCGCAGGGTCGCGTTCTCCGGATCGTCAGACAGGCTTTGCATGATGTGAACGGCGTAGTACACCAGCGCCCGGTCGGCGGTATCGGCAGCGGAGTACGGGACATAATCAGAGCAGTTGGTCATGCCGCACCCCCTTTCGCCCCGTGCTCCCATCCGCAGCGAATCTGCCGTTCGACTTCAGCCGGCGACAGTCCCGAATCGAGCCCGGCGGCCGTCAGCAGTTCGCGGCACAGGTGCACCGTCGCTCTACACTCCGCCAGATTCGCCGAAGCCGAAAACAGCATCCGATGTCGGTCGCCTTCGGCCGCGCCGTCCCGGATGAAGTCGAGCGTAACCCGGTTGAGCGTTGCCAGCGTTTCACCGCTGGCGATGGCGGCACGGTGCTCGGCTTCCGCTTCGGCTTCGTGGCGTACTTCGTCAGCAGCGCGATTCCAGGCGGCGGGCAGTTCACAGCCGCAGGCCCCGCCGCCCAAGTCCGCCAGGTCGAACGGCTCTGGCGTGGCGGCAAGCTCGACGATCCCGTCGGCGCTCAGGCGCAGCACCTCATCGACCGTCAGCCGACGCTTGTGCCGGCCCGTCGCGGGATGCAGGGAATTGGGAGCACGAAAGGCCCGCACCCTGTCATAGACACCCGTGTCGATGGTCACGCCGGCGACGTCGGCGACGTGTTCGGCAAACCGCCGCGCCGTGCGATGGAACAGCGGCCCCGGCCTCGGATCGAAGCCCGCCAGGGGCAGCCCAACGTGAAAGCCCTTGCTACCTGAGTAGAACACCAGCACCGATTCTTCCGACACGGCGAAGCGCTGCGGCAGTTGCACGCACAAAGCCCGTGCGTCCCGCAGAGCCGCGTCGAGGTCGTCGGCCCGGTCGATGTCCCACCAGCACCACGAAGCGCCGCACGGACCGCTGTAGCCCTTCGTCGAGCCGGTGGCGCTCAGGTGCTCCCGGAAGTCCCGGCCGAAAGTGAACGCTGACAGGTACGCTTCCTGTTCGACGTGCGCTGCTTCGGCCGCAGCGCAGTAGGCCCCAAAGGCGCGCTGCCAGTCCACAAGCCGCCGCTCGCCGGTAGTCGGTCCAACGATGCGAAAGCCATAGCTGAACAGGTCAGGATTCATTGTCGCCCCCTTCCCTATTGCCCGCGTCGTCATCGTCCGGCGCGAAGTCTGGATCGACCGCCGGGTCGGCGTCGATGCCGAGCACATCGAATCCCCGGATGCGGTTGTATTGGGTGCCTTCGTCATCGCGCCGCAGCGCCACCTTGACCGAACAGCGGATGCCCGTCGGCAGGGGTGATTCAAGTTGCCCGGGGTCGGTGACGCCCAGCTTGCCCAAGTCGCGCTTGGTCATGGGCAGAGCGGCCGGCGTCAGCCAGAGATCATGCCACACCTGCCGGCCGGCGTGCTCGCCGTCGAGTATGCGGAATGTGAGCTTGTAACCCGGCGTGCCTGACTTGGCGGTGAACAACTCGCCGGCAATTACACGGCAGGTGTAGGTGCCTGACGGCAGAGGGGCGAAGTCGGCGGCGGCTTCGGTCTCGCCCCATTGCTTGCGGATTGACTCGACGTTGCCGTCGAGAATGTCAGAAAGACGGGGGCGCGCCGCGCCCCGAGTGGTATCATCAGTCATCCGAACAACCCCTTTCCGAGAGTCGCCGACGTGCCCGCGTCGGCGTTCCCAATTGGTCCAGACCCGGTGTGAACAGGGGCGGCAGGAAGTGCGCCCGCTTCACCTCCCTCCGGGTCGCGATGCTCAGCGAGCCATCGAAGCGCGGCTGGACGGTTCGCCAGTTGCCAAACACTGACGGGTCGAGCATGCGCGGCCGGGCGGCGGGATGGCTCGAATCCAACACGCCGAATGATGCCGGCCCGGGCGAGCGGTCCAGGTGCCGCCCCAAGGCAGACAGGATCGATCCCGGCCGGCACATCCACTGCGTCGCGCACATCGTCAATCGTGGCGGTGGCGCTATCCCAGAGCGCCACGATCAGCGCCCCCTGTGCCCGCCGCACTACTTCGGCACGACGGACGGCAAGCAGCGCCTGCGCATCGAGCTTGCGGCGCTCGCCTTCTAAATGACTGTCCATCGCAATCATCGCGCACCCCCTCTCACATTGCGGACAGGGGGGCAGCCCTGCGAAATCCAAGTGAGAAGCTCGCCGCGATTCCACCGACAGAGAGCCCCGAGCTTGATCGGCCTCGGCATCTTGCCGGCGTCGCTCAGGCGATACACGGTGCGCGTGGATGCGCTCAGAAGCTTCGCAGTCTCTTTCACGTCGAGCAATTCGGCCCCGCTCGATCCGGGCCCGCCGCCGTCGGCAGCAGTGGCACTATTCGTGGTCTTGGTCATCGGGTGTCTCTCCGATGCTTGCTGCGGGTGTGCCGCCGACGCTCGCCGGCAGACTACGCACGCCCGCTACAGACCACGGACCGGACGGCCCTGACGCCCATAGCGCCCGGTTTCTATGAAGCTCTCACGAGTTGAGATCGCCCGCGATAGTCCACAGCAGGCGACAATCGCCACAAGAAGAATCTGCACCGGGCGCGGGAATCGCCCGCTTCGCTGTGGTCACTCGACCTGATCCCTGCGCACAACACTAGCCCCGGTCGCACGGCCGGCCCTTGGTCGCTTCTTCTGCCCGTCGGTTGCGCGACGCCATTGTCGAAGGTAGCTCGTCCAGGTATCGAAACGAGGAAGTGGCGACAGTCCCCCGGCGTCTTTGAACATGCGCTCCAGAAGTTCATACGCTTCACGGTCGGTGGGATCATCGTCATCGAGCGCTGCGTGAGCCTCTAGATACTGGTCCCGCGCGGCCTTCACGCGATCCGGCAGACTGGCCTCCGCACTGGTCTCGCAAGAGCCGAAGATCAACTCTTCAACCTGCGTTCCCATGAGCCGGCGCGTTATGTCGCGGGAACTCAGATCGGGTCTGCCCAGCCGCAGTTCCGCTGCGTGCCCGGAAGTACTAACGTCGACAGTCATCTCGCTACAAAGCAAATTCGCGATTGCAACGCGTACACCTTCACTGCATGCATCGTTCTTGACTGGCGGCCCCCCCGAACCGGCTCCCAATCGGAACTTCCCAAACCGTCCGCCGGCTCCGCCGGTAGTGATCTTCTTCGTCATCGGGGACGTCTCTCCAAGCGGGTCGGCGTCGGCGACGTGCCGGCGCTCGCCTGCTGCTGAGAGTTTCGGCCCCGGCTATGACAACTCTGTACTCTTTGCGCCCTCCGTTGCCCACGTTTGCCCCCAAGCAACTGTCGAGAAAGCAGTTCCGTCGCGCCTCTCCTGGGTGCGCGGGCCTCCATACCGCCGAAGTTCGAAGTGGACAACCTGTCGCCACGACGCGTCAATCCCCCGCAGCTTCCCAATATTAACCCGTCTGCGTTGCGCTCCCCGTCCGCCGGGCTTCCAGCCAGGGCGAGAGCATGTAGCCTTCACCCTCCGGCATCCAATCGGGCAAGGCCCGTTCTTCCTCGATCGGGTAGGGCACGAGCTTCTCCAGCAGCGGCCGCACAAATCGGAAGTCGCCACCGCAAGCCCCATCCACGATCGTCGCGGCGAGCACTTCGCGTTTGAGCCGCCCATCCGGAGCGGCGGCGTCAAGCTCCCGGCGGATCAGGTCGGCGAGTGCTTCACCTCTTCGGCCTGCCGGCGGGATTGCCGCTCGATCCCGGCGCAAATCTCCCGTTGGCAAGCCGCCCGTTGACGAGCCCGTCCCTGCTTTCCGCCTGTATTTCAGGTGCATCGATCATGCTCGGGTTCTCCATCGGTCAGCCGCCACAGACTTCATCGGAGCATAGGCCAGGGTCCGCTCAATCACCGGGAACGACGGCCACGCCCCCGCACAGGGGGTGTCCATGCTCCGGGATTCCGTCCAAGTGGCGGGTATTCCCCTTGACGTTGCCCCCGGGTGGGTCAGACTGAAGCAAGAGGAATGACACGAACGGCAGCCGCCGACATGCTTGGGGTATCGTCGGCCACTGCGGGCAGGCAAGTGAGGAACCGACAATGAGCAGCATTCGGGGAAAATCGACGGTAGTGGCGCTGGCGGTGACGCTTTGCGCATTCGCCGGCGTCGCGGTCGGTGACGTGCTCAACGTGCCCGGCGACTATGACTCGATCCAAGCCGCCATCGACGCAGCATCGACGGGCGATGAGATCATCGTCGGCCCGGGCGAGTACCACGAAGCGCTGCATCTGACCAAAGCCCTGACGCTACGATCATCAGACGGCGCGGAAGCGACGACTCTTGATGGTGACGACGAACGCCGGATACTGCTTTGCGAGGACATTCCTCAACCGGAGGCGCGCATTGAGGGTTTCACGTTTACACGCGGTTACGCACCGTATGGCGCTGGTGTGAGGGCAATTAGTTGTTCGCAGATCTATGTTGCAGAGTGCGTATTCGCTGAGAATCACGGCACTAGCTTCGGTGGCGCAATACAACTGAACGCCACTTACATGACCGTCTCAGCATGCCAGTTCGCGTCGAATCGGACGGATGGTTACTCTGGCGGGGCAATACACCTGTACGTAAGCAGCCACATTGATCTCAGAGACTCTGTATTCGAAAGCAACTACTGCACAGGGACGGCATCAGGTGGTGCCATCGCCGTATCCACTGGTGGTAGCGCGACAATCGACCGTTGCCTTTTCGTCGCGAACATCGGCGAAAGTGCAGGTGCCATCCTCGTCTGGAATGGGGGTGCTCAAGTGATGAACTCGCTCTTCAACGGCAACGTATCGACGACGTATGCGGGTGCGATTGAATCCAATACTCCTGATTTCAGTTGTGTGAATTGCACGTTCGTGAACAACAGCGCGGCTACGGTCGGCGGGGCGATCTACGTAAGCAGTGCTCCTGCCGCCGCAGTATGCGCCAACTCGCTCTTTTGGGGCAATTCGCCTGACACGTTGGGCGACAACGGTGGGGTCGATGCCAGCTACTGCAATGCGGATGAATTGCTCAATGGTGACGGCAATATCTCCCTAGATCCGATGTTCGTCGATTCAGTCGGACCCGATGGGACACCTGGAACAGGCGATGAGAACCTGCGGATTGGGTATCCCTCGCCGTGCATCGATGCGGGTAACAACTTCGCCGTAATACCGGGAGCCGACTTCGATTTGGATGGCAAGTCGCGTTTTGTCGACGATCCGCGAATACCAGACACCGGCTTGGGAGATCCGCCCATCGTGGACATGGGAGCGTATGAGTTTGGGTATACCCCGTGCCACGCGGCCGACTTCAGCGGGGACGGTCAAGTCGACCAGACCGACCTAGGCATCTTGCTCGCCTACTACGGCTGGAGCGACGGCGGCGACACGGACGGCGACGGCGACACGGATCAAGCAGACCTAGGTGTGCTGCTCGGCGTCTATGGGGAAATCTGCGAGTGAGGCTCTGGAAGGAATCGAATTGATGGCCAAGACTGGCAAGATGCTAGAACGCATTGTCGCGACACTAGAGGGCGCGTTGCGAGACAACCCGTCTGTGAGCATCGAAACCAACGTGAAGCTGCCTGATCGAGTCACTGGACAGCCAAGGCAGTTTGACGTTCTGCTCACAGTCAGCGAGGGGCACCACCATCTCCGCATTGCATTAGAGTGCAAGGACCACTCACGTCCGATTGGCGTGCCAACGCTTGAGAGCTTCTGCACGAAGTGCCGGGACACAGATGTGGATCAAGGGATCATCGTGTCGAAGTCGGGATTCTGTAAGACGACTCTGACGAAGGCAGAAGCGAACGGGATTCGCTGCTTTGAACTGAGCGAAGTATCAGCACTGCGCCGGATGTTGCCACGCGGCGTAAACATCCTGGAGTGGGAGCCGCGTCGGTTCTCATGGACGCTGGACCCCAAAGGGAACGGTGACATTGATGCGGGCGACCTCGACCTTGTAAACGACAACGGCGAAACGATTGATGTTCGTGCTCTTAACCGCAAGATATGGGACAGACTCGTAAAGCAGCTCCCCCGAGACGACGATCCATCGAAGCGCAGTGAAGTACCCGTGCGGGTCTCAATGAGCAACACCTTCGCTAAGTCCAGGTCCACCGGCGAAGTCGTGGAGATCAAGGGCGCCCTTCTGAAGATCGAATACTCCGTCGGCATAAAGCTAGCTCCATTCACGACATTCAGGTACAGCGACGCGAAATCGGGCGAACAATTCGCGGAGATGGTCGTTGCAAGCATGGGTCCGAGTGAGGAGGGCCCCCAACTGGCCATCACTTTTGCTCCAGGTGGGCAAGTCAAGTTGATGCTGTCGGCCGGGCGAGTGCAGAATGCCTCCAGGAGCTAAGACGGCTCACTCAGAGTGCGAAGTCGCTCAATGAGTGAACCAGATTCGGCCAGCCGCCGGCTTAGCTCCGGCGGACCGTCCCGCATGGCGTCGGCGATGATCCCTTCCACTTCGCGGAATAGGTCGGAGTCGCACATATCGGCTGGGTCAGTCGATGGCGTCGCCGCTTCCAGCCGGCGCAGTCTTGCATCTACGCTTGGCATTCGTGGCCCCTTTCCCTCGCAGCGATGCGAGCTTCCAGGCGGTCGAGCCGGTCGAGCACATCGGCTTGCCCCGGCCGGCCGATTGTCCGGTCGAGCGTTTCCTTGACGGCCCACGGCTCGCCGGCTTCGGCAGCGTCCAGCAGACGGGTGAACACGGCCCGCAGCCGTTCCGGCGTCATGACGGCTTCCAGTGCCCCCCGCCACTGCGCCAAGCGGGTCACGTTGGGATTCCCCGGCCCGCCCGCGTTGCCCTTGCGGAATCGGCCCCGGTCGTCACGGTCGCCGTTTGCTCCGTTTGAATCGGTCACGACTGGCCCCCTTCGTGGTCACTGGCGGCGAGCAGCCGGCGGACCGCTTCGGCTTTCTCTGCGTCGGTCAGCGGCAGCGCCATGACCGCCCGCACCGCCTCGGCGAAGTCGATTTCGCCCGAATCTGCTGCGCTTTTTGCTGCGCCTACCTCGATGATTCGCGGTATTTCCCGCGTTTCAGTAGGGTTGTTCGAGTCCCCCATCGCCCATTTCTCTTGATCACCAGCCCGGGGGGATCCGGGACGGAGATCGTTGCGGGGGATCATCATGGAACTCGGCTTCGAATCCGATCGGGCGGAGTTTCTTCTGGGGCCTCGGCTCCTCATCCTGCCGTTGACAGCGGTTGACCACATCGGCGTTGCCGGTGCTGTCTGGGCCGACGCCGGCGACCTCAAGAGAAGGGCGCAGGGGCCGGTCCTCACGGGTCCGTTCTTCTGGACCGCCGCCACATTGCTCGGCGGTGTCTTCGTGGCAGGTATCTATTGGCTCATGCATCACTCCACCCTGAGCCGGCAGCCGTAGCACTGCCCCGTTCGAGGGGTCTTGGGGATACTCTTTGGAATCCGATTGATTCTCGGCCCGCATGGTGTAGCGTTAAGACAGTGAAGGCCCGGCGACCCGGATACCCTGTTGCGGGCCGAGACACCGGTGTGGCCTTGCAGGGACCGACCCCGGTGAGCCGGGCGAGCGCGATGCCCCTGTGACGGCCGCGCTCGCCCCAGTCTTGTTCGACCCTCTGATCCTCCGGGGAGATGCCCTTCGTGTCGCTGCGATCGCCAACCCGCAGGCCGCGTCACCGTGGCGCGCCGCGCGGTTGCACCGTTGAGGCCTGAGGTGAATCCGTCCCAACCGGTATTCGGATTCGGCCCCGTGCACGCCCGTCACGGGGCCCCACCTCCGGCCGCAGTAGGAGGACTCAAGGCATGAAACTGACACGAGCAGCACCGACCCTGATTGCGGTGGCGGGCTTGACCGCTTGGGCGCTGGCGGAGCCGCTCAACCCCTACTACGTCGACGGGCCCCAGGACCCGCTCTTCCTGGCGGACGCCGACTGGCACGAACTGGGCAACCAGTTTCCGCCGCCGGAGTTGATCGACTCCAACTGGACCTTCACGGATGAAACCGGCTGCTTCGACGGCAGTGATGATCCGCTCATCCCGAACATCCTGGTGGAGATCGTCAACCTCACGCCGACGCACTGGATCGATTTGCACTACGTCGCCGATCCCGAGACCGCAATCACCAACTTCGACGGCTGGATCGGGAACGTCGGCCTGAACGATGCTGAGGAAGCGTTCCGCATCGACTACCAGGTAATCAACCGGCCGCTGGTCTTCGAGAGCATGAACCCCGACACCGTCTTCGAACCGGGTGAGGTCTGGTGGTTCATCATCCAGGACCACGGCAATGCCCTTGGCGGACCACCGCACGACTTCTCCAGTATCGGCATTGCCAGCCTGAGCACCGGCTGGCCTCCCTCCACGGGGAGCATCATCGCCCGCATCCCCTTGCCCGGCACGATGCCCCTGATTGGCCTGGCGGGACTGTTGGCCTACCGCCGGCGGTAGCGAACCTGCCACCACCGCCTCTCATCTGCCCGTATCGAATCAAGCCGCGGACAACCTCCGCGGCTCGTCTTCTGCGCCAGTTCGCCGCGCCTACGATGAGGCGAACCCGCAGCGCGACTCGCGCTCGCCCCGACCCGCGACACCGGAGTACCTGATCGTGAGCAAAGAAGCCCAGACCAATGTCGATGTCCTTGACCTGATTCGCAAGCGCTGGAGCCCCTACGGCTACTCAAGGAAGCCCGTCCCCGCCGAGCACCTGCTGGCGGCCCTGGAAGCGGCCCGTTGGGCGGCCTCGTCCTACAACGAGCAGCCCTGGCGATTCGTGCTGGCCTCCCAGGACGACGCAGCGGGCTACGCCAAGGCCCTCGGCTGCCTGGTCGAGGCGAATCAAGCCTGGGCGAAGCAGGCCCCGGTGCTGCTGCTCACCTTCGTCAAGAAGACCTTCGACCGCAACGGCCAGCCGAACCGGGTGGCGGAGCACGATCTGGGGCTCGCGGTCGCCAACCTGACGCTGGAGGCGACGCGGCACGGGCTGTATGTGCACCAGATGGGCGGCATCGATACCGCCAAGGCGGAAGCGGAGTACGGCGTTCCAGAGGGCGTCGCTGCCGTCACCGCCATCGCGATCGGCTACATCGTCGATGATCCGGCCGAGCTTTCCGAAGACGTTCGCAAGACGGACGCGGCCCCGCGTCAGCGCCGGCCGTTGGCAGAGACGGTCTTCGCCGGAGCGTGGGGAGAGGCAGCGGAGATCGTGCGGGGGATGTAGGAGATCAGGGATAGAGGCGCTGCGTTTGCCAGCGACCGGCGTCGTCTCTCGTGTAGAGATGCCGGTGGTGGATGCGGTGCTCCTGGTTGACCCAGAACTCCATCTCTTCCAAGACGACGCGGTAGCCACCCCAATGCGGCGGGCGGGGAATCTCTTCGCCCTCGTATTGCTCCAAGATCTTGACGTAGGCAATCGCCAGCTTGGAGAAGTGTTCGCAGGGCGCTGATTGATCGGAGGCCCAGGCGCCGGCCTGGCTGTCGCGCGATCGACTGGCGAAGTAGGCGTCCGACACGTCCGCACTGGTGCGCTCGATGGGACCGGTGATGCGGATCTGCAGGCCCAGCTCATCCCAGTGGAACAAGACCGAGGCCCGCCCCGTCGCCTCGAGTTCCTTCGCCTTGCGGCTGTTGTAGTTCGTATAGAACGTCACACCCGCTTCGCTGAACTCCTTGAGCAGGACCATGCGTACGCTCGGACGCCCCTGGCTATCGCAGGTGGCAAGGGCCATGGCGCTGGGGTTCGGCCGATCGAGCCTTTCCCGCGCCAGGGCGTACCACGTACGAAAGAGCTCGATCGGGTCGGAAGGCGCGGGGTCGATCGAAAGATCGATCGGATCGTCAGGGATAGGCACGTACTTGATCATGGCACTGAGGGTGTACGGTCGGGCGACTGTCTCGCTTAGAACATGGAGAAGCGCGTGGGATTGATGGTGAGGTTGTCCCGGCCCAGCACCAGCACATCCGCGATCTCGACGGCTTCACGGAACGACTCCTGCGCCTTCGTGATGTCGAAGCAAGAACGCAGGACGCTGCCTTTCTCGAGGTGCTCGATCGTGGGAATAGCGTCGCCGCAGACAAGCGTCGTCGTGTTGGGCTCGGAGATGATCAGGCCCGTCAGCCCCGGCGTCACGCCGTTGAGCGGAAAGAGATCGACGCCGGGCACGAGAGTGTCGGGCGCTGCCTGGCACTTTTGCAGCACCGCCACATCATGGCCCAGGGCGTCGCGGAGTTCCTCGTCCTCCGCCTCGTGGGCTCGCTTGACCTGCTCGACAAGGTTGACGCCGATCGTCTCGCGCTCCGTCTCGCTGATGAACCAGCTGGCCTGCTCGAATGCCTCGATACCGCGGGCCGTGTCCGGTCGGAACGAGGTGAGGAAGACGTGGGTGACCTGGTCCGGCGTGAGATTGGCGCGTTCGCCGAGCCGGGCGGCCAAGGCGGCGGCGGGCAGGCCTGGATCAATGAGTATGCGCGCTTCCCCCGCCTCGATGAGCGTGGAGGTGGCGTGTCCAGTCCGGACGGGCGCCGGTTCGTTCCACAGGTCGTTGGCAGCCAGGGTGCCGATGCTGATGACTCGGATTCGCATGGGCCGTGCAGCTTAGCAATCCGAGGGGGCGGAGACACGAGGTGGGTCAGTCGCTGTCGCCCAGATACGTCTCGTTGGCGATCTTACGGAGCAGCGGATGCCCCTCCCGCTTCTTCTCCACCAACCTCGCGATGACCGAGGACGGCACCATCACCGAGAGTCTCTCCAGATCCTCGCCCAGGGCCGTCACCTGCTTGATCAGGCTGGAACTGGTGTAGGCGAACATCTGGCTGGAGGGGATGAAGACCGTCTCGGTGTCGGCGACGGCGTGGTTGGTAATCGCCTGCTGGATTTCGTATTGCAGATCGGAGAGGTTGCGGATGCCCCGCAGAATGATCTTGGCCCCGATCTCCGCCGCGAAGTCGATGGTCAGCCCGGCATACGAAGAGACCCGCACCGGCGAGCCGGCCGGCCGATCCGCCACAATCTCATCGACGAGCGGCTCGAGCATGTCGACCCGCTCCTGGACCGTGAAGAGCTGATCCTTGGCGGGATTACGGCCGACCGCCACCACCAGCTCGTCGAAGAGCAAGCGGCCGCGGCGGACGATGTCCAGGTGTCCCAGGGTCACGGGATCAAACGAACCGGCGTACAGGGCGATGCGTGCCTCACTCATGCGGGCAGTGTACCGCCGGTTGGGCCCCTTTGACCCCCTCAGCTCGCCCCGCACCGTCACAGACCGCACAGATGGGTCTTTGTCCCAATTCGCCGAGTCTGCCACTTGCCTCGAGGGCTGCGAATTCGAGACTGCATACCGGAGTGAAACAGAGAGCACCCGCGGCTGCGGAGGCGAGCCTCCTGGAAGGGACGGCAGCAGCACGGGTGGGCACGACAACCAACTGCATCGCCCTGGATGGGCCCCGCGTCGGAAACGCCTCCCCGCGCGGGGCCTTTTTGTTGCGCTGATCGGTGGACTCCAGGCCAGCTCCAAGAAAAACGCCCGACCTGCCAGGCCGGGCGCACGGGGGCCTCGAAGGGGGCGTCGCAGGCTCAGACGAGCGCGGGCGCCTTGGGCAGATCCACCTCGGTCTCGTTCAGGTGGTTGAAGTAGTTGGTGAACGTATTCAGGGCGACCGCGGCGATAACTTCGACGATGGCGCCATCGTCGTAGCCAGCCTGCTTGAACGCCTCCAGGTCGGCTTCCTCGACCCAGCCGCGTCCCTCGGCGAGCGTGCGCGTCAGCGTCACCAGGGCCTGGTGTTTGGGATCGTCCGGCTCCCCCTGGCGGATCTTGAGGACGGTGTCGGCATCGAGGCCGGCCCCCTTCGCCACCATGGTGTGGGCGGCCAGGCAATAGTCGCAGTTGTTGATCTCACCCATGGCCAGGGCAATAACTTCGCGCTCAGCGTCGCTGAGCTGGCCCTCCTTGAGGGCTCCGGAGAACTGGATGTAGGCATTGAAGGCAGCGCCGCTGTTGGCGAGACCCTTAAAGACGTTCAGGTGCTTGCCCTTGAGCGGGCCGTCCCAGAGTTCCTTGGCCTTGCCGGTAGCGTCCTTGGGCTCGATCACATTCAGTCGTGGCATCGTGTGTCCTCTTGCGTTGCTGAGAATGACCCCGCCGACCCGCGGTCGAGCGAGGAGGCATTGTTCCCCCGCGCCGGGTCAAGATCCACCGCCGGCCCGATCAACTCGGTGTGAAGGGCGCTCTCAGCGCGTGGAAACGGCGGCCGGAGCCGCCGTTTCGTCTGTCAGTGGAGTTCATCCGCAGGTGTTCTGGTCAGAAGCTCAGCGTCAGGCTCGCCCCGATCATGGCGGTCGGATCGGACTCCAGATCGCTGATTCGATTGCCGCTTTCGGTCTCCGCAGTCAGTTCCTGCCAGACGACCGCCCCGGCATACACCCTCGCCTTGACGCCAGGGTTCGGTTTGTAGGTCAAGCCAACGGTCAAGGGGATGCGCTCGTCCTCGATCACGCCATCGCGTAGGCGGCCGGCGTGGCCGTCGTCCAGACGGAAGCGGCGATTCTCGTAGGTGGCGCCCAGATCCAGAACCCATTCCCGGTCCTCGTCGAAGGCGTACGACAGCGTCGCGCCTCGGCCCAGAGCCAGGGACCAGCGCTCGTCGATCTGCCAATTGAGGCTCAGCAGGGGCATGGCCTGCAGGTCATCTTCCACGCGGGTATGCACCCCCGCACCCACGCCGAGCGTTAGCTCCTCGTTCACTTTGTAGTTGAAGAGCACGCCCGCCCCGTAGGTGGCCTTGTCGCTGAACTCGGCATCCCACTCACCGGCCAGCGTCAGGTCGGCGAGAACCATCATCGACCACCCCTCGCCGAACGGACGGCTGTAGCGGGCGCTGACGGTCTCAATGTGCGGCTTGAAGTCGTCGCTGCCGCCGAAGGCGTTGCCGCCCAGGTCGTACTTGCTGTACTCGTCGCTGATGCCGATGGCGAGTCGGCCTCGCTCACCGGCGGGCAGGCCGACCTCGATACCGCCCTTGAGGCGATAGATGGAAAGATCGCCGCTCACCCCTTTGAAGTCGGCGTCAAAGCTGTACTCGCCGGTGGCAGTGAAGGTCGAGTAGAGCAGGCCCAGCGGCTTGCCTTGCCCGGCGCGGGCGTCGGCGACGGGCGTGTCGCTCGTCTCGATGTCGGCGGGCTGGCTGAGCACTCCCGCCTGGACCGCGCCGGCGGCGAACAGCAGACAGGCGGGAACGGTGGTCTGGATCGATCTCTTGATATGCATGGTGCAATTACCCTTGGCTTGTGGTGTGCGGACAGTGTAGAGACCCAGCCTTCCTGCGGGTATTCCTCAGTGCGCCCTGGTGCGCGGTTTCGACTCCGGCCCATCGCCAGCCGTAGCACGGGGCAAGCCCACGCCGCTAAGTGAGATCCCCTGTGTCCCTTCCCGCCTCCTCACTGCCGCGCTTGCCGCAGGTACAGCAACCACTCGACGACGAGCAATCCCATTGCCGCCAGGACGAACCAATGCCAGATCTCGCGCGGGGCCGTGCGGGCGGCGGTGACGGCGGACTGTCGGACTCCACCCACGGAGATCGTCTCGGGCGACGCCAGCAGCGACTCGCGGGCATCGGCCAGGTTGACCGCCAAGGGTTGGCTCTCGCCGCTCGGCTGCTGCTCTATCTCGTAGACGCCGGCTCGGGGCAGCACCGGCAGCGTCGCCCGGGCCAGATCCTCGCGCACCACCGACTCGAACGAGAGTGGGCCCTCGATACGCAGCCGCCGCGTCTCCGCCGCAAGCGCCACGCTGGCCGGCTCGTTGGTCGTGACGTAGCCGCGCGGCCCGGCCTCACCTGCATACGCCAGGAAGCTCAAGGCCGAGTCGATGAAGATGGCGAACCCGGGATAGGTCGGCCAGGTCGTCCGCTCCACCGTGAAAGCGACCAGCAAGCGTTTGCGGCCGGCGTCCTCGACGATGCCGATGAGCGTGCCCGCTTCTCCGCGCGCCAGCTCCACACCACCCGCAGGCAGCAGGAGTGAGCGCGTCTCGCCCACCACGACCTGGTCCAACCCGGCGTAGCGCATGAGCGCATGCGTGCGCAGCCAAGACAAGATACGTCCCTCCCCCTCGGGCACAGCCGGCGGCGTCACCACCAGCCCCGGCAAGGGCAGCCCCGCCGCGATGGAGATCGAAGGCAAGCTTGGCATCTCTCTCGGCGTAACGCGATCGAGTAAGACGAGATCATGGGCCCCCTCGAGCTGGCGCTGCCGACGCTCGTAGGCATCGGTGCTGACGACATCGAGCCCGCCCGGCTCCGCCGCCCGCACGGCGCTGAGCAGGCGCCAATCCGCGTCTCCGCCCGGCGCGACGACAAGCAGACGCGGGCGTTCGATGGGTGGCAGGGTCAAGGCGAAGATGTCGTCCGCCACGAGCGGGTCGGCCCCGGCACTACGCGCCGTCAGCGTCAGCAAGCCCCCCTCGCGATTGCTGATTGTGCGCGTCAGAGAAGCCTCGCCGATCACGGTCTCGCGCGTGGGCGGCAGGGTGACGGCTTCGGTCGCGAGATCGACACCGTCGAGTTGCCAGGTGGTGAGTACGGTCACTTCATCGGTACGCGTGCTTATCAGCCGCGCAAAGACGCGGACCAGCGTCGGGTCGTCATAATCTCGCCGGGCGCTCATGGAGACGATGCCCACGTTGCTCGGCGGCTCGACCGGCCCGATGCGCACAAAGCGAAAGAGGTCCGGCGGCAAGCGAATCGCCGTGGGATCCTCCAGGCTGGAGCGCACGTCGCCATCGCTGACGAGGACCACCCGCGGCAACTCGGCCGACTCGGTCTCGTCGGCACGAAGATCCGCATGCAGCAGGCGCACGACCTCGCCGAAGCGCCCGGGCTGATCGGTCGGCTCGATCGCCTCGATCAACTCCCGCACTCGGGGCAGGCTCGATTCGAAGGTGCTGAGCGTGTGGGCCGAGGCGGCGAAGGTGATGAGTTTCACTTCCCCCGCTGCTCCGCGCCCCAGCGTTCGCCGGGCGACTTCCAGGGCTTGCTCCTTGGCCACCTCGAGACGCGATTTTCCCTCGCCGGCGTCGCGGGCGCTCATGCTGGCGGAGGTGTCGATGATGAGGATCGTGCGAGCGCTGGGCGGCCCTTCCAACTGCAGGACCGGCCGGGCGATGGCCGCGTAGATCGCCAGGAACAGCAGGAGTTGCAACAGCAGCAACAGGCTGAAGCGGAGCAGTCGGAAGGGAGCGTTCACCTCCACTTCCTTCGCCGCCTTGCGCCAGAGGAAGGTCGAGGAGACGCGCACGGGCCGACGCCGCAGCTTCAGGAAGTACAACAGAAGCAGCAGCGGAATCGTCAGGGCGGCAGCAAGCAAGGCCGACGGCCAGGTGAGGAAAGACATGATCTCCTGCAGCGTGCGCTCCGTGGTGAGCTCTTCCAGAGCCCCAGATCACTCACAAACCACCGACTACTGTGCCGCCATCACCTCGCGCGGCAGTGTCTCAGCGATGTTCTCGATCACCGCATCCGTGCTGATGCCCTCCGCTTCGCCCTCGAAGTTGAGCAGCAAGCGGTGCCGCATCGCCGGCAGCATGACGCCGCGGATGTCATCCATGGAGACGTTGGCACGGCCGTCGTGCAAGGCCTTGACCTTCGCCGCCAGGATGAGCGACTGGGCCGCACGCGGGGAAGCACCCACGCGCACGAACTGGTTCACCATGGGCGTGGCGAACTCGCCGCCCGGATGCGTCGACATCACCGCCCGCACGGCGTAGTCCTGCACATGCGGCGCCGCCACCACGCAGCGGACGATCTCCTGGTGGGCGACAATCTGCTCGCCGTTGAGCACCGGCTTGATGTCGGCGTCGTATCCCGCCGTGGTGCGGTTGAGGATCTCCGACAAGTCGTCCCGGCTGGAGTAGCCCACGGTCAGCTTGAAGAAGAAGCGGTCCAGCTGGGCTTCCGGCAGCGGGTAGGTGCCTTCCTGCTCGATGGGGTTCTGCGTCGCCATGACGAAGAACGGCTTCTCGAGCAAGTGCGTCTCGCCGCCCACCGTGACCTGCTTCTCCTGCATGGCTTCCAGGAGGGCTGCCTGCGTCTTGGGCGTGGCCCGGTTGATCTCGTCAGCCAGCACGATCTGGGCGAAGATGGGGCCCTGCTGGAAGCGGAACTCGCGCCCTTCGTCCGTCTCGATGACGATCGTCGTGCCGGTCACGTCCGCGGGCATGAGGTCCGGCGTGAACTGGATGCGCGAGAAGGAGAGCTGCAGCGCCTCGCTGAGCGAGCGAATCAGGAGGGTCTTGCCCAGCCCCGGCACACCCTCCAAGAGCGCGTGCCCGCCCACGAAGAGGCAGGTGAGCACGCCATCCACGACCTCCTCGTGCCCCACCACCGACTTGGCGACCTCCGCCTTGACGGCGTCGTAGTCCTGTCTGAACTGGGCCGCGGCGGCCTCCACACGAGCGATGTCCGTTCCAGCCATGATGACCTCCCGATGGGTATGTGACTGGCACTATGCTACCCGCTTGGGAGGGGCGGAGGCGACCCCATACCGCCGAACCGGCAAGGATCGACGCCGAGCCATCCGAGCCCGGACCCGTCCGGCACCGGCTCTCGGGCGCACCCACCGGCCTAGACTGCTCGGGAAGGGACGCGCATGTTTGGGCCTTGGCGACGAAACCGGATTACCGCCGACCCCGACGATCCGTCGGCGGCGCGGCAGCGCCTGGAGATGGTCGAGCGGCAACTGCAGACCCGCGGCATCTACGATCCGATGGTCCTGGAGGCCTTCCGCACCGTCCCCCGCCACCTCTTCGTCCCCAAGGATCTGCTGCGTGACGCCTACGCCGACCGAGCCTTGGCGATCCCCGCCGGCCAGACAATCTCCCAGCCCTACATCGTGGGTCTGATGACCCAGGCGCTGTGCCTGACGCCGGAGAGCAAGGTGCTCGAGATCGGCTCGGGCTCCGGCTACCAGGGGGCGATCCTGGCGAACCTGACGCCGCACGTCTTCAGCATCGAGATCGTGGAGGACCTGCATCGAGTCGCCCAGGAGGCCTGGCGCGCCTGTGGGCTGGCGGGGCGAATCACCTCACGGTTGGGCGATGGGGCGCAAGGCTGGCCCGAGCAGAAGCCGTTCGACGCCATCATCGTCACCTGCGCCCCGGCGAGTGTTCCGGAGGCACTCAAGCAGCAACTCGCCCTCGGCGGCAAGCTGTGCATCCCGCTGGGCACTTCCAGCGACTCGCAGGAACTCTTCGTCCTCACCCGCGAGTCGACGCACGAGTTCAGTGATAAGAAGCTGATCCCGGTCCGCTTCGTGCCGATGACGGGATCGATAGACCAGCCATGAAGCGACGCGATTCATCGCGGTTCAGCGCCACGGACTGCCTACTTCCGCGAGCAGGACCGCGATGAATCGCGTCGCTTCATGGGGAAGCTACTCCCAGCGCCACTCCAGGGGCCTGCTATCCTCGTCTTCTCCCGCGGAACGCAGGATGAAGCCGGTCGGAGTTCTCTCATACTGGAGCGGCTCGCCGGTAAAGGGATCCGTCATCGCTTCGAACCTATCCGGATAGTCGCCCGTTTCCCGGCGTACCTCGCGCAATTGCAGCGCCGAGCGCGCCAGCGCCACCACCGCCTCGCCTCGAGCGATCGCTTGGTTCACCACGCCTGACGCGGAGGAGAGCCCGCTCGTGATGACCGCCCAACCCGGCTCGTCACGGGCTGGCGGCGAACCCTGCTCGTGGATCGGCTGCCCGTAGTGCTCCGCGTCCCCGCGGCAACGCTTCAGAAAGAGCGCCAGATCGCGCTTGCGCAACAGCACGCTGAGCACCTCGTCGATTGGCCCGCCCGGCTGGTCGGCATAGGCGGCAAGCGTGCCGTTCTCGGCGCTCACCAGCGCGCTTGCTCCTTGTGTGCGCAAGGCTCGCGCCAACCGGGCCCGGTGGTCGCGTTGGGCCAAGACCTCGTCAAGGTCCGTCCCGGTTGGCACCTCGCGCGCACGAAACAGATCCTCCAGAAGCCCCAGCGCATATCGCTCCATGGCAATCTGTGTCAGATGGTTCATGACCGTGGGCTCAGAGCCCACATCGTCGGCAAGCTCGAGCATCGTCACCAGCGATTGCACTGCTCCAACTGCATCCCCCGCCTCCACGCGCGCAACCGCTTCGACAGCGAGGAGCTTCGCCGCCTGGCGCCCGCCGCCGAGGTTGGGAAGCAGAGCCCCGACGCCGATCTCATACCGCGTCGACCAGTAACAGTCGGACAGCTCAGTCGCGTTGCGGATCGGCCCAAGCGCCTCGCCGTGCTTATCGATGAACGCCGCAGCCTCGCCCGTCGAATAGATCGGCTCGCCTATCGCGGTCAGCGGACTTATGAACAGATCCTGCTCCCCTTCGTTGAGCTGCTCCCAGTTCGGCAAGAGAAAGAAGGCCGCTTCATAGAGAAGGGCGGCGTTGTCCTCATCCGCCGGTCGCTCCCCGACTGCCTCGCGCAGCGTCGCGGTACCCCCGGCGGCGAGGTACAGTCGCCGCTCCCGCGCCAACGCGCCGGAGGTGAAGTGATAGGCGCTGTAGACCGCGAGGGTGATCACGACGAGAACCACGAGGACCGACACAACGATGATGTTCCGTTTCGCTTTCCCGGTCATGCCTCACCGCCTTCTGTGCAACGTGACTCTCGTGCGCCATGCGCGGCTCGTCCGCCCGAGTGGTCACCTGCTGTAGCCCCTGGGCGCGCGCTGCTCTTCGGCGTCCAAACTCATCCTACTCCCAGCGCCACTCGAGCGGCTCCCCATCCTCATCCATTCCCGCTGAACGCAGGATGAAACCCGTTGCTGTCTTCTCGTATGCCAGCGGCTCGCCCGAATAGGGATCGACGGGTGCGTCGAGTGTTTCGGGGTACGACCCCGTTTCCCGGCGAATCGCCCGCAGTCGCAGCGCCGAGCGAGCCATGGCCAAGCGGGCAGCCGCCTCGGCCACTCTCGCGTTCATGCGCACCCGACTGCAGGGTAGCGAGTTGCTGAGCACCGCCCACGCCGGCGGGTCGAGCCACGGCTCCGCGCCGGACTGCTCGTAGAACGGCTGCGAGAAGAACGCAACCTGCTCACGCTCGAGCTCAATGTAGATTGCCAGATCGCGCCCGCGCAGCAGCCGGCTCAGAGCCAGGTCCATTGGACTAATCGACTCGTAACCGTCGATCATCTCCAGGAACTCGCCAAGCGTTCCCGCCTCCAGAGCGGTGAGTACGCCGGTGATGTCGGAGCGCATCGTGACTTGTACTCGCTGGCGATGGTTGCGGCCGCTGAGCAACCGCTCGAATTCGCCTGACTCCGGCAAAGGCTGCTCGCGAAAGAGCGATTCCAATGCCTCGAGCACCCGCATCTCGTAGTCAATCTGCACCAACTGCGAGATCATGAATGGTTCCACCCCGACATGTTCTGCAAGTCTCAGCGCCTGACACAGGGAATCCATCGCTCCGGCCGCGTCCCCCTCCCGAGAACGAACCACCGCCTCCGCGATGAGCAGTTCCGCAGCCGTCCGCGCCGGGCCGAGGTGCGGCAACAGCGCGCCGATGCCGGCGTCGTAATCAGTCGACCAGTAGCACACGTCGCGCTGTGTCCCCTGGCGCACTTGCTCGAGCGGGCCGGCGTACTTCTCAAGAATCGGCCCCAGCTCCTCCGCCTCCAGCGGCTCCTCCAGCCTGGCCCTCTCCTCATCGTCGAGACTCCAAGAGTCCGGCAACTCAGCGAAGGCGGCTTCGTAAAGGACCGCAGCGTTTGCCTCATCCGGCGGACGATCGCCGACCATCTCGCGAACGGAGGTCACGCCTCCCTCATCCTTCCAGAGACGGAGTTGCTGGCGATATGGCCGGTGTGAGAAGAGGTACCAGTTCACGCCGCCGACAAGGAGCAGGACGCCGGCTATGGCGAGCAGTCCGGTGATGATCTTGTGCTTTCTGAACACGAACGCAAACCCTCCGTCAGAGCCTACTCCCAGCGCCACTCAAGCGGCTCGTCGCCACGCGCCGGTGGCGTGCTGATCACGATCCCTGCTTCATCGATCACAACCTCAAACGGTTCGCCGGTGATGGGGCTGATCGGCACTTCAGTCGCCGCCAGCGCTGCCTGGTAGCTGCCCAGCGACTCCTTCTGGCGACGCAGTTCGAAGGCGAAGAGCGCCATGCGACGATGCGCTTCCGCCTGGGTGACGATGTGGTTCGCGCCCGGGAAGTGTGGCACCAATACGCTACCGAACATCCCACCACCGCCCTCTGCAGGCTCCCACAGCGGGTCGTCTTGCTCTGTATACGGCTCGCCAAGCCGACCGATGGCCTCGCGCATCACGCTGAAGTAGTACGCCGCGTCGCCACTCAATCCCCACGGCTCCAGCGGTAGGCCCGTCAGAGATTGAAAGAGCGACGGCCACTGCTCTCGCTGCGTCCACACGTGCGCCGCTTCGGCATTGAGGGCGCGAACCAGCGCCGTGCGGTAGTGACGCCACTGCAGTTCCCTCTCGAGGAGCGTCGTCGCTATCGGCTGCGTGCGACCGATGTCCTCAACCGCCCGAAGCACTGCCTGGTCAACGGCCGCGTGAGCGATGACCGCCACAAGGGCGGGAAACGTCGCGGTGCGTTCGCTGAGCCGTAGCGCCGCTTGCAGACAACGAACGGCTTCCGACATCTCGCCCTGCAGTGCCAGCGCCCGGGCCTGGAGCACGAGCACTCTGGAAGCATCGAGCGTCCGAGGCGTGGTCGGCAGCAGATCTCCCTCATACGTCGATGGCGGCCAGACCCACGGCGACTCCGTAAGAAGCAGATCCCGAAGTTGGTCAGCATTGGAAGCGTAGCGAGCCGCCACGAGCACGGTCGCGGGAGTGTCGCTCTCCAGAGCGGCGAGCTCTTCATCCGTACCGAACTTGCGCAGATAGGCTGTAGCGTCTTCTTCTGTCGGCGAGGGAACATCCTCGTCGACGCCCGCCATGATCTCGAGATACCCCACCGCCGCGTTCTCCGCATCCGGCGGGGCTGGCGGCAGCAGTTCCTTGGGATCCAGCGGATACCCCGCCGCCTCCCACGCAGCGATCTCTCGCTCCAGGGCGTTGCTCTTCGCCTTCAAGAGCGCCGCGGCCGCCACTACGACGATGACGATGACGACCGCCAGGCCGATCAAGTTGCGTTTGGTTTGCGTCTTCACGGGTTGTTCCTCGTTCGCGCGAAGGCTGTCACATGGTCCACGGTCTCGCTACTCATGGAAGGTCCACTCCCAGGCAATGATCTCACGGCCCAGGGCGGATTCGAGTCTGAACCGCAGTCCTGTCTCGTCGGCGTGGATGGAGATCGGCCTTCCCTGCGCGGGGCCAAACGGCGGATCGATCTCCAGGAGGGTCGTCGCAACATCATCCGACGCTGCAACTTGTCGCTGGACCTCAAACGCGAAGAGCGCCATCTGCCGACGGACCTCCGCATCGGCGACCCGGGCGTTCTGGTAGGGAAAGCCCCAGAAGAAGCCGTTGTGAAAGGGCCAGCCCCGAGGACACTCCGGACCCCAGCTTGGATCCTCCTGCTCAGCGAAAGGGGCCGCCACCCGGTCCAGCGCCTCGCGCATGTCGGCGAAGAAGACCGCCGCTCGACGATCGAGTGTGAAGCGGCCGAACGTCGGGTTGTAGTCGTATTCGATACCGCCCAGCAGTTCCTGCCAATCGTCTCGCACGGTCCAGACCTGCGCCGCCCCTGCCTTGAGACCACGAACGAACGCCGGGCGATAGTCGCGCTGTTGCAGATGGCGTTCAATCTCTTCGGTCGGCACCGGCTGCGCGCGGGCAATCTCGGCCAGCGTCTCCAGGACGTCCCGATCAAGGGAGTAGTGCGCATACAACCCTGCCATTCCCGGGAAGAGTACGGCGTTCTCACTCAAGCGCAGCGCTGCCACAAGATTGGCGACCGCCTCCGTCGCGTTGCCCTGCTCCGCCTGCGCCATGGCCTCGATCCGAAGTAGCCTCGCCGCATGATAAACGCGCGGGATGCCCGGACGCAGGTCATCTGCCAACATCGACGCCGGCCAACTCCAGGGGGTGTCGGCCTCGAGCAACCGGCGCAACCCCTGAATATCCGCTGCGAAGTGGTCGGCCACGACGCCCCATGGCGATTCGCCGGCCCGCATGGCGGAGAGCTCCTCATCCGTGCCGTACTTCTGGATGTAGTCCTCGGCACTGTCGCGTTCGAAGTAGGGCATCTTCTCATCGACGCCCGCCATAAGATCGAGGAAGGCGCGCGCCAGGCGCTCGCCCTCCGGCGTGTTCGGCGGATACAACGCCAGGGGATCGAGCGGCAAACCGGCGGCTTCCCAGACTGCGATCTCCCGGTGCAGAGCCCGCCTCTGCAGGGACTGGTGCACCGCCAACATCACCGCGAGCAGGACGATGACCACAAGGATGCCGGCGAGGATGAGTTTGGTGCGAGTCTTCACTGTTTCCTCCGAGCGAGAGCGCTCCGCTTCGCGTCGCGGCTAAACGTATCTGTTCTTCTCCGTGACCTCCGTGCACGCCGTGGTGACTTCTCCGATTCACCACTGCGCTTCGGCGTTCTCCTCCCAACGCCACTCGGTCGGGAATCGCCTTTCGATCTGGCTGGTGATAACGCAGCCGTCTTCGGTCTTAGTGTAAATGAACGGCTTGCCTGTTAGGGGATCGATGGGCATGTCGTAGGTCTCGGGGTACCTACCGTGCTCCGCCTTGTACTCGCGCAGTTCCACGCCGAGTTGGCTCAGGACCAGTGGTCCCTGCCACATCTTTAGTCTCAGCAGCGGGAACCACGGCACGGGCGGCCAATCCCCCGCGTAGAGCACGCGCGGTGAGGGGCGGGTGTGCTCCATCGCCGCTTGCACCGACTCCGCCTCCCCCGCCAGCGCCTTGCTCGTCATCTCCAGCAGCCAGGCCAGTTCCGCGCGGGCCGCCTGCTCCTTCTCGGGATCGGTCAGCCAATCGTCGAAGAAGCCTTGCTCATAAGCGCTGATCCAAGTGGCAACCTCCAACTCCGCCGCCCGCTGGAGATCCCGTTCGATGTTCGTCTCTTCGAGATAACGACTCACCTCGTTCTCAGGTAGCGGCGGATCGGCGAAGACCAGGCGATACCCGGTGAGCACGGTCTGCTGGATGGCCGACTTGAGCATCAAGTTGGTCGCCGTCGGCGCTGCGTCCATGTCGTTCGCTATCTCCAGGCCATGCTCGACGAGGCGCATTGCTTCTTCCGATCGACCGGCCTCGCCTTCGCTGAGGATCATGGCCTGGTACGTCCGAGCCATGCCACGCATCGCCTCACCGATGGCCAGGGAAGTGGAACCCAACTCGCGGGGATCGTCCACCTCGATCGGCCAAACGCATGTCTCGCAGGCTCGCCCCTTCTCGTAGATCTCCAGGATTGGTCGAAGCTGCAGGCTGAGTTCACTCAGCTTGTCGCTCTTCCACGGCTCATGCAGGGCACGCACGTACTCAGCGGGAAGCTGCTCGACCCGCTTGCCCGCCCGCAGGTAGTAGGTGGCGGCGTTGTGACGGCTGGGCACGCGCTCGGGCAGCAACTCGTGGGGGTCGGTTGGATGTCCCGCCGCCACCCAGGCCGCCCGCCGGCGATCGTAGGAATCTTCCGCTTCCATACCGCCCACTGAACCGACAGGCAGGACGACCGTCAGCAGCAAGACCGCGGTTGTGAGTCGACTCCTGGCGTGACGTTTCATACAGCGTCCTTCCTTTCCGACGGCTTTGTGCCCGGCGAGCCCCGAGGCGGCTGGCCGCGTTGCATTCCTGCCCCGCACACACATCGCGAATCTGCGACTGCGCGTTCGGCTCCCCCACGAGTACCAAACCATTCTATCCGTTGCTTGTCGGATCGTGGATCTCCTCGGACACGTCGCCGGTCGGTGCGGCCTGTCAGGGTCCCTCGCTCGGTGACTCCTCCCAGGCCCACTCTAAGGGGCTGCCATCCAATCGCTCGCCCGCGGACCTCAGGATGAAGCCCGCCGCCGTCTTCTCGTAGCTCAGCGGCTCGCCGGTGAAGAGGTCGGTCAGTGCTTCGTAGTCATCCGGATAGTCGCCGTGCTCAAGGGAGTGCCGCCGTAATGCAATGGCGCTGCGGGCAAGGTTGGTGCGCGTCTGCATGATCGCGGCGAAACGAACGTACTGCAGCGGGTGCGGTGTGCGGTACGCCGTGCCCTGACTCGTCAGATACATCACGGGCAGCTCCGCCGGCACCGGGTTCTGGTGGTACGGCTCATCCAGGGACTCGATCGCTTCGCGATTGGCCTGCAACCAGACAAGTCGCTCACGCGGCGTGCCCTGGTTGTGCTCGGTCGAGAGGGTGAGTTCACGCTCCACCAGGAGGTGCTCGCGCGCACTCGCCATCCAGTCACGCTTGGCCAGGGCCTCGTCGACGGCTGTCAGGCTCTCTGCATCCGCTCGCGTTCCAATTGTCTCGAACGCATCAAGCAGCATCTCATCGATGGCGAAGAGAACGAGCTGGATGATCGGATCGGGATAGGGGTTGAGGTGGTCGTAGGTGCGCATCGCTTCCGCGAGCACGCGCACGGCGCTCCCGGGCTGGCCCGCCTGCGCCAGCACCTGGGCCTCGGCCTCCAGCAGGCGCGCGATGCCCCGGGCCGGTCCGAGATAGGGCATGAAGGGGTCGACGAGGAAGGGATCGCTCGTCGTTGTATCGACCTCGATGAAGAAACCGGGCCGGGCCATGGCCTGGTGGGCCAGGGCGATCGCCGGAGCAGCGTCACGCACGGCCCGGCTGCGCACGACCGGGTCGTTGCGATCGTCCAGCCCCAGCAGCACGCTCTCCGGCAAGGCGTCACGAGCGGCTCCAGTCCGTTCGTACAGCGAAGCGGCGTTGCGTTCCGCCGGGATCGGCCGGACGTCTTGGAAGCACGAGGCCGCCCCGCCCTCGAGGCGATGCAGTTGTCGCTCCTCGGCCAGGCCTGCCCTCACCCGGCCGAACGGTCCCCAGATGAGGTTGAGCACAACGGCCAAGGCGACCACGAGGATGAGAAGGACGATGAGAAGCAGCGCGGGCTTTCGCATGGTTTGCCCTCTGGAGTTGATGACTGCGCCCGCAGCGCCATGTTCGTCGCAAGCCTACCGCGGCGAGAGCCAGCTCGCTTGCCTCCTGGCTCGATGAGGTGGAGAAATGAGCCCTCCCGTGCGTGGTATTCGCAATCGTCTGCCGCAATCTGAACACGAGCCGCGCCGATCGCGCCACGCGCGCGAAGTGATCCGGCGGAATTCCATTGCCGCGCCTCGGAGATAGCGGTATAGGTGAACGTGTCGAGTTGAGGGCGACATTCGTCGCCCGCTGGTTGAGAGGTCGGAATGTCCGTGTTCTGTTGAGGTGAGTCGTGCCAGGGCGCAGAGGCTTCACACTAATCGAACTGCTCGTGGTGATCGCGGTGATTGCCATCCTCATCGCCCTGCTCTTCCCCGCCTTCAAGAAGGCGCGGGAGCTGGCCCGGGCCTCGCGCTGCCAAGCCAACCTGCGGCAGATCACCACCGCCTGCTTTCTCTATTCAAACGAGTGGTTCGACATCTTGCCCGCTCCTAACTGGCGCAGCCAGGATGCCGCGATCGGAGGCGGCTGGCTTTATCAATACCGCATTCGCTACCGCGAAGAGTGGCGCGAGACCGGCATGCTCTGGAAGTATCTCAACACCGGCGAGGTCTACCACTGCCCCTCCCATCCCGAGGAGACGCGCCGCTACAGCCAGGTCATGACGAGCTTTCTCATGAACGGCGCTGTGGCCGGCTACGGACGAGAGCCTCAGGCCTTTCGCGTCGAGCAGTTCGCCCCCAGCGCTCTCATCTTCTGGGAGGGCTCGGAGCACTGGGACGATGACGAGTCCTGGAACGACGGCTCGAGCTTTCCCTACGAAGACTCCCTGACCGATCGGCACGGCAAGGGCTGCTCCGTCTCCTACATCGACGGCCACCTCGACTGGATGACGAACCAGACCTGGGCGGAAGAGCTCGACAGGAGCCCGGGGCCGCTCTGGTGCGTGCCCAACTCGAAGACCGGGCACTGAGTCCGCACCCCGCCAGAGAACTCTCCCACGCCGCTATGGACCACCCGGCACGACCGAGAAGCACCCTTATCCGGTCACCCTGTGTGTAGGCGCTGGCGCGGAGTTGCCCCCCGGTTTTGGCGGACTCCACCGATTGCGCGGCCTGAACGGCCGGCACCTGCAAAGGAAGCGCCGCCTCGGCCAACTTCGTCGCCCTCCGCACCGATGACAGAACTGTACGTCTTGGCAGGCTAAGTGTTATCAGCCAGAGAGCTGCGGCACCTCCAAGCGATTCATGAAGCAGAGGTCTCGGGAGACCGCGATGACGTCGGGCAATCGGGTGGCCAGACAGGTGTGGTCGGTGGTGACGGTCAGCCTCTGCGCCGGGGTGGCGACGCTGCTGGTGCTCGGTGGCGTCCTGCGGCACGCCCGCCTGGACCGCGAACGCAGCCTGCAACACCAGGCGGAGCTTGTCAGCGTTCTCTCACGCTCGCAGGAAGCCTTGCTCGAGGGCCAACGGGAGATCGTCGCGGCTCTGACGCAGGCGGTGGAGCCGCCGACCCAGGCCACCTGGCTGGAGAAAGCCTCCCTGCTGACGGACACCTCCCGTGCTTGGCCCGACGGATCGATCGACGCCGCCTCGCCGCGACTGCTCACAGAAGAGTTCGAGGCGCTGCGCCAGTTGCGTCGCGAGGCAGCAGACTGGAGTCGGGCCACCAACAAGAACCGTCAGGCTTTGGAGCAGGTGAGCGTCCGTTGCGACTCGCTCTTGGCGCAGGCTCGCGCCCATGCCCAGCAGCACGCCGCCACCGGTCTGGTCGAGGCGGAGAGTGTCGAAGCGGCCGCATCAGCCCCACTCCCCAACACCACCACGTCGACGCTACGGGCCCGCAGCGCACTCGAGGACACGCTGGCGAGCATGGAGCAATGCTACCGCCAGCTGCTGCAGGCCTCGAATGTCGAGGCATTGGAAGAGCTGCGTTCACGGTGGGCGCCCGTCTTGGCCCAAGCCGTCGCCGAAGTGCCAGTGGAGCCGTCACCGGAGCAGGCGCCACCAGGAACCGATCTACACGGCATTCTGCAGGCGCTCGCGAACGAGCTGTTGGGGACCGCACCGCCGGCGGGTGGTTCGCTCTGGGAGCGAACGCCAACGCTCTTCGTCGCCCGCGTTGACCAGGTAGCCCTTGAGCATCGGCGCGCGGAACTGCGATCCCACCTCGGCCCTACCTTCGCCCGCGTCCGCGATGGCGAGCTGGCGCTGATGCTCGATGAGATCGGCTCCATGCAGTCCATCATGGGACGCACCGAGCGCGGTTTCAAACACGCTTGGCTACTCATCGTCGGGGCGGGTTCGGCAGCGATGATCTGCGTCGTCCTCGTTGCTCGCCGCATCACCGCCAGCATCATGGCGCAGATGCAAGTCCTCTCGGGAAAGAACCGGGCCCTGGCGAAGGCGAACCTGCGGGTGGAGGAGGCACTGGCCTCCCTCCGCGCCAGCGAAGCCTGGCACGACGCCCTCATCGAAACCACCACCGACTGGGTGTGGGAAATCGACACCGAGGCTCGCTTCCGCTACAGCAGCGAGCACGTGGAGCGGCTGCTCGGATACAGCCCCCAAGAGGTGATGGGGAAGACGCCGTTCGAGTTCATGCCGACGCAAGAGGGACAACGAGTCAGGCGCATCGTCGAAGAGCGCGCCGCGCTTCGCGAGCCTCTTCTTCCGCTCGAACACGTGATGAGTCACCGCGATGGCCGCCAGATTATCTTTGAGGCGACCGGCGTGCCGGTCTTCGACCAGGACGGCGAATTCCGGGGGTACCGAGGCACGGCCACGGATGTCACCAAGGAACGGCGCGCCGAACAGGATCTGCGCAACAACGAGGAGCGTCTGCGTACCATCCTCGACGCCGTTCAGGCGGGCATCGTCATCGTCGACGCCAACACCCACGAGATCCTCGACGCCAATCCCGCAGCCCTGCGGCTCTTCGACGCCCAGCGCCACGAGGTTGTCGGTCGCCTTTGCCACCATCATGTCTGCCCGAATGTAGAGGGTCAGTGCCCCATCACGGACCTCGGCCAATCCATCGACCGCAAGGAGTGCATGGTGCTAACGAGCGCCGGGGCAAGCGTGCCCGTACTCAAGACCGTCACGCCCATCAACTACAACGGACGGGATCTGTTCGTGGAGAGCTTCGTCGACATCAGCGAGCAGAAGCAGGCCGCCGAGCAGATCGAGTTCGCCCGTCAGGCCGCCGAGGACGCCAACCAGACGAAGAGCGAATTCCTGGCCAACATGAGTCATGAGATTCGTACGCCCATGACCGCCATCTTGGGATTCGCTGACTTGCTGCTCGAGCAGGACCAGCAGTCCGAGGAGACCCATGAG